>Ga0214921_10001787_pt1 | contig 36032 bp, 28 predicted proteins | sample LL1505_MetaG_FD_177992 | JGI IMG/M metagenome (GOLD analysis project Ga0214921, IMG submission 177992) | Freshwater microbial communities from Lake Lanier, Atlanta, Georgia, United States - LL-1505 | ecosystem: Environmental > Aquatic > Freshwater > Lake | place: USA: Georgia | collected... | reverse complement strand
GGCGCAACCGGTGCCACGGGTCCGGTAGGTCCCACCCCTACCGCAGGCACCACGTTTGGGTCCTATTTATATTGGGGGGTTACTGGAAGCGCATACCAATGGATAGCTGACTCGAGCAATGTTCGTATCGGTACAAACGCCGGTGCAACTACTGTATCAGGTGCAAATCAGTACGTGGCAGTTGGTCATTTTGCGGGTGCAACTGGCCTTAGCACAAATGCAATTGCTATTGGCGCGTTTGCGGGCGCGAGTGGTCTTGGCGCAAGGTCTATCGCCATTGGTTTCGGAGCAGGTTCTACTGGTATGCGCGAAGATTCGATTGCCATCGGAACACGTGCTGGACAAACTGGACAAATCAGTAATACTGTAGGGTATACCGCGCACACCTTCATTGGATATGAAGCAAACGGAAATGGATTAACCGGTTATGACGGCCGAACTGGTTATACAATTGTATTAGGGAGCACTATGACGGACGTGTTTATTGGACGTAATGCATATGCAAACACCTTTTTCGCTACCTCGGATTATCGTATTAAACAAAATGTGGAACCCATTGGAAATTCTTATTCTATTGAAAATCTGCGTCCAGTTAGCTATTACAACGCACACACCAAAAAGCAAGACTATGGTTTCATTGCACACGAGCTTCAAGCAGAAATCCCTGAGCTTGTTTCTGGACAAAAAGATGGCCAAACTCTACAAACCATCAATTATAATGGTCTTGTTCCCATATTGGTGAATGAAATCAAACAACTCAAGAATGCAAATAAACAGTTTGAAGAACAAATTGCACAATTGATGGAACGTGTAGTTTCGCTTGAAAAAAAAGTGCACAAGTAGACACGCTAACAAGTAAAACAGACTATTGTAATGCGTAAAATTGATTGTTGCTGAAATATTTGTATACATTTAAAAAAGCTTAAATACAACGGTTCAAATAAAATAACGAACACCTCAGACTTATTAATACACGAGTTATACAAATATGTCTCAAAATACTATGGAGTTATGCGCAGAGCAGGAACACGCATTCAATAAATATATTAACAAACAAAATATATTTATCACTGGTCCGGGTGGCACCGGAAAATCGGAGTTGATTCGTAAGATTTATAGTCACGCGACTTTAAATCGCCGAAACATTCAAGTATGTGCCTTGACCGGTTGCGCCGCCTTGTTGCTACGTTGTCGCGCCAAAACCATTCACTCCTGGTCCGGTATTGGCCTAGGCACCGGAACCGTGGAAAGCATCGTCAAAAAAGTTGCCACCAATTATTTTAAGTGCAAAGAGTGGCGCAAAACGAGTATCCTTATCATCGATGAAATCAGTATGATGTCCAAAAAAGTGTTCGAAATGCTCGACCTTATCGGCAAAACTATCAAAAAAAACAACAAACCCTTTGGCGGCATTCAGCTCATCTTTTCCGGCGACTTTTACCAGTTGCCTCCCGTCGGAGACGTCGAAACTACTCAATTCTGCTTTGAGAGCGACTTGTGGACCGAGACGTTCCCTATTCCCAATCACATTATGCTAACGCAAATCTTTCGGCAAACCGACCCAGTGTATTCCTCCATCTTGAACCAAATACGCGAAGGCAAATTAAAACGCTCCTCCGTCACCATCTTAGAGAAACAAGTGAACAAACCGATTCCCACCGGTGCGAATGTGGCGCGCCCCACCAAGCTATACCCTGTGCGCAACAAGGTGGAGCAAATCAATCACAGTGAAATGGGTAAACTTGGCACCGGGTCGGAAGCATATACCACCCAATTTGTGACCAATCTCGCGATGACCCCGGCAGAACGCCTAGAACGCGCCACCTTTACCGAAGACCAAATCGATGCAGAACTCAATTATTTGCAGTCCAATCTCTTGTGCGATAGCACCATTGAGCTGAAAGTCGGCGCGCAAGTCATGTGCGTGGTAAATATTGAAACCGCCAGTGGCGCCATTCTATGCAACGGGAGCCAAGGCATTATCACGCGATTCAATGATTTCAAACTGCCGGTGGTCCGTTACACAAACGGTTGCGAGGTGGTAATGAGCTATCATATATGGCAAAGCGAAACCATCCCCGGTATTGGCGTGAGTCAAATCCCGCTCATTCTCGCGTGGGCGCTCACTATTCATAAATCACAGGGCGCCAGCATTGATTGCGCCGAGATTGATGTCGGGAGCTCCATTTTTGAATGCGGACAGACCTACGTGGCCTTGTCACGAGTAAAATCGTTGGAGGGATTGTATTTAACATCCTTTGATGTAAATAAAATCAAAATTAATCGCAAAGTGCGCGACTTTTATGTGAGTATACAGGAACAACAGGACACGCTCAAGGCGAACCAAACAAATATTCCTTCATTACCGATAGTTCAATGCAATTCGCGCGTGGAAGAAACTGTCAAAGTAATTCACCTACAACCTTAATTAAGTGTATGAGTGTTCTGATGGTTGTCCTTATTGTGATTGTTTATTGTTATTGTTTATTGTGATTGTTTATTGTTATTGTTTATTGTGATTGTTTATTGTTATTTTTTTGTTTGGCGGATTAAATACGAAGTCTACGTGCACGATAGGAAGAAGCAGTGGTTCCGACCATTCCAACCGCACTATGTGGCTTGTAAAGATAGTTATTGCTATAGGTAAAACACATTCTTCTGCTGTCTATCGGTGGCATCTCTCTACTGGCAGTCAATGAGGAATAATAGTTGGCGCGATGCGAGTTGGTGGAAGGATACGAGTTGGGCATATATATATTTATATTTATATTTATATTTTTTCTACGGTATTACGCGTATGTCGCTTCGCATTTTTACCACTTATTTCCCACAACTTCCGCATCCAGGTCTCACGTTATGTATCCTAGAAATCATGGAGTTTGACGATAACGAAGCTTTTGTTGTTTGTTTCGGTTGTTCAACAACCTTTTTTTGGGGCGTCTCCCTCTGCATTTTTCCATAAAAAATGCGTTGTGTCGCGTTTAACGCAGTTTTACTGTGCAAAAACATACCCATCCTCTTTGTCATATATAATAGGGAACAGATATTATTTGTGATTTTTCTAACGAACCCATATTTTACGCATTTAATTCACATTTATTTGTTCCAATGGAGGTTTTCAATACTTTTCCTCCATATACCGGGTATCCCATTGTAAACGCAATCGTCATATCCTCAAAGTTTTCCGGTAACGGCTCTTTACGAAGAGACCGACTTCCTTTTAATCTCGCTAAATACCTCGCATACGAGTTGTGCTTTATATCCACGCCAACCCCGCCTGGGGATAAATTACCTGGACGCACCGACACGCTGCTTCTCATACTTGTCCTCGAGCTCTGCACGTGAGCCTCTTTGCGGTCACTATTCTGTTTCCAGTTTATCGTTTGGCCTTCTTCCGGCTTTTCAAACACCGTTAGTGCAGCAATGTTCATTGAATACATGGACGACGGCACACGCACCGTGTTTTGTATCACTTGTAGTTTCTGATATTTGGAAGACGTGCTGTTTAGGTTGGCGTGATTGTTGCAACCATACCATCTTACTGGGTCTACGTGTTCGTTACAACCGCAACCTACGTGCGCCTCATTTTGGGGAGGCGTTGTTTTGTGCAAACGCATATTCAAAGCAATAATCGTTGGAGACATAATATATATTTACTACATATTATATTCTGTTATGAGGGTATAAACGCCCGGATATTCCAAACGCAATCGGTGCGTACCGATTTCATCTTTATGGTTACCTATGGTTTAGGAAAACACCGGTGGGTTTGTTATTCCTGAACCAGTTGCAAAATCGTCATAACTTGTGACATTATCAACATTCCAACTAGATAAATTACGGGTAAACGAGGGTGCATTATAAAACATACGAGTCATATTGGTTACATTTGTTGTGTCCCATCCAGTAATATCTCCATTGAAACTTACGGCTCCCTCAAACATTCCCTCCATATTTGTAATATTGGATATAGTCAAGTTTTGAATATCTTGATTGAACGAATACGCATACCAAAACATATAACTCATATTCGTTACATTGTTGAGGACCCAATGGTCAATTGGGCTATTAAAGCTGGTATTGGCAATAAATCCAAATAATGAGGTGTTGGTTTGTATTTGCGGGCTGTCCGTGGCAGTGATTACAATGCTTGTTATATTGTAAAATTGGAATCCTGCGCGAGATAACGGAATATTATCAAACTTCAATATATTCACCGAGACGCATTTCTGACCGTAAAACTCTTGCAAATTGGCGAAAGAGAGCCCGTCTGTATTGGACCCATTGTCTGTGTAGTTAAACGTAACATACACGGTAACTGTTTTGGATAAATTGGTTGTAATCGTGGCGTTCACGTTTGTAAAGCTATTGTTTTCGTTTATAATCGGCAAATAATCCGCATAATTTACCGTGTCCACATCTGCATAAATAAATGAATACACAAACCCGGGTCTTGTAACAAAAAATGGCATATTCTGCGACTCAAAATAGGTAGCTCCTGTAGCGAAATCGTTGGCAAGTAGCACCCCGGTCACAATCCAGTTATGTAAATCTTGATTAAAGGTGGATGCGTTTTTAAACATTTCACTCATATTCACCGCATTGGTTGTATCCCAACCACCAATATTTTCGTTGAAATTGGTAGCCCCTTCAAAACAGCTGTTCATAAAAGTGTTCGGCAGTATGGTAGGAGTATTTGACAAATCTGTCGCATCCGGGAAATATAGTGGCACGGTTAACCCCGCAAATTGGGAACCGCCTCTAGAGAAGGGTATCCACCCAAACTTGATAATATTGATGCGACTCGTATATGTATTGTAAAAGGATACCAAAGTGTTTCCAGCTACGTTGAATGTTAATCCATCATTCGTTAGTCCATCGTCATCGTATTTAAAATTAAACTGGACCAATATTTCGGTTCCGCCTGGAACGGATTGAGAGGTAATCGTAGGTGAACTTATAACAAACTTGGTAGTCATTTGCACAGGTATATTGTTGATAACATCTTGGTCTGAAAGCGGGGCGGGACCTGTGTATACAAAAGAATACCAAAATGCAAAATAGTTGGGCACGAGTTCGGGCTCCATAGAGGTGTTTGAAAACACATTCACGGTGCTCGTTACACTCGTGAGGTCCCACTCGGTTAACCCCGTGTTTCCGTTTTGACCAAAATCAGTCGCCCCCGAAAACGCGTAGTCCATGGTTTCCACCCAATCGGCCACCGTGTTTTCCAAGTTTCCGTTAAAATGTTGCGCATTAAAACAAACATAATCCAGTTTCGTTGGCACGGCAAACATTGCAAAATCGGATGTTGGCTCAAAAGTAGCGCATTCATAAAACATTCCTGTCATATCCTCCCCTACCGAAATCTGTTCCTCAAGTAAACGGGCCAGTCTTGTGGTTGCTTGGATTTGCGCGTTCGGGTTAAAATACGTGAACTTAATTCCCACAAAGGATTTTGCCTGTTTCAGTAGACTTGTTAATGTTTTTACCACAACGGGTTTTTTCACCGCGGTCGCTTTTTGTGCGGTGTTCAATGCAGCCGAGGCCATAGATTGCATTCGCTGCACACGATTTAATCTCTGACCCGCAGCGGCCAATTGTACAGAGGTTGGTAATGTGTATATTGGGTCGCTATACATTGTCAACTCGGCTGGGTTAAAGTAATACGTCTGCTCAAACATGCCTTCCAAATTATATATGTTGGTGATGTTCAACGAAAACACCACCGGATTGTATCCCGACTTGTAAAACATATAACTCGTATTAATGGATTTACTCACATCCATATCTAAAATAATGTCCGACTGCCCATTAAAATCCAGAACATTCGCAAAACAATATGCCAATGAGGTGTTTTCTAATATAGTGGGTACATTGGGTGTTGTAGAGCGCAATAGTCCTGGTGGGGCAGGTTCCGAAAACAACGGCAGCACGTTGAGCCCCTCAAATTGATGCCCTGCCCTCGATAATGGTATGGACCCAAACGCACTAATCGTTAATCCACTGGCGGCATTGTAAAAATCAACTAACGAGTTCCCGGGCGCATTAAATGTCAGTCCGTCTGTCGTGGTCCCGTCGTCCACAAAGGAATATTGAATCGCGACGGATATTACGGCGAGCTGTTTTGTAATGGTAACCACATAGATTAATGCACCATCTTTGGACCATAACGGGATAAACTGCTCAAAATATTCTGCCGGCTTATTTATTAAGCTGTTTGGCACATTATAAGAGTAACTCATTGTCAATGTGTATGGGCTAATAACGGGCCCGCACCCACATTTCGAATCCCCAATGCTCGTTTTTAATGTTTTCCCGCCATACACTGGATTTGCCGGGTCAAACGGCACATTGGTGTTCCCGAAATCAATCGTCATATTATCCTTTCGTAATGGCCCGGCTGCTTTGATTCTCGCTAAATATCTATCATACGAGTTGTGCTTGATGTCGCACCCAACCCCTCCTGGCGACAGGTTTCCAGGGCGGACCGACACGCTACTTTTCATTGAATAACGCGCGTACTGTATATGTGGGTTTTGCCTATCGCTCATTTGGTTCCAGCCGATAGTAGTGATTCCGGATTGGCTTTGTGTTCCCACATTTAATGCTCCTGCATTCATCGAGTATAAAGAGGAAGAAACGCGCACTGTATTTTGCATCAGCTTTAAACGCTGATATTGGGTTTCTGGGTCAGAAGAAGCCATATTGCTGTTCATTGCTACACCTCTTGTGGAGTTGTCATAAGGCACAACCACATTTTCTGTTGTTGGTGGGGGTTGCGATTTTAATTTTACCCCTGCTACTGGACGATTGCAATATTGCGACATATATTATTATATTATTACAATAATATAAGTCGTATCGCAATTCTGCATTTATGCATGTATGCATTGTGTGTTTTGAAAAATTGATTTTTATTTTCATTTTATCTCTATGTATAAACTTACAAACCTCACTCATTCATGTCTACCAGTAAATACACCAATGTTTGCCATTTGTGCAATAAAAAATATGTGCGCAAAACCGATTGCGAAAAACACAAACTCCTTTGCGCAATGCTCTCCCAAAACAAACGGAGCCAGAAAATTAATGCAGAAGAGTGTGCGGATACACTGTCGCATTCCCAGCTTTGTACTATTGTGAAAGACCTCGCTTTCAAGTATAACCAGCTAGAAGAAAAACTCGCCTCCATGCAAAAATGGTCCGATAAACAAAAAAAGAAAATCAATGTCGTCGAGTGGTTAAATAATCACTGTAGTCCCAGCTTTCCCTTTCATTCTTTAAAAGAATCCTTGTCGTCTCAAATCCGCGTGTCCGTTATCGATAAACTCATTGATACCAACCTTCAGGAAACCATTATGCATATCTTTGAGCAAAATGACATTCTTTCCAGTAACCCTCCTATCCAGTGCTTTGAACAAAAACCCAACAGCTTTTATATATACACCTTAACGGACGGGGGGGACGGCGGGGGGTGGATACTTATGGCCAAGGAAGACCTATTGCGACTATTGCATTGGGTTCATTCGTTCCTACTTCGCGAAATCGTGGTGTGGAAAAAAAAGCATGAATCCACTATCTCCTCCGACCGTATGTGCACGCTGTTTAATAAAACAATGATTAAAATCGTCGAAGCCGACTTCACCAATGACCACACGCTATGCAAAATAAAGCATTCCCTGTTTCAATACCTCAAAAAAGACCTCAAAAATGTCATTGAATATGATTTTGAATAAGTTGAACTTGTCAAAAACATATATAGTTATCTAGTGGTATTTGTATTTTTTTATTTTTATTGGTTTTGGGTTGTTAGATGGCAATGAAGCTTGGCTCGGCCGCAATTCCGCAAATACCAATGTCGTTTGTGCTATCGCTTCGCGCAATTCTCACGTATCCGCTCTCCCCCCAGCTCGCACTCCACGAGTTCCTCACGTTCCAATACTTAATTCCATTGTCTACCCCATACCCGACTATCTCTACCGCGTGGTCTAGGTTGGTTCCGCACTTTGTATCCGTTAAGATTCCGCTGCTATACGATTGAAAATATCTCGTATCCGCCTCAATTGCCACCACGACTGGGTTCTTGGTGACGGCGCTTTTTAAGGCCACTTGGTCATTCGGGGTAACATCATAGCACGCGCTAAAGGAGGTCACCTTGCTACAGCTGTGGCACGTGCCCGCGGTCTTGGTGGTTCCCGACACATAGGGATACGACGCCTCGGAGCATTGGTCGTTGTTTATCATATACTTGAACGCAGAATCCGGCATCCCCCCGTTGCAACCCATATTGAAATATCCCGTTCCGCTTGCGCAATCCACTAAATACTGCTCCGACAAATCTAGCAACTGACCTTTGGAGATGGCCCAGACACTTTCTGCATTGGCGGTGGTGGCAAAAGCCCAGCAACTACCGCATTGTCCCTGGTCTCTTACTGCGTTCACTACATTCTTGGTTCTCCAATCAATGGATGTGCCAGAAGTGGTGGAGCTAATGTAGGGCTTGCACCCGTAGCTACCCAAAGGAATACTGCTGTGGACGTAAGACTCCTTAAACTCCTTGGCTGTCAAATCGGTGAACTGGTTGATTCCCATTGTAAAATTTTGGGTGACATCCGAATTGTGCTCCAATATGTAGTGCACGTTGGACTTGAACACGCCAAAACGCTCGTGCAACTCGCTAATGGTCGCATACCTCTTTTCAAACTTATCCTGGAAACTGGCAAACAAGTTCCATACGCTTTTCTCATCCATCGGAAGATGGGTGTCGTCGTTCACAATGGACTTCAATTCCTCATTCAAATCTAGGGGGGCGCCTCGTAAATTGGCGCTTGACACTGCGGTTATCCATATTAATCCTGCCATTACTCTTCCAAACATTATATATCTACTATAGATTATTTTTAAGCCAATTGGATTATTTGGATTGTTTTGATTGGTGGGTTGGTTATTCCTGAAAATACTTTTCTTTAAACTCTGCCAGTTCCATAATCGGCACTTGCCATTTTATGGCCGACTGCCATTTCGTCGTGGTTTCTTCCGCGGTCTTGCTCTTCACAATCAGCACAAAGGTGTTTTTTCCCACAGTGGCGCTTTCTAACGCACCTGCGTTGTTCAATAGGGCGGATAGCTCCTTGTCCCGAAACCCAGTTATTACCACGCTTTTATTCTGCAGGGGATGGGGTGTGGCTGAGGGTGAGGTGGTTTGGTTTGTGGAGGGTTGGGATGGATAGGCCTGCTCTTTTCTTCCTAACTTGGAATAAAACTCGTTAAACTTGTCTATATTCTCAGTGAACGCAATTGCCGTCTTCTCCGACATTCCCTTTATATTTGCGATTCGTTGTCTCTTTTGCTCCTTCGTCTCTTTCGCACTTAATATGTCCGGCGCTTCCTTCATTATTTGCATTATCCTCTTTTCCCCAAATCCCCTGCCAAACCAACTGGATGCGCTCATTATTGTATGCAGTGGCGCGGTTTGGATGCATTGCTTTATCCCTTCGCATATCTTGCTTGCGCTTTTCAACCCCAATCCATCAATTTCGCTCATCTCCTTTTCCGTCATATTTACAATTTTCTCCACGCTATTGTAATTCGCTTGTATCAGCTTGCGCATGGTTTTTTCGCTCACTCCGGTTACCCCTATCCCGCTAAAAAAGAGCGCCAACTGTTTCTCTAGCACCGTCTCGTTGCTATCTGCATTTGTTAACACCAAATCCACGTTTGTCTCGTTCCACATATATTCATACTCGGCGACGGGTGGCATTTTTGCCATCTGAGCGGGCTGAATTACCTCCTTGATGTGCGGGATAACGTCCCCGCTTCGTATTAGCTGGATTAACGCCCCCACCCCTATCTTGTTGTCCCGTATGAACCCTGCGTTAAACCCCGTCGCATACTCTATCTTTACCCCGCCCAGCATTACGGGCTCAATTTGCACTCTCGGCTTTAAGTATCCGTCTTTACTCGGCGTCCACAGCACATCTAGGACCTTGGCTTCCACGCATTGCTCGCTCAATACCATCTTGAACGCAAACGCGTGTGTCGGATTTCCACTCTTCCTCTCGTATATCTTATCGTTTGTCACAATGAGGCCATCCGTTTCATACCCATAATGGGTTCTGCATTTTATCAGTTCATTGGACAGATACTCATTGGTCAGGTTGGCGGGAGTTACTAGTTTGTGGTCTACCACTCGGAATCCCATCTGGGCAAGGGTTTTCAACTGTTCTGAGGGGGGTAAGACAGGGGTTATCATCTCGTATGCCACAAAATGGAGGTCATTGAGCTCGTCTGTTTCGTTCTTGGCGGAGGAGGAAGATGGTTTCTTCCTATTCACCAAACCTGATACCAGATTTCTACCATTCGCATACTGCGTATACTTCTCGGCAAAGGTTGCCTTGGCCATTATCAGCTCGCCACGAACCGTAATCTTGGTATTCTTGATAAAAGGAAGACGTAGCACACTCGTTAAATGGCTAATATCTTGCCCCACTTTGCCGTCGCCTCTCGTATACAGCTTTGGTTCCCCAGATTCCGTGCTATATAGTCCACTTACCCCATCCAGCTTGCTGGATACTACGTAAGGCCCGGAATAGGTTTTCATCCATTCCCCTAATGCCATGGTGTCTGGCTTTATCTTGTCCATCGAGGGCATCTCGTATGGCAGGGTCACCTTGGACTTGGTAGAGGTTGTTGGATGTCCCACCGAAGGCTGGAACCCATATTTTTTGGATGCGTAGGCCTCTATAATATCATACTCATTATCGCTTATTACCGGTTGATTGTTATAATACGCATCCGATGCCCAATGTAATGCACGTGTTACCTCTTGTTCCGTATAGTTATCCAGGGCACCGATTCCTCCCGTTTGAAAGCTTGTAATCAGTTTATGGGCGGATGCGTTGTTTTTTTCTTCCTTTGGTTCCCTTGTTTTGGACGGTTTTATTTGACTTGTTGTTGGGGTGTGAGTTGTTGTATTCATAATTATGAATGTTTATTCGTTTCCCTTTATATCTTGTTTTACATCGGTTGTTTTTACATCGGGTTTTACAACGGTTTTTCACATTTTCTTTGCATAGTGTATATGCCCGCTACTTTAGAAAAACGCAAACAATACCGCGCACGCAGCAAAAAATCTCTTTGCCGTGGAAAACCTGCCCGCTCCTGCAAAAAAATCAAGGGATGTCGTATGACTACCAAAAGCATTAAGCGAAAGCTTTACTGCAGAAAAACCCGCAGCCGTCGCATCCGATAAGCGATGGACTACGTTTATGCCATCATATAATTATATTGTTTATTAATTATATTATGTCTCTTTGCCCAAACCCTCAAAAAATCGTCGTCTACACGAAGAGCGGGTGCCCAAATTGCGATAAGGTGAAAATGTTGCTGACGGATTATGCTGACGAAGGCGTTATTTGTGAAAAAGATGTGGAAATTGTGAATTGCGATTTCTATTTGCAGTCAGGTAGAGATAAACTTGTGCAAGCCTTTAGCGAGATGGTAGGTAACGACACGTGGAGATTTCCACTCGTGTTTGCGTTTGGCAAATATGTAGGCGGGTTCAAAGAAACGGCGCGGTTCTGTGATTCCCTTTCGGACTTTTAATGTTTTTTATTTGTTTATTTGTTTATTTGTTTTTTATTCATTCCTCACGTTTATATTTTTGTTGGCGACATTTAGGAGGAAGCGAGGTTGCAATGAATTACGTGGGAAAATGACGTTTTGCTGACGAATTATGCCGCGCGTTTTTGTCGACGGGGCATTATTATTTTTGAAGGTGGTTGTTACTTCGGGTTATGGCCAAAATTATTTTCTTTGCGTATATTATATGGGAGATAATCAATCTAATCATGCGGTCCCATCCGCTTCTGTGCGCGAACTCGCGCGATTTTACGACCACAGTTCCGATGTATCCAATGAGAACTCTGACTCTAATGAACATTCTAACACTGAACCCCATTGTGATTGCAACGGCCAAGAGGACGAGTGCAAGTCACCCAATCAATGTGTATGCCGCGACGGTAAAGACGGAAAAGACGGCAAAGACGGCAAAGATGGAAAAGATGGAAAAGATGGAAAAGACGGTAAGGATGGCAAAGATGGCAGAGATGGATGCGCCGGACCACAAGGACCATGCGGACCCCCCGCACGATGCAAAGATGAGTGCATCCCGGTCAAAAAAACACTCATGTTCAACGAGCCTTTAGGCAATCTTGGTCCTGACCACGATTACATGGTTGAACATATACTCATTCCTGCTTACGGTTATGCTCTCGCAGTGCCCGCAGATATTCCCACCGACTTGTTTGCGCAAGACTCTGGCCCCGGTAAATCCGGACTCGGCATTGCGTTTGACCCGGAACAAGAGATTAACCCAATGTCTTATGTTCAGTTCGACTTGCACTTTCTTATGTGCGAAATCAAACACTGCACTTGCCCCATTATTTGCGTTTCCGATATTAAACCCAATAGCGGATTTGCCATTTATGGGTCCCACAAGCTTGGCGAGCTAGGCGTTCTTCTGTATACATCCAGCGACTCCCCACCTGAGCAAATGATTGCCATTCCTCATTGCACCAAATACCGCTACTTCTCGGTGACGGCAGTTGGTGAGCAACAACAAGAGCGTGTTGGGGTCATACTGAAGTGCATGGAGTTTATTATTTGTGTCAAACCACCTTGCCCTGCAGGTCCTCAGGGTCCTCAAGGCCCTCAAGGCCCTCAAGGCGAACAGGGGGAGAAGGGTGACAAGGGCGATAAGGGCGACCAAGGAGACAAGGGAGATAAAGGAGACAAGGGAGATAAAGGCGATAAGGGAGACCAAGGCGACAAGGGCGACAAGGGCGATAAGGGCGACCAAGGAGACAAGGGCGACAAGGGCGACCAAGGAGACAAGGGCGACAAGGGCGACAAGGGAGACAAGGGAGACAAGGGCGATAAGGGAGACAAGGGAGACAAGGGCGATAAGGGCGACAAGGGAGACAAGGGCGATAAGGGAGACAAGGGCGACCAAGGCGATAAGGGCGACAAGGGCGATAAGGGAGACCAAGGAGAACAAGGTCCTCAAGGACCTCAAGGGGAGAAGGGAGACAAAGGAGACACTGGCTCCATGTCCACTACATTTATTAATGTGTATAGCACAATTCCACAAAATGTTCTCGCCGAAGCCGCAGTCATTTACGAAGGTGTTCGTAATGCATACGGAAGTGCCGGATTAGCACCTTTAAGCTCTGATATTGCTATTTGGCAGCCTGGATACTACTTTGTAACCACGGTTCTTCACCATATTGAAGCGTGTCAATTCGCCATCTTTTTAAATGGGGTGATATATGGGTTTCCATTTTCATCCCCCACTGGGGCTACCGGGTTGTCGCACAATATGATTATGTATATTGCACCGGAGGATATTAACCAACCATTCCCATTATCCCCTTCCGGATTTGCCGCGTTAATCAGCACGGTCAACCACACCTCATATAACCCTAGCATCCGATTAAACAATCCAGGCGGTTCTGCACCAAATGATATCGTTTCTTCTATGTCTATGATTTTGTTGAAATAAACATCTGGACACACATTTGCCGGTTACTTACCATTTTCATTTATACTTTATCATAATTATTATTATTCATTATTATTCATATTTATTAACATAATTTATTACCATAATTCATATTTATTAACAATTTATTACCATAATTCATATTTATTAACAATTTATTACCATAATTCCTATTTATTACCATAATTCATATTTACTACTATAATTTATTACCATAATTCCTATTTATTACTATAATTTATTACCATAATTCCTATTTATTACCATAATTCATTATAATTTATCCTATTTATTACCATAATTCATCATAATTATTATTATTTATTATAATAATGATTTGCTCGGTTCCTTTCTGGTTTACATAATTAACTTTTTGCTTCTCCCTGGCATCATTGCCACCCTTTTCCCAAACATATTTCCTGACCGTTGTTTTACTTGTTGTGTTACGCTTTGTCTTGTCGCTACGCTTGGTGTTGCGCTTTGTTTTGTCGCTGTGCTTTGCCTTGTCGCGGCGCTTGGTGTTGGCTTTTTGAACGGGCATTGCTTCGTTGTGCATTGGTCGTTTGTGCTTTTTGTTATCGGGGCTTTTGTTGGGGTTTGTACCTTTGCCGGCACCGTAATCCCCTTGGTCGGGTCCACATATCTCATCTTCCCATTCACGATTTGCACATTATACTGTAATAGTATCTCGTCATACTCGGTAGTTACTGCTGGTCTTGCTTGTGGTGATGGATGGACTTGTTGCCTTACCGCTTGTGGCATTGTCCTTTGTTTCGTTTGAATTGGCTCTGGGTTTCCATTGTCCCACGTATACGGATTGTATATCTCCGGCATTCTTCCTCTTCCATTTTGGTGTTCTTCTCTGTTACTGGTATCCATCGTTAGCTCCGACCACACATTTATGTTATTGTTTTGGTCATAGGATTCCTCCTCTATTTCATTTATATCCAATCTCACCATTATTTACACTTTATATTATTATTTCTACGCGCAAACACACGTGTTGTTTGATTGGTTCTCTTTTTTATCCCTATAATACATACAATAATATGCCCACTATGAAACCTTTACGATTGAAATCATTACGCAAAACGTTGCGCAAGAGGAATCCAATTCATACTACCGGCTCTGCTAAATCTATTGTGATTCGCAACGGGACGCCTACCGTGAAAGCAGTCCATTGGGGTATCGATTATGACGGGTCCAAAGCGACTGGCCGTGTAGATGTCCAGAATCAGGACTCCATTTATAAATACAATGTAAACCTAGACAATAGGGACCTTGACCAGCTCCTTTCTACCCCCACGGTGGGCATTCCTATCGACCAGCGGTTGCGCGAAACCTTTGACTTCCGTGTGGGCGCAATGGATTCTGCCCACAATCCTGTTTCTGGGGTCTCCTCGTTTAATGATTATATCCACCCTTCGTTCGTAACGACTCGGATGGACGACCGCTCTTCCCAAAGTAATCGCTCTTTACGCAAAAAATATCGCGTCACCCCTTACCCACATAATGCAACCAAATCTTTGCGCAAACGTAAAGGGGTTCAACCTCGCCTGACACACATCAACCAATAAGGCGTTTCTTTCGTCTAGATGAGCGATTTTGTTAAAAAACTGTATACTTTATACAAATATATATTATACAATGGCATTTAGAAGATTTGGTGGGCTTAACTATTCTTCCAGTAATAATATTGTTCATAGCACCTTCTCCAATACCTCCAACCTAACCATCACCAATCAACTCGGAAACGAGCAATCCAACATTGCCGTTACTAGTAACCTCGATATGAACGCCAATAACCTCTTTGACACCGGCACCGTCGCCTTTCAAACCGGGTATATCAATTCCTCCCCATACACCAGCTTGGCCGGGCATACTCAATCCAATGTTCTCACGTTTGATAATCGGACTAGCACGGGCTCCAGCACGTTCGGGGGAATGGTGTTTAAAAACGCCACCGGCTCCACGTTCTGGTTTTATACCGGCTCCGGACCTGGTGGGCAAGAAATCGCCATCCATAATCAAACCATTTCCACCTCTTCCGGCTCTCTTTCTCTTAACGTCCCTTCTAATCAAACCGTCTTTATTGACCCCGTGTTAACCGTCCCCACCATTACCACTCGCGCAGGAACAGACCTGACGATTACGACCGGCAGTAGCAGTGACAATATATACATTGACCGCGATGTGGTTGTAGATGCATCCATCAATGCCACCGGCAACTTTATTTTTAAAGGCCCCGTGGATGTATCGGGGAACCTGCACGTCACTGGCGGAACGGCCACCTTTCAGCGCGTGATTGCCGAGGGGGATGCATCTTTTAACCGTGGCGTAGATGTAAGCGGATTGTTTCGCGTCACGAATAGCAATGCGGTCTTTCAGCGTAACGTTGATGTGAGTGGATTGGTTCGCGTCACGGGAGGCGCCACCTTTTTATCCGGCGTTTACGTGATGGATGGGGTCACTTTTCGCGGAGGGCTTGACGTATTGGAAGGAGTCACCTTACGCAGCGGACTCGACGTGTCTGCGGGGGTCACCTTACGAAGTGGGTTGGATGTGTTGGGAGGGGTCACCTTACGAAGTGGGTTGGATGTGTTGGGAGGCGTGACCTTACGAAGTGGGTTGGATGTGTTGGGAGGGGTCACCTTACGTAATGGGTTGGATGTGTTGAGAGGAGTCACTTTTCGCGAGGGGATAGATGTCTTTGGGCTAGGTGCATTCCGTCACGGTGTGGATGTCTCGGGTGGCGCCACCTTTCGCGGAGGGATTGACACAGACTCCTTGCGCGTGTCTGGACCAACCACCTTTAATGATGATTTGGACGTGATTGGCGATGCGAGGTTCCATTCTGGAGTGGATGTGTCTGGTGGCGCTACGTTTCGGTCCAATGTGGATACATTTGGAATTGTTACATTTCATAATCAAGCTCCGTATTGCGGGGTCCGACCTACTGTGTTAGCACAGCTGACAAACAAAGATTATGTGGATAACGCGATTCAATCGGTAATCAGCAGTGGGTCCAATGTAGGACTCGATAATATATGGACCGGAACAAATAGATTTGTTAATTATGTGGAAATATCCGGCGTCTCGGGTTCTTTTAATGCGAATTGCGACTCGTCTTTTCAGCGCGTCATTGTCAACGGCGATGCCTCTTTTAATCGCGGGGTAGATGTCAGCGGGATGGCAATGTTTCGCCAAGTGATTGCCAATGGGGATGCATCTTTTAATGGAAAGATGGATGTTAGCGGTGTGGCCACGTTTGGTCGCGTCATTGCCAATCGGGATTCCTCTTTTAACGGTGGACTGGATGTTAGCGGAGTGGCCACGTTTGGTCGCGTCATTGCCAATCGGGATTCCTCTTTTAACGGTATGGCGGATGTTTCTGGTAACTTTCGGGTAACTGGTGGAACTGCCGTGTTCGGTCGGGTTATTGCGAATGGAGATGCGTCTTTTAACGGTGGGCTGGATGTTAGCGGGGTAGCCGCGTTTGGTCGCGTCATTGCCAATCGGGATTCTTCTTTTAACGGTGGGCTGGATGTTAGCGGGGCGTTACGCGTGAGAAATGGCAATGTTGCGTTTAACAATGCATTCGATGTTAGCGGGGTGGCCACGTTTGGTCGCGTCATTGCCAATCGGGATTCCTCTTTTAACGGTGGACTGGATGTTAGCGGGGCGTTACGCGTTATAAATGGAAATGCGCTGGATGTTAGCGGGGTGGCCACTTTTGGTCGGGTGATTGCCAATGCGGATGTTTCTTTTAACGGCGGACTAGATGTTAGCGGAGCGTTGCGCGTGATAAATGGCAATGTGGGGCTTAATAATGCGCTGGATGTTAGCGGGGTTGCCACTTTTGGCCGCGTGATTGCCAATGCGGATGTTTCTTTTAATAGTGGTCTGGATGTTAGCGGTGTTGCCACTTTTGGCCGTGTGATTGCCAATGGGGATGCGTCTTTTAACAGCGGTATCGATGTTCGCGGAGGGGCAACGTTTCGTGGAAATATGGACGTGTTTGGACCAGTTACTTTTCGCAATGCGCCTCCTACGTGCGCAACTGGCCCGAGCACGGCCACCCAATTGGCAAATAAACAGTATGTGGACAGCCAAATTAGCTCTGGAGGCGCAGGTGCTCTTCTCAGTAGTGCGAATGTATGGACCAACACAAACGAGTTTCAACAAGAAGTTACTGTATCCGGAAATAGCGGCTTTAAAGTAACTACCGGTGCAGCCACGTTTGGTCGTGTTATTGCGAGCGGCGATGCTTCTTTTAACAGTGCGATTGATGTTAGTGGTAACTTTCGCGTAACCAGAGGCGCTGCATCTTTTCAGAGCGTTATTGTGGACGGCGATGCGTCATTTAACAGTGCTGCGGACGTTAGCGGTAACTTTCGCGTAACCGGAGGAACCGCCATATTTGGGCGCGTTATTGCCGGAGAGGATGTTTCTTTTAACCGCGGACTTGATGTTTCTGGAAACTTGCGCGTAACCGGAGGAACCGCCATATTTGGGCGCGTTATTGTGGGCGGGGATGCTTATTTTAACAGTGCTGTGGATGTTAGTGGAAACTTTCGCGTAACCGGAGGCACTGCCACGTTTGGGCGTGTTATTGTGGGCGGCGATGCATCGTTTAACAGTGCTGCGGATGTTAGCGGGAACTTTCGCGTTACTAGCGGGGATGCCTTATTTCAGCGCGTTATTGCGGGTGGCGATGCGTCGTTTAACAAGGCACTTGATGTTAGTGGAAACTTGCGCGTAACCGCAGGCACTGCCTCTTTTCAGCGCGTTATTGTGGACGGCGATGCATCGTTTAACAAGCCGCTTGATGTTAGTGGAAACTTGCGCGTAACCGGAGGCACTGCCTCTTTTCAGCGCGTTATTGTAGACGGCGATGCGTCATTTAACAAGCCGCTTGATGTTAGTGGAAACTTTCGTGTAATCGGAGGCACTGCCATATTTGGGCGCGTTATTGTGGGCGGGGATGCTTCTTTTAACAGTGCTGCGGATGTTAGCGGTAACCTGCGCGTAACCGGAGGCACTGCGTCTTTTCAGCGCGTTATTGTGGGCGGCGATGCTTCTTTTAACAGTGCGACTGATGTTAGTGGAAACTTTCGCGTAACCGGAGGCACTGCCATATTTGGGCGCGTTATTGTGGGCGGGGATGCTTCTTTTAACAGTGCTGCGGATGTTAGCGGTAACTTTCGCGTAATCGGAGGAACCGCCATATTTGGGCGCGTTATTGTGGGCGGGGATGCTTCGTTTAACAGTGCTGCGGATGTTAGCGGTAACTTTCGCGTAATCGGAGGCACTGCCATATTTGGGCGCGTTATTGTGGGCGGGGATGCTTCGTTTAACAGTGCTGCGGATGTTAGCGGTAACTTTCGCGTAATCGGAGGCACTGCGTCTTTTCAGCGCGTTATTGTGGGCGGGGATGCTTCGTTTAACAGTGCTGCGGATGTTAGCGGTAACCTGCGCGTAACTGGAGGCACTGCCTTATTTCAGAGGGTTATTGCAAATGAGGATGCGTCGTTTAACAAGGCTCTTGATGTTAGTGGAAACTTGCGCGTAACCGGAGGCACTGCCATATTTGGGCGCGTTATTGCGGGCGGGGATGCTTCTTTTAACAGTGCTGCGGATGTTAGCGGTAACTTTCGCGTAACCGGAGGCACTGCCTCTTTTCAGCGCGTTATTGTGGGCGGCGATGCGTCATTTAACAATGCGGTCAGTATTACCGGGCTTACTAGAATCACCAACGGAACCTCAACTACTAGTACCGGGTCTGGCGCATTAGTCGTTAGCGGAGGGATTGGGGTCGGTGGTGCGGTGTATGTTAATTCCGACTCCACTTTTAGTTCGAACTTGCATACATCTACTTTATCTGTTGGTTCAAACGCAAAAATCGGCACCACTATAAACTCTCCAAACGGGATATTGTGGGTTGACGCCACTACGCCGAAAACAACTATCCAAACAGGCAACTTTTATGTTATCAACGATGCAAGTTTTGGCAGGTTTGTTAAGATTGATGGGTCTTTAAACGTCGCGCAAGGAGCAACCATTAATGCAGGTGGGATGACTGTGTCTGCAGGTGGGATGACTGTGTCTGGGGATGCAAGTTTAAATAATAAACTTACCGTAGCACAAGTCGGAACATTTAATAGCACCACTTCTGCAACTAGTAATGGAGGAGCGTTAACTGTCCCCAACGGCGGAGCGTATATGAAAGGATTATATGTTAACGGGTCAACGACAATCATTAATAGCTTGAATGTTGGCGATGGCACCGGCACGTATTCAGGAACATTTAATTGTGATTTGTTTGTAAAAAATACGGCGAACGCAATCAGTTCAGCACCGTCCTTTAAAACTAACGGGGGTGCAGTAGTTATCAAAGATTTACGTGTTGGTTCTTCAAGTAACACGGACGACAGTAAGTTTTTGAACGTTACAGACTCTACCGACATTTCTACTGGCGCCTTAACTGTTGCTGGAGGCGTTGGCATTGCCAAAAGCTTGTATGTTGGGGGCGCCGCAAATGTTACCTCCTCTCTTACGAGTGCGAGCCTTTCCACTGGCACAATTAATGCAACTGGGAAAATAACTGCATCTGGTGGTATGGATACAACTGGAACTGTTAACATCTCTAATAATAATGCAGGCAAACTTACTGGATATTGGTATAATGGGGATGACGCGCAATCGCAGACCGATTTTCCTGTTGGCACTATCTATTATTGCTCGTTTACTGAATTGGACTTGAATAGAAACATGACTGTGTATTCTACACTACCGGGGGGGGTCCCGACTTCAAACACATCTTTCTCGTCCATTGTTATTAGGGATACAAAAGAAAATCCAGTATCCAATATAAGTCCTACACAAGCGAGTGTTTGGAACTTAACTGGGTCTATACTGGACAAAACTGGCGTGTCTGGTGACTGCCTAATCACCATAAATGTGTTTCTGAATAGTGCTTTGAATAACACATATGCAGGGTGTTCAAATATCACGAATATTGGAATTGTGTATCCTATTAAGTCTGATGATTCTGCTTCGAGCGGGTTCCCTTCTGGAACTTCGTGGTCTTTAGTTCGTTTTCGTGATGCAACTTCACGGACCGAGTTTTACTTTAATCGGACAGTATACCTCAAGGCAGGACAAAACTTGAAGTATTTGCAAGTGGCTGTTAGGGTGACATCTGGCCTAGATACAGATATTCCCGAGTTGTATTGCACACTTGTCCGGGTTGGGTAAGCGCGGTCTTATTTATATTGTGATAGTATTGTTTACTCGTATTCGGTATATTCCATAAAGGTATAACCATAAAATTGAAAACTTATTTCTGTATAAAGACATTTTAACATCTATATACAGAATCTCATTCAAACACTCCTTGCACAAATATGTCTGCTCTTATCAATACCAACACCACTTTGGAAACCGTCCACGTGGACCCTCGTGATAGTAATATCACTTTTATCGATGTCGGTCATAAATATATTGTAGCCACCGACCGCTCCAGCAAGTATACCTCCGTCACCACTTGGTGCCACAGTCACTTTCCCAAGTTTAATGCCGACAGCGTCATTGAAAATATGATGAAGGGCAAAAACTGGAATCCCGAAAACAAATATTGGGGACTTAGTCCCGCTCAAATCAAAGCCGACTGGAACAAAAATGGCGCCAATGCCGCCAAAGCCGGCACCGCCCTCCATTATCAAATCGAATGCTTCATGAACACGTGTGTTGCGGAGGATGTGGTTCGCACTCATAGTGCATTGTTGTCTCATCATTCTGCCGATTCCGTTAATGACAGCCCCGAGTGGCAGCAGTTTATCTCGTTCGCTCGTGATTTTCCTCACTTCAAACCCTATCGCACCGAATGGAAAATCTATGACGAATCCCTCAAGCTCGCCGGCTCCATCGACATGGTATATGAGCTTGAGGACGGCACCCTCGCCATTTACGACTGGAAGCGCTGCAAGGAAATCACCAAGACCAACGGATTCGGGCGCTCCGCCATCACCAATTGCATTCAGTATTTACCGGATTCCAACTTTTGGCATTACTCTCTCCAGCTCAACACCTACAAAGCCATCCTCGAAAAATGCTACCAGCGAACGGTCTCTTCTATGGTTCTCGTTCGCCTTTATCCCGATGAAACGGGTGCCACCAACAAGTATGAGCTTCTCCCCGTTCCCGTGTTGACGGAAGCCATACAGGACTTGTTTGCTTTGCGCGCGACTCAGGTTCGCATCGGGGCCATCTAAATCGGGTGATTACCTATTGACTATTAGCTATTTATATTCTTTTGACTATTTATATTCATTCTATGAATCATAATAAACACATTTTATTATTATTATTATTATTATTTACTATAGGGTTACTACTACTATTACGAATCGCTAATCGCTAATCGCTCCTTATGTTGTCATTATACTCTCTACATAGCTACAATATGTATACCCAGCTGTTAGCTACCACCGGTTTACGTCTAGTCGCCCAATTATTCGCGCAACCCAACGAAATCGTCGTAGACATTGCGATTCTATGTTGTCTCTTTTTTTGTGCAGGGTGTTACAGCGGGTTATACATTTTATGAAAGGGTTTAAATATTATTGACCATTCTTATAGTATAGATTGCATATTTTATGAGCTTTTTGTTTGACCCCGACTTATCCGGCTCTTCCGACTTTTATAATGACGACTTGGCGCACGGCACGCCCTCCTTATACTTGACCAATATGAGCGCACTCCTTGTGACCATCATTACGACTGCCTTGTTTCTCTATCATATGGAGCCCATCGGTCTCTTCACCTTGTGGGAGCAAGCCTTGGCCGAAGGCAACTTGAAATCGCTTCTGGGTCGCTTGATTGGGAATAAGGAAGAAGTAGTGGCTTTACCTGCCCCTATGGTTGTCCCCTTTGAGGACAAGTATCTTGCGAATTATAAAGCGCTGGTCCCGCGCGATTTAGACAAGACCACCCTAGAAAACCTCGCCAACAACTTTGTGATGGAATACACCCCCAACGGCAATGTCATTATGTTCTACGATGTGGCGCGCGAAACGTTCACCTACTATGCGGACAACTCCATCCCGTATCGGTATTTGCAGGTTTTAGCAAGAAAATACGTTTGCACTTTTAAATGCCCTTCTCTTTATCAACATGCGATGGAGCCGAGTGGGGACGAGCCTTCTTCTGCTTCTTCACCTGTTCCTGTTCCTGTTACTCCTCTTGTGCCGATTGCACCCGTGGCGCCTGTTGCCAAACCCTCGGTGTATGCCAAGCTGAAACCATACAACGCCCCTGTCCCCCAAAAAAAAGTGGAGGTGACCGAAAAGAAACCGGTCACCAACCGCTACACGTGCTCCGGCAAAATCAATAATATGGGGTTTCTTAAAAAAGTCCCGCGCACCTTAGTCGACAAAAACTACTCGATGAGCTTTGCCGATTTCAAAAAACAGCAGGCCAAATTGGGTGCGAACCCTTCTGTCTCTCCGTCTTAATATACGGAATGATATAGGCAAATAAAAGTTATCTCTCTATAATGTAGTATATATAATGTTTAAAAATATCGCGCAAAGCATCCCGACATCGTCTAATCCATATCAACTATTGAATAACGCAAATACATCCAACGTGTTACAATCCCCTGTTGTGCAAAACTTGAATCCAGCTCTTCAAAAAGGAATGATGCAAGGGTTGAACCAATTTGCTCCTCCATTTATGCAACCACCTGCTGTGCAACCAGCTATGCAACCACCCGCTGTGCAACAAAATGGACTACCTCCACCATTGTTCCCAAATATGCCTATGCAAAACGCACCTCAAACTGGACCTGTTCAGAATGACAATAATATTATATCGTATGATAACCGTGGGAACGCAACATATGCAGAACCGGTTAACACATCGTATGCGCCCCCTGGACAACAAGTTTTGTCACAACCAATGCAGCAAACTATGCAACAACCTATTGGGCAACCAGCTCTACAACAACCAATGCAGCAACCATATGTGCAACAAGCTATGCAATCAGATTTTTCAAAATATTTACCACAAGGCGGTCAAATGTTTGGGATTCCTACGGCGCAAAATGCGATGCACCTCCCACAAGTTGGCAATTCCTTCGTTCCGTCTCTTTTGAACAAATTGCCGGAAGGGCTTCTGAGTCCGGATACGAAAACGCAGTTGGAAGTGATTGGAACCAACCCGATTGGTAATATCGTGCAGGTGCCCTCTGTATTCACCAAGCTAACGAAAGATGTCGAAAAAAAACTCCTTGTCACTGTGCTGGAACGGTTCAAAACCATTTTGGAACTCTTCAAGCAACCCGCCTCCGATGCAGTGAATGCGCTATTAAAAAAAGAACTCGACTCCCTCACGGAAAATATGAATGACCCTTCTTTACGCCCCATTGTCGATAGGCTTTCGCGCGCCGCGGAAATACCCATCCAGCGCTTCCTTGACAACCTTACCGCTATTCTCCAGCGCTACTTTCCCGCGTTGGTTGGGAAACTGTTTAATACCGCCGGCAATGTCATTGGCGAAATCCCCGTCGTTGGCGTCTTTGTGAATGCCGCGCTCGCTTTTAGCAATGTTCTTAACACGGTTACCACCGCTTCTACCGTTTTTGATAAAACCACGAAACAAATGGAATCCCTTCAAAACGAATTGACCAATGCATTAAATACACTCGTAGACGATACGCACGCGAACGTTGGTCAGGCATTGGACCCAACCTCCATAATTCAAAAAAAAGCGAGTGCGTTTGGTCATAGTGGGGTTGGTCTTAAAGGCGGGTCGGCATCGCGAGGTGGGCGTAAAATGCACACCTTAAAACGCATTCATACTAGCATCCAGCAGTTTATTCATACCAATAAACGCACCTTGAAGCACCGTTCTAAAAAGCCCAGACGCCATTAATACTTTTTTTCCTTTTTCCAGTCCACATATCCATTGCTCTTTACTATGTTGAACGACGAGCCCAAATGGTTGCTCGCGATTCGTATCGCTTTTACTTGCACGGGTGACAGCTCCGATAAGTATTCCAATACGTGGCGCATGGTTGCATCGTCTTTTACTTTTGCCTTGCCTACTGTTAGCTCCTCGTATAGCCGTTGCTCTTGGGATTCAGACATTGTTGTATGTATTATTTATTATTCGTGGTTTGCTTTATTACTTTATTACTTTATTACTTTATTAATTGCTTTGTTGGTGTTGGATTCTTTATATTCATCTATTTATATTCAATTTTTTGCATTCCGATTGGCGTTTGCCTTTGTAAACCAAAAAATTGAAAACTTTTTTCGTTCTTGTCTTGTATTCAACACAATACAAAACAACACAACACAATACGTGCTTTCATCCTGCTATCCCAAAATGACCTCTTTCAATGACTCTTATATCAATGACTCTTTCAATGAAACCTTCAATGAGTTCTTTAATGATTCCTTGCATTCCGACTCTGACCCAATGGATACCTTGTCCTTTATGAATGACCATGGGCGCTCCGATATTCACACCTTTCGCTTCAAACTCTCCGACTCGTTTACCAATGAACTGATGCGGTTCTCCAAAATACACCAATACGATGACCGCAAAACATTCAAGGCCGAGTGGATTCAATGGACCGACGACCATGCGGACCTTGTCCATAAGGAAGCGCATCGCCTCTCTCAAGCCGGCTACACCGGCGACGCCCTTCAAAAAATGTTTGTATCCGCGCGCTACTATTTTCGCAACAAGTCGACGGCTTCTACTGTTGACAATGCGCAGGTTGGTCGCAAGAAATATGTGCGACTGGATACGGGCGTGCTTCGCACCATGGACGAACACATCCTCCATCACGTCTTGCCAACCTGCTTAAAACCCCACGACGGATACTTGAACTTCTGCAAGTTGCATGCGGAGCTGTTGCTATCTGGCGATGCCGATAAAATCAAAAAAACATACAAAAATAGATACTCCAAACTCTCCGTTGCCTTGGCGAAAGCTTGCCCTTAGGGTGGATGGGTTGTCTTTGGCATTTGGCCTTTGGTGTGTTTGTTCCCTTTCATATTTATATATCCTTATTGTAATACCTTTTTTTCTATGAATACGAATACGAATACCAAGACATTTAGTTGCCTTTTTCAACCTTTTGATTTGCACGCATTATACGACGAAATCGCCCTTGACCGCGTCTCCCACAAGCATGGGCACAACAGCAAACCCACGGTCTATAAAAATCTCAAACACGTTGACTTTTTTTTACAAAATGAAATCCAACTTCTCCATACCTTAAACCAGCAGCACGCGCTCTCCTCCAATCGCATTTTCTACGAGCATCATACCACCTTTTTGCACACCTTTCTCACCTTCTCCTATGTTCAGTTGGCCGAACTAGACCGGGTTCCTATCGGTTCGGACCCCTCCCATAAATACGGACTCTTCTACTATAACTCCAAACAATACGTTTCTCCCAAATTGGTGCCCTATCTTCACTCCATTACTTCGAACGGGTCTACGGAAACGCTTACCAAACGCACGCTGTATACCACCTTAATCCAAACCTTTACCCAATCCTTAAATGCGTGCATCTATCTTGCGCTCAATGAAATCGTTCACCTCGGTCTTACCTTTGACTCTGTTATGGTTTATCACGACGACTTCATTGAGGGACCCGGGTTTCGCACTCTTTTCACCAACAATCAGTATTCCTTCTTTATGAACACCATCCAGTCCAGTCGCGCCGACTTTCTTCCCTCTGTTCTGCTCCACGCCAATCAGCAACTCGGCTCGCTTATGTATCCCATTGAGCACGCATTGCTCGTGTATTTGCATAGCAATAACCTGTCCAGTGTCTCTCCTTACCATCTGGAAGCGATTGTGGATTCGTTTTATGACAAGGGGGCGTTTCGCAAACTGCCCGACTCGTTCCTTATTGGGCTGCGCCAACAATCCCATCAAATACTCGCGCAATACGTGAATGTCCCGTATATGGCGATTGTCGAAAACATACTTAAACATTGGCAGACTTGGAACCTCTACTCTTTAAGTATGATTTATTTACACATTTTACTTATGCTCTTTCCAGAACCCGTCTTTAAACAAGGGTTCTTTTGTGGATGGCTGAAACTGCTTCTCGTGTCCATTCAGCCCGCGGTAGCCAAACGCAAAACCCCCGAAGAGGTTCTTCAATTGTTCTCTAAACTCTGCTATAACAACACGTTGGCCGACTTTTCGCTTTTGTTTTGATTCGGTTGGGTTGGGTTGTTTGTTGTTTGGATTTATGCCTTTCTTGTTCCTCTTCTCTTTCTAGAGGCCTTTGGCTTCATAACGCTCCTCTTCTTGGACTTCTTATATATCTTGGCCGCATCCTTTAGCGCATTCTTAAACTTGTAGCCAGGCTTGCTTTTGTTCTCGTTATACACCTTGGTCACTAAATCTGTCCATTCCGTCATTATACATTTTATTTATATTTTATTTTTTTGGATTTTTTGGATTGTTTGGATTGTTTGGATTGGTTGGATTGTTTGGATTGGTTGGATTGTTTGGATTGGTTGGCTTTTATTATAAAATTGAATCCTTTTTCTTTTTCTTCCTTCTCTTTATAATTACAACGCAACGCAAAAGTGATACTACTAATACTTTGAATACTTTGAATACTTTGAATACTTTGAATACTTTGAATACTTTGAATACTTTGAATACTTCGTTTACGACGATGTCTATATCTATATCCAAGTCTTTGCAACTTACCCGCTACTTATATTCTAGGGTTGAGGTAGAATGTGCGCTCGTCTGCGCCTTGCTCGAAAAGCAGGAAGAAAAGGCCTTGTTCTGGGGCCTCGAGCTCGTTTACTCCGGCTTTAATGTGTTTGACCTCTTGTTTACCATTTATTACGACTTTTACTACACTTTACACCCCTCCTTTGAAACCTACTTGGGCACTGTTTATAAGGAGTGGCTTTCTAGTGATAAGGGTGTTTACCACGTGGCCAATGTCATTATTAACCTTTGCTTTCGCGCCTCCAGCACCGATATCTTCTTCCTACGGAACGTTATCAAACAGTTTGAAATTGATATCGGGGTTCCCAAGACCGAGGTTGGGTTCGCTTATGTGAAGGACGCGTTCCACGTGTGGCTCGCCGAGCAAAACTTTGAATCCATCGCTCAATATATCCTTGTTGAGTGCGCCGTGGCGGAGTTACCTGCTATTCTTACTGAAACGTATGATTACTTCACTTGGACCGGCGTCACCATACGCAAAAACATTGGGACCTCTTTCACGAAACTGTTCAAATCGGGGGTTACCGAGGAGCGCCTTCGCCATATGCTACTGTCTCGCATTGTTCATATGTTTGTCTCTATTCAGCCTCCTGTGAAACCCCAAAACATCTATCTAAAGTTTGACGAGGCGTTGCTCGCTTCGTTCCATACGATTATGGACTTGCCTCGCGAGGAAAAGGAACGGCGGGGACTCATTCGGCGCGTTCCTCTTGTTGGGAAGAACGAGTCGGTGGACTGGCACCTACCTTATAAAATATTGCCTATGGCGTATCAACACTCGGTTTCCTCTCATTCGTTTATGTCTATGTTTCGTCTTGGGCGCAATCGGAGTGCGCAATTGGATGGCGGGTGGCTCTATTATGCATCAAACACCCCTTACTGGCGCAAAGTGTTGGATTTGTGTGGAGCAGTGGTGGACCATTCTTTGGGTCGGGTTACGTTCCCCATTTGCCAGAAAGAGGAAGACTTCTTTCAAACCTACGGGCTGGAGCCGGATGAGCAGGGGGTAGCGATTCAGGATTGCGCTTGGGGAGACTTTGTGGCTTGCAATGCAGTTCAGTTTTATGAAACCTTTCGCACGCATAATATTGTTCCCATTTATCCAGACTATTTGCAGGAGCTCGAGCCGGTGGAGTATTCCTATTCGGTTGGGTCAGGTAATAAAATATAAAAATAAAAATAAAAATAAAAATAAAAATATAATCCTATTATAATTATGAAATATTTGTCGTCCCTTTTTTTCGCATTATGTGCCGTGGTGAATAGCCAGGCAGAGGTTTGCAACGTGGTTCCCTCTACCCACTGTGTCACCTTTTCGGTGACTCAAGGAACCGGCTGCGCCTGGATGTGCAGTTATTGCGCGAACCAGTTGGGCACCAATAATTATTATTTTACCGACAATGTGTGCACCTATCAGGAAGGGGTCGGGTGCGTGGGCAATCCATATGCGGGCAAATCGTATACATGCTGCTCAAACTAAGTATGATATAACAAAAACACCTATAAATAAAAAATTGAACTTTCTTTTTTATTTATTCATTGTGTTATAAGCTGAATACTACTGTTTCGCAAAACAACTTACAAGCAACTTTACAAGCAAGTTTACAAGCAACTTTACACTTAATACAATGGTCAAAAACGTTACCGGTGGTTCTAACAATAAAAAGTTCGCCAGAAAAAATGTGGCGCCTTCTCGCTCTAATAACAAACTTCGCGTCTCTGAAGAAGAGGGCGAGGTGTATGCCGTCGTGGTCAAAATATTCGGCGGACGTATGTGCCAAGTCCAGTGCATTGATGGGGTGGTTCGCAATTGCATCATTCGCGGCAAGTTCACCGGTCGAGGCAAACGCGATAATACGTTGAGCCCCGGCGTATGGGTTCTCGTCGGGATGCGCGAGTGGGAATCTAGCACCTCGCAAAAATGCGACCTCCTTGAAATCTACGGCGATGCCGACAAAATCAAACTGCAACACTCTGTTTCCGCCAACTGGCAAGCGCTCGTTATCCAAGACGGAACGCATACTACCACTCTTGCCAAGGACGACATATTCCATAGTGACGCGACCGAAGAGTATCAAAACCTCCTTCTTAGTTCTGGGCCTGCGGTCACGAGTCTTCACCCCGGGAATATTAACGAGGGCGAAGACGACGAGGACATTAATATTGATGATATTTAAGCGATTGATTATGATTTGTTATTATGATTTGTTATTATGATTTGTTTATTATTTATAGGTTATTGATTATGGGGTTATCCCCCTTTTTTTTCTTTGCATTTTTTAATTATTACTTAAACACATTTAGGCGTATATTATTACCTTACGAAACCGTCTTTTTATCCGTTTTCACACGTATTATGAACTCTTTTCGCTCCACCCCGTTTGAACGCAAACCTCCAACTGCAGTTGCGCCCCCCAATTTGGATACCGACTTTCCCGATTTGCCTACTACTACTACTACTAGCAGCAGCAGCAGCAACAATTGTAATCGTAATCGTAGCAGCAATAGCAATCGTAATACTTGGTCTAATGGCGAGGAGACATTGAACTTGTCGCGCATGGTGGAGACAAAACCTGCTCCCCCTCGGGAGGCGGTTGTAGAAGAAGTATTTGCTCCTGGAGTCGTGCGATATACGCTCAATAAGCGCAGTAAAAAGCTTACTGTTAACGAGTCCGTTTCCGATGTGTCCGATGAATCGGGTAAGCGTTTTATTAAAATGCATGCCACCCTTCAGCAAAACTATTGTGACCACGCCGACCGGTTCATTCAGTGCTACGGGTATGACTGCTACGAGCGCACTTTCCTAATGCCCAATTACGACCCGTTCCGTTTTAGTGACGAGAGCGATTGGAGCAGCGACTCGGACGGGAGCGAGTAATGGGTTGTTGGGTTGTTGGGTTATTGGGGTGATTAGTTCAACTATAGTTTGTTTTATATTTCTCTTTTATAATACAAACCTTATGATTTCCCCTATTGATTCCCATTTGAACACGGATATTTCGGCTCAGGGGGTGGATACAGAAGACGAGGAGAAAGAGATTGATTTGTCTTGGATTGAACGTTTTGAGTCTTTGGACAAGGAATACTCCTCCTTCTATCAAGAAGACCTCACGTCCATCTCGTTTCACGCCATCTACATCAATCGTCGCTCCGAAATCACCAAAACCGTGAAACAAGTGGTTCCTCTTTCTTGTCCCAATATGATTCTCCGCGATGAGCTTTTGCATCTCATCAAACACTATAACGTCGTGGACCGCATCAAATACAGCATTCTCAGTATTCTCACCTTTAATATTACCATCCATAATCACCAGCTTCTCTCTTTTCTTAAATCCAATATAGCCCCTCTTGAAATCGGGAAAGACTACTTGGCTCCCTCCTTTCATATTCATAACATCCCCCTCCAAAAAAGCATTCACCTCTTTCACGATATCAATGAACTTTTTATCCTTTTTTATGAGAGTGCACCGCGCCCTCAAACTTGCCTCACTAAACGCATTCGACTTGGAATAAATAAACGACACACGCGTAAGCAAACGATTGTTTCTCTTGATACTGGGGTATAGGAGTGGGATTATTTGTTGGATGTAATAATGCGAAAAATTGATTTCGTTTTCTCTTTCTTTCTTGTTGTTATTATTCTTATTGTTATTGCTCTTATTGCTCTTATTGTTATTGGAATGTTGCCATTTCTCGCCTCCACTCGCTTCACCGACGAAACCTATGCGCAAAATACGCTTTATCGCGAAACGCATTCTTTGCGCGAATATATCTATTGTCAGCGCAAACGCATCAAATCGTCCATCCCTCTTAATTCCCTCCTCTATATCGTCGAAATGAATAACTCCACCAATCAAATCCTCGGCATCGGGCTTATTAAAAACTTTATCGCTACCGATAAGTTTTATAAAGTATACTCCAGCACCGATTTTAACTTGTATACCTATAAAACGCTCTATCGCCTTGACCGGGAGGAGCTGGTTGGATTTCATTCCGACCTTGTTTGCGCTTTGGAAACCATCTGCTTCAAGGGAAAGACCCACCTCAAACGCATCCCCGGCATCAGCATCATTCCCGACAAGCTCTTGCAGTTATTCTCGCATATCTCCTTCGTTCGCGAACTCAATCAAGCGTTCTCTATCAAATATTCCGAACTGTCTGCTCTTGGGTCTAATGGCAAAGCAACGACTTCTGATTGGATTGTTTGATTGGATTGGTTGATTTGGGTAATGGGTATTTTTTTATGGTTGGTATGGTTGGTATGGTTGGTATGGTTGGTATGGGTTATGGGGTTTATGGGCTCACTAATATAAAGATATCCTATTCCTATTATATATACATTTATATATACTTACTTCTATGCAAAACAATCTGAATCCAGATATTCTTACGCCAAACGACGACTTATCCGTTGGCGCCGACACCAACGTGGACAATTATTCCATCGAGGAGCTCCTCGCCATCTTGGAACTCGACGACCCCACCGAGCAAGATATTGTCGACGTATCCAACTCCTATATCCAGCGATTTCAATACGAACAGCCAAACACCGTGTTTGCCTCCTTTTTTACCAATATTCAGCGCAAGCTCGTTCAATACATTCGCGATATCAAAACCCAAATTGTCCAGCAAACCAGCGGCAGTCCTGTTCTCGTGACTCGCTCTAAAATTGAGAACAGCATCCCCAATCCGCGCGACAATATCGATGAAGATGCCGAAGTATACGGCGACAGTCAGATGCCCATGGCTCGCAAGACGGTTCCCGTGAACAATGTGTTTGACGCCAAAATCGCGCAGGATAAGCTCAACCCCAACCTTGAAAACGTCACCAGTCGCGTGATTGTCCTCGATAGTCAGTATCGGCAAATGGACGGCTCCGTTAGCGCCAGCTCCACCGATTATACCGCCGACCTCTCCGAAACCCTCAATAACGTCGTCAGCTTGCGCCTCTTCTCTATTCAAATCCCGTTCACCTGGTATGTGATTGATGTCGCCTACGGGAACACCTGTATGTGGGTCACCAATAGCGGCAACACTTTCCTTGTTGAAATCGAATCTGGCAATTACAGCGCCAGCGACTTGTGTGCCGCTCTGAACGTGGCCTTTGTGCATGCAGGGTTTGTGGTTAGTTCGGGTAGTGGGGTGGCCGTCTATAGCGCGTCGAGTGGCAAAGTGACCCTCTCTTTAGGCGGGACCATTGACCCCTCCGGCAATATCATTTACGGCATTGCCGAAGGGGCAATCGCGGAACCCAGTAGCCCGTATATCACTTTTTTTGACTTTTCGCGCAAACTCAAGTGCAAGGATGGGTGTGCCTCGGCCACGCTATGTTTTGACCGGTCCCTCGGCTGGTCGTTAGGCTTTCGGCTCCATACTTTTCCCATTTATAGCACCGGCAATGTCGGCACCGCCGTGGTCAATATCAGCGGGCCCAAATACTTTATTCTCATTTTGGACGACTTTAATCAAAACCACATCAATAACGGTGTCGTCAACATTGCCGAATACTCCTCGCGCCTCGCTTTGCCCTCCTATTATAGCCCCGATTACCCCATCACTTGCGTTCCCAATGTGGGTGGTGCGGATGAACTCAGTGCGCTTCAGGCCAAGGCGCTCGGGGTCAATATCAATAATCTCGCTGGTCTTGTCCTCGATAACACCTATATGAGCACCACGGTGACGCCGGTTCTACTTCCGTCGGCGCCTCGCACGCTGACCCAGGCGCAAATCTATACCATTAATGAAATCATCAAGAACCGCGAGAAAACCATCAGCTATCGGGGCAAACCTCCCTCTGCTTCCGATGCGCTCGCCATTATCCCTCTCAAAGTAAACGGACTGCGCTTCGGGGACGTGTATGTAGAGCTTGGCGGCTCTTTACAAGACAACAAACGCGTTTACTTTGGGCCTGTCAATATTGAACGAATGCGGGTGCGACTGGTAGATGATAAGGGATACACTGTCAACCTCAACGGCGGCGACTGGGCGTTTACACTGATTAGCGAAAACTTGTATCAATATTAAGTTGGGTTATGGAGTTATGGGTTATGGGTTTGTTTGGGTTTGGCTATTTATAACATATACAAGTCATTTTGTATATGTTTTATTGGTTTTATTGGTTTAATGGCTTTTATTCTACCTATATTATAAGTTGTATGCTATCTTACTCTTTTTTTCTTCCTTATTTCTCTGAAGCCCCCGAGTTCTCGGTTTTGGAACCAATGTCGCTCTTTTATTATGTCGGCACCTTTTCCCCTATTCTTATCTTTTTTATTACCTTGTTCACACTGCGAACCCATAAAACACGGCGCTACTTATACTTGTTTGGCTACGCGCTCACGTTAGTTTCCAACTACTTCTTAAAACTTCTCTTTAAACAACCCAGACCCAATCAGAACGAGGAACTTTTCCGCATTCAGCTTGAGCACGGGAAACGGATTGACCCATCCCGCTACGGAATGCCCTCTGGACACGCGCAACTCCTCTTTTACTCGCTCGCATTTGTTCTTCTCTCTTATTCTAAATGGCCGAACATGTTTTGGCTGTATTCGTTCCTGGTTCTTATCGGTTGTATCCAGCGCGTCGTGTTTCATCTTCACACTCCTGCCCAGGTGGTGGTTGGCGCATTATTTGGCGTCTTGAGTTCTTTTTTCGTTGTCCGTATTTCTTCCTCTCTACTTCGTTATTGATAAGTCGTCTTTTGATTCTAGAGTCGGAGTCTTTCGTTTTTGAGAGCGACGTGTCTTACTAATGAACCGGCTTGCATTTCCCATTTTGGCTAGTTTATTCTTGTTACTCGCTTTTTGGGTCTCTTCTTTTGTCTCTTCTTTTGTCTCTTCTTTGGATTCCGACACGGTTGGAACCACAACACTATTCTCATCTTTGTCTAATTCTTGGTTATCGGGTTGGTCCGCTTCTTTAATATCTATTTGGACTTCTGCTTGTTTCTCTGATTGTTTCTCTTCTTGGTTCTCTTCTTGTTTCTCTTCTTGGTTCTCTTCTTGGAACTCGTTGTCGTCTTCCTTGTGTTCCCCTATTTGTGACATTTGGATGTTCGCGTTGATAAACTTGTTGGGGTCAAACGGGGATTGACTTGGGTCCTGGAGGGTGTTATTTATTATTTCCCACATCTCATTCCCCGCTAGCTCCATGCTTTTCTCAAACACATCGGTCTCCTTTTGTTTTCCGGACTTTACGATTTCTTCCCTCATATTGTTTAGTTTCTCTTTTAAATATTTCGTCATCTCGTCGCTACACGTGCTGGACACGCTTTTTGGCTTGGCCTCTTTAAAAAAATCGCACACCGGGGGGTCCGCGGTCTTCTCTTCCGGTGCGAGTTCTTGTATCACTTTTTGCGGAAGATAAAACCTTCGTAGCTCGTTTATCCAGGTGTTATTCATTTGCGATTCATTTATTTTGGGCTCAATGCATCCCCATATCAGCTCTTTTATCCCTTCCGGAAGCTTGCACTTTGAGCTGACTTGTTTAATATATTCACAGTTTTCAAACTCAGTTACTTTGTCCGTGCGAGAAATTGATATCGCCTTTTGTCCCACAACTTGCCAAAGGGTTGATTTCTCCTCTTGAATGTATATCCGGTTGATACTTTTCACCAAGCTTTTCTTGACAGCCATTTCTCGGTTCACGCCATTCATAAATGTGTCGCAATCTAGGGTTGGTTTATTGGTTTGTTTGTCTATTGACAATATCACAAGGATGTCTTTGTTTTCGTTCAGGACTTCCACAGCGGTTTGCGGAGAGCCTAACTGAAACACCCACCCTTTCTCTGCTGTGATTGCGTTTAACTTTTCTACTAGTTGCGTTGCATTGTCTGGAGCTTCTTGTCGTAGTTCTTCAGAGTTTGGTTTACTTTTTTTATTGTTTCTGGATTCATCCGGGTTGCTTTTTGATTGATTCCAATCTTGTATTTGCTTTACATATTCGGGGTCCATCATTATATTATATCTATACTATCTTAGTTCATTTTATTCTTATTGTTAAGCTTGCGTTAAGCTTTTAAATATTTATAATAAACCTAAAGTGCTTATTATAAACTTATTGGGTTTGTTTGTTTGTTTGGTTTGTTTGTGGTTAGTTATGGGAGTTATGGGTATTGGAATATGATGACCACCTCTCCTCTGCTTCCGTAACCGCCATTCGTCCCATTTCCGGCTGAGTTTCCACCACCCCCTCCAGACCCCGGGGATACCGCACCCGCTGCAAAGAAGTTTTGTGTTCCACCGCTCCCTGCCTTTCCATTCAACCCGGGGTTTCCATACTGACCCTCACCCCCAGCAGCACCACCACCACCGTAACGTAAAGTATAACCCAACACCACCAAAGGGTCAAACCGTGTTTGACTGTCTGTTGAGCTTAAAGGGAATGATCCTGCGCCCGCACCTCCGTCTCCACCAGTTTTTATAGTTAAGGTACCACCTATTGTCGATATTGCGGAACAAACCCCTGAAGGCGACCGCGCTGTGGAGTTTAGGTACCCCTCAGTCCCCCCCGTTGATTGAATGCCTGCCCCTCCGGTTTTATTTTCCACAAACGAGGAGGTTTCCCCTGTCGTCAATGAAGCTGTTACAGCACTCGCTACAGTTATCTTGTAAGATGCATTTTTTGTGTATTGAAAGTTCCATAGACCTATACCTCCGCCCCCCCCCCCCCCCCCTTCCTTCCTTAC
>Ga0214921_10001786_pt1 | contig 36035 bp, 32 predicted proteins | sample LL1505_MetaG_FD_177992 | JGI IMG/M metagenome (GOLD analysis project Ga0214921, IMG submission 177992) | Freshwater microbial communities from Lake Lanier, Atlanta, Georgia, United States - LL-1505 | ecosystem: Environmental > Aquatic > Freshwater > Lake | place: USA: Georgia | collected... | reverse complement strand
CCCCTTGTTCCCCCTTTCCCCCCCCCCCCCCCTTAGTTGGAAAACCGCCAATTTTTCTCTATTTCAATATTTATTACATCTTTTAAGGCCTATCCGTGTTTTTGTATACATACATTCTTTTCTGATACAAAAGACAGGATAGACACATATCCTTTTCGTGCATAAATACATTTATGCACGAATAGAGATTAACATTTCTAATGCCTAAAGTTTTTTTACGGCACCACTAAATTTTATATATTCGTCTAAATTACATTTTCTTTTTTTTGCTGTTTTTTTATATTTATTACATTTGTCTAGTAATTTTTTATATTTTTTTTCATTTTTTTTACTCCTATTATATTGAAATATTGGTTTGTTATGTTTTATATTATATTCCATAGCTTTACGGTTCATTTCTTTATATTCATTACATGGTTTATAATCTAAATCAGGTAAGAATTCAGAACATGCTATATTATAATTTTTATTCATTATTTTTAAAAATTCGTTTACAGTATGTTTTCCACTTTTTTTTGAACCAACGCCAGAATAATATATATATTCAACCATTATATATAATATATACATAAAAATCGGCATTAGAAATGTTAATCGCTATTATTTCTCTATATCAATATTTATTAAGGTCTATCCGTGTTTTTTTATCCAAATGGATACAAAAATCAGGATAACCCATATCCTTTTCGTGCATAAATACATTTATGCACGAATAGAGATTAAAGGAGGGGTCATAGGGGAACCATGGGTTCCCCTAATGGGTTCCCCTACCCTAGTGGTTTTTGGTCAGAATTAGGATGTTTCCATGCCCCGTATGAACAATGTCGTCCATATTTACCAAAACAGTCTTTTTGAAAAGGATCAGGTGATAGCAATCTAACATTTCCTCGGTCTTGATAATTCAAATAAGCACGAGTTACTAATTCAGGACCCGTTGTATAATATACATAAACATGTTCTTTATCATCGGTATGATTATCTTGAGCAAATTTGATTTCGCTATCAGAAATAGGAGGATTAACAATGCTATCTATAATATGTTTAATAAAAGGATGGCCCTTTGGGGCATAGAACGCATAGTTTCCTAATAAAATAGAGTCATCATTGTTTTTAACTTCAATTGGAAATTGACAAACGGAACAATCTAAATCATCAAAATTAAGATTCATATCCATATCCATATCTAAATAAACGCCACCGTAATAATAAATAGCTAAATATCGAAAGAAATCCAACTGTTGAATTTTATATTTAAAATTAATAAATGTTTCATAATATTCCGGCATGTTTGATTTAATAAATTCAACAATAGTCTTATCTGTAAAAAACAAAAAAACACAATGCGGATTAAGGGCTCTTAATTTTTCAATAAACCCAACGTAGTGTGATGGTATTTCATTAGTTTTCCATGTTTGAATAATATTCATTTTAATAAAATATATACATAATTTCCATTTATATATTTTATCTATATGTTCTGAATATGATATCAAATATAGGGTTTAATATGCAATAGTTGCAAAATATTAATTTATGATGAGTATCATGATGCGATATAATACAGTGTCGAGAATGTTCCAAATATGCAGCAGTAATATAAACATATGTGCTAAATGCTAATTCATAATAATTTAAATTTAAAAACAAAACGGGTGCTCCTAGAGACCCTACTAAAAAAAAGGAATCTAAATTGGTCATATAAAAAGTATCTATTGGGTAAACTTCCACGTTTTCATGATGCATAGAATGTATTTGTTTATAATATTGCTTTTTATGAACTGTTCTGTGATAAATATAATAAAGTAATTCAGCGAAAACAGAATATTTAATTAGATTAGTAGTGCTTTGCATTATTGAATGTGGGTGTTTATCTATAAAAAACTTTATAAAAAAAGAGGAAATAAGTATAGCTTGTAAAAGAGTATATGATGTTGATAATGATACCTGTCGTAAATTATAGTAAAATTGATATCTGTTGTGCTTTGGATTAAAAAAAGGAATATTATATTGGTTGCATATTAGATATGCTGTAAATGTAGATGCTGAAAAAGTTCCTAGAATTAATTTGGTAGATGCTATTAATTCCATTATTTATAAAACAACTATATATTTTTTATATATTTTTACACCCTTTAATCTCTATTCGTATTTTATTTTTCCATCGTTTTAATAATTTCATCAGGATAATCCATATCTTTTAATACTCGAATCCCACCCTTTATTTTGGAAATACCTTTTTTTAATTTATAAGTATAATCAAATGTTCCATCATCTAAAATATTAACATCCATTTTATAATTTTGAACTTTTTCAGATTTATTGAATTTTTTACATATAGATACATAATGTGTTGTTAAAATATAGTTTACGTTCTCAAATTGATTAAGATATTTTAAAAATGCATATCCAGCTTTTGATGCCTCTTCAGGATTTGTACCAGAATACAATTCATCAAAAATACAGAAATGCCTAAATTTTATAGGATCATTATATTGTTTAATAGTATTAATAATCTCCTTACAACGTCTAGATTCTGCTTGAAATAAGCTATCACGTTCTGATGTATCTGGTATATTTAAGTAAGAATGAATATGTGTATATGGATTTATTTTGGCAGACTTATAGAATCCGCATCCAACCTGTTGTGTAAATATTATATTGATTGTAATTGTTTTTAATATTGTTGTTTTTCCTGATTTATTTGGAGAGGATATAATCATATTTTTCTTAAAATTGCTGTTGTTTTTAATATGGGTTTCACTCATTAATGGTGGATAATACTGTTCTTCCATCTCACAATTTTCAGTAGAGTCAAATTCAGAAAATGATATTTTGCCATCAGTAATGTTCTCATGAATACCTAATAAATTATTAATATATCCTTCAAACCCCACAGCATATCTTAAACAATCTTCGTAGTCTTTTCGCGAATGTAATCGATAATAACATTTTAACATATAACCAATCTCAGTGTATTTATTTAAAGAGTTCTCGAATTTTTTAATAAAATATATTTCAGAATATAACCTTTTAAGATTATCGCAATGTTCTCTAATGTCCATAGTTATTTTTTCATAGGAAGGAATATTTTTCGTAATTAATAAAAAGCATTCCATGCTACTAATTGAGTAATTTACAAAATCGCGTATTTCTATTAAATTTCCATTTATTTTCGCAATATTGTTATAAAAAACCTGACATTGATGAATGTTTTGATATACTTGCATTAGATATAAACCAAAGGTAATTATTAGATAAATAACTTTATCCCAACTTAAATTATTCATTGTAAGAAGTGCCCTTCCAATAAAATGATTTTTTGCAATTTCTTTTAAAACTGACATATAAACATCAAATGTAATAGGGATTCCTTGAATTTTTATAATAAGAAAAGGGAAAAGTAGAAAAAATATTGGCATAATTAATGTTATTGCTGGTGATATTGTATTCATTAATGCCAATGCTTGAAGAAAAAAGGAAGATTCATTAAATTGTGCAAACATTTGCCAATCAATAAATCCATATCTATCTAAAAAATCATTATCTACTTTTAGATCTTCCCAAATAGTAATTATTTTATCGCAATTTAGATTATAATTTGAAAAATTTGCCATACTTTGTTTGTAATTTGATACATTTTTTATTACCTGTTGGGTATCTAGCAAATATCCCTTATTATTAGTATATTGTTTTTTCCATTGTAGAATCATATTTTTCGCAAAAATATGCTTTGGTTGAAATAGATAATCATACATAGTATTGGAACCATTTATTGAGTGTGCTAATTCTAGATCATTAGATACAATATCAGATAATGTAAATATGTCCGAAGGTTCTAAATAAGTAAGGGGTAATTTGAAATTTGAATCTATTGTTATCGGTGGTTTTTCAACCTTGTAATTATTCGTATTTTCATCTATTTTTGAATTAATATTGCAAATGTTTTTAAATATACATGATTGTATATCAAATATCATTTCTTAAAATATTTAGTTATTATATCTAAATATTTTAAACGCAAAATTAGTGTAACCATAGTTCACCTAATCTTGATTATTTTATGTTTTTAGGTAATTCATTGATATTAATACTATAGTAATTTTCTATTTTTCGCATTAAATATATATCCTTTTTGGTAACAAAATTAATTGCTAATCCCTTTCTACCCCATCTACCACTTCGACCAATTCTATGTAAATAAGTATGAACACATTTCGGAATATCAAAATTAATCACTGTGCTAACTTGCTGAATATCAATTCCTCGAGCAGTTATATTTGATGAAATGAGAACCCTGGCAGATCCTGTTCTAAAATTTGCAAATACTTGTTCTCTTTCTAATTTATCCATCGAACTATGTATAGAACAAACGGAGTAACCATCATTTATCATTGCATTTTGCAAATCAATAACACGCTTCACATTATTACAATAAATAATGCATTGATTAACGCTTATTATTGAGAACAAGTCTTTTAATGTATCATATTTGTTTTTATCATCATGAAGTGCAACAAAATATTGCTGAATACATTCCAGATTCAGTTGTTCCTTCTTCATTGTTATTTTAACCGGATTTTTCATACTCTGGTTTATCATTTTTAAAATATCTTCGGGCATAGTAGCACTAAACAAAACAAATTGTACGTCTTTTTTAAAGCATTGAATAATATTGTATATTTGATCTTTAAATCCCTTTGATAACATCTCATCAGCTTCATCCAATACTAACATTTTAATATTCGAAACACGTAAAAATTTTCGGATAATCATATCATATACTCTACCTGTACATCCAACAATAATATGAGGAGCATTTTCTTTAATATCCACAGCATCCTCTTGTATTGAAGTTCCACCAATTATAACCTTAACTCTTAAACCATTAATAAATGTACCCAATCTAGTAATAACTACTGCTATTTGTTTTACTAGCTCATGTGTTGGAGCAAGTATAATACATTGCGTAGTATTACTGGTTGTATCAATATTTTGTAATGTTCCAATCGAGAACGTTCCAGTTTTTCCACTACCGGATTGTGCTTGTGCAATAATATCTCTACCGTTTATTATTGGCAGAATAGCTTTTTTTTGTATTTCGCTAGGATTTTCAAATCCGTATGCATAAATTCCTCGTAATAAATCGGATTTAATATCATAAGCATCCCATGATTCTACCATTGGATATTCATCAATAATCGAAATATTATTTACTCCATTCTCATTATCTTGTGATGTACATAAATCTTTATCATTTTTCATTTCCAAATCCATATCTCTAATTAAATGAATATATATTAATAACAATAACTTTCTATACCAGTTATATTATTATAATCATTATAGTTGTTGGTTACGTATATTTTGCAATAATTAATATATTCATAATAAAACATATAAAAAATTTTTACTATAATATAGTAGTAATTCGAAACAATGAGATATTCAATTCAAGACTATAATGATATTGTATTTGCAGGTTACGACTATAAATTACCCGAATCTACTAGTGAAATTATTAAAACAATAGTTTTGGAGTTGGGGGTATCAACATTGGATACTACTTTAAAAGACGTAGCTGTTTCAGAACATCGTCAAAAAAAACAAGGATATTTTAGTAAAAAACAAAGAAATATATCTAAAAATGACAATTTAAATGAAATTTGGGAGACACAGAAGGCATTTAAACCAACTGTAATGGAAAAAAAAGAGGGAATTGATAAAACAATAAATGATATACGTATTTGTTTGAATAAAATTTCTAATAAGAACTATGAGACACAAAGAGATATTGTTATAGAATACATAGAAAATATTATAAAAAATCAAAATGGTAGCGATGTGACAGATATAAATAATATTGCAAACTCGATTTTTGAAATAGCCAGTACTAATAAGTTCTATTCTGAATTATACGCGACTTTATATAAAGAATTAATACACAAATTTAATATTTTTAATGAAAATATTAATCAAATATTACAACAATATAAGGATGATATTATCAATATTAGATTTGTAGATCCAAATACAGATTATGATTTATTTTGTGATAATAATAAACAAAATGATAAACGCAAGGCATTAACCACATTTATAGTAAATTTAATGAAAAAGAATGTTATAGATATTTCGGAAATAGCTAATATAGTATTGTATTTGGAAGACTTTGTATTGAAGAATATAGATATTGAGAACAAGAATTATGAAATAGAAGAAATTACGGAAAATTTGTTCTTATTCATTTCTCTTGCAGTAAATGAATTAAAATTATTTGTTGAGTGGGAAAATATAATAAATAATATTAAAAGATTTTCACAACTTAAGACAAAGGAGCATTTAAGTATATCTAGTAGATCAATATTTAAATTTATGGATATATTAGATAAAATTAAGGTCTAATAAATTGTTATTGATAGTTATTCATATGATATAATTTTCAATAAAAAATATAAAAATAATAACACTATAAATTATAATGGTAAAATCAAAATTGAATTCAGATGTATTATATAAAGAAGATAATAAAATAGATGATGAAGACATAGATTATTCATCCCCCCTATTTGATTATAATATATTTGATAAGGATATTATTATAGCTCTTGGAAAACAACGTCATACATTTTCTAGTTACAATGTTGTGTTTTTTCCTATTTATTTAGTAATTAATGATTTTCCAAGAGCTAAAATTGGAATTTTCGAGGTAGATAGTAATAAATTAATAGATATTATTGACGAGGATGGAGATGTAAATTTATCTAAAAAAAACATAATTATTTATGCCAGCAAGGAATACATAAATGAATTAATAAAAAAATATCAAAAAAATGATACAGATGATTATGATGACAATAATAAAAAAAAAGATAAGGAAGTGGAAGATAAGGAAGTGGAAAAGGAAAAAGAGGATTTGGATGAAATAACAGAAGAAGATGATATTTTTAAAATTCCTGAAGATAAAAAAACAAAAACAGATAAGGATGCTGAAGATTTATTAGTAGATGGAATATTTTCAATTAATAATAGAGCTAAAGCATTGACTTTATTGAAAGAAGAAACAAAGCAGGATGCACAAGAAATTAAACAAGATTTTAAAGAAGCACCAAGAAACACATGGATACAGAAACTAATGAAAAATACTAATTATGATACAATTGATAATGAGGGTGGAGGTGATTGTTTTTTCGCAGTTATTCGAGATGCATTCAAACAGATAGGCAAAGAAACAACAGTTGATAAATTAAGGGCATTATTATCTAAAGAAGCAACTGAAGAAATATTCATAGAATCACGATCTATTTATATGGGAATTTTATCGGAGTATCAAGAAAAGGAAAAGGAGATAAAGGATTCAGCAAAAACGATTTCATTATTAAAAAAAAGAATTGAGCGAACGAACAGCAAAAAAGACAGCGAGGATTTATTACAACAAGCAAAAAAAATATTAAAAGAACAATCACGTTTAAAGGTTGAAAAAAAAGGTGCAAAGGAATTATTGGATGAATTTGAATATATGTCTGATATAACAACTCTGGAAAAATTCCGTGAATTTATGTTAACTCGTAATTATTGGGCAGACACATGGGCAATTTCAACAATAGAAAAATTATTAAATATTAAAGTAATTTTATTATCAGAACAAGCATTTAATTCAGGTGACGTAGATTCGGTAATGCAATGTGGCCAATTAAATGACCGAGATTTAGAGGACGCAGGTAGTTTTTCTCCGGATTACTACATATTAGCATGCTATACTGGAAATCATTATAAATTGGTATCGTATAAAGAAAAACATATATTGAAATTTAGAGAAATACCATATGATATCAAAATAATGATTATTAATAAATGCTTGGAAAAAAACTCCGGTCCATATTATTTAATACAAGATTTTCGAAATATGAAAACAAAACTTGGTTTAAATCCAAACGAAGGAGAACCCGAAGAAGATGAGGATGTATATTTAACAAGAGATTTATATGATAATAGTACTGTTTTTTCATTTCATGCAAAAGCAGGTGATACTCCAAAACCAGGAAAGGGTTCGGGGGAGAAAATAAAAAAGGAGGATAATATTAAATATAAAGTTTTGCGATCAATAAAGGATTGGCGAAGGAAATTGGATGATTCTTGGATTAGCCCCTTTACTTTAGATAGTCATAGATGGAATTCAGTAGAGCATTATTACTTGGCTTCACAATTCAAAAAAGGATTTCCTGATTTTTACGTAAAGTTTTCCGTAGAAAGTGGAACCGATATTTCAAAGGATATTGAAATTGCACGTATAGCAGGTAGCAAAAGTGGAAAAACAAAGGATCGCGTTGTTAGAGATTCAAAAATAACTGTTGATCCTGATTTTTATAAAATAGCTACTGTTCCTATATCTGAAATGGAACGTAAGAATGCATTGCATGCAAAATTTTCAGGAAATTTAGAGTTGAAAAATATGTTATTGGAAACGCAAAACGCAAAATTACTACATTTTCAACGTAGCAAAGGTCATATACCAGATATATTGTTAATGAAAGTTAGAAAAGAGTTAGTGTCTAATAATGAATAAATGTTTTGAATTATATTATAGTTTTATAATTATAATATATTTCGCCATGTTTCGCCAGAAAATATTATAAAAAATTGAAAAATATATTAATTAAATAAATAATGTACCAAAACTAACAATTATAAGCTTTAATAATACGTCTTTTGTTTATCTTGCCAAATATATTTATTAATATGTCGTCAATTGCTATTGCTCCTTCTACTGTTTGTGCTATTCGTATTGTATCTCTTCCATTGGAGATGCAAACTACATACGATGTGTCAGATTTTCTGGCAAATGCACTCGGAAACATTACTATTACCTCTGTAAATATTATCGCGATGAATACATCTGAAGGTGTGCCATATCGATCAGCTTTTATTGATATCGATACATGGGGTGATAGCGAATGTGCAAATACATTTGCTTCTAGGCTAATGTCATCAGATTCAGGACTTGTCATTTCTGAGAGTGAAGGATTTGTCTCTGGTGGGTTTATGGACAATGGGTTTCCAAATGGTATCCATTATGATAATGGTAAAATAATGAAATACCTTAAAATTGTTCCATCAAAAAGATCTCACCCATCAACAACTCCTCTTGCTCTTGCAGATAATGCATGGACAAGTATATACATACCTGCTGTTCAAACCGGTCTGTCTTATGATAATGGTGATATTCGCTTGAATGATGAGAAATCATTTGTGGAATTCTTTGGTGATCATCTTAAGATTGGGAAAGTATCTCGGGTTGATTTCATCGTCAAGACAATACCAGGAACACAACGAGAGGCATGTAGTGCATATGTTCATTTCGATCAATGGTTTGATAATACAACAACCGCAGCTATCCGTGGGCGTATTGATGCCAATGGTGAATATAGGTGTTATGGCTACTATGATGGGTTTGAGTTTAAGAATTTTGATGGAGGTAGGTTCATGACTTTCAAGATTAACCATAAGCCTATTCCGGTAGCAGACGAAACGCTTAATGTTCATCAACTAGCAGCATCCAAGACAGCATTGGAATCTCGAAATGCTGAACTTCAAGAAACTATTAACAGATTAGAAAAGGAATTGAATGCTGTAAAGGAAGCTTTCAAGAATCTATCAGGAAAGGATGTTGATTTTAGCACATGGTTTTAAAAATAAAAATAAAAAATAACGAAAAAAACAAACGAAAAAATAATTAACAAAAAATAAATATAATTGTTAAAATATAAAAAGAGGGGGATACCCTTTTTTTATATATTTTCGAAAAGCGTCATACGCATTGTTTTTAGTTCAATATCATCCTTTCGTTTTGTTTTTTTTTGTTTTTTAAACCATTCACATAGGTTCTCTAAACATTCCGTATATTTTTTATTACTATAATGTTCTCTAATTAATTCATAATAATCATTTAAATTTTTATTAAGATCAATATCATTTTCTCCAAATCTAATAGACAATCCATTATGAACAACGCACCATTCAATAAAATGGTTTACTTTATATATTAAAAAAGATTTTATAATGTAATATGATAATATGGGTGTATTTTCTTTATATCTTAACTTTCTTGCAATGATAGCTTCTTGTGTTCGTTCATGTAAATGTTTGTAAGATATTCCATAATGTGTTAATATTTTTGAACATTGAAATAATGAAAACATACGTTCATAATCAATAGCTTTTTCCAATTTTTTAATAATGTTATTTAAACCATCTGTCTTATTTTCACCAGAGGATGATGAGCTGTGTATAATAAACATAATGTTTATTAATTCGGCCCATATTTCACAATATGTTTCATAAATTCGTAAATCAATATTTACTGGAAATAAATTCAATATTTTTTTATCAATGTGAGAACATTCGCGATGTGAAAAATCGAGCCCAAAACTATGAAAACACTCGTGAATAAATACTTTAAACCATTCCTCTTTTCTAAAAATATTTATTTCATTATCCTGTTTGCACGCAAAAGTAAATCCAGTATTAATATGTTCCCTATCGAGAACATTGTTTTCTTCTGATATTTGTTTTTTAATATTTGTTAAATAAAAATAAATATTTAATGTTTGAGAACATTCTGATTTTGAAAAATGTTGGGCAATAAATAGCCAAATATATACTATTTTAATAGCATTTTGGAAAAATAGAGATTCAATGTTCTCCACTTCATGAATAAAATATACTTTTATTTTTCTAGATTGAATAGTAAATTCGTATAAATATCCAATATACTTCATATTTTGTATATGCGTTTTAATTTTGGTATCTAATAAATGAAAATATTCGCTAATAGGCATAGTTTTTATTGGCTGTTTATTTATTTGTGCTTTGTTAAATAACAAATCTCCTTCTGTTATTTTATTTAATAATATTAATAATAATTTTTTTGATTCATTGGAGAACCTAGTTTTTTCAAAACATTCTAACTTATGAGAAATATGTGTATATATGAAATTTATTAAATAATTAGAAACAGGAGTATTTTTTTTCATTGCCCTTTATCTAATATACCGGTATATTTTATAGAGTCCCTTTCCTGAAAAATTGAAATTGTTGTTATTAAATAATTCCTGTTAAACAAATAAACAATAAAATGGGAATTAAATATTTAAATAAGTTTATGCTAGATAATTGCAGCAAGGAATCTATATCGAAACAACATTTCAGGGATTTTTCAAATAAAACGATAGTTATTGATACGAGTATATATTTGTATAAATATTCATGTGAGAACACATTAATGGAAAGTATGTATCTGTTTATATCTATATTGAAACATTACAGCATAAAACCAGTATTTATATTTGATGGAAAACCAATCCCGGAAAAACATGAACTATTAATACGTCGCAATATTGAAAAAAAAGAGGCACAAGAAAAATATAATAAATTACAACAAAAACTAAAAGAAGCATTAAATGAAGAAATAAAAGAAATATTAAATACTATGAAAATACTAAAAAGGCAAATGGTCAGATTAAAGGATCATGATATAGAGAATGTAAAACGTTTAATGGATGCATTTGGTGTTACTTATTATGACGCATTGGGAGAAGCAGATAAATTATGTGTTTATCTCGTAAAAATAGGAAAAGCATGGGGTTGTATTAGTGATGACATGGATATGTTTTTATATGGATGCCCTTATGTTTTGAGAGGCTTTAGTCTTTTAAACCATACATTTATGCTGTATAATACCGAAATGATATTAAAAGACTTGGAAATGTCTGGAAAACAATTTTGCGAAATTATGGTATTGTCAGGAACCGATTATAATATACACTCAAATACTTCCTTAAAAGAAACTATAAATTGGTATTATGAGTATGTAAATTATTGCAAGACAACAATAAAACCATATGGGTTTTATGTATGGTTAGTTAAATATACAAAATATATAAATGATTTTAAGAATTTATTAAATATTTATAAAATTTTCCAAATTGACAATGATGTTGATTTGGAAAATTACAAAGATATTGATTTTATTGAAAAGCCTTTTAATAAAGATAAATTAGTAAGTATAATGGAAAAGGAAGGTTTTATATTTCAATAACAAAAAACCTTAATCTCTATTCGTGCATAAATATATTTATGCACGAATAGGATATGGGACTAACGAGGATAGAGATTAAATGAGAGATGCTATTAAACTTCCACGGTAATCCTCGATTCCTGTATGTGTTAAATTAACAGTTACGTCAATATATACAGATCCGCCTAATTTTGTCCATCTATGACAAAACATCCAATCTTCTGAATAATAATGATCATCTTCTACTCCACAATCAAATAAAGCATATGCGTATTTATTTTCTTCTGGTTTTAAAAAACTAACATCATCTGTGTATTTTGTAGACGGGAAAGCTTTAAATAAATTTTCGATAACATTGCGTTGAATCATCATAAATCCGGTTGCTAAATGTTTTACTTTAGTTAAATTATGTTCAACATGAATAGTATTGTTTAAGTAATTTACATTGTATCCAAGCATTTTATATTGAACCATATTTTCATCACTTATAATATCTTTAAATTGGGATTCGTTCTTGGTTTTTAGCCAATTACTAACAATATTTTGTCCAGGAGCTGTTTTTTTATCTCTTAATAAATTTTCCCAATTATAATGTTTTAGCGGATAAATTCCACCAACAAGCTGTTTATTAGAGATTAATAATTTTATAATGTCAATAGGATCCCACGTAATATCATTATCTATAAACATAATGTGTGTCATTGCTTGATTATTCATTGCTTTTGCTACCAAATTATTTCTAGCTCTTGATACTAGACTATCGTTTTTGCAAAAGTCAATACTTATTCCAATGTTATACTTACGAAATGTTTCCATTGTTGCTATTAAACAATGAACATAATTTACATAACATATGGAACCAAAACATGGTGTTAAAATATGAACATGTGGATTGTTTTTAGATAAATAATCTTTAACAATATCATCAAAAGTTTTTGACATTGATATGATTTTATAATTATTAATTTTTATATTGTTTTGCTGTCAATAAATATTTACAGAAACGTAAAAGTTTTTGATTTTACAAAATAAAAATTTTTTATTTTTATTTTGCTTTCGATTTATGTATGTTTTTATTTTTAGCTTATATATAATTTTTATTAGGATATATTATTTTTTTTATACAATAGGTAGATCAGATTTTGGTATATTTTATATTTTTTAATTTTTATTATAAAACATATTAAGCAGTGGCAACAACCTCGGGCTTGATGAAGTGATGCTTCATGAAGCGTTGAAGGTTGAAATAGGTAAGCTCATCATCCTTACCAAGCTTGAGAAGCTCAGTTAGCTTGGCATCAGGGTTGATCTTGCGACCATTCTTCTTATCCTGAAGTCCATTAGATTGGATGTAGGCATTGATCTCCTTGCTAACATCAGTGCGTGCCATCTCTGTTCCAACTGTCTTTCCAAGGAAAGCAGCGAGCTCATTGCTGATGCGAGTGGGCTTGATGAAACCAGAAGGTTTGCGGTTAGCATTATTACGACGCTTCTTTGATGAAGCCTTTTGGGCAGCCTTCATCTCACGAGTAACAGACTTCTCTAGGGTCTTGAAATCATTCTTGAGAGCAGACAAGACACCGACCAATTGTTGCAACTTTGCACTGAACTCTGTCATCTTAACAGGAAGAGCAGCAACAGCAGTGTCAGCGGCGACAGTCTCGGGAACAGATTGAGTAGATGCAACCTCGACGGGTGCTGCAGCGACCTCCTTTGGCTCGGCAACCTTCTTTGCACGGGGAGCCTTGGGTGCAGCATCAACCTTGGCGGGAGTAGAGGGAGTAGTGGGCTTTTCGACAGCGGATTTAGTGGCTTTGACCATTTTAGCTATTATACTTTATAAAAGGGTTTCGTTTTTAAGTCATTTTTTCAATAATATAATAAATTATATAATTACACTCGATGAGTGCAGATAGATAAGTTCTATTAAATAAAAAACGCAAAATACAAAAATCGCATTTTTTATTTCTAAATATTTAATCTCTATTAGAGGAATTGATCAACGTTAGAACTTAATCAAAATCCAATAAATTAGTCACTACTTTTTGATTAAGACTTTTTAAAGCCAATTGTTGCGTAAGAAAGTCAATCGTCATTATCTTATTTTGTAGTTCTTTTTCTAATTTTGCTATCACCATACGCTGTTGTTGAAGAGTTGTTTTTAATTCTTCGTTTTCAATATAGTAATTTGCTTTATTCAAGTTCAATCCTTGAAGCCATTTTTGGTGTGCCTTTGATTTAATATGTTGAGAAAATATATTATATGTATCATATACTTTGTCCTTTCTACTACCACACGGACATCTTATACCGTTTTTTATAGTAGTAAAAGGCGGTATCTTATCAATATAATTACCCATATCATCAATACTTGGACTATATGTGTCAGGTTCTGTAACTAATTCCATTTAATTTAAATACTTATTTACGAAGTATTATTAATTCAATTTTCCATAAAATAATTATGTAGAAAATATTACCGATTACTGTATATTTTGTCTGATTTTTCTTTTTGACAGTTGTAATAAATATTCTAAAATATGGATACAGATTCATATAACCAAGGCATAGCTTCTCTAGCACCAGTAGATACCATTGTTAATGCTATTAATACATAAATAGCACCTAATTTTCTATATTCATCATCAGAACCTGTAAAAACAAGATTCTCAAATGCCTCTACACAAGCAGTCTTTATTGGATCTAATCCATATGCACCAGTTAAATATCTGTAATTTGAATTTGAAAATGGATTTGGAAAAGGACAAATGTTAACTCTGATTTCTCTTGGTGTCTGACTCCTCGTATACCATATATCGTAAAGATGTCCATATAATCGAACAAAACTATCAATATTTAATGATTCGAACCAACTTATTTGCGTATAATTACCTAGTTGATCGATTTCCATAAATAAATTTATAATTCGTTGTGAAAGACTAGTATTTCTAGTTTCTATTAATCTTGATATTCTATTCTGTTGTTCAGGAGTAAATATTACATTTTGTCTATTTACGTAATTAATATTGTCATTATGTGTGTTAATAATGTAATTTCTGTTTTGAAATCTAGCATTTCTTTGATTAATAATTATTCTTTCATGATTGTTTTTAAATTCAGGAAATACTATAAAAGATAAACTGTGTAATCTTTTAATATTATTAATACAAGCAGTATCTAATTTCTCTCTATTGTATGGGTTCTCTAATTTACCTTTTTGTTTTAATGATTGTGCTAGTGATCCAATATCAAATCCATAAGTAAAGTTTTTTGAATCTGTATAGCTATAAAAATTTTCAATCTCTATTTCGTCTATAGGTTCCAATGATACAAAATCATTATCATTAACACATATAGTTCTATTTTTTAAAGCAGGACCTCGTAATTTTAAAGATATTCTTAATACAAATCCTCTGAAAAGTGCTTGTATTTTAATAGCAAGCTTTATTCTATGAAAATGCGTTTTGATTCTAGATATTAAAACTGGTTTTGTTCCAGTAATTTTAATATTGTGATGTTTTGCAATTTTTTTAAGTTCAGGAATTTTATACTTGGTAAGCAGTATGTTGGTTTTACAATATTCCACATAATCTAGAATTTTCTCGTTATCATTATTGATATTGGTTATGTTATACTTTTCAACAAAATCATTTGTGATAATATGGTTTGCAATATTGTTAGTTTCCATAACAGTTTATATAATATGAATCAGAAAATATTTATATAATTATTTTTTTAATATATTAAATATTTAGAAAATATAATATTTATTAGCATTTTATGCAGTTGTGCCAGCGTTTTCCTAAAATATATAAAAAATTGATTTAAAGAATAGCCAATATATAAATTATAACTAGTTTATCAGAGATTATAATTAAGATGTCGAAGCCAGCTACTCCTATTGTTTTGAGCGTTTCTGAATGGAAGCCTGACACGCTTCGTTATATGCAACCTAAAGTTAATGATCGAGGTGGAAAGGCCATTAGTATTATCAGTACTCAATCCAATCGTTCTCTTCATTTGTCCACTCCTCTCATGATGACATGGGGCATTGCGGATTTTGTAGATGAAAAGACTGGAGAGTCCGATGGCAAGTACAGTATGTCGTTGAATTTCCCAAATGCTGATTTCGCAACCGCAGGAACAAATGAGTTTCTAGCAAAGATGAAGGCTTTTGAGAATCAAATTCTTGAAGATGCTGTTAAGAATAGCGAGGCTTGGTTTGGAGAGGAAATGTCATTGCCCGTTGTTAAGCACACATTCTTCCCTTTCCTCAAGTATTCAAAGGATAAGACCACAAAGAAGATCGATCTTACAAAGCCACCTTCTATTCGGGCAAAGGTTCCTAATTACAATAATCGTTGGGCAATTGAGATTTATGATACAAAGCAGCAGCGAATCTTCCCTTGTGATAATGAGATGATGACTCCTATGGATTTTATTCCAAAGAAGAGCAATGTAGCCTGTGTTCTTCAATGTGGTGGCCTTTGGTTTGGAGGCAAAGGTTGGGGACTAACATGGAAGTTGGTGCAATGTGTCGTCAAGCCACAAGAAGTTATTAGTGTTTATGGCAAGTGCCATATTCAACTTTCAACTGATGAAATCAGTAAAATGGATACTCCAGCAAAGGACGATGATGATGACGATGTATCAACAACTGCAGCTGTATCTGAAGTCGAACCAACTTCGACTCATGTTGAAGATTCGGATGATGAAGAATCTACTCAACCAGCAGCAGTTGTTGATGTACCTGTTGTTAAGAAAGTAGTAAAGAAGCCGGTTGTCGCAGCAGAAACACTTGAGGATACGGCAGTTGCAACATCAGCTGATTCGGCACCAAAGAAGAAGATAGTGAAGAAGAAGGTAACTGCATAAGACTTAAATTTTAAACAAAAACAAAACAAAAATAGCAAAAGCAAGCAAATAAGAAAAAAGCCACCAAAAACGCAAAAACTAAAAATGCAAAAAATAATGCCAATATAAAAAGCAACTAAAAATCACAATTTTGATAAAAAATCCAAAAAAGAAATATTAATCTCTATTTGGGAATAGAATTAATTATTTCATTTTTTTATTGTATAAAGTTCAAAAACTTATTAGGGCCTATCCATGGAATTATATTCTCAAAGAATGTATGGATACAAATCAAATTGGACCCATATCCTATTCGTGGATAAATATATTTATTCATGAATAGAAATTAAATATATTTATTGTATAAAAACAATAATATAAAAACAATAAATGTATTTTTTTAATAGATACATATTTCTTCTTTTTTATATTCCATTATTTTTATCATTTAAGGATATGTATAGAAATCGATTATTACAATCTAAATTATATCTAAAATTCAATAAAAATATTGATGTTCAAAATATATTACATATTAAAACTAAGCGATCCTTTAGTGAGAACGAGAATTCTCTATTTTTAAATGAAAATGAATTTATTAGAGATAAAAAACTTATATCAATATCACCGGGTGGTTTTAAGGGATTTTACATGATGGGAATATGTAAATTTATTAAAAAAAATTACGATTTGGATAACTATATTTTTTCAGGTGCATCAGCAGGAGCTTGGAATTCATTAACATTGTGTTTAAAAAAAGATATAGATGAGTTTCAAGCAAAAGTTCTAGACACAACTCTCCAAAATGTAAATAATTTATTTGATGTTGAGAACATTGCAAAAAATAAAATATTGGAATCTTACACAACAGAAGATTTTGATTTACATCGATTATTTATAGGAGTAACTACTATTGAAAAATATAAAACTAATACGACTATATTTACAGGATTTGATAATTTAGAAGATGCATTAAACTGTTGTATAGCAAGTTCTCATATACCACTAATAACTGGGGGTTTTACAAATATGTATAGAAATATTTTATCGTTTGATGGGGGGTTTAGCAAATACCCCTATTTAAATATTACAAAATCAGTATTACATATAACACCTAGTATTTGGGAAAAAGAAAATAATAAAATAAAAAGAGGGTCTGGTAGTATTATTGATTATGCTAATCTATTTTCAAAGAAAAAATACAACTATGTTGAATTGGTAGAAAATGGATACAATGATTGTCAAAAAAATAAAAATTATTTAGATAAATTATTTGATATAAAAAATAGCTCATAAATATGTTATTATGACAATACCGAAAATTATAGTTCAAACTTCTAGACAAAAACCCGACAAATACATAGTCGATATGATTCGAGAACGTTCTCCTGGATGGGATTATATGCATTTTACTGATGATGAAATAATGGAGTTTTTTTCTGAAAACCCTATACCAGAGTTTTCAAATATAATTGCGAAATTTTTTACTTTTAATTATGGAGAGCATCGGGCTGATTTATTTCGATATTATTATCTTTATGTAAAAGGTGGAGTTTATATTGATATGGATGCAATGATAGAAGAGAACATGGATGATATTATAGGTAATGCGGATTTTTTCACTGTAAATTCTAATTATTTTCCAGGAACAGTATTTCAAGGATTTCTAGGAGCAACTCCAAAAAATCCGTTGATTTATAAGGCATTGTTTGATATATATCATATTTCGAATAATGATTTGATTCGAGAATTCCATATTTTATGTAAAAATCTTTATCTATTTATTCAAGAAGAAATACAGAGTGGAGAACCTAGAATGAATATAAAATTACTTGAAGAAGTATATGGTAATAATACAGATGCTTATGTAAAAGATGGGGATAAATTAGTATTAATACATTATCATATTCGTAAAATTATACCAAAGAGGTAATCTAAAATAATTGATTATATACTTGTAAAATATATTTATCAGAGAATAGAGATTAAATAGAATATGGTAATTATTCTATTTAATGAAGGAATTTATTGATTGTTATAATGCTTTTATGCATAATCACCTAGATATTAATACACAATCTAATATTATTTATCACAATTTAAATGTTACTTTATCAAACACACCAGATATAAATGCAAAAGCTTTTATATTAGAATTAATGATCGGATTATTTCCAAATGACCATGAATTATATTACAAAATGGGAAACCTATTTAAGGGTATATCTAAAGAAAAACAGTTGTTTTGGTATAAATTATCTTTTAATATAAAACCAGATTATACTGATAATTTTTGTGATTTATGCGACCTATTATTAGATATGGGGTTTATAAATCATATTTTTACGTTAAATAAGAATAACCAGTTTGAAAAATTTATGAAAGAACCGCGGTTTTTAACAGTCTATACAAGATGTAATCTTGCAAATTTAAAGTACGAAAATGGTTTGAAATGTTTACTCGATCTTATTAAGATGAATTCATCAAAACCCAGTGTTACAGATTATGATAAAAATGAAAAATGGCGAAATTATCATGACGCTGGATATTTGTTTTCTGCCAAATGCGATGTTGATAATTCAATTAAATATAGTCAAAAAGCCCTTGATTTAGCGAAAAAATTTAAACTCGATTTTTCTAAAAAAAAACTTTCATTGCAAAATATATTATGTTTTTCGGATTATAAATATGAAGACCATGATTTATTGTTTAAAAAATACTTGGAGATAAATACACTCATGCCAGATAATCCTATTTTCTCTTTTAAAAATCGTAGTAGAAAATCAAAAATAAAAATAGGGTACATTTCTTCTGATTTTGTAATGCATTCTGTATCAAACTTTATAGTTCCTATATTAAAAAATCATAATAAAAATAAATTTGAGATTTATTTGTTTGCTAACAGTAGTGATGTTAATATTATGTATAAAAATTTAGGATATCAAATACATAGTTTAGTTAATTTATCTAATAAAGATGCCGCTGAATTAATTAATAAACAAAATATTGATATTCTTTTTGATTTAAATGGACACACTGTTAATAATAAATTGGAAATCTTTACATATCATCCCGCACCTATTCAAGTATCATATTTAGGATTTCCAAATACTACTGGATTGAAAGCAATTGATTATAGAATTACTGATAATATCGCGGATAGTCTTACTACAAAACAGAATTACTCTGAAGAATTATTAAGATTACCAAAATGTTTTTTATTATTTGAACCAATACATAATTTTATACCAAATCCAAGAAAAACACAGGATCGCATCATTCTAGGAGCAATCAATAAAGAAAATAAAGCAAATGATGAATTATTGAAAACATGGAGTATTATTTTGGAAAGGTGTCCAAACACTGTTATTTTATTAAAATTAGAATCGTTTGATAATAAAGAGGAGAGAACCCAATTTTATATTAATAAATTAAATATAGATAAAACCCGTATTATTGTGTTAAATAAATTACCGAATAATGAATATGAAAAAATTTTTACTATGTTTGATATTTTATTAGATACATTTCCATATTCGGGAACCACTACAACTTGTAATAGTTTATATAACTCTATACCAGTTATTACACTTTATCACCCTGACTATCATGTTAATAATGTATCAAGTTCTCTATTAATTAATTCAGGTTATCCTGAATTAGTTGCAAAAACAAAAGAGGAATATATTGATATAACTGTTAATTTGGTTAATAATCCGGATAGAATTAATGAATATAAGAGAACTATGCGAGATAAATTTTTAACATTAATGCGACCAAAGGAGTTTATGCATGATTATGAAAATGCATTAACAAATATTTATGAAAAATCCTTTTTAGAAAAAAATACTGAATCTATTGTAATAAATTTTAATGAGAACCTGTCTCTAACGAACAACATAAAAAAAAATATCTATATTTGTGGATGTGTTAAAAACTGTGAAATGTTTTTGGAGAAAATATTTAATAATATTGATAAAATTATTTCTGTTTTTCTTAATTATAAAATTATTATAGCATATGATACAAATAATGATAAAACAGTGGATATTTTAAAAAACAAAAAATTAAAATACAATCTAGAACTTATTAATGTGCCGGAAAATAATTATATCATTGATTACACAATGCGTAGTAAACGAATATCTAATGCTAGAAACGAAATAATAAATTATATTTATAAAGAGAACAATTCAGAATATGAATATTTTATTATGATGGATATGGATGATGTTTGTTCCGGAAATATGAATATAAACTCACTTAAAAGTATTTTTGAGAACGGCAAGGATAGTGAATGGGATTCTGTATCATTTAATAGAAAAGATTATTTTGATATATGGGCATTATCTATAGATCCTTATATGTTAAGTTGTTGGCACTTCCCGGGTGGATTTGATATAGTTTATAAAATAAAAAATTATATAACTGATAAATTGAATAAGTTGAATAAGAATTCTCTTCTTTCCTGCGATTCCGCATTTAATGGTTTTGCTATTTATAAAAAAGATAAATTTGTAAATTGTATGTACGATTGGCAAATTAAGAATAATTACGATAATATGTTAATTGAAACTGTTATTAAAAATGAAAATGCATTAGGTGTTAATTTTACAGTTGATCAATCTTACCATGAAGTAATTAATCCAATTACTGACTGTGAACATAGATATTTTCATATGCAGGCTATTTCACAAAACAATGCTAGAATATGCATATCACCTCTTTTTTTATTTACAGATTAGTCTCATTATTAATAAAAATTGAATGAAACCCTATATTTATTGATTCATTTAATGGTATTTCGATGATTTCATATGTGTTCATATTTATTACTATTACAAAGCCTTGGTTCTCAATCTTATCGTCAAATGTAAATGCAATCAAATGGGGTGTTTTGTCTATATAAACAATGGCAGGTTCTCCTGATATAAATTTATCAGATAAATCCAGTTTTTTTATAATATCCAAATCTTTGCAAATCACAAATCCAGTAATGCGTTTGTTTACCATGCTTCGAAAAACTATTTTATCGTCAAATTTAACAGGAAATTCCATGTCTAATTTTTCCAATTCAGGATTTTTTAAAATCATTACATTCTTGTTCTCTTTGTTTAAAATCATTTTGCGATATTTTCCACTTATATCCAGTTGAGAGAAATCCAACTTATCATACATTGAAGCGTATATTTCTATCGTATTATTTGTTTCTCTCCAATCAGCATAGTGAAATATATAAAAGCCTTCGTTGTAAAAATATTTTTCTATATTCATTGTAGTTGTATTGAGAACATTTATAATAGTTTTTTTAGTATTATCTAACATAATCGGAAGCGGATTTTTAAATAAATTAGGAATATCAATAACTAATGGGGAATCCATTATAATAACGCTATTCTCCGTTTTTATAAAATCGTGAATAACCGGCATATATTTTGTATTAATCATTTTGTTTTTTATTGAATTGAATTCTTCGGTTAATTGGTGATAGTATACTTTATAGGATAAAATATCATAATCAATCGTTTCAATTGTTTTATTATATTTTGAATGGGCGGAAAATGTTCTCATATTAGGAATTTTAATTTTGTGAAGAGTTGCAATTTTTGTCTTTAGTAAATTTAAATCTAATAAATAGGGAGTATCCCTTTCATAAAGAGCGTACAATTGGTTTTTAATTCTAATAAGGGCCGTATTTGCTACTCCCATTATATTTGGAAAAAGTTTTATGTTGTATAAAAGGTCAAAGAGAACTTTTAGCATCATTATGTCAGGTAGTTTGCCATTTTCTTCTTCATATATTATTTTTTCTGTTCTTATAAAATGTTTGTCGAAAGTTAATTCGCCATTATTGAAAAAAACACTTTGAATATTTCCATCACCCATGAATAAATCTATAATAGTAGATATATTTTTTATATTAACATCTGGACCTATTAAAGCATATGTTCCATTAATTTTATTTATAATGCTCTGCTTTTCAGGTGGCAATACATAATTTAACTTTTTATTAATTTCTTTATCTCTTATTGTGAATTTATTTCCAAATGGATATTTTATAAAGAATCCTGAACATAATGATAATAGTATTAACAAATAAATAAAAACTTTCATATTGTATGTAAATTAGATAATTTATATACAATATAAGCATATTAATCTCTATTTTTTAATACAATATTAATTACAATATCTCCTTTGTTGCTAATATCGTAAATATCTTTTGTATTTATTCTAGATATCCCTTGTTTTGCAAATAAAATGCTTTGTTGTTCCTTTATTTTTAATGTTTCTCTTTTTATAATTAAATTATATGATTTACTAATGGGAACTGTTAAATAGTCTTGATTCCATATTTCATTAAGATTATATTCTAAAGACGCGTGTATGTTATTTTTATCATCTATTACTATATTTTCTGGAAGATCTGGATTGCATTTTACATAAATATCATTACCCGAATTATCATAAACTAATTCGGTATGCCATAGAGGCACAATGTATGTAAATCCTTTTACCTTTAATTTATAAAGGTTGTTCTCGAATAAATCATCTATTGTAGGATTTAATATAATACATTCGTCGTTTTTTATTTTATCATTCAGTATTTCTTTTATTTTTTCAAGAAAATTTTCAGTGAAGTGGAGAACCTCCTTGTGTTTTTCTATAATTTCATATAATTTAATTAAATTGTGTTTTTCTATTTTACTTAATATTTCAATTGCACTTGATTCGCAAGTATTTACAATCTGTTTCAATATTTCATATAATATTCTATTTCTATTATCTGTTGTTAATATATTTTTTAAAAAAGAGAACAATAAGGTTTTATAATTTGTTTTATTATTTAAAAAATCCTCATCTAATTCATTATCATTAAAAAAATCATCTGTATCTGTGAAATCTTTATATTTCATCAAATATTCATACGATTCTTGTATTTCCTGAAATTTTTCAACAGCGTTCTCATTGGGATTCTTATCAGGATGATATTTTAATGCTAATGATCTATATTGTTTTTTTAGTAATTCCGTAGTAAGTTCATCTGTTATTTTAATATTTAAATTGGAACAAGCTTTTTTGTAATTCATTAAAAATTATGTATTTTGTTTATAATATAAAATATAATACTCTCTAAATGGTATATAGGACGATAGTTATTGTTATAGTATTTTAAAAAAGGATATGTTCTTATTAGTATATCGGAAATATCTTTATCTTTCAAATATTTATTCTCGATAAAATAATTGAGAATATACCATATACATTCAGTTGTATCTAAATTATATGTTAATATATCATAAAGTGTGTCACGAAAACTAGTAAACGAAATTTTTTTAGGATTCATCATTTCATTAATTATATTGTCACATATTATATTAAAAACATCTTTTGGTAACTCGTCTACTGTGTTAATTAATTGAAATGAGCGTATTTCTTTAATATTTGTTATTTCATTAGTATCTATTATGCTTAATAAATCAGAAATTTTCTTATTTGTAGTTTTAACCGTGTTTTTTTTATTTTCACCAATATATTGTAAAAAGGGTTTATCCTTGTTATTTGTCATATATTGTGATAATTCAAAATATTTTTCTTTATTTGGCCGGCTAATACGTAATATTTGACAAACATTTAATATAGTAGTCGGCATAAAACTTAAGTGCTCTGTTATTATAAAAAAAACAAGTTTGATATTTGATTGTGAGCTATTGTATTGTTGCATATAACTATAGAATATTTCTAATAATTCAGTATGAATTAAATGGAAATTTTTACATATAATAATACCAGTTTTATCCTGTTTTACTGATACTATATCAACTATTTGAAAAAATATTTCATGCCATAATATTTTTGAATTGCAACCTAATTGTGACATATCTATCTCATAATGTATATCACTAATGCGATATATATATTGCTGTTTATCAGTTGATACAGTCATTTTTTTATCATATTTTAGATCACTTGGACTATATCTTTTTATTAAATATAGAAGTTGGGAGTATTTGCCAACTCCTGATGGCCCATAAAAAATTATATTTTCTATATTTTCTATTTTTGAAGGCAATCGGTTATAAATAGATAATAATTCTGTATGAATATTATATTTTTCAATGGATGTTATGTATTCATCGAAATGTGATTCATAATATTTCATTGTGATTATAGAGAACAAATGTGATTGTTTTTAATCTCTATTTTTTTATAAATATATTTTTTTTTGTATTAAACATATTTATTTTGCAAAATGCCTTCTTGAAAGCATAGAAAAATCATTTGCATAAACTATTTGTACACATGATATTATAACAGGAACAAGTGTAGTAACTAAAACTAATAGTTGGGGGAAATAATACACTATTATATTTTTAATAGAACCTAAATTGCTTAATTGTATATTTATAAAATCAAAACCATTCAATAATATTAAAAGTAATATGGCACATAAGGCAAATGTTGAAATAGTAAGTCTTTTAAATAATTCAAATTTAATTTTATATTTTGGCGGAATATTCATAGGTGTGCCGTATGTGTTTGAATATTTAACCCTCATATCACTAATCATCATTATAACAAATATAAAACATATTGTATGAAATAATCCACTAATAAATAATGATAAATAAATCATTGTTGGTATTAATTGAGAGCTTCCAGCATTAGTGAAATAATACAAATTATAAATTACACCAACTGCATTAACTACAAACAAAAAATAAAACCCAATGATTTCGGTATTTTTTTGGTAAATAACAATAAAACTTACTATGTATAGAATTAAAAGGGCAGTGTAATTTAAAAAGGTAACGCTTTTACTCATATAATATTAATTTATATAATTAGTATATTTTATATTTTTCACAAACCCAGTTGATTAATGTTTCTGCATCGCATGTTAAAAATCCTTCATTAAATTTTTTAATGTTTAAAAATTCTGGTTTTGCCATATCCTTTCTTTTATAATAAACATATGCACCAAATTTTCCTTTTCTAACACTTAAGTTCTCATTTAATACTCTTAACACATTTCTCTCTTTTTTTCCATCTTCTTTCGATAAATATGAAATAATGTCATCGAATGTAATTTCATTTAAAGGCTTGTTAATATCTTTTATACTTTCTCTTTTAGATCCCCATTCAACATATGGACCATATCTACCATTTTTAATAAATAGGTTCTCTTCTTCATATTTGCCTAAATGGTTATTTTTAATTTCTATTAAATCATCTATCGTATATCCCCCATTTTTTAATTTTTCTAAATCTATTTTTATGTCTTTTTTTGTTGGTAAATATTCTATTGTTCCGTTTTCTAATGTATGTTTTATAGATGCACCATATGCTTGAAAAACAATTTCGTGTGTGTCATTGAGAAAATAGGTTTGTTTAGATAAATTTTTAATAACCTTTGCTAAATCTTTAATTTCTTTATCACAATCACCACATATAGATGACCATTTTTTTTCTGTACCAGATGATACTAAATCTAATTGTTCCTCCATGTTTTTGGTATAATTATAAGAAAAAAGGTTCTCAAAATTCTGAATTAAAAATTCAATGGTGAGAACCCCTGTTGGTTGAATTACTAGTTTATTTTTCTCATTTCCAAATGTTTTTTCTTTAATTGTTTTTTCAATAACTTTTTCGGTGAGTTTAAATTCACTGCATTTTGTAATAGTCCCTTCTAAATTGGTTTTTTTAACATAGCCTCTTTCAATAATTGTATCTACTATTGATGCAAATGTAGATGGACGTCCTATTCCCAAATCTTCTAATTTATTAATTAAGCTTGCTTCAGTATAATGTTGATGTTTATTTCTTACTACTACACTACTATCAATGTTCTGATATAGTATTGGCTTATCGGATTTTGCGATTGATTGCATATATAATTGCATCCCCGAACCTTCGTTTTGGGTTTGAGTTTCATTATCTGATTTATCAAATACTATTTTCCAACCTAAAAATATTGGTATTTCTATGGTGTACTGGTATTTATAATCAAGCGGTGCTGATATTTCAACCTTTATTGTATTGTATTTTGCATCTGCCATACAGCTTTCTAATGTATTTCGCCATATTAATCGATACATAGATGCTAACCTGGAATCTTCCCCATTAGTGATGGAGCGAGTTTCTAAATTTGTAACTCGTATAGCTTCATGTGGATTAGAAGCATCCTTGTTTGCTAATTTTTCGAAATCTCCTATGAAATTCAAATTCCATTCTTTTGTAATAAATTTATCTGCTTGATCTAAAAAGATTTTTGAATATTGAGAACTTTCTGTTCTCATGTAAGTAATATATCCTGACTGATAAAGTGTTTGGCATAGACTCATTGTTTCTTTTGGTGATACATGAAGTACATTACTAGCTACTTGTAATAATCTTGATGTATGAAATGGTTTGGGTGCTGATTTTATTGCGTCTTTTGGAGAACCTAGAGATATTTTATGATCATGATTCTTTGTTTTTTCTAGAAATACGAGAACCTCCTCCTCCTTGTCGAATTCATGATTTAATTCAAATGGTATGCGTTTCTGTGTAAAAATTCCTATGGTTTTATATTTTGTTTCTATGCTATTATTTTCCCTTTGTTTTTCATTATCATAAACCAATCGAAGAGCCGGTGTTTGACAACGTCCTGCCGACAGGGAATTGGATTTATTACTATATAAATATTTCCAGAGATAAGGTGAAATTTTGTATCCTACTAATATGTCGAGAACCTGTCTAGCATGTTGGGCATGAACTAAATCCATATTAATAATACTAGGAGTTTCTATTGCCTTTTGAATAGCGGGTTTAGTAACCTCGTGGAAGATAATACGCTTTGTTGTTTCCACTGGTAAGTCAAATATTTGGCATATATGCCATGCGATTGCTTCACCTTCGCGATCATCATCTGATGCAAGTATAATATTGTCTTTTGAGAAATTAGATATAATTTCTCTCATGGTTTCTACATGGACCTTTTTTTCATCAATAATCGAGAACGTTGGTTCATATGTTTTTTTAGTATCAATAGATTTTAATCCATCTATGGTCCGAATATGACCTTTCGAAGCAATGCAGCAATATTTATCTCCAAGATAAGATTCTATCTTTGCACATTTGCTTGGAGATTCTACTATTATGAGATATTTAGCCGTAGATAAATTTTGTGATACTTTTTCTGTTTTTGGTTTATTTGAAGACCTTTTATAAAATTTAGGTGGCATAATAAGTTATATAGTATGTCGAGAACCTTTTAATTAGTTTTTACCAGCTTTTAGATTTCTTATATTTTTTTCTTATATTTCTTGCTGTTTTTATTGTTCTATAGTATTCTTGATCATTCCATTTTACTGTTTTATTTTTTTTAGAGTTTTTAGTGTTATCTAATAATGGAATCTTTGTATTATTATCTGGTTGATTCTCTATTTTATCTTCCTTACAACAATCTGAAAAAAAATTTCCCATTAAATTAATATATATTGATAATTTTAAATTATTTTTCGAAATTCTAAATCATTTTTTTGTAAATAGAAAATATACAAATTTACAAATATATATAGTTTTTTTTGTTTTATTGAATTGATTATTTCAAATTTACAATGCAAAGATAGTTTGGAACATCGTTTTCATCTTTATGTAATAATTTAAAATAACCAATTCTTTCAAACTCAAATATAATATCAATACTGCACTCTACAACATAAGGTTCAACAAATCCATCGTAAATATATTTTTTAAGTGGATTTTCATTATCTATGAATATAAATTTTGCTGGAACGGCATTATTAATAGAAAGCCAATGAATAGTTGATTTAACAAATTTATCTTTTTTTAAATTACACGCAGATACATATACGATATTGTCTACAAAATTTTCGTATTTTACGATATCATAAAATTTTAATCTAACCATTTTGTTTATCGGTGATAGACGATAATAGTTCTCATCATGCTCCAATTTGAAATCATCATTTTCTATATAGATTTCTTTGCTTATTGTTGTTGTGTGGTAAAATTCGGGTTTATTTGGAATATGTGGATGATTACAATTTTTTTCTTCGTTTAAGTTGGTAATTATACATTTGATAGGATTAATTACAGCAAAACATCTTGTTGCTGTCGGATTATAATTAGATATTAACAAATGATGCACAAATTTCATAGATACAACTGTTTTCACTTTGCCAAGCCCTGAACATTTTGCAATAGCTTTGATGATTTCTGGTGTATATCCACGATTTCGCATGCCTCTTACGGTGAGTAAAGATGGATCATCATAACCTGATACTAATCTATCAGTAATTAATTTTTTAATATTTCTCTTGGATAAAGTATTGTTTTCAACGGTAAGTTTTCCAAATTCATGAACGTTTGCAGCGGATAATCCACATCCTAAGCTATTTAATTTGTTTATTGTCCAATAATATAAGTCACGCCGGATGTAGAATTCATCAGTGCAATATGAAGTTGTTATATTTTCTAGTGCGTCTACTATCCCATGGCTGTAATCATAAGATGGATAAATACACCATGCTTCACCAGTTTTAAAATGTGGAGAATTGTTTATTCTATAAGCAATTGGATCTCTTAATGTATGATTATCATTAGACATATCTATTTTTAAACGAAGAACTGCTTCGCCCGATGCGTATTTTTTATTTTTCATGTTTTCAAATTCTATTAAATGAACCTCTGGAGTCATCTTTCTATAGGCATTTTCAACACCATTGTGTCTTTCCTCTTTAATTATATCTGGCACAGAAAAATCAACATATGCATATCCATTTTTAATCAAAATGCAAGCAAAATCATATAATTTATAAAAATAATTTGATGTATATGTAATATTACCAGGGTTATATCCAAGCCAAATCATATCATTTATAATTTCATTTACGAACAATTCGTTTTCAGTTGTTGGATTTGTATCATCTAATCTTAAATGACATAAATTTCCTTCGTCGTAATTTATTAATAAAGATTTACAATGACCAATGTGCAAATAACCATTAGGTTCTGGAGGGAAACGAGTAACCGTTGACATTCTTATATTATTATGATTGGTATTTTTTTGTAAAGATTAGTAGTTTTTTAATAAAATGTTTCAATTTTTTATAAGTTTTCGTTAATAACAATAATAGAAAAATTGAATTATAAACAGGTTTTGTAATATATTAACCAAACATATTACAAAAAGAATGACTACAAAAATAGTAAAGATTTATGTTCGTGATCGGACATATAATACATGGTCCTTTGCTCATAATGATACGAATACTCCCATTACAGTTGATGAATGTCCTATCCTTAAAACAATTCAGCCAGCTGAACAAAAGATTTTTAGTAGAGACGTGTTTGAAGTTTCCGATACCGATATAAATGGAGAACCTACTATTCGTAAAATACATTCTTATGTTCGAAATTTTCAATCTATTGCTGGCATTCTAGTTTTAGAAAACAATAAAACATTTGGGAGAACCACAAATAAAAAGCGTCTATTGTATAAATGTATTCCTGATGATAAATATTTACCGGTTTTCTTAATACCCTATGAAGTTAAAACGGGGTTTTCAAAAGTACAGAAAAATAAATATGTTGTTTTTCGATTTGATAATTGGGACGATAAACACCCACATGGTATTATTACAGAAACAATTGGGGATGTGGATGTATTGGAACATTTTTATGAATATCAACTATATTCAAAGAGCCTGCATATATCTATTACTGAATTTACAAATAAAGCTCGCAGTGTTCTTAATAAAAAGTCAACTGATGAATTTGTTCAACAAATTATGCAGAATCCAAACAATGTTATAGAAGATCGTCGGGATAAATACGTTTTTACTATTGACCCCCTTAATAGTTTGGATTATGATGATGGTTTTGGCATTGAAGCTGTCGGTGATAATTGGAGAGTTTCTATTTACATAGCTAATGTATTTCTTTGGTTAGAAGCATTAGGGTTATGGAATTCTTTTAGTCAAAGAGTTGCTACAATTTATTTACCAGATAGACGACGGCCAATGCTACCTACGGTTTTGTCAGATGCTCTCTGTAGCTTACAACAAAATAAACCTAGGTTTGCATTAGCTATGGATATTATGATAGATAGTTGTGGTAATTTATTGTCTGATAATCCAATTAGTTATGCAAGTGTTTTAATAAACGTTACTAAAAATTACGTCTATGAAGATTCCAAAATGATTACAAATGATGTTGCTTATCAAAGATTATTTGATGTTTCTTATTTAATGGATAATTCAATACGCAATAGTCATGATATTGTTGCACATTGGATGGTCCATATGAATTTATTTACTGGTTCTTATATGTCTTCTAATAAAATAGGAATATTTCGTTCAGTTGTATATATTGATTCTATTTTAAATGAAAATATTAACGGGATGTCTGATGATACTTTGCGTGTAATACGTGGATGGAATAATACTTCAAGTCACTATATACCTTATACTGAAGAAGTAACTATTGAACATCAATTGATTAGCAGCAAGATGTTTAATGGAGAATCAAATGTTTACATACATATAACTTCTCCTATAAGACGTCTCGTTGACCTATTAAATCAGACATTGATATTAAAAAATAGAGGTTTGGTAAAGAATATAACAGTTGACGCAGTAAAATTTATTGAGAAATGGATGAATGAATTAGATTATATTAATACTTCTATGAGGTTAATTCGAAAAATACAAACAGAATGTGAATTATTAAATAGAGTATATAATCAACCTAATTTGCTGGATAGTGAACACGATGGTGTGGTTTTTGATAAAATAATGAAAAGCGATGGGTCTATTAATTATATGATTTATTTGGAAAAAATAAAACTATTATCGCGTATCAATACCCATTGCAATATGCCCAATTTTACAAATTGTCAGTGTAGAATTTATTTATTTGAAGACGAAGATAAGGTTAAGAAAAAAATACGCGTTCAAATAATATAATTTTGCATGTTTTTTGGATATTTTATTTTTTATTAAATTTTTAATCTCTATTCGTGCATAAATATATTTATGCACGAATAGGATATGGGTCTAACGAAGATTTGTATCCAATTGGATACAAATCCTTGGATAGACCTTAAACCGATAAATCTCTAATGGGAACCCCAAAGTTGCGTCCTATTTTGAATATTCAAGGTTTATATTCAACCATATGTTATTTTATACATTTTTTAATTTTTATTCTACGATCCGAACACTCTCCTGTGAGATAGTTCCAATTTGCGTTTCCTGGAATTAATTCGTTGTTTTTCCATTCTAAAAAGAATTTAGACTTTACTTTTTGATTTTCTATAATTGCACTAAAATATACAGTATAATCTTCGTAATAGGGTTTAGAATTATCATTTACGTTAAAACAATTACGGATTATAGTAACATCGTGTTCATTGCTAACAATATGTATAGTTTTATCTACTTTATCATTTTGGTTAAAATTTGTTAAAACAAAGTGTTTTGACGTCTCTAACATGATATCCGATACATGGTTTTTAAATTCCCTTGTCAAACTAGGCGTCATATTACTATTGTATTTATTATAGTAATTAAAGACTAAATATTATTTCAATTTTTTATAACGGATTATTGCACTATCAGAGTTCAATGTAGTAACTATTTGTTTATATTTTGAAACCATACTGTTAATAATCCTTGTAATAAAGCAAAAACAAACATTACTATAATTATTTTTATCCAATCTTTTTTTGTTGGCATTTCAAAGTCAGTATCTATATTTTTATTACTAAATTTTCCAATATTATAATGTATTAGATTTTCAATTACATTTACAAATATATACACTAGAAATGACACCAAAATAAGATGTTTGTTTTGACCAGAAATAATATACATATTTATTTATATATATTATTAATATAGTTTTTTATAGTATAGGAAAGCTTGCTTGTAATAACATACCACATTGTCCATCACCCTTATTATATTGAGATCCACGTCCCAAGAGAATGTATCCAGATGCACCCCATGATGTGCTCCAAGAATTCTTTACCAAATAATAATCTTGTCCATCTAGTGTGCCATAACCAACTGCTAAAACGCCATGATCTAGATTTGTACCACATGTTCCTGTAAACACGCCCGATTTATATAGTTGAAATTCCTTTTGGTCCGCTTCAATTGCAATTGATACAGGTTGCATTGATAGAGCATTCATCATCTCTTCATCTGAGCTACTGGGAACATCAATATGATCAACAACATCACTATCTAATTTCTCTGTGCATTTTGTTTGACAAGAACCAGATGTTTGTGTAGTTCCTGAATTGTACGGATAATCTTTTTCTGTACATATCCCATCATTTTTTGAAACCCAATCAAATGCATTATCCATAAGACCTCCCTTGCAACCCATATCTTTGCCGCCGTTCTTACGATTATCACAATCTACTAGTTGTTGTTCAGAGAAACTTTCTAAATTTCCAGTCTTAATAAAATAAGCTCCTTCAATTGCACCAGTTGTAGAAAACGACCAGCATGAACCGCATTGACCTTGATCCTTTACTGGAGTTACAGCACCCATTTCAACCCAATCAATTGTTTTGGGCACTTTTAATGTTGTTCTTAAAGGCATTTTTTTAACAGTATTCTTGTTTTCATCAAACAAAAGTTTGGATACTCCTAAATAACTTCTGAATTCAGCAGAATCCATTCCGGAAAATTGATTATGACCTAGTTTGTAGGTTAAATTTTTAGCGTTAATTTCTTCAATAAACTTATGATTTTCGATCCACTTTTCTAACATGGAATCGTAATGTTTGTATGTTTCAAACTTAATCTTGAATTCACGAATCCAGTCTTCAAACTTGTCTATTAAAGAACCCGATGCCACAGCAACCAATAAAAAAAACGATAGTAATTTCATTTTTTATATATAATAAGGTGTTATTTATTGTTTAAGTTTTTTTAAATTTGTTTTTAGGTCTATAACTGTTTGAATTTTTTAGATATGAATTATTTAATTATATTTTAACATGTGCATTCATTTTCACAAACACAGTTTCCCCATCGCTCATACTCTTCATCTGTGACTGCTCTTTCATAAACAATATAAGCATTAGGGTATTTAATACGAATATCTTCATTCCCCATTTGTTCCATCTCAACACTTTCTTGTTCTGCATCTTCGTTTATTTGATCTATAATTTTGCATAATTTTGTAACATATTCATTGGAATATTTTTCGTTAATTTTACTAAATTTGTTAAACAAGAGTGAAGCCATATCTAACATAGTAATTCCTGATTTTTCTAGTCTTTCTGCAATTTCTTCAATATTTCCCTTATAATCCTTGTTTGGTTCTATGTGCTGTTCTGAATTATCCTCAACGTCATCATCGTCATCATCTTCATCATCGTCGTTTTCTTCAGATTCATAATCACTTTCTTCGTCATTTGTTTCAATAAGTGGTGTACGACAGCATGGACATGTATTACTTCGAGTCATTGCTGTTGCTAAACATTTGAAACAGAATTTATGTCCGCAATCTGTTATACAATTATTTTTTTCTCCGATTGTTTCAAAACAAATGCAACATTCGGTTTCTGTTGATGTTACAAAACTAGAGGTTTCACTACTTGTCGTATTCGATGCAATCGAATCTTCTGCGATTTTATCAAAAACCGGTTCAAGATTAACGGGCATACATAGGTCTATGGTCATATCTTCTAAACAACCTCCATAACCCATATGTCCTTCCTGATTGGCTTGAAATATAGGAAAACATCCCGCACAGCGTGGCATTGTTAAATATTATATTGGTTTATTTTTTGCTAATTGATTAAATTGATACATTTTAATCAATTTTTTATATTTTTTCTGGTTTTATGTAAATTTTAATTTATTTCTATGATTTCTAACAGTTCCAACACCGCTAGATAGAGAACCTGGTTTATAATAAACCGATGTGTTATTAGAAAATACAGATTTCATGGATGAATTATACACATTAGATGTATTGAATTTGGGAAATAAATTTTTATTTAAATTAATTACTGGATTTTTAGAAAATAAGATTGCGGCTGGCATATATATTATTATAAGAAAAAAACACAGTATATATTGTTTTTATATTTTTATTTTATTAGATATCATCAATGTTTACTATATTATCAGCTACTTCAAAATGCGGGTCATTGGGTATTTGTTGAGGTGGTACATCATCTTGTTCATTTTCAACGAAATCAATATCTGCGTGATTATTATGCGAAACAATATTACTACCTGATAACTGTAGTTGAACTAAATGATTTATGTTATATTGAGGATTGTTTTTTATTATTTCTACATGATTAGGTTCATAAATAAATAACAAATCACAATTTTTAGGTATTTTTTCCCATTCATGTAATCCTATCAATATAATAGAATAGGGAGTTACCATATTATGCCTTTTATTCTTTCCTCGAAATGCGTTTCGGATTCTTGCTATTAATCTAATATTGGTATTAGTAAAAACCTCACACATACCATTACCTAACATTTTTGTAACACATGCAAATTGTTCTAAATCACATTCGGGAAGACGTAATTTATTATTTGTATTTTTAAATTGTTGATGTTTTCTAGCAAGACTTTTAGTCCCAGTTCCTCCAGTAGTATTTTTAACCATTTTTGATATGTTTATAAATATTAATTATAATAAATAAAAAATCAATTTTTTCACTGATGAATTAAAAAAGGGTTTAATTAATTTAAATAAAGGGAGAAAACAAATAGGCAATGGTAAAACAGTATTTTTCTATTTATGGGAACATAGTAACAGATGAATCTGATGGATTAAATTTTCCGATCATATTGTGGTTGGTAAAATGATAGATATTGTGTAGATCGTCAATTAGGAATTGACGACCATCTGCAAGGTTAAGAATAGAGACCTCTAGATTTTGTTGAGAGTCATTTGGGGTTTCATTTGAAACATCAGTATTATTAGATGTTGCGGCATCTACGATAAGGTTAACAAAGGGATCATTAGAAATAACTTTTTTTTTGCCCTTGGATTTATTAATTTTAGAAGGCTTAGGAAGGAGGGATAATTTAGAGGCAAGCTTAGAGGCTTT
>Ga0214921_10001785_pt1 | contig 36059 bp, 35 predicted proteins | sample LL1505_MetaG_FD_177992 | JGI IMG/M metagenome (GOLD analysis project Ga0214921, IMG submission 177992) | Freshwater microbial communities from Lake Lanier, Atlanta, Georgia, United States - LL-1505 | ecosystem: Environmental > Aquatic > Freshwater > Lake | place: USA: Georgia | collected... | reverse complement strand
GGTATTTCATTTCTGGAGCTTTTGTCAAAGACACCTTTGACCATAACGCACGAACATCTCGCTCTTGCAAATTACCCACTATGCCAACTCTTGCGTGCGATATTTTCGCAAAATCTTTTACACAGCGGTGAACATCCTCGTATGACAGGTTCTTGGCGTCGGCCATTTGCTCTTCATACGTCTTAGGTTTGCTCCAGTGTCCTACTGGAAAATTATCGAAACGCAATCGCGTAGCGTTATCTGCCAATGCAACTGGGCTCTTCAGTTGCGATTCGTAAGAAGCTAAAAGTCCTGATTTGTAGCTTTCAAACTCATTTAAAGGCAATAAGGGTTCTGACCATACTGAAAATAAAATTTCAAATACCTTATCTAAATTTTTTCGAGGCACTTCCACAGATATACCTGAAAGACGCAGATTCCAAGTGGCTTTCAATTCCTCCATGCGGCGACTCAATGCATCACGTGTCAAACCATCTCCACCAAAACCCATCAAATAACTGGCTGCTGTACAGGCATTTTTTCTATGACTTAATGTCTCGGCTGTACCGTAGTCGTTCTCTATCACCAACCAGACTTTGTCGCCCTGAGTTTTACGAGTGATCAAACTTGCCCTGGCCTTGTCACCATCTAGCGCAAATGATCTAGTAGATTTAGATAATTCAACTAATGACTTAGGGGCTGGATCCGCATCTGAAAAAATACTAGTCCATGTCTTTCCCTCAACCCTAGCTAAAGCTGAAACAGGTGGTGGGATGACTAAAGGTGAAGTAGCCTCTGAATGTCTGAGTAAAACATCACTGCGATTGGTAGCGACTATCCATTTCTTTAATGCTGCATTAGCTTCCTCTAATTGCAGCGAAGCGACAACATCTCGCACCCAAAACATCAGCCTCCAATCTCCTGCAACTTCATACTCAGAAATAATTCTCGCTATAGATTCGTGAGAATCAAATGCACGCTCAATCTGGTTCATTTCAGATAAACGCGCTCGCTCTAATTGCTCTTGCGTAACACCTTTGTTCGCCATGTCTTGAATATGGCGGATTAATTCACTGGACAACATTTGCGCATCTGCTTCTTGCCCCGCCTTGGCAAATGCCATCAATCGACTGTAATCAGCTTGAGTAGATGTAGAGCAGTAAGCAGTCACTGCTAGCCCGCGGTTAGTAACCAGCTCCTTCCTCAAGCTTCCCCAATCTGAATCGCAAATTGCCGCCATAGCTAAATCTAAAGCATGGGCATCACGCTCACTTAGCCCAGGCAACTTCCAAGCGCTTGCTACCACCGTTGTACCGACAGAGGCAAATAACTCGCTGCGCTGTGTTAAGGCCTGGGGGCTGTCAAAAGTCCAATTTCTCTGCTTTGGTGTGGATGGGTTTTTAGCGGCAGAAAATAATTTAGTTGCCAAAGCTACAACGCGCTGAACGTCGAAATTTCCCGATACGATCAAAGCCGCATTATCTGGTCGGTAGTGCTTGCGATGAAAAGCTCGTAAGGCTTCATAACTTGTATTCTCAATATCGGTTCTAGCACCAATAGTTGAGCGCGAATACCCGTGCCAAATGAAAGTATTGCGTGATAGCGCATCCATGACTAATCTTGAAGAGTTGCGCTCAGAATTTTCCAACTCGTTGCGCACTACTGTCATTTCACTGTCTAAGTCGGCCTTCGTGAACTGCGCATGAATAAATCGGTCGGCCTCTAGGCGAATCACCTCATCGAGTTTCTGAGGATCCGAAGAAAAAGTTTCAAAATAATTTGTTCTGTCAGCATTTGTAGTGCCATTCCAACTGGCACCCAAAGCAGTCAAATCTTCTTTGATATTTTTACGCCTACCAGCACCTTTGAAAAGCATATGTTCCAGCAGGTGTGCCATGCCTGTTTCGCCATAACCCTCTAACTTACTACCGGTTTTGACAAGTAACTCAACCCTTACATTACTTGCTGTTGGAAATGGAATCAAAATAATTTTGAAACCGTTTGTGAGCGTGTAAGCAGAAATCCCTCCTGCTGATACCTGCACCACTGCGGATTTAGCAACTCCTGAATCGGCAAATGCACAAGGAGTGCTTAGTAAACAAAATGCTATAAATAAATAAAACTGGCTGAGAAATTTGTGCATCCGATTGGCTAAGTTATTTAAGCAAGCGCGGCTTGCGTTCCAAGCAAGGCAATGCGAAAACGATTCTTCAAGTAAGACCCCTCTCTCGGTGGCAACACCAGGGGTAACTTTTCAGGATCGACTTTTACCAACGCAAAAAGCGGTCCTGACGTAGCTTTGCTTTCTTTATAAATTAAGGTTTTTAACAAACCTAACTCCGACTTGGTTTGAATAGACATCGTTGTAGTGAACCCTGCAGATTTAGCGATGCCCGCCAAGTCCACGCCAGATGCGGTTACCGTATCTTGCATACCCGTTTCACCATATTGCTCGTTGTCAAGAACAACAATACATAAATTACGCGGCTTGCGAGACCCGATAACTGCTAATGAACCCAGGCCCATAAGCATTTCACCATCACCAGTCACCACAAGCACTTTACGCTTTGGTTGTGCTAATGCAAGCCCTAGCCCGATCATGGCGGCACCGCCCATAGCGCCCCATAAAGGAAAAGACAAAGGGTGATCGCCAGCAGCAGTGACATCCCAAGCAGGAGCGCCCAACCCTGCAACCACCAAAAGATCGCCCCTTTGATGCAAGATGTGATTTACGACATCACGACGGTGTAATGTTTTTTTCATTCTGATCCGGTATGGGTAAGTTTGCGAAAATCTTTAGCACCGATGACTTTTTGACCGATCAAGACTGCCATCGGACGAAATGTGTTGTAAGTCATGCGCAAAGCGCCAGAGACCTCTTGCACCACATCTTCATGCGTATCCGCACGCCTCACCAAGACACCCATAGCAGCGAGAACAGTTTCAGTCGCATCTCCCATCGGAACTTGGGAAGGATTGAATTCAGCATGATCGCCTCGCATAGTCACCAATATCAGCAAAGGAAATTGACAAGACGTGCTCAAAGAAAGCATATTGATGCAATTTCCAACACCACTACTTTGCATCAGCAGTACGCCTTTTTGCCCACCTAACCAAGCGCCTCCAAGCAAGGAGACGCCTTGTTCTTCGCTAGTCAGTCGTATTACTGACATCTTTTTGTCAGACTCACACAAACGAATCAAATCAGCATGTCCGGCATCTGGAACGATCGCCACTTGCGCGATGTCATGGTCTTGAAAAAGCTTGTGCACAGGCTTGGACCAATGGACGATTTTGTCTTTACTGGAGATTTTCAAAATTACTCCCTTTTTGATATCGGCAAAAGAATTGATTATTAGTCCATTTGAAGCCATAAAACTATGGACTAACTAGCAAAAACCCTAGCATCCTGACGTTAGATACTCACTAGTATCAAGACCATCATTTAGCCATCTTAGGTGCGATATGACATTTAGACACTTTGCGAAACTTTTAACACTAGTTTTTACTTGTGTAATTTCGTTTGGATCTATGGCACAAAGCAATTGGCCTAATCAACCCATCAAAATCATTCTTCCTTTTCCAACTGGTGGAACAGTAGACCAAATTTCGCGCTTATTACAACCGCACTTGCAACAAGCACTCGGCCAAGCCATCGTGATTGAAACCCGTTCAGGCGCATCTGGATCCATTGGTACTGGAATCGCCGCTAAGTCTCCCCCTGACGGCTATACATGGGTCATAGTCTTTGATACGCATGGCGTCAACCCTAGCCTCTACCCCAGTTTGCCCTTTGATACGTTAAAAGACCTGACCCCTCTCATGCAAATTGGAACAGGCGCCATGGTGGTCACTGCCCACTCGTCTACGCCCTATAAAAACTTTAATGATGTGGTACAAGCAGCAAAAAGCAAACCTGGCACATTAGGCTACGGAACAATTGGTTCAGGAAGCATGGCGCATCTGGCCATGACTTATCTGGGCAACTTACTGAAAATCGACTGGACACATATCCCCTACAAAGGAGGCGGCCCCTTGGCTATCGATGGTGTCGCCGGACACGTCCCAGTCACCATGGCTACCTATGCATTATGGGCACCCCACTTTGCTAGCGGAAAACTGCGGCCGTTGGCCGTAACTTCTCCTAAAAGAATGGTCGAATTACCAGATGTTCCGACCTTGCAAGAGTTGGGCATTACAGGTTTTGAGGCGCAAGCGTACTGGGGAATGCTGGCACCTGCAGGCGTTCCCAAGGACATTGTGAATCGCATGCATGCTGAGATGACAAAGGTTTTAAAAATTCCAGCCGTTCAAGACAGGCTCACGCAAATGGGAGTTGTAGTCACTGCAACAAGCCCCGCAGATTTTGATCGCTTTGTCCGAAATGAAGTTACTAAATGGAGCAAAGTAGTCAAAGAAAATAATATCCAAGCCGGACAATAAACCGACTTTTGGTCTATTTGAATTAATAGATTACAACTAGTAGGGAGATAGTATTCAAACAGCTATGTGTAATGGGCATTAATTTTTCAGCAGTACACGCAAAGCGATCAATCATGGCAGGGTCATAAAATCTACACCTGTCAACAACGCGCTTCTTACGGCTTATTAAATGTCCATGCTAATTCAAGAGAAACCAATTTTCTTAACAGCCGCCTTTTATCTATTTGTTGACTTACCCAATTATGCTGAGCGCAGACCTGCCCTATTGGCATTTTGTGAAGCGCACAACGTCAAAGGCTCTATTCTTTTAGCCAGCGAAGGTATCAATGGGACCATTGCTGGTGCCGCTCCCGATGTGCATGCCGTCCTCAGCTATTTACGTCACGATTCAAAATTTGCCGCACTAGAACACAAAGAATCATTCGCCAATAAACCACCCTTTCATCGTATGAAAGTGCGATTGAAAAAAGAAATTGTCACCATGGGAGTAGACGGTATAAGTCCTACTCGGATGGCGGGAACCTATGTCAAGCCAGAAGATTGGAACGCTCTGATTTCCGACCCTGACGTAGTGGTCATCGATACACGTAACCACTACGAAGTAGACATTGGTACTTTTAAAGGCGCTATCGATCCCAAAATTGACAGCTTTTCACAGCTACCTGAATGGGTGAATCAAGCCAAATCATTAGAAGCAAAAAATGGCAAAAAACCTCGTGTTGCTATGTTCTGTACCGGCGGTATCAGGTGCGAAAAATCGACCGCTTTGATGCGTACCCAAGGGTATGAAGACGTCTACCACTTACAAGGCGGTATTTTGAAATACCTTGAGGTCATCCCACCTGAACAAAGTTTATGGGAAGGCGAATGCTTTGTTTTTGATGAGCGCGTGTCTGTCACCCATGGGCTGCACCAAGGCAACCAAGAGCTGTGCAGATGTTGCCGCGAACCATTGCCTATCGATGCCAAATCATCACCCTTGTTCGAATTGGGTGTGAGTTGCCCCCGTTGCTATGCACACACAACAGAAGCCCAAAAGAACAGTGCGCGAGAAAGACAGAAACAATGGGAAATCGCTAAAGCACGCCAAAGTGATCACATTGGCGTTCCCCAAAGGCAACAAAAAATAAAAGCATTACTTCCGCAAGACGCGCCAGTTCTTTATTCCTTTAGGCGCTGTCCCTATGCCATGCGTGCGCGACTTGCATTGCTTGTCAGTGGTGTCCGTTGTGAGATGCGTGAAATCACACTCGCCCATAAACCGTCCAATATGCTGGAAGCTTCCCCAAAAGGCACTGTACCCGTGTTGGTGCTGAAAGATCGCGTGCTAGACCAAAGTTTAGACATCATGCATTGGGCTTTGCAGCAAAACGACCCAGAGGGGTGGTCTACATCTGGGCTAAACTTAGACGAAGAAGCACGCGCACTTGTCCGCATTTGTGACGATGCATTCAAAACCCATCTAGATCGTTACAAATATCCAAATCGCTACGACTTACCAGATGGATTAGCAGACCGTGAAGCAGGTTCTGTGTATCTGTATCAACTCAATACTCAGCTGCAAAAGTCAATATTCCTAATGGGTGCGAAATGGTCTTGGGTCGACGCAGCTATTGCACCTTTTGTTAGACAGTTTGCGCGCACCGATCGCACATGGTTTGATGCACAAGCATGGACTGCTCTTCAAAATTGGCTAACCCAATTTGAGCATTCTGAAAACTTCAGTACCGTGATGCACCGATACAAAATTTGGTATGAGGGGGCTAAGCCAGTGGCTTTTCCGCCTATGTCCCTTTAAAGATTTACCTTAAATTTCTTATATTTGCTAAGAATGGAAATACAGTGCACTCACTAATCAAATGGGTTGTTCATTCACTGCTTGCTTGGGGAATATGTATTGGCGTTATAGCCAATGCACAAACCTTCCCCGCCAAGCCTATTCGTATCGTGATTGGTTTTCCTGCGGGCGGGCCGCTTGACTTACACGCTCGTCTACTTGCTGACAAATTGCAAGCCGTACTTGGACAACCTGTTTTAATTGATTACAAAGCTGGCGCCGGAGGCACAGTAGGCGCACAGGACGTAATGAAGTCTGCGCCAGATGGCCACACCATCATGCTTGCCAATACCGGCGTTCTAGTCATTAATCCAGCCCTCTACGGTCGTTTACCTTACAGCACATTAAAAGACTTTGTGCCTATCGCAAGAACTGCCATGCAGCCATTGGCTTTGCTGGTCAACCCGCAATTGCCAGTGCGCAATTTGAAAGAATTCACCGACTATGTTGCCAGTAGACCAGGACAAATCAACTATGGTTCCGCTGGTAATGGTGGCATCAGCCACTTAGTCCCTGAAATGTTCAAGTCTGCCAGCGGCCTTTTTATGGTCCATATTCCCTATCGTGGCAGCGCGCCGGCATTTACAGATCTTATGGGTGGACAGGTTCAGTTCATGGCAGAAAGCATTCCCCAAGCCGCCAACTACCACAAGCAAGGCAAGGTGCGTGCATTAGCCGTTACCAGTCGGGAAAGAAGCCCTGCTCTACCTGACATACCCACAGTACAAGAGAGCGGATTCAAAAACTTTGTAGTTGTAGGCTTCTATGGATTTATGGCTCCAATGGGTACGCCTAAAGAAGTGATTGAGGTACTGAGTAACGCTTTTAAAACTGTGCTTAACCAACCCGACATTAACAAGCGCATGATCGATCAAGGTGCCGACCCAGCCTTTTTAGGGTCAGAAGACTTTAAACGCTTTCTGGCTGATGAATTGCCAAGATGGGCTGAGGTTGTGAAAAAGTCTGGCGCACGCGTTGACTAGCAAAATTTCTCTCTATGCAAGCGCTCAAGCGCCTTAAATCTAAATACGTCCTAGCTGTTTGCCAACTTATTTCGTAAATTCACCACCATCCACAATCACATTCTCAACAATACCACCGCCGTTTCTTCGGTTTGAAGCAGCCGCTTTGTATTCTTCTGATTGAAAGCAATTCACAGCCGATTCAAATGTTGGGAACTCAAGTACTACGAAACGTTTGAAATCTTCCGGGCCTTCCATGATTTGGTACTTACCGCCTCGGGCCAAAACTTTTGCACCGTATTGAGCAATGATGCCAGGTACTTGGTCCGTGTATTTTTTATAACTGACTGGGTCGTTGATGATGCAACGTGAAATCCAATAGGCAGGCATTTTTCGCTCCTTCAATATTCAATAACAGTGGTAGTTTAGGGTTCAATCACCCTACTGTAATGCGGGCGTCATAACGGGTCAATCAAACAATCCGGTAATTTCTTACTTACATATAAGAATTAGCCGCCGAAGAAGACTTCCATAAATAGACACGCCAGTAATAAGTCATCGCGACTGTTAAAACAAGACCGATTAATGAGTAAGCGGAGGCGGTGATATGGAATCCAAAGTTATTGATCAGCGGGCCCGACATTAGAAGTCCAAGGGGTAGCCCCCATATCGCCAACATCCGCATACCCATGACACGTCCACGATAAGCCTGCTCTGTTCCTCTGAGCATGACAGCAGCCAAGGGGGTGAGGCACAAACTTTGTGCAAAACCAGCACCTATCAAAAGAACCATACCAAGATGCATATGGTTGGTATTCGCAAAACATATATCCAGCACAAACCAAACAACGGCCGAAATAATCATGGTTTGCGACGCACGCAATTTAAACCGATTACTACTTAGAACAAGTGAGGCCAAAAGGCCACCAAATGCAAAACTGGCCCCCAACAAACCAAGCCCCGTTTGATCGGTGAGATAGATATTTTTTGCCACATATGGCAATAAGCCTAAAAAGAGCGGGAACGCAAGAAGATTCACTAAAAATGCAACCCCCATAGACCCCAATAAAACTGGGTTGTGCGACATATAGCGAAATGCGACAAGCAAATCGTGGATCGGTGTAACTGCCTCTTTTTTAGCAGGTGCGCTATGGTTATCGTCAACTTTGATAGCCATTAAAAAACTACATACATATAAGCAAGTAACCACTATGTAGGCTGTACTCATGCCAAAAGCGGAAACGGCGCCCGCTCCAGCCAATGCGCCTGCCATGCGCGCAGAGTCTGAAGTAACTCTAGAAATACCCAAAGCACCCATGAGTTGGTGGGAAGGTTGGGTTTGTGCGACCAGCGCGTAGCGCAAAACCATATCTGAAGGGCGAATTAAACCCACTATCCCTGCGATGACCAAGACGATGAAGGGATTGATCGCATTCAACAGTGAAAGTATCAATAAAGTTGCAGCCAACGAAGCATAGATAGCTCGGGTTATCCACAGCATTCGGCGATATCCAAAGCGATCACCCACCACGCCAAACAACGGAGATACCAATGCACCAAAGAATTGAAGTGCCCCAAAAACCACTAATAACATCACAGATCCTGATTCGACCAAGATGTACCAACCCAAAATCAAAGTCTCCATCTCGAAAGCCCAAGATGTCGCTAAATCGGAAGGCCATTGAAATCGAAAACTTCTAACTGAGAAAGGCGCAAGCCAGTGCGTTATAGGATCAGGCGTTTTTGTAGTCATGCAAAAGTATCTTTGGTATTTCTGATATTTTCATTCATTCTAGAAATGTGGCCAGAAATCCAAATGATTTATATACTTGATCAATGGTTCACTCATATTTCTAACTTATGACACCTTGGCACTCTGCAAATATTGGCGACTCAATTTCGTCCATAGATACTCCCGCGCTTATTCTGGATCTTGATGCATTTGAGCGCAATATTGAATTGATGGCGTCCACCTTAAATAAAAAGGGTATTCGCTTACGCGCCCATGCAAAGAGCCACAAATGCCCTGAGATTGCAAAAATACAAATTGCTAAGGGAGCAATAGGTATTTGTTGTCAAAAAGTTAGCGAAGCCGCTGTATTTGTAGAAGCAGGCATAAAAGATGTATTGGTCACCAACCAAATCATATCCCCTACCAAGGTCAAAAGACTTTTTGAATTGGCTCGCTCTGCGCGTATGGGTATTTTGGTAGATCACCCTCAACAGGTTGCGGCATTACTCGCCGAAGCAAGATTAACAGGGCTAGAAATAGATGTTTACGTTGAGGTCAATGTGGGAAGTAACCGCTGTGGCGTTTCCCCGGATAAAGACGCGGTCACCTTAGCAAGGCTTGTCGCTGAATCTGCCCCGCTTCGATTCGCTGGTTTGCATTGCTACCATGGGTCTGCGCAACATCTCAGACTACCTGCGGAGCGAAAAACAGCCATTCAAGTGGCTAGTAAACTTGCTAAAGAAGTACGCGATGCGTTGGTAGCTGAGGGCATTACTTGTCCTCGTATTACGGGAGCCGGTACGGGTACTTTTTTAAATGAATGCGACTCTGGCATATTTGATGAGGTCCAAGCTGGTTCTTATATTTTTATGGACCGTGATTACAGTGAGAATCAATTGGAGACAAGTGACCTTCATTTTGAACATGCACTTTTTATTCAGACAACCGTAATGAGTTACCCAGAACCGCATCGGGCGGTTCTAGATGCAGGCCTAAAAGCATTCAGTGTAGACAGCGGTATGCCCGCTGTATGGAAACGACCCGACCTCAAACTAACCAAGGCCTCAGATGAGCATGGTGTCCTTGCAGTAAGTGACCCATCACGCATCGCCTTAGGAGACCGCTTGACGCTGATCCCAGGTCATTGCGATCCAACTGTCAATTTATATGACGCGTTGGTATGTATTCGTAACAAACATGTAGAAGCCATTTGGCCGATCAGTGCCAGAGGCGCGCTTCTTTAACTCACGACGCCGATATTCCAAGGAACAAACTCGTGGTCTCCAAGCCCTAACTCTTCGCTCTTAGAAGGTTTGCCCGAAGCAACATCGCGTATCAAGTCAAATATGCCTTGGGCAACTTCTGGCATAGTGGAAGTACCGTCTAATAAAACACCGCAGTTGAAGTCCATGTCTTCTGTCAACCGGTTGTACATCGGAGTATTTGTCGCTAGTTTGATAGATGGAACGGGCTTAGCACCAAACATAGAGCCTCTGCCTGTTGTAAACAAAATCATATTCGCCCCACCTGCGATTTGACCCGTAGCTGAGCACGGGTCAAAACCAGGAGTATCCATAAATACAAAACCTTTGGCTTTAACAGGCTCTGCGTAGCGATAGACCTCCATCAAACCTGTGGTTCCCCCCTTCATGGAAGAGCCCAAAGATTTTTCGAAAATATTAGCGAGACCACCGACTTGATTACCAGGGCTCACGGCCCCGTTAATCTGAACATCGCGCCCAGGTGAATACTCTTCTTTCCACCAACGAATACGGTCAATGAGTTTTTCACCTACCTCTTTGCTGCGAGCACGGCGTGTGAGCGTATGCTCCACACCATAAATTTCAGGCGTCTCCGACAAAATAGCTGTGCCACCGTGGCGCACCAGAATATCCATCGCAGCACCCAATGCAGGATTTGCAGTGATAGATGAAAACCCATCTGATCCACCGCATTGCAAACCGATTTTTAAATGGCTGACTGACACGGTAGATCGACGTGCTTCATTCGCCTCAGGCAACATCGCTTCCACTGCAGCAACCGCTGCCTCCACCGTCTTGCGCGTGCCGCCTTCTTCTTGCATAACAAAGGTATAGAGTTTAGGACCTTGACTCAAACCCTCTTGTTCCATCAAGCCCTGCATTTGGTTGCGTTCACAACCTAGTCCGATGATCAACACAGCAGCAAAGTTTGGGTTGCGAGCAAAGCCTCCAATGGTTCGACGCAACAACTGCATAGGCTCACCGCTCATCTCCATGCCACAACCTAGGCCATGGCTCAAACCTACGACACCGTCGATATGCGGATACTTTGCCAATCGCTCGCCCTTAAAGGCTTCGGCTACTTTATGCACTACCGTTGCTGAGCAATTAACCGTTGACAAGATACCAATGAAATTACGCGTACCCACTTCACCATTGGCACGCACATATCCTTCAAAAGTAGCTTGCTCGCTAGGTGGAAGAATCTCAGTCGGCACGTAGTCTTTGCCGTAAGCGTAATCACGGTCAAATTCTCGGAATGTGACGTTGTGCGAATGTACATAGGTACCAGCTGATATGTTGACAGTAGCAAAGCCAATACACACGTTGTATTTGAGAATCGCCTCACCCGCTTCAATATTGCGAGCTGCAATTTTGTGGCCTGATGGAACTTGACTTCGGCTTGTTATGCCTTCAGACGGTATTTCCATACCGATGCCAACGTCCGTGCGTGCAACGACGACGTTGTCATTGGGGTGCAAGCGGATCACAGGTCCCGTTATTTTTTTTACATTTAAATCAATCATGCCCATACATCATTCCTAAAAAGTTATTGCATCCTTAAAACATCAAAAGCAGCCTTTAGCCTTTGATCATAATTTTGTCTAGCCTGAGCGGCATCTTCCTTAGACCAGTTAGAAAATCCAGCGCCTGCTTTCATTCCAGTTTTACCCTCTGCTATTTTTTCTGCTACGCAGCGCGCCAGTACATGGGCATTTGAGAGGCTTGGATAAATTTCCTCCGAAGCGCGCGCCATGCTGTCCCAACCAGAAATTTCTTTTTGTAGCACTGGGCCAGCCGCCGCGTAGCGGAAACCAAAACTAAACCGAACAGCGGTATCGACATCTTCTGCAGTGGCAATACCGCGGTCAATTAAATCAAGTGCCTCACGCATCAGCGCATGTTGAATACGGTTAGCCAGCAAACCGGGAATATCTTGTCGCACCAATACGGGTTTTTTACCTGCACGGCGATAGAGTTCGCAAACAGCTTCGCCCATTTTCGGATCTGAATCTGCCCCTAAAGCGACTTCTACCAAGGGTACTAAATGCGCAGGCATGAAATAATGCGCATTGAACATACGTGAGCGGGTGAGCAAACCATCTGTCAGCCGCGAAATGGAGAACCCAGAACTATTGGTGCCGATAGGGATATGCGCTGGCACACGACGGTCTAGATCTTGGAATAAGGCGCGTTTGATGTCAAAGTCTTCCGTGACTGTTTCAATGACCCAAACCACAGAAGTCCAGTTATTCCAATCGTTGATCAATCCAGCCTCTTGGGGAACATCATTTGGCGCTTTGGCACCTAAAGTCTGGGCCAATTTACGGGCTTGTTCTAAAGTGGCTTGGGCCTTTTCTATGGAACGCCCTAAGACAATCAAAGGTATACCAACTTCTAAAAACCCAGCCGCGATTCCCGCAGCCATCGTACCTGTACCAAGTACCACAACAGTTTGTGAAATATTATTTAAATTCATTTTTAATCAAACTTTATCCCTGAATCTTTTATAACTTGTGCCCATCTGATTTTTTCAGTGCGCAAGAAATTAAGCAAAGCATCCGGTGAACTGCTACGGGCTTCTGTGCCTTGGGCAGCCAAACGATCTTTCATATCCTGAGTTGCCATGATTCGCGTAATTTCAGCATTGAGCTTTGCGACTACTTCACTAGAAGTTCCTGCGGGGGCCACGATGCCCTGATAGGAGCCTGTTTCAAAGCCAGGCAATATCTCCGCGATAGTAGGTAATTCAGGTGCTGAACTGACTTTTTGAAGACTTGATACCGCCAAGCCTTTGATCCTTCCAGACTTGATCGTGGGGTAGGTCGCCAACATACCATTCATGATGACATTGGACTGTCCTGCAGCTACATCGGCAACGGCTTGCGATCCTCCCTTATAAGGAATGTAGGTCCAGTTGATACCTGTGCGCTGTGCAAATGCAATACCCGCCAAATGCGGTGCTCCACCAGTGCCAGATATCGCGAAATTTAGCTGACCCCAAGCCTCTGTGAGCTTAGACCCTAGAGCACGCGCCAAGATATCGGATGTACCGCCAGGGGCGAAAGGCACCACGATTCGAATTGCCTTGGTTGGGTAGGCCTGGGCTAGGGCAATAGAGGTGGTCCCAAAACTAAGCAAAAGCCCTGCTAGAGAAGCAAAAAGTAAAGGAGTTTTTATGTGGATGAATCGAAGCATATTGAACCTTTTGTATTTATTGAAAAACAAAAACGTTTACAGCAAAGAATGCTTAATCGTCCTCAGAGGCACTTATCCCAGGAAATAACACTTCCGTATAGCCAAACTTTGTAAAGTCCCTTACGCGCATGGGATAAAGTTTGCCGATCAGATGGTCGCACTCATGCTGTACTACGCGCGCATGAAAACCATCAACTGTGCGGTCAATAGTTTGTCCGAACTCATCAAAACCGGTGTAGCGGATACGCGTCCATCTCGGCACCTCGCCACGCAAACCAGGTACCGATAAACACCCTTCCCAATCTAATTGTTCCTCGTCATCCATGGGGGTAATGACGGGATTTAAAAGCACCGTGATAGGAATCAAGGGGCGATCGGGGTAGCGCGGGTTGACTTCTGTTCCACCAAATATCACCAACTGTAGATTGATACCGATTTGCGGCGCTGCCAAGCCGGCACCATTCACAGCAGCCATGGTCTCGCGCATATCGGCGATCAAGGAATGCAATTCGGGTGTATTGAATACCGCAATAGGCTCGGCTATTCGCAACAAACGGGCATCGCCCATTTTGAGGATGTCACGCCGACTCATTGAGTTGTTGGTGAAATTGCGCCATCGTCATCGCCGCATCAATTTCTTTAGGTAAAGCGTCACTGGCAGAAAATATGCCGATGATTTTTCCATCTATTGATTTGATGGGTAAATGTCTAAAGCCACGCTCAATCATGATCAAAATAGCTTCTGACACAGTTGTATTGGGCCCCACGCAATGCGGATTAGCCGTCATCACCTGAGAGACCAAGGTAGTCTTCGGGTCAAGCGCCTTGGCCAACACCCTAGTCATCAAATCGCGCTCCGTCACAATGCCTCGCATTTGCCCAGTTGTATCAAAAATTAATACGCTGCCACAGTTGGCTTTCGTCATGATGCAGGCAGCATCCCACACGCTTGCATCCAACAACAGATTAACAATCTGTCTTGCAGACATTGATTTAGAAACTAATCTTTCAGCCATATCCATCTCCTATGAATATCTATCGTAGTGATTCATTTATTTTCGACAGCACTTTAGAGCCAGGGCATAGTTCTTTTTCCCGAAGAGAATTCAGCGGTAGATGACTGGTATTGAGTGACGCGTGCAAGTCAAGTGCCAATGGGTCTAGATACAGCAAACCCGTCACGATCTCACCTCTTTCGTGGTGATCATTCATGTAACTGAGCGCCTCGTAACGTTTGCTTGGGTCATACGATGTATCAACTTTTCTCAATCGTAGGAACGTACCATCGTGTTGCTCGACTTCAATCACATCACCACTGGCATATTCAGCAGTAATTTCTGAACGCTGTGGCATAAAGTCGATTCTGCTGACAGATTCATTGTGCTGCCTTACATAGTCATAACTTTTGGTACTACCGTTGTGGTTATTAAAAGCTACACAAGGACTAATCACATCAATAAATGCCGCACCCCCATGACCTATAGCCCCCTTGATCAACGGAACGAGTTGTTCTTTATCACCAGAAAAAGCTCTAGCCACATAGGTAGCCCCCAGTTGCAAAGCTAAACCAACCAGGTCAATGGGTGAATCTGTATTGGTCACACCTTTTTTACTTTTTGACCCTCTATCTGCAGTTGCCGAAAATTGTCCTTTGGTAAGCCCGTAAACACCATTGTTCTCAACGATGTAAGCCATCTTGACGCCACGTCGCATCGCATTGGCAAATTGACCCAGTCCAATGGATGCTGAATCTCCATCACCAGAAACACCTAGGTACAGCAGGTCACGATTAGCCAAATTAGCGCCTGTTAACACCGACGGCATTCTTCCGTGAACCGTATTGAAGCCATGCGAAGCACCTAAGAAGTAATCTGGTGTTTTAGAACTACATCCAATACCCGACAGCTTGGCAACCCGATGCGGTTCAATATTAAGTTCCCAGCAAGCCTGAATAATGGCCGCTGAAATAGAGTCATGGCCACAACCCGCACACAGGGTTGAAACTCGTCCTTCGTAATCACGTCGGGTATAGCCAACTTTATTGGTCTGCAGCGTTGGGTGATGTAAGCGAGGCTTTGTAATATAGGTCATACAAGCTCTTTCGATTTTTTACTTGTTTTTTTAGTCGAATCACTTATTTGCAGTCGATCTCGAATGGCCGCATAAATAAATCGAGCAGTTATAGGTGTTCCGTCATAATGTAATACCTTGATGAGATGCGCTGGGTCGATCTCCAACTCGTTAATTAGCAAAGTGCGCATTTGGGCATCTCTGTTTTGTTCTACAACAAACACCAAATCTTGGTCATGGATAAACTCTTCCACTGCATCTGCAAAAGGAAACGCTCTTAAGCGCAGGCCATGGAGATGGAGGCCTTCATTCTCCAGTAACTCAAAAGCTTCCAGCATGGAAGGACTGGTAGACCCGTAATAAATCACACCGACCTTGCTTGGCTTGAGGGCTTTTCGTAAAACAGGCGCAGGCACGATTTGTGCCGCGGTCTTGAATTTCTTTTGTAACCGATCCATGTTGTAGATGTAGTCCACGCCCCGCTCCGAATAGCGGGCATAAGGATCACGGGTAGTTCCGCGCGTGAAGTAACTGCCCTTGGTGGGATGTGTGCCTGGTAGCGTTCGCCAAGGAATTCCGTCACCATCTACATCTTTGTAGCGTCCGAAGTCCTTGCCTGCTTCTAACTCTTCAGCTGTCATAACTTTGCCGTGGTCAAACACATGGGCGTCATCCCAATCGAACGGACGTGACAATCGCTGGTTCATGCCAATGTCTAGGTCAGTCATCACAAACACTGGGGTTTGTAGCCGATCCGCCAAATCAAGTGCTTTGGCGGAGTGCTCAAAACACTCGTAGGGATCTTCTGGCAACAGCAATACATGCTTGGTGTCGCCATGGGAAGCATAGGCACAACACAAAATATCTGATTGCTGAGTTCTAGTAGGCATACCTGTTGAAGGCCCGCCCCGTTGCACGTTGATGATGGTGACAGGAATTTCGGCAAAGTACGCTAAGCCAATAAATTCGGTCATCAAAGAAATTCCTGGACCAGAGGTGGCTGTGAATGCTCTTGCACCATTCCAACCCGCTCCCACCACTATGCCAATAGAAGCCAACTCGTCTTCTGCTTGAATGATCGCAAAGCGATGTTGCCCGGTTGAGGGGTCATTTCGGTATTTATCGCAATATTTTTGAAAAGCCTCTGGCACGGATGAAGATGGCGTGATGGGATACCAAGCTGCAACAGTTGCACCACCGTACACACAACCCAAAGCAGCTGCGCTATTGCCATCCGTAAATATTTTGTCGCCCACGTTATCGCAGCGCTTGACGCGAATCCCCAGCGGATACGTCATGTTCTTGAGCACGTAATTACGTCCCAAATTTAGCGCTTTCATATTGGACTCAAGCAGCAGTTCTTTACCTTTGTACTGTTCTTCAAATAGCTTTTTAAAAACTGCGGTCTCTATCTCCAACAACACCGATAGCGCACCAATATAGATAATATTTTTAAAAAGTTGACGTTGACGCGGGTCGGAATAGTTGGTGTTACTTATCTCCGTGAGAGGCACGCCAACGATATGTATATCGTCTCTAAATTTACTTTGGGGTATCGGTCGCGTATTGTCATAAAACAAATAACCACCAGGCTCGAGTTCGGTGACATCAGCATCCCAGGTTTGTGGGTTCATCGCCACCATCATGTCAATGCCGCCCCGTCGACCTAGGTGACCCTGCTCAGTCACCCGTACTTCATACCAAGTGGGTAAGCCTTGAATATTGCTTGGAAAAATATTACGCGGACTGACAGGCACACCCATACGCAAAATGGCTTTAGCAAACAACTCATTGGCGGAGGCGGAACCTGATCCATTTACATTGGCAAATTTAATAACGAAATCGTTGATGGCTTCAATCTGTTTCATGCGACATCCATAGCAGAGGTGGTTTCGGCCTTGTCATAACTCTTAGGGCTTGCTTTTGCCGTTGTCAATAAGAATTTCTGCATATCCCACGCACCTGTTGGGCAACGTTCAGCGCAAAGTCCGCAGTGCAAACATACGTCCTCGTCCTTGACCATGACTCGGGACGACTTCAGTGTTTCCGAGACATACAAATCTTGGTCTTCGTGTGAAGTAGGCGCGCGTAACCGTTGTCGCAAATCTGGTTCTTCGCCGTTGTTGGTGATGGTGAGGCAATCCATCGGACAAATATCGATGCAAGCATCACACTCAATACATGTTTCATGCGTGAAGACAGTCTGCACATCGCAATTCAAACAACGATGCGCTTCTTTGAAGGCCGTTGCCGCATCAAAACCCAACTCAACCTCGACGCGGATACTTGCCAATGCCTTTTCCGCATTGGCCCATGGCACCTTGAAGCGATGGTCTTCAGAAACATCGTTGTGGTAACTCCACTCATGGATACCCATTTTTTGGGACATTAAATTGGTAGTAGGTGCAGGCCGCACATTGACGTCTAAATTATTGATAAAGATATCTATGGAAACAGCCGCCTCGTGCCCGTGGGCTACCGCAGTAATGATGTTTTTAGGACCAAACGCAGCATCACCGCCAAAGAATACGCGGGGCAATGTGGTCTGCATGGATTGCTTGCCCAATACTGGCAAACCCCATTGGTCAAACTCAATGCCACAGTCTCTCTCTATCCAAGGAAATGCATTTTCTTGACCTACTGCAAGCAACACATCGTCGCATTCGATCAGCACATCTGGCTCGCCCGTTGGTAGCAAAGTGCGCTTACCATTTTCATCAAATATTGCATGCACTTTCTCAAAATTCATTCCCACTAATTTGCCGTCATTAATTTCAAAAGACTTAGGCACATGAAAATTGAGAATAGGAATGCCCTCATGAATCGCATCCTCTTTTTCCCAAGGTGATGCTTTCATTTCATCAAAGCCGCTGCGCACAATCACTTTGACATCTGAACTGCCTAAACGCAGAGACGAGCGACAGCAATCCATGGCGGTATTGCCGCCACCCAGCACAATGACACGCTTTCCAATCTCAGTAATGTGTCCAAACGAAACAGACGAGAGCCAATCAATTCCAATATGGATATTCGCAGCGCCCTCTTTTCTGCCTGGTAATTCAAGGTCTCTGCCCCTAGGAGCACCGGTTCCTACAAATATCGCATCGAAGTCTTGCTTGAGTAAATCTTTCATCGATGCAACACGGTGATTAGGCACAAACTTAACGCCCAAATCAAGTATGTATCCGGTTTCTTCGTCAATCACTTCCTCAGGCAGTCGAAATCTTGGAATTTGAGAACGAATAAAACCGCCTGCCTTGTTCTCGGCATCAAAGACGGTGATGTCATATCCCAGCGGCGCCAAGTCCCGAGCAACAGTCAACGAGGCAGGGCCCGCACCGATACATGCAATCTTTTTACCATTGAAGGCAGCAATGCTAGGAAGTCGATGGCGAATATCGTCTTTGTGATCAGCAGCTACGCGCTTTAGCCTACAAATAGCAACTGGCTCAGGTTTTTCACCATTGTTCTCTTCAACCCTAACACGACGGCATGCAGGCTCACAAGGCCTATCGCAGGTCCTGCCTAAGATACCCGGAAAAACATTTGACACCCAGTTCACCATGTAGGCGTCGCTGTAGCGACCTTGCCCTATTAACCGGATGTACTCAGGAACTGGTGTATGCGCTGGGCAAGCCCACTGGCAATCAACAACTTTATGGAAATAATTGGGGTCACTGATGTTGGTGGGGATCATCCTTAATTCCTTAGTTGCCACTTTATATTGCCCACTTTAAAGAATAGCCCTACATCTGATCTCAAAGAATAGAGTAATCCCTTATGCCTATCAACAATGCATCAATTTGAACTATTTTTTAGTTACGAATTGGTTAAATCCTAATTTGACAATGCCTGCATTTGTCTATCCAATCTAACAAAGGAGGCCTTATGAAAACCTTTGAACAATTTAAAGCAGCCACTATGGCTGAGGGATTTGACGAAGTTTTAACCCGTGAATGGGAAGCTAATCACGAGACCCCATTACACGAGCACCCGTTTGAAGCGTTTGGACTCATCGTCAAAGGAGAGTTTTGGCTCACCATGAATGGGAAGTCAACCCATCTGCACCAAGGTGACACCTTTAGAGTTGCCAGATACATGCCGCATCAAGAAAAATATGGCCCTGATGGGGCCTCCCTATGGATTGCTAGGATGAACAAATAAAAGTAACGCGCAAATTACTGAATGGATATATTTTTAGGGCTTATTGGCTGTTTAGCTGCGGTTTTTATTGGTGTTTATTTAGCAAAGAAACAGGCCCGAACATTTTCTGGTCAGAGTTATGACCCAGCAAAGAATCAAAAATTAGGTAACGGTGAATTACCTACGGTGAATCATTTTGATTATGGCGATATGCGTTTTCTGCATTTGGGCTCGCCCGCTGTCCAGGGCTCGATGAAAATCAGCAAGCCCAATGACATCCATTTGGAATACCAGCAACGCATGATGGGTTGGTTGTTATTTGCCGATTTAAAAAAGCTCAAGCACCTTCATGTCATGCAACTGGGGTTAGGTGCTGCGTCACTCACTAAATTTTGTAATTTGACATTAGGTATGCAAACTACTGCCATTGAATTGAATCCAAAGGTGATAGAAGCCTGCAGACTTTGGTTTAACCTACCAGAATACAACCACAACTTGCAAGTAATACTGGGCGATGCTGCTGAAGTTATACAGCGGTTCGAGTGGCAAGCACAAGTAGATGTCGTGCAAGTTGACTTATACGACCAAGATGCTGAATGCCCTGTGCTGGACACCGAATCGTTTTATTCAGATTGCAAACAGCTTCTTACAGAAAGCGGTTGTATGACTGTCAACATCTTTGGACGCCATTCCAACGCAAAGGAAAGCGCTCAAAAAATAGCCCGCGTATTTAGTGATGGCACGGTTTGGATTTTCAAGCCTACCAAAGTGGGGAACTCGATCGTCATCGCACTAAGAACCTCACAAAAAATGGATCGATCAGAACTTTCGCCGCGAGCACAAGCCATCGAAAGCCAATGGTCCTTACCTGCTAGGCAATGGCCCAAAGTATTAACTCCCGTTAGCCTTTCATAGTATGAGCAAACCGAGAGCAGTAATCATTGGTGGATCCATAGGCGGACTTTTTGCAGCAAATCTTTTGCATCGTGCTGGCTGGCAAGTTCAGGTTTTGGAAAAATCCACCACACCATTGACTAGCCGCGGCACTGGAATCGCGACCCATGCTGGACTCATGAAGGTCATGGAACTTGCTGGTGCAAGATTTGGTGAAGCACTAGGTACACCCATCAATACGCGCAAAGCATTTGATGCAAATGGCAATATTCTTGCGCAATTAGATATTCAACAGGTAATGGCATCTTGGTCGCGCTTATTGAGTTTTTTGCTAGAAGCGCTTCCTTCGGATCTTTACCGAATGGGAAAAATGGTGACAAGTACTGAGGAAGGTGATGCCAAAAATAAAGCAATCGTTCACCTTGCTGGAGGCAAATCTATAGAGGCAGACTTAGTGGTGGCAGCGGATGGTTACAGATCTTGGTCGCGTCATCATTTATTCAATGCCCCCGCCCCTGTATATGCTGGCTATGTAGCGTGGCGCGCCATGGCACCTTTGGCAAGTTTAGACAAGGCTTATCAAGACTTACTTCACGATGGCATGATGGTCTCTCAATTGCCCGGCGATCAAATTTTGGGCTATCCAGTGATGCCCTCTGATAACGATAACGACGTGCATATCAACATTGTTTGGTATCGAAAAACAAATATAGATTCATTAAAAATTCTTTTAACTGACGAACATGGCGTTCAACATTCTGATGGTATTGCGCCGAAGTTAATTCACCCTCAGTTATTGCAGAATTTAAAGCAGCAAGCAGCCGATACATTGCACCCTGCATGGACTCAAATTATTCAACTCGCGCCAGAGCTTTTTATGCAGCCTATCTACGACAGTGTGACTACCAGCATGGCTCGATCTAGAGTTGCCTTAATTGGTGATGCTGCATTTATATCTAGACCACATATTGGCCAGGGTGTTACCAAAGCTGCAGGCGATGCGCTTTGCCTAGTCAAATGCCTCCAATCCAATACAAATGACGTTTTGAATGCTTTACAAATGTTTTCTAAAGAACGGGTAGCTATTGGATACCAGGTCATTCAATATGCGCAAAGATTAGGCTCCGTTATTTCACAACCTGGCGGTGAATTAGCAAGTTGGAGCCAGCTATACAGCAACGTGGCAAATGTTCTAAGAGACACAGCAGTAGAGTTAGAAGGTGTTGCATGCGTTTAATGCAAAATCTTGTGTCTCTTTAAAAATTCTTATCCATGCTGGCTATAAAAATACAAACTATTACGTTACGGCAAGTCAATTTGCCGCCAAAAGTGGTGCGTACAGATGCCATTCAATCATTTGTCACGCAGGAGACCGTTTTACTTACTTTGCACTGTAGTGATGGCATTGACGCTACTGGTTACGCTTACACCATTGGCACTGGTGGCTCATCTGTCATTGCGCTGTTAAGGGAACATCTGGCTCCTCGGTTAATTGGCCGTTCACTACTACAGATAGAAGCAATTTGGAAAGATTTGTTTTACTTCACCCATGCGACTGCTGTTGGTGCTATCACCAGCTTGGCACTTGCTTGCGTAGATACCGCTTTGTGGGACTGGCGTGCGCAAAGTCAACAGTTGCCCTTATGGCGTTTACTTGGAGGCGCACAAGACAAATTGCCTGTCTACACCACCGAGGGAGGCTGGTTGCATTTAGAAGCGGCTGAACTGGTAGACCAAACATTGGCTGCACAAACACAAGGCTTCAAAGGCGCAAAGATAAAAATTGGTCGTCCGCATGTCAGTGAAGATGTTGCCCGACTCTCTGCCGTTCGCTCTGCAGTCGGTAGCCACTTTGAACTGATGACTGACGCCAATCAAGGGTTCAACCGCCCCGAGGTCATACGTCGCGCTAAAGCATTTGATGGATTAGATCTAGCGTGGCTTGAGGAGCCCTTGCCAGCCGAAGACGTGAGCGGACATCGGCAGTTACTTGGACATACAAATATTCCTGTGGCAGTCGGCGAGTCGATGTACCACCTGTCACAGTTCCGCGAATATTTGGAGCAAGGCGCCTGCAGCATCGTTCAACCCGATGTAGCGCGCATTGGAGGCATCACGCCTTGGATCAAGGTAGCGCATTTGGCTGAAGCGTTTGATGTGCCCGTGTGTCCACACTTTTTAATGGAACTGCATGTCAGCCTATGTGCTGCAGTACCTAACGCGGCTTGGGTGGAATACATCCCACAACTCGATGACATCACCACTTCACGTATTCAAGTAGAAAATGGCTTTGCCTATCCACCCGAGACACCAGGACTTGGTATTACTTGGGATTGGCTAGAGATCAAAAAGCGTGCTTCTGTAGAACTCACCATTACCACCTAAAAAATTTACTCGACCATGAACCCAATCGACCTCCTCATTCAAAATGCACTAGTCTTTGATGGCAACGGTAATGACCCCCACCTACAAGATGTTGCTATACATCAAGGTCTGATCCACGAAGTCGGTCCCGCTTTAAAACTGCAGGCCACCCAAACCATTGATGCGCAAGGCCTAGCGCTCATGCCAGGCATCATTGACAGCCACACCCACTACGACGCACAAATTACCTGGGACCCTTTCGTCAATCCCTCCCCTGCCCTGGGCGTTACCACCGCGATTATTGGAAATTGCGGCTTCACCATCGCCCCTTGCAAACCCGCTGACCGTGAAATCACCATGCGTAATCTCACCCAAGTGGAAGGCATGTCCTTAGATGTATTGCGCCAAGGGATTGATTGGGACTTCGAAACATTTCCGCAATATTTAGAACTGCTTAAACGCAAAGGCAGTGCTGTCAATGTTGCGGCTTACATTGGCCACTCATCCGTTCGCACTTGGGTTTTAGGAGATCAAGCCAACAAGCGAGCTGCGACTCCAGAAGAAATAGAACGCATGGCCACGATTGTTCGTGAAGCCATGGATAGTGGTGCGATTGGTTTTGCTAGCAGCACCAGCCCGGCACACAATGGCGAAGGTGGCTTGCCCATGCCATCGCGCTTAGCCAGCGACGAAGAAATGATGGCCATGATCAAAGCCATGGGAGAAAAAGGCAAAGGTATCTATATGGTGACCAAGGGCGGTCAAATGCCAGTGTCTTTTTTAGAAGACATGTCTGCGCAGTCTGGCAGGCCGGTGATGATTGCGGCCTTGCTGCACAACAGCACCAACCCGCAAGCCGTATTCAAAGACCTAGAGGCTATTACACAAGCCAACACGAGAGGAAGGCAAGTAGTTGGCCAAGTCTCGTGCTGCCCACTCACAATGGACTTTACTTTTGAATCACCCTACCCCGTGGAAGGCTTGCAAAGTTGGAAGCCTGCACTTGGCCTCAGCCATGACGCTTTGTTAGAAAAACTGTCTGACACCCACTTTAGAAATCAAGTACGCGCAGAGTTGGCGACCACTGCAACATTTAGACTGTTTAATAACGAATGGGACAAAGTCCATGTGGTGGAAACTTGTCTTTCTGAGCACGCCCATTTCGAGCAGCGCACGGTGGCTGAAATCGCTAAGGAACAACACAAAGACCCTCTCGACTTTGCATTAGATCTTGCGGTGTCTGAAGATCTGAAAACAGTTTTTACTGCACTTTTACTCAATAGCGATATCGATGCAGTAGGCACCATGTTGAACCACCCACATAGTTTGGTGTCTTTGAGTGACGCGGGTGCCCACTTAACCTTTTTCAACGACGCGGGTTTTGGATTGCACTTGATGGGCTATTGGTCCAGAGAATTAGGCAAGATGACTCTGCCAGAGGCAGTGCGTCGATTAACCTCTCTACCTGCGCAAATACTTGGCTTAAAAAACAGGGGCCAAATACGCAAAGGTTTCTTTGCAGACCTTCTTCTGTTTGACCCTCAAACCGTCAACCGTGGCAACAAGCACCGCGTATTCGATTTGCCTGGAGGAGCAGCAAGGCTTCACACAGACGCCATAGGCGTCAAAGCTGTGTGGGTCAATGGCCAACAAGTGGCTGATCACAACGGATTACTCCAACAAGCACCCCTTGCAGGCGAGTTGTTAACCGACTTTTGCTAACCAAAAGGTCAAACCAACACCCTATGCAAACACAAATTGACCATTTGGTCATAGCCGCCAGCACCCTTGAGCAAGGCGTGCAATGGTGCGAGGAGCGCCTAGGTATCACACCTGGGGCTGGTGGAGAGCATGTCTTATTTGGAACACACAACCGTTTATTCAAAATAGCGACGCCTCTTTTTCCCATGGCGTATTTCGAAATCATCGCTATCAACCCAGAAGCTGTGCGCCCTAAAAAAACTGTAACGCTCCACCCGCATCGTTGGTTTGATTTAGACAAACCAGAGTTGCAAAAGGCTATAGCCAATGAACCACGACTAATTCATTTTGTGACGAGCACACCAGACATCAAAGCAGCCCGCATGGCACTGCGCATGGAAGGTATTGATCGCGGACCCGCTATTCATGCTGAAAGGAAAACCAACAAAGGCTTATTACATTGGCAGATTTCAGTGCGTGCAGATGGCCAACGCTTGTTTGATGGCGCACTACCTACGCTGATCCAATGGGGCAAGCCAGATGCAGCCGATCCGCTTCGGCTGCATCCACGCAATACATTGCCGCGATCTGGCGTTACTTTGCAAAGTATCAGCATCACGCATCCTAGTGCTGACAAACTGCAAGCGGCGTATGCGTCTATTGGCCTTAACGGCGTAACTATTTCATTGGGGCCTGCAAATATTAAAGCCACACTTCAAACCCCCAAAGGGGTTGTAGTGCTTGAAAGTTCTTAAGAGTTCTTGAGCGTGTTTGCGTGGATTGAGCCAACCCTGTTTATAAAGTTACCTTTGCGGTGCCGTTGGCATCACGATGATCGGCATTTGAATGGGTGGGCTGGGTTGAGGCGTTTGTTGAACAACCCGCTCTCTAGGTTTAGGCGTTGAAATTACAACCGTATCGGACCTCTTGTCAGTTGCGTTGCCTGAATTCGTTCGATTCGTATTGTCTGAAGTGGAAGCCTGCGCCCAGGCATAGCCGCAAGTGGCGTGCGCAAGACACACCACCACCACAAAGAAGAAAGGCTTAATCTGCTTTTGCACCTGAAGCTTTCACAATGGGCCCCCAACGCAGAACCTCTGCTTTATTCATGTCAGCCATAGCTTCAGGACTGGTGCCGTAAATGATGTAACCCAAATCGGTCATGCGTTTGACAAACTCCGGTGACTTAGTTCCCTTCACAATCTCAGCATTTAGTTTGTTGACAATGTCGCGAGGCGTATTGGCTGGTACGGAAATGCCAAACCACACACCCGACTCGTAGCCACTGAGACCAGCCTCAGAAATTGTGGGTAACTCTGGCAGAGATGGATCACGCTTGGCTCCAGTCGTCGCTAATGCACGAAGCTTGCCTGCCTTGATATGTGGCAATGCAGAGGGAATGTTGTCAAACATCATCATGACTTGACCGCCAAGTAAATCATTGATGGCCGGCGCACTACCCTTGTAGGGGATATGGGTGATGTTGATGTTGGCCAAAGACTTGAACATTTCACCCGACATATGAATGCTGGTACCGCTGCCACTGGAGGCATAGTTCATAGCGCCGGGAGGCTGTGATTTTGCAAGCGCAATCACTTCAGCCACCGAGTTGGCCTTGACTGAAGGATGCAAAACCAAAACATTGTTCAATGACACCAAGGCTGAAACGGGCGTCAAATCCTTGTTAGGGTCAAAAGGCATCTTGGAATACAACGCTGGATTTATGGCTTGGATACCGCTGGTCGTCATGAAAAGGGTGTAACCATCGGGCGAAGAGCGCGCAACCTCGGCCCCGCCAATGTTGCCGCCGGCACCGGGTTTATTGTCGACAGTGACAGGCTGTCCTAAATTTTTTGATAGTTCTTGGGCAATTGCGCGTGAGGCAATGTCGACGGCTCCACCTGGTGGAAAAGGACAAACCAAACGAATGGGTTTGTTGGGGAAACCTTGGGCTAAGGCGCTAGGTGCAGATAGCAAGAGTCCAGCAGAGCTCAACGAGACGGCTAAGCTAGCCAAAAGAGTAAGGCCACGGCGTAGTTTGAAATTGGGTTCTTTGGTGAAGTTCATTTTGCACCTTAAATATTGAATAAAAATTAGCTTAAGTAACTGAATTGTTGGAATTGCCTAAAGGCGCATAACTGTTTCTTAATCTAACAGTTTTCCAGTCTCGCTGATATAACCTTTGGCCATGAGTTCTGCTTGTGCTTCAGGAGAGAACTCCGCCTGCGGTGCGTTACCGGCAATGACGAACATTAATCGATGGGTACGATTCGGTTCGTTGTGGGTGACATTTTCAAAACGTCTTTGCACACCCGGTGGAAAGGAAATCACTTCACAGGGGTCTAGTTCAAAAAACTCAATATTCCCGTCTAGCTCCCAAGAACAGCGCCACCGACCAGAAATCGGCATGAAGGTTTCATTCGTGTCGTGGTTATGCATCATGGGACCATGGCCAGGAAGTGCGTCACAAAAACCCAAGTTAAAACCTTCGTTGATTTTGATGGCTGCATTTTCGGCTGCCTGTGCGCCAACAGGCGAGACCAAAGTCGGGTCTCCTTCGGGCGGTTGGAAACCAATAATATTGATGAGTGTGCGAGTTGCACTTGGGTAACGGCTGTCGGGTAATCCGCCGTCAAACCCATTTTGATCAGATTTGAGCGCAACGCGTCTACGCATTTCCTCAACAGTCACGCGGCGGGTTGGAATTTTGTTCATGTTTTGTCTCCCATTTATTTTTAGTTCATTTGATAGTGAATCATAACTAAAACTTTATTTTTTTAACCAACCATGTTGCCGCATAGCCTAGAGACTTAGACCGCAGCAACCAGCGACCTCTCTCGCCAACGAAGTAAAGACAACGCTGTCAGGCCACTGACAATCAGCCAAAGCGAAACATGGATAGCTTTCTGACTGATTGCGTAAGTAACGCTAGAGTATGCAAGCCATGCGCAGGCCGCACAAAATACTAGGGGTAGCACGGGATAGAGTGGCACCTTAAAGGGTCTATCGGTTTGACTGTCCGTATGGCGCAACCAGATCACCGACAACCCAACCAGAAACAAAAAGCCCCAAAAAACTGGCGCAGTAAATTCCACCATTGCAGAGAATCCATCGGCTTCTTGTGTACCCAACAAGACAAGTACGGCACTGATGGCCGCCTGCATCCAAAGCGCCTGCTTTGGATTACCGATCTGAATTTGCCACTGGCCGAGCTTTCGCAACGCCAGCCAGTCTCGACCAACCGCAAAGTTAGTGCGAGCGCCTACGATCATGGTGGCATTTATGCTAGTAAGAGCAGCAATTGCCACGAACAGGCCCAAAGCCTGATGCGCCCAAGTTCCAAAAGCTAACCCTAGCAGGTCAGAGGCAGCCGTCTTACTGCTACTGAGACCCTGAAAGCCCAAGCCCATTAGCAGGGCCAAGTTGACTAGCAAATAGATTGCCGTTAGCACAAGCATGCTCGCCAAAATCACCCAGACCATTGTGCGCGGCCCCCCACGCAACTCAGCGGAGATGTAAGCAGACTCGTTCCAGCCACCAAAAGTTAGCAACACAAATACTAAACACAAGCCCCACTGCGCTGGCGCAGGGGCTTGGGCAAACCAACTGATCGCGCCTGAGGCGGGTGCATCAACCCAGAAGCCAGCTACCACGACGGCAAACAGACCCAAGACCTCTATTACCGTTAGCAAAGTCTGCACCCGCGACGACATGCTGATACCAGCCAAATTAATGACGGTGAGAAATACAACAATAAACAATGCCCAAATTGCGCTTGAGTACGTTCCCAGATTGAGTAAGGTACTCATGTAATCGCCAAATACAAAGGCCAGTAGAGCAATCGAGCCAGTATTAATAATAGTGGCGCGCGACCAGCCATACATGAAAGACAAGTCACGTCCGAAGGCGCGTTGCAAAAAGTGGTAGTCCCCGCCGGCGTTCGGGTAGGCAGTACATAACTCGGCATAGCACATTGCGCCAGCAACAGAAATCAAAGCACCTGTCGCCCACAGAACCAAGGCCCAACCTGCATCGCCGCTGATACTTGCTACCAAAGAAGGGGTCTTGAATATTCCGGCACCAATAACAATGCCCACAATCAGGGCTAAGGCCGAGAGTGGATGAAGAATGCGCATCGGTTGCACTTGGGTAGAAGAATCTTTATTCACTTTTAACTCCCAGAAAACTTATTAGAAAAAAATCACAGGCGCCTAGCCACAACGCTAGAGAAAAAACCAGAGGAATTTAGCGTGCCACTAATTGAACCCCCACTGATACGTCCGCTGAATGTGTGAAGATTTTTATCGGAAGTCCTGAACTGGAAGCTGATGTCATTGCCGCGTAACTTGGCACCCACCAAAGGGTAACTGGAACTTGCAAGGGTAAAAATTCCACCGATATTTTGGTAATTCTGACTAAAGGTAATGCGGATCGGTCCTCCCTCCATACCGACAAACATCCATTCACCCGCGACCTGCGCGGGGACGATCCATAAGAAGGCCTTCGCATACTCATGAGAGATAACTTCATCAGCTTCCCAGTCACCCATATTGAAAGAATTTGAAACCACCCTGGTTCCAGGTTTCATTTTGAGCAAAGTTGGTCGTAGACGCAGATTGAGTTCCGGCAACAAATAAAGTGTGACTACACTGGCGGAGCTGAAATCTTCCTGAAAGATATCACCAGTTATCACACGCACTTTTGCTTCCATACCCGCTTCTTTGACCCTGCAACGCGCGAAGTCGGCCATCTTTGGGTTGTACTCAATGCCCACAGACTGCGCGCCAAACTTTCGCGCAGCGGTGATGGCAATGATGCCATCTCCAGCACCCAGGTCAAACACCTTGTCTGTCTCGGTAACCTTGGCAGCCAAGAGCATTTTGTTAACAAGTTGGTCGGGTGTTGGAATCCAAATCACGTCCTTGCCGGACTGGCCACGAACTGGTGCAAGATCAGCGCAGGGGTCAGCCCGCGCAGAACCAAAGGCCATAAAACTAATCAGCAAAATAAAAATAAAAGGTTGAAAAAAAAACATGTCTTACCCCTTTAAAAAAATTTTACAAAGCCTTAAATACACGCCGATCTAATTCTTTCTTCCTGCACGAACAGTTACAACCATAAGACCGCTGCTGACGTCTAATACGGCATCCTCAACAAAAACACTTTTAAGGATTTCATTTCTTTTTTGATTAACACTGTCGCGGACTAAGTAAGCTAATTTGGTGTTGCTAGCGGTGCCCTTATGCTTTGGAACTGCATCTGAGTATGCAATGCTATTTGCAACAGAATTGATGAACCGTTCAGATTGCACTTCGACACGGATAAATTCTATTAAGTGTTGCTTTGCATTTTGGGTTGCAAGTTTGAGCATTTCATCTTTTTCAGATGGACTTTTTATGTTTGCAGTCACAGTGGAAGTCAAGTAGTCAAATTGACCTGCGTTGGTAAATGAAAGTTTTATATTGTGCGCGTTTTGACTAGATCCACCTAAAAAAGTTGTAGCCACCTTGTTGATATGCACACCATCACTTTTAGTGGCACAGGCAAAACAAGATGCAATCAAGAGAAGCAACAGAATGCTTCTGAGTTTTTTAAAGCTCAAACCTGTCACATTAGGCTTACTGGCCAGCGTCAAAACGATACCCAACTTCCTTGAAGTGGTTTAACGCCCGAGGTGCTGCAGATTTAATTTTTGCAGTCGCGTTGGCAGAAAACGCATTGTCATTCATGTCAAACTCATCGACCATCTGGGTTTGCGATATGGCGAATATTTTCATAGTTGATCACCCATTGAATTACTTGCGAATGGATAGATTATGGTGGAGTCGCGTTTAGGGTTTCTAAAGATACCAGCAATGAATTCTGCTACAAAGGGTGCTGAACATGGACTTTAACGAGGATTTAATGACTACTTGGCATCAGCGACTATCTGTATTTCTTGAGGTTGTTTGTAATACATGAGCAGTACTACAAATTGCCTATTCTGTGGTGTACAAACGATAGGCAGAATTCGAATCGTTTCAGAAAACAACCTTGCGTATGCAACAAGAGATGCGTTTCCTGTTACCGAAGGCCACACACTATTTATACCGAAACGACATACGATTGATTACTTCGGTCTAGTGCCTGCAGAGGTATTAGCGATCCATCAGTTAATGGAAGTACAGAGGAAATTTCTACTTGAATCAGATTCAACTATCGGTGGTTTCAACATCGGCATGAACTGCGGCGAGATTGCAGGGCAGTCTGTGTGGCATTGTCACGTTCACTTGATACCGAGACGCAGGGGGGATGTCGAATATCCCAAAGGTGGTGTTCGTCATGTCATCCCGTACAAAGGGAACTATGAGGATCTGCGGTGAATCTTGAATTGTTCTATGTTCTGATTGCACTCATCATGGTGTTTTTCTTTTATAGACGGCATTTGTTATACCTACTGCAAGATAAAAAAGAAACACTTCAGATGTTGGTAATATTTGCATTGGTGGCATGCCTTGTTTACCTAATTTGCGACTATTTGCTTGATGTGATGCCCAATAACATCAGATAAATAATTGCTACGTCGCTCATGTCTTTAAAAAATCTAATGCTCAATTTTTTATAGCAACTATGACACAGTCCCAAGCTGTCTTCTGCACCGTGGAAAGCTCACCACCTAGGAACCCCAAATGCGAGTTATTACTTTAATCCTGTTACTAATTACTTTATCGGTCCGTGCTGAAGTAGTTCCAATCCAACCGCTTGAGTCTTGCTTTAGTTGTAGTTCCAAACCCTCCATGACGATGTTTTGGAAAGGTAAAGACTCCAAGGCAGTTGTAATCTTCATTCCAGGTGGTGAAGGTTATATAGGTCTAAATGAAGGTCAAACAAATCATGGTTACTACTTCTTTCAAATGTTAAAGAGACTCACCTTGCCGTACCAAACAAGCGGAAACTTTGATGTTGTTTTACTTGACAGTCCGGCTGAACTCTCACCGAATCAAAGATATCCAGCAGCAAGAGGTTCTTTTGACCACATGATTCGTATTGAGAGTGCAATTAAATACTACAAAGAAAAAACTGGTCTTCCTGTCTGGTTGCTAGGTCACAGCAACGGTGGAATATCTCTTACCGAGTTCTTCAAGTATGCAAAGAAGAACAATAAGACTGACTTGATTTCTGGTTTCATCGTGAGTGGAGTTCGTTCAGAGACATACTTTGAACCCCCATACACATTTCCGATGCTGTTTATTCATCACGAAAAAGATGCTTGTGCAGATACACGAGCAAACGCATCTATTAAAAACTATCAAAAAGTAAAAGAGATAAACAATTTCCCTACAGAATTCTTTTCAGTAACTGGTGGATTGCCTGAACCTCAAGACCCATGCAGGAGTGGATTTCACATGTATTACAACGCATATGAAGAAGTCGCAAACAGCATTGAGGCATTCCTTTTGAAGATTTACCCATAGATGGGGCCTAGGTTGACTGCAGATTGAAGGGGCTGGCCCAGATGTTGACAACCTTTGCCGCTTTGGTATATTCGAACCGTCATCAAGAGATGGGCTGACACCCGCGCCAACCTGCTCCTCGGGCAAGGTGGCAAAAAAGATGTGGTCTACGGACAACTACTCGAGCGTCAACCCGTCCTTAGTGGCGGGTTTTTTATTGGGCGGATTTATTTCTACTTGTCATGCCCTAGCAATCGCTGAAATGACTAAATTGGAGAAACTCTATGGCGTGGAGATGCAAACACGGTGATTTAGCAATCATCATCAACGAAACACCGCAATGCCGAGCAAACCTCGGGCTGGTAGTGGAAGTACGGGGACCAATGCAATATATTGATTTCCTTAACTTACAAGGATGGCGTATTAAACCAATCCACCACAAAAAGGTCTGGGTTGAAACGCTTAAGAACAATATTGCAGAGCTACAGACTATCTACTGGAAGTACCCCAGATGTATTCCTGATGCGTGGTTATTACCCATAAGACCAACTGAAGGTGACATGGATATTTCTGATGTCCAAGAGGTTCTGAAGGCGATAACATCAAAAGGTTATATCGAATCACCAAAGTGCGAAACCCAAAAAACCCAAGCGGCTAAGTTGGAGATTTAAATGCCATACAAGTACGTCACTTACAAAAACGGTTTCACCGAAATCATCCCTGTCAATTTGACGGTAGCAGAGGAAGCAGCACAGATGGCAAGAATGAAAGGTGTTAAGTCATTTCCTTCAGCCAATTACCGATCGGATTCAAATGTAATAAACCCGCAAAAGCAGGCTAAGTTAGAAACGCTACTTAGGCCAGACTAGCAGCAAAAATTACAATGACAGATTTGCGTGCCTTTATTGAAGCATGGAACTACTTCTAAACAGAGACAGGGGTATCGCAGGGCCTTCTTTGAATTATTTGCTCAGAAGCTCAATGGATTTAACCGACTATATTGTGGAAAATTCAAAATTAAAGGCTGGGGATGAGAAACGCACCCCAGTAATAATCCAGCCAGAACACTACAACCGCTGGCTAGGGGCAGATATACCCACCGCAGAAGAGATGATGACTTGGGTGGATATGCCAGTCTTAACGGCTACAGCGCAGCCTAGGATGCAATAAAGGAGTCGATATGAAAGTCAAAGAAATACTGTCGGACGTTCAATTGGTCATCGCGCAACTTGAAGTGGAATTAAATGGGGAATTACGAACCAGTCCCACCCTTTGCGCGTTGATTCCAGCCGAGGGAGCGGAGCAAGAAAGAATCATTCCGCTCAACACGCCTGACGGCAGACCTATCTTTATGAACTATGAGAACGTCATCAGGCCGTTGCAATAGAAGATGAACGCCTACATACTGGTGATTTACTTGATTAGCCCCACAGGTGTTTCTATTCAAAGCACGTAGGAGTTCGTCAACCAACAAGCCTGCCAAGTTATCGCAAATAGCGTTAACCAAGACATTAAGCGAAACGGGCAAAACAGCCTTAAGGCGGTCTGTAATCCTAAAAGTTAAGCACTAAGACAACAAATATGCCGTCTCACCTTTGCACCATAAAGAAGAAATCACCACTCAGACTAGTGTTCTCCCAAGGTGTCTGTTGGTTCTTGGTTTCTTCCTGAACAGCCCTTCGCACTTCCTTGAACACTTGCTCAATGGGTTTATTTGGTTGTTGCATTGCCTTCACTAAGTTCTTTGTATACGGGCTATTGCGTTCCCTCGGGTCACCATCAGAGGCTACCTTGCCCGGTGAAGTTGCGTAGGCAATGATGGTTCCTCTAGGTGCATCCATCTGAGCAAGACCACGGGAGGATGACCTGAAACTTCTACCGAATGGGTCATCACGGCAAGCATCTACTATCAGTATGTTTACACCCTTACCAGCAGTGTTCATCTTTTCCAGTATCAGCGACACATCCAGCCCTTGGTCAGCAATCTCATCTTCACGCATGATGTCTGCATTGACTGGAATAAAGTAATTACGACCTTTAACTTCTACGCCATGACCTGAGTAGTAAACCAAGCCAACATCGTTATTTATTAGACGGTCACCGAACTGGCGCACTCCGTTACGCATTTGTTGTAGAGAAGCATCTCTTAGGTCGATTACCTCAAATCCACTTGAGCGTAAAGAGCGGGATATATCGTCCGCATCGTTGCGAGGATTCTTTAAGGGACGAACTTTGTAGTTTGCATTACCTACAACGAGGGCCAACCTTTTACCTGTGCTGGGCGCTGAAACATTTGGAGTGGTTGTTTGTGGTTGCTGTTGAACTAGGCGTAGTTGTTCTTCTAGTTCCTGCCTCCGTTTTCTTTCTAACTCTGCTTCGGTACGAAGTTTTTCTATTTCTGTATTTGGTGCAGTTGCTTGTTGAGCAGGGGCTGAGCCGACAAAATTACCATCAGCCCACATACCTTGATTTATTACTGAGCCATTAGTCGAGTACAAAGTACCTAGTCCATTTGGCTTGTCGTTCTTGAATTCACCAACGTATTTGTTGCCGTTTGCAAAAATCTCAGTGCCATGCCCGCTTCGCCGACTATCCTTCCACTGGCCAGAATATTTATTACCGCTGGCAAATATGAAAGTACCAAAACAATTGCTCCATCTACTAGCATCAGCGCCCTGACAGGCAGGCAGGTTGCTTTGCGCAAACGCACCCCCAATCATCAGAGTAAAAGCAAGGTAACGCAGGAGGTTCTTCATAGTCCTAAATGGTAGTTAGATATTTTTTTATCAACTAGATTTTGTGGATTCAATTTACATCGCATTTGTAGTTGCCAAATCTTTGCAAGCAAAGCGACTGAGCGCAACTTTTTATTTGAAAGTCACGATTAGCTTTATTCGTATCTATAACAACCAATTGTTGATGTGGCATAAATTCAGTCCTTGTAATTTGACTACAAACAGTCCTCACAGGATAACCATATCCCATTGATGTCGAGTTACATATGCTATGCCCCGTTGGAACTTGAATTGCAATATTTTGCATAACTAATTGGGTTACGTTGTTAACTGGATATTGGTTAAAGGCTTGATAACTACATTCACCCTCAGCAATACGATACCCTTCAGTAGCGCATCCGCTTAAAAAGATAAGTACAAGACAATACAGACGATTTTTCATAGCGCCAAATAGTAAACAAAAGAAGAAGGGCTGCCTAGGACTGTTTTAAATTTGCATCCTCCTGCCAAAATATACCTCCCTAACAACATCTAACGCCATGATGACACTACCCCTTACCTCCCTAGCCACCCTTCTCGTAGTTGCCCTGATGTTCTGGACATCCGTCAATGTGGGTAAGGCCCGTGTTAAGTATGAGGTCAAAGCACCAGCAACCTCAGGGCATGAGATGTTTGACCGCGCATACCGCATTCAGATGAACACATTGGAAAGTGCCATGCTGCTACTTCCATCCATGTGGATTTATGCAGGCTTGGTAGGTGACCTTGGCGCTAGCCTAGCAGGCGCTATTTGGATTGCAGGTCGGATTTGGTACGCACTCGCTTATCTGCAAGACCCCGCTAAACGTGGCCCGGGATTTGGCATCTCTTTTTTAGCCATCGCTGCGATGTGGGCAGGTGGTTTATGGGCTGTCATAAAGTTACTGATTACTTAGTAGTAAATGCAAACGTTTGTACTTTGCAATTCTTTCAATCATTTGAGCAAAACTAGGTGTAAGGGTGCGCGGATGGTACCTATTGAGATTTCCGGGCGGTGGGGGGGTGCCGTGGGGTCTGGTCTGGCTAGAAATTGAAGGGGGTACCCTGTCAATACTTCTATATTAGGAAAAGCAACTCTTGCTAGAACAGCGTACGGAGCGGTGTGGGGAAATTTGTGGGGAAAACGCAATACAGGCCCCGAAGAGCCTGTATTTACTTGACATTTGGCGGAAACGAAGGGATTCGAACCCTTGATGAGGCTCAACACCCCATACTCCCTTAGCAGGGGAGCACCTTCGGCCACTCGGTCACGTTTCCAGCAAAAATC
>Ga0214921_10001783_pt1 | contig 36072 bp, 46 predicted proteins | sample LL1505_MetaG_FD_177992 | JGI IMG/M metagenome (GOLD analysis project Ga0214921, IMG submission 177992) | Freshwater microbial communities from Lake Lanier, Atlanta, Georgia, United States - LL-1505 | ecosystem: Environmental > Aquatic > Freshwater > Lake | place: USA: Georgia | collected... | reverse complement strand
AATTAAAATCTGAATATAATAGACAAATTAATAAAGGTAAAAGTAAGTTTTATTGCAGTTATAAATGTGTTGGTAAAGCTGATGTCCAAAAAAATCCAGATAAATTTAAAAAATTTAGACAAGCTAACGCTATTAGAATAAAAAAGTATTGTGGATGTAGACTAGATCAATATAGCCCATTCAAGTATCATGCAAATAAAGCAAGATCACGAAGCAAACTAAAAGGTTATCAAACGGATTTAACCACAGAATATCTAAAAGAAATTTGGGATAAGCAAAATGGAATTTGTCCTTATACTAAAATAAAAATGGAAATATCCAGAACAAGTCAAGACGAAGATATTAAAAAAACTCCTATAAAAGCAAGCCTCGATAGAGTTGACCCAAGCATAGGTTATATTAAAGGTAATGTTGAGTTTGTATGCTATTGCGTTAATGTAATGAAAAATGATTTCACGAAAGAAGAAATGATTGATTTTATTAATTTAATTAAAAATAATTAAATTTTACTTTTGTCGCCAGAAAATATTACTTCAATATAATCATTTAGTGCGTGATTAAAATAAGCTTTAATAAAAGACTCTATTCCTTGCAGAGTATTAAATTTATATAAACTATTATTTTGATATAGTTTAAAAGTATTTATTTGCTCTAGCACATCACATTTGTTAATTATGAGCTTAGTTACTCCAGAGATTTTAACTGCATCAATTAACTTGTTTAAATTGAGCCAATTTACTATTCTTTTTCTTCCAGTTGTAGATCCAAACTCTTGACCAATATCAATAATCATATTTAACTCTGAATCTTCCCAAAGAGATTCTGGAAAAAGCGGATCTACTCCACTTTTTGTATCATAAATTTTTGCAACGCCAATGATATCTCTAATTTTTTTAGGACTAAATCCTAAAGAACAAGCTGAATAAGGTAAAGTTTCACTACTCGTAACATATGGATAATCTCCATAATTTAAATCTAACCAAAAGCTTTGCGCTCCTTCACATAGAATATCCCCATAAAGTTGTTCATTCCAAATATATTGCTTATCTAGATAATGTTTAGCTAATTTTCCAACTCTTAACGCTTTATCTGAATAGCATGGAGCAATACCTTGTCCAGTAGTTCCAAGTTTGGGTTTTAAAAATTTAAGATCATACTGGATATGCTTTTCAGTAATAATATGCGCTTTTGGGCTTACCTTAATTAAAGATGTATCAAATCCTTCTCTTTTTAAATATTCTATCTCGTCAAAAAATTTATCAATATTAATAACACAATTTGGGCCGATGATACTAAGTTTATTTTGAAAAATACCACAAGGAATGATATGAGTTTTATATTTTTTATCATTAAGATAAACTGTGTGACCTGCATTGGGGCCACCGTTCCAACGGCAAACAATATCATAGTTTTTAGATATTCCATTACTTACCTTACCTTTGCCTTCATCGCCCCAAGCTAATCCAAAGATTATATCAACTGCTTTTATCATTTTTTGATAATTGTTCTTGAGCTTTTTGAAGTTCATTCAAGTAATCGGCAAGAAGTTTTTTACAAAAATTACTACCATCTGCACCACAACATTTTTTAAATTTCTTATTATTAATTTGACAATGATCATTTCTTTGCATTTTTGGCGCAAGTCTTCGAATTGGACCTCTAAAATAGGGTTGAACATATAGTCCAACTTCATTAAGTTCTTGTTGAGGCTCTTCCATTATAGTTCTTGAGCTGGATTTCTAACGTCAAAAATTGAAACTTTAGAATCTTCATTCTTATCGTTTTTAACTATTACGTTACTTTCATCAATAACCTCCGCCACTTCCCCATAAAAGTGTTCTAAAGTAGTATAATTAGTTATAACTGCTACTCTCTTACCGAGCATTCTTTTTAAGACATTTAATTTTTGAGTATTCTTTTGTTTCATATATTAAGTATATTATATATATTCTTTAGAGTCAAGTTTTTTTGCAGCTTTAGTTAAGATTTTTATACCTCTGTCACATGTTTTTTTATCTATAATTAATGGAGGTAATATTACTATACTTTTACCATCTCCAGAAAAATTAAAAATCAAACCCATTTTAATGCATTCAAAAAATAATCTTCCAAGTATATATACTTCTTTTACTGAAGGCGATATAGAAATCATTAATCCTAAACCTCTTACTTTGAAATTGTATTTTTTTAAATATTTACTGAAAATTTTATTGAGTTCTTCTTTTAAGTATAATCCAATCTTTTCAGCGTTTTGTTTTAAATTTTGTGTTTCTATAATTTCTATATTTTTTTTAGCTATAGCACAGGAATATGGTGTCCAAGCAAATGAAGCGTTTATGTCTGTGAAATTATATTTATTTAAATGTTCTTGTTTTATTAAAACAGCTCCTAAGGATGAATATCCAGAAGTTATCCCTTTACCGAAAGTTATTGCATCTGGAAATATATCAAAATACTCGACCGCAAACATTATACCTAATCTACCAAAACCAGTTAAAACTTCATCAAAAATTAAAAAAACTCCATATTTTTTACAAATTTCATAAAAATTTTTCCAGTAATTTTTTTCTGGAATAAAAACTCCTCCAGAACCAATAATTGGTTCTGCAATAAATATTTTAATATTACTATTATTTTTTAGTATATCTTCTAATTGTTTTAAAGATTCTTTTTCATCTATATTGAGTTTCGTATGAGGGAAATCAATTTTAATTGTTTCATATTGTTTTTTGACTCTTGGCATTTTAAAATCTTCTATTGCTCCCATTCCCAGAGTAGCCTGACTCCATCCATGATAAGCATTTTTAAAAGTTGCTACATCACCATTTGTTAAATTATAAAATACTGATAATGCTACTTCATTTGCGTTTGCTCCTCCAGTAGCTTTTAAACATTTTAATTTCTGGTTTGGAAAAAATGATACTAATTTTTCGGCTAATTCATTAGCTTCTTGGGTTGGCATAGAGTATGGAGCAAAATTAGATTTTTTAATTTGCCTTATTTGTTCTTTTATAATTTCTTTATTTTGCCATCCTATCGCTGCTACTCCATATCCTCCAGAAAAATCAACATAAGAGTTATTTTCAACATCTTTTATTATTGAATTTTTACCTGTTTTGTAGCCAAATCTTATTGTATACGATAAATCTATTAATTTTTTATTTTGTTCGTATATTAATTTGTTCGAAATCATCGTTAATTATTATAATATAGATTAATTTGTTTATCCATTATATTTTCTAGCTCATTTATTCTATAGTTTGTATTAAAATTAAATTTTAAATCAAAAAATTCAAAATCAATATTTTTTTTAAAAATATCAGATAAAAATATTTTAAATTCTTTTAAATTTTCTTTTTTGCCAATGAAAGAAAAATTTTTAAAATCAGAAACTCCATACATAAACTCTGTTGGAGTTTTATAAGATACGTCTTTATAGTTAAAAATAAAATCTTCATAATTTATGATTTTATCTACAAAATTTTCATATGTTATAGAAAATTTATTTTCATCAATTAAAATTAATTGAAGTAAATTAAAATCCCAAATATCTTCTGAAATAGGCATTGTTGGATTGCCTTTTCTTTTTTTGTTTTTATTAAAAAAATCATCAAAATTATTTAATGTTTGATAGAATTTATAACAATTTTGTAACCAATAAAAATAATTATATATTTTAATAATAGGATGAAAAATAAAAGTGAACATTGTGTCTTGTTGAGGATTAAAATTTAAATGAGTTTCTTGAAATATACCATATAAAAATCCATCAAATCTTGGATGTTTAAAGTTTTTCGACATTATTTTAAATATATTATTATTACTTGAAATATAATTTTCATTTACTAATTCATATACATAATGAAATTGTAAATATGGTATTTCTATATTATTCAATATGTTTTGATTTATTATAGGGTAAATATGAGAAGGTTGACCTTTATGTATTATCATAAAAAATTTTTATTTCTAAGGATGAACTCGGTCATCCTAAAATGAACTGGAGATAAAGAGCTAATTTTTGATGGTTTTTGATCTATATGTTGTAAAATCAAATCTCCTGGTGGCAATAAAACATTTCCATAAAATGGATATTTATCCCCAATATGTTTAAAAAATAAGATGTCATATGGATTTAAATCTGCTAATTTAGTTTTTTCTATTTTTATGAAATTATTTCTTTTGAAAAAATCTTTTCTTAATTCGTAATCCATTCTAAATGGATCATATCCAAATTTTTCTTTATGTATTTTTGCATAGTAATGTTCATCTTCATAAATTTCTCTGCCAGGTTCTATGTCTTCTATTTTTATATTTAATTGATTTTCATAAAAATAATTTAATATTGACCAACAATCTGTTATTCCATTTCTGTATGGAATATCTATATATTTTTCATAATACTTGTATTTTATTGCATCAAAAAAATAAAATTTATCTTGTTTTGTATTGTATAAAAGATATGGTAAATTATTTTTTAAACTTTCTCGTATGTCTTCTGGTGAAAAACCTCGATTATTAATATGAGAATGAAAACAACATAAAATTTTTCCTTTGAAATTCCATTTTTCGTAATCTTCTGGATTTATCAAAAAATTATTCTTTCTATCAAAAGATATATTACGACAAGGTGCAAATTTTTGTTTCAAATTATTTATATAAATAAAACCACAGACTTCTTCTTTTGTGTTATTTAAAGAATATTCTTTAATTTTTTTTAAAATATTCTCATCAATATTATTCATTACTTTTATGTCTTAATATATATGATATATATTTTATATGACCTTTTCTAATTGATTCTATTAGAGATATGACCTCATGTCTTTGATGCAAAATTAAATCATTTCCAATAAATAAAGCTCCATGAACTGGAACTCCTTGATAAAGGTCTTTAAAAACTATAACATCATAAAGTTTTAATTGATCTATATTAGTTATATATAAGATGTTAAAATTATTTCTTTCATATTCACTTTTGTATTTCTCTAATGACCAATCATGATTTTTATTATTTCTTAAATCTAAGTATGGTATTCCTATCCTATTTGGAATATTTTTTATATCAATATCTAAATTCAATTCATTAAGATAAAAATCTTTCAAAAGAGTATGGCAGTCTTGTATTCCATTTTCGTACTTTAAATTAATATATTTTAAATAAACTTCATTTTCTTTTGGATCAAATATATAAAATTTATCTTTTTTAATATTATATAAATAATAAGTTAAATTATGTTTGAAACTATTAAATATATCTTGTGGAGAAAAAGATGAATCTTTTATATGAGAATGAAAACATCCTAATATGTTTCCTTTTGCCTTGGCTTTTATGTATTCTAATGGATCAATTATAAAAGTATTTCTTGGATTTTTAGACTTATTATCACATTTTAAAAATTTTTTAGTACCATTATCATCAATAATTAAACCACATACTTCTGTAAATGGATTAAGTAAAGCATATTGTTTGGCTTCATCTAAGTATTCATTTTCCATGAGCAAAACCTTCATACATACTATTTGATGTATTTCTAATAGCTTGTATTTTATTGGTCCAAAGTCCACCTCTCATTTCTTCTAATGATCTAAACCCTAGATAACTCATTGCGCTTCTTAAGCCATTTGCAAAATCATACACAACATCTTCTATGGATTTGTTTTCTATAATTGGAATTAAAGTATTATCGCCTTCAACAAATAGATTTTTTTTAGTTCCATCATGTAACTCGTAATCTTCTACTACATCTTGACTTGCCATTCCCCTGTATTTAGCATATGCCTTTCCACCTTTCTGAACAACATCTTCATCTTCGATAACGTCAGCTAGACCAGCAAAAATTCTTCCACAAATTACAGCATCGCAACCACTAGCAATAGCTTTAACTAAATCTTTTGGATAACGAATACCACCATCCGCAAGAATACTTGGTCTATGTTCTGGATTTGGTTTGTCTTGTTTAAATAGATCTACTTGAGATAACTCCCAATTTCTTATGGCTTTCCAAGCATAATAGTTGCCAGTTAAACTTGGGCATCCAATTCCAGTTTTAACTTGAGTTAAGCACATAGATCCTGGACCGATCAAATGTCTAAATCCATCAGCTTTAAGATTGGCTAATCTATAAACACTTTCTTTAGTTAAAGTATTTCCAACAATAATATCTTGCTTGTATCCAGAGGTTTTATACCATCTTAGAAAATCTTCTACATTTTTAGCCAATCCATTAGCTGTATCTAAAAAATAAATATCAGTATATAATGAAGTATCACTAATTCTTTCTGCTGCATCTTTTAATCCAATTGCTGTAATACAAAAATTACTTTCATCCTTAATAATTCTAGCTTTAATCGTTTGATCTTCTATAGACATAAAACGATGTAAAACCCCAGCCCCTCCTATTTTATTTATTTTAACACAAGATTTCACAGATGAAACTGTATCCATTGGAGAAAGAATAATAGGAATATCTATATATTTATTTCTGCTTATTTTTGTAATTGTATCTACTTCTTTTCTTGATGAGATATCTGAAAAATTTGGTAAAAGTGAAATATCATCATAGCTTAGAGCTTCTTTAAAGAGGTTTTTCATTTTTATTATTGAGGTATGCCATTAGCTACTGTACCAATTGGATAGGGCATTCTAACTATTGATTTATCATAATTTCTGTAAATATAGTCATTTTTAATAGTATATTGTGGATATGGAGTTCTTACGATTGATTTACTGTAATTTCTATAAATATAATTTCCTTGTACAACAAATTGCGGATATGGAGTTCGAACTATTGAATCAGAATAATTTCTGTAAATATATGTTCCTTGTTGAGTTTGTGCTTTTAAAGCTAATGGCATTAAAATTAATGCTAATGTATATATAATTTTATTCATTTATGTATCTTACTATATTAGAAATTAAAATGCAAGATTTTTTTTAGATTTTTATTATTTCTATATTATAGAACTTGAATATATCTAAAGCCCCTTTATCAAGTAAGTATTCTTCATTATAGATAACTTTTTTAATACCATATGAAGCTATATTTGAAGCACAAGGAGAGCATGGAAGTAAAGTTGTAGCTAAAATATATGGCTGTTCTTCTCTTTTAATTCTTGATAAAGCATTTATTTCTGCGTGAATAACGTATTTTCTTCTTAAATCTCTATCTAACCAAAAATTATTATCCATATTCACCTTTGGTAATAATCCATTATATCCAGTTGATAATATCCTTCCTTCTTTATTCATTATGCAACATCCAACTTTTTTATGTAAATCTTCTGATCTTTTGGCACATTCTTTGGCTACGTTTATAGCTAATTCTGCAAATGATATTCTACTCATAGTTTATAAAATAAATATAAAGAAAATAATATTGTTACAATAAAACTTAATTCCATATGCTCATATTACCAGATAATTAATAACTTGACAAGATATTTTATTTTTATTATAATGATTGTTATGATTATAGGCATAACTGGTGTTGCTAGATGTGGTAAAGACACTTTCTATTCTATACTTAAAAAATATTTAGAAGAAAAACAATTGAAATCTCAAAGATTAGCCTTTGCAGATGATTTAAAAAAAGAATTAAATGATTTTACTAAAGAAAAATTTAATATAGATTTATTTAAATGTGATGGTGTAGATAAAGAATTAGTTAGACCATTAATGGTTGCTTATGGAAAATGTAGAAGAAGTCAAACTCAAGGTAAGTATTGGACCTCTCAACTAGATTTAAAAGTGGAAAAATTATTAAAAGATAATATCGTTCCTATCGTTACCGATGTTAGATATATAGAATATAAGGACGATGAATATTCTTGGTTGAAATCTCGCAATGGTATCTTGATTCATTTGTCTAGAAAACTAGACGATGGATCTATAATACCTCCAGCTAATATTGAAGAAAAATCTAACGACAATAAATTAAAGGCTGTTGCTGATTTTTCTATATGCTGGGATACTTGTCAAGATACAAACTTCTTGTACGAGCTTATGCAAAAAAATTTAAGGAATATATATGACAGACTTAGACTTAATTAAAAATATAAAAAATAATCAAGATAATGAATCATTAAAATGTCTCATACATCGTCATAGTGGTATTTTTTGTGAGATTGTTAAAAGATATCAATCTTTTATAGCTCAAAAAGGACACGATCCAAAAGATCTCTACGAAGATAAAGATGTTATTGTATATCAATCCGCATTGTCATTCAATGAAGATAAAAATGTAAAATTCTCAACTTGGTTAGGAAATCAAGCGAGATATCATTGCTTAAATTTTCTAAACAAGAATGCAAAATTTTTACCAACTGACAATGAATATCTTCAAAATATGATAGAAAACTCTCAAGATCAAAAAGAAGACATGAAAAAAGAAAATTGCGAATATTTTCTTAATATTTTAAAATCTTTAAAAGATAAAAGAGTATATAAAATATTTAAAATGCGTTTTTACTCACCCAAGAAAAAAAATCGTTCTTGGAATGCTATTGGTAAAAAATTAAACATAAGCACTCAAACTGTTATCAATATATATAATAAAAATATTGACTTCCTAAAAATTAAATCATTTAAAGATAATTTCAACGATCAGATATAATTTCTTGACTTTTTATAATAAAAGTATTATAATCATAAAATATGAATACAAATCAAACAAATACTAAAAATAATGAATGGTCTAAGAGGGATATTGGTGCTCTATGGAAAAGAGAAGGTAAGAGCGGAAAATATCTTTCTGGATACTTCAAGGATGAGCTTGGCGAGCAAGTAGAAATTGTAGTATTCACCAATAAATTTAAAGGTGAAAATGCAAAAGCTCCAGATTTTAGAGTATATCTCTCTAAAGATACTAATGGATCTTCGACTGCTCCAAAAGCTACAGAAACTTCACAACCAGTTAAAGCTAAGGCTCAAAAGCCTCAAGTTAAACAAGTACAAGAAGTAGAGGAAGACCTATTGTAAAATGGATATAGCTTTAAATATTCCTTTAAATAATGTAAGTTTTGGGCAAACTTCTTTTGCTTTAATTAAAAATTTATATAAAAGAAATTTTAATGCTAAAATATTTCCAATAGGTAACGTAGATCTTTCTAGTCAGAAAGTTGATAATGATCTTGGTTTATGGATTAAAAATTCTATAGACCAATCATTATCTTCTTTCTCTAGGAAGGAAAAGATTTTTAAACTATGGCATTTAATGGGCAGTCTTGAAAGTTTTTCTGAAAAACAAGTTTTGATGTCATTTTATGAGTTAGATTCTCCTACTAAACAAGAAATAAATATAGTCAAAAATAATTATAAGACTATATTTACTTCTAAATATACATGCGATATATTTAAATCTGTTGGATGTGATAACGTAGAGCATATACCATTATTCTTTGATAAAAATAATTTTAATGTAAAACAAAAACAATACTTTCAAGATGGCAGAATAACTTTCAATCTAGTTGGTAAACTAGAAAAAAGAAAAAATCATAAAATGGTTATTCAATCATGGCTTAAGAAATATGGAAATAATCCTAAATATTTTCTACAATGTGCAATTTTTAATCCTTTCTTAAAAGCAGAAGATCAGCAAAATTTAATTAATTCAATACTTGAAGGTAAAAGATATTTTAATATATCATTTTTAGGTTTTATGGAAAGTAATGAAACTTATAATGATTACTTAAATAGTGGAGATATAATTATTGGAATGAGTGGTGGAGAAGGATGGGGATTACCAGAGTTTCATTCGTTGGCTATAGGAAAACATGGGGTTATATTAAATGCTCATGTATATAAAGATTGGGCGAATGAAGAAAATGCTTGTTTAGTTGATTCTTGCGGAAAAATTGAAGCATATGATAATATGTTTTTTCATAAAGGAGCAGTTACTAATCAAGGAAATATCTATACGTTCAAAGAAGAAGATTTTATTGATTCTTGTGAAAAAGCAATTAAAAGATTTGAATCTAATAAAATAAATGAAAATGGTTTAAAATTGCAAGAACAATATACCTCAGATAATACTTTATCTCAAATATTAAAATTAATGGATTAATATGCCAGAATATTTATATCAGCATCCTACTGATGGTAAAATTATTTTTCTAATACAAAAAATTAATGATAAACATGAATATACTGATACAAATGGTACTAAGTGGAATAGAATTTTTACTGCTCCACAGATAAATGCTCAAGAAAAACTATCAGTTAATTCTACTGAAAAAGACTTTGCAAGAGTTACTTCATCTCAAAGAGGTAATGTTGGCGATCTTTTTGATAGAAGCCAAGAGCTTTCAGATAAGAGAAAAAAAGTATATGGAAAAGATCCAATTAAAAATGAATATTTTAAAAATTGGAGTAAAAAAAGAGGTGGTAAAAAACACCCTAAATCACATACTGATTGATTTATTTTTTATTTAAATGGTTTTGTATTATATCAAAATTACGATCTAATTTAGCTTCGATTCTATCAAAATAAACTTCAAAAGATTCTTTGGTAACATACGTAGTACTTATTTTTAAAGCTAAATCCGCTATTTCTTGTTGATGCTTTCTTCCTTCTAACTCCATTTCTTTTCTTAAAGTAATAAAATCACTAAAGGTTTTATCATTAATTTCTTTCATAAGATTCTCTTGCTTATCAAAAAGAGAGAATACTCTAGTGAATAACCATCCTCCAAGAAAGGATAAAGCTCCTAAAATAACATTAAATAGCATTGTAATATCTAAATTCACATAGATAATTACACATCAATTAATAGATATTATAGCTTTAAATCACCAAAATCTTTGTCTTCTATGTCTGTTTTTCTTGCGCCAACTTTATAGCTAGAAATCTCAGTTTCTTGAGGAGCAACTTGTACTTTGCTACTATCTAGATAACTATCATGCCATCCACCAATAGGGTTATCTTTTTGGTTAAATATCTTCTTATAACCTAAGCTTCTTAGTCTGCTGTCACAAAGCCACTTAGAGTAACCGTCTAGAACCTCTGCATTTAATCCAAGTAAACTACCATTACTAAAAAGATACTTAGACCATTCACTTTCATTCTTGGCGGCTTGCTCATAAAAAGCATAGATTTTATCTTCGCTTTTCTTGACTATACTTGTAAAACCTTCCTTATCTTCATCTCTTAATATTTTGAGTAAATTTTGGCTTACTGCAAAATGAAGAGCTTCATCACGTTGAATGAATTTAATAATTTTAGAATTGCCTTCCATCTTACCGCGATATCCAAAATAGAAAGAACAAGCAAAAGAAACGTAAAATACAAGACCTTCCATTACGTTGATAGAAAGAATAGCATCAAAAATCTTTTGTTTAGGATCTTTCTTCTCGTCATCTCCAAGAATTTTATCAAAGTTATTTCTAATTAACTCTGCACGACTTGTAATTTCTTTATCTTCCATAATACTATCAAAAAATTTAGTAGCATCTGGATATACATTATTCAAAAGATAAGAATAAGAATAACTATGAATGCCTTCAAATTGAGCCCATGTATTCATACAAATCTCAAGTTCTGGATTACTTACGTAGTCTTTAAGAGAATGGATACTTCTGGAAAGCATACTATCGCCAAGAGTTTGAAATCTTAAATTACTATCAAAAACAAATCTTTCTGTTTCTGTTAGGTTATTATAATCACTACGATCTTTTCCTAAAGCTATTTCATGAGGCCACCAAAAATTTTCATTTTGTTTTTTAAATAACTCAAAGAATATTGGGTACTTAAACCGATCATATCTTTGAAGATTAAGATCTTCGCCAAGAAACAATGGTTGTTTAGTAGTATCTATATTTTTGAAATTTAATACTGTTTTCATATGCTTATAGCTTACACGCACCGCTAGAACAATCTCCGTCTTCTTTTTGATCTAGGGATTGCTCTCTATCTCCATCGTCTGTATTATTATAATAAAGACTAATTAAGCCAAGACTATATGCGTACATGATTTCTTTCATTACTTTAGCGTCTGGTAATATATTATTCTCATAATGACTATAGTTGTAGTATACATTAGTTGATATAGCCATGTCAATATATTTTTGAATTACTGCATTTATTTTTAATAATCCATTATTATCTTTAAGATCATAAGCTAATTCATAATTATCATCATACTTGCCAATTCCTGGAACCATTACTGGAAGCTTGCCCATTTTACTAGTTTTATAAGTAATAAGACTACGAATAGGTTCAACACCATTTGTGGAGGATTGAATAACCGAACTACTTTCACAAGGCATACAGGAAGATAATGTTGAGTGTCTTAAACCATGTTCTTTAATTTGTTTTCTTAGCTTTTCCCAATCAAGAGATAGTTTTCTTTTACATATTTCGTCTACTTTATCTTTGTAAGTATCAATTGGTAATATGCCTTTAGAATATTTTGTATGATTGAATTTTTCACACTTACCTTTTTCTTTGGCTAATTCTAGACTACTCTTTAAAAGATAATATTGAAAGTATTCCATCCATTCATCAATTACTGGTAGTGACTTATCTGAACTATATTTTAATTCATTTTTAGCAAGAAAAGCTGCAAGATTAGTAATACCAACTCCAAGACTTCTACGTTTTTTAGCAAAATTTTCAGCAGCAACATTAAAGTAATCTTGAAGTTCAATGATTTCATCAAGAAATCTTACGATAAGATCGCAAGTCTTTTCAAGATCTTGCCAGTTTTTTATTTCTAGCATATTTACTGCCGAAAGAATACACATTCCAATTTCCCCATTCTTGTCATTGTAATCGTTTAATGGAATAGTTGGATGGATGACTTCTGTGCAAAGATTGCTCATTGTAACTTTATCAGACCAAGCTCCATGCTCGTTAGCGTGATCTACATTAAGAATATAAATACGACCAGTTTCAACTCTTTCTTTAATTATCAAAGAGAATAATTTTCTAGCAGATACTTTCTTTTTTAATTTTAATTTTTTAGATTCGCATTCTTTATATACTTTATCAAAGTCTTTGGTTCCCCAAGCTTCGTAAAGCTCTGGAACTTCTGAATTATTGAATAATGTAATATCTTCATCTTTTAAAACTCTATCATAAAATAATTTACTCATACCAACAGTATAATCAAGCTTGCGAACTCGATTATCATCTGTTCCAGCGTTATTCTTTAGTACAACAATATCTTCAATTTCATAATGCCACCATTGAATATTGCAAGTTGCGCTACCACCTCTTAAGCCATTTTGTTGCCAAGCTTTTACGCTACTTTCATAGATTTTTAAAAATGGGATTAAACCAGTATGAACAACTTCGCCATTCTTGATTGGTGATCCAATAGCTCTAATCTTACTAATATCAATACCAATTCCACATCTATTAGCTGTAGCCATACTAACAGCAGTTGCACTAGCTGTAATGCTTTCTCTTGTGTCATCTACGCCAATTAAACAACAACTAGCATAATTTCTACTAGAAGTCCTTACTCCAGCCATTACTGGCGTTGGTAAATTAATTTTATGCTTACTAATAGCGTCATAGAATTTTCTTACATAATTCAATCTTGAATCTGCTGGATATTTTGCAAAAGCATAAGATGCAATTAATATATAGGCAAATTGTGGAGTTTCATAAATTTGACCAGTGGTTCTATTTTTAATTAAATATTTATCACAAAGCTGTTTAATTCCAGCGTAAGTGAAAGTAAAATCCCTTTCATGATCAATAAATTCTCCAATTTTATTAATCTCATCCTCAGAGTAATTCTCTAGAATAGAAGCGTCATATACTTTATTTTTTATTCCTTGATTTAAAAATTCTGATAGTCTTGGAGCATGCTTGCCTTTCCAAACATCTTTTCTTAGTTGGTAATTCAAAAGTCTCGCTGCGACAAATTGATAATTTGGTTTTTCAACTGAAATAAGGTTAGCTGCACTTTCAATCAATAGGTTGTGTATCTCTTTACTTGTTATACCATCATGTATGTTTATTTTTGCATTGATTTCTATATCTGTTAAACTTACTCCAGTATAACCATCAATTGCCCAGTTGATTACTTTGTTAATTTTTTCTACATCAAATTTTTCTGTTGCACCATTTCTTTTCTTTATAATAACATTCTTGCTCATATTTCTTTCTAAGGTAAAGAATAGTTTACAGTGTTTTTAATTTTTATAAAAGAAAAATAATCAAACTAGTGTTAATAACTTTATATCATACTAAACAAGTGTACTGATCTAATATCTTTTCTTAATAAATATTTCCCAATGAGCTCCTTCAAAGCAGAGCTTTCCCTGTGTTTTACCACAAGTTCGCTTGAGCCGTTAGTTCAATTTCCCAATTGAGTCCATAAGCCTTTCGGCTCCCTAACACTTATCGGATGTCGGTAGGATCATCCATCGCGTGTTAGCCCTTTCACCTACACTCCCAGAATTTCTTCTGGTTTCTCAGGTCGCAAGCTCTGTTAGCGTTGCCTGACGTTAAGAACTAATCTAACTCACCATTTTAAGGAGTATGGCAAACCTTTTCGCCTTTCAGCGAGATGTCGTATTATAATACATCAATAAATATATTTTGTCAAATAAAATTTATTCAATCATTTTATAGTAATCATGATCAAAATGTGGATTTAAATTTATTATTCCATTTTCTTTTATACAAAGTTTTTCAGCCCAATCATAGATTTCTTTATTAGTTCTATTTCCCATTCCAGAAACATGATAAGTATTCATTCCCCATCTATATATCATAGTAGGGTTTTTGAAAGATGTAAAAACTTTAGCTTTATAATTACCAAATGTTCTCATGTCTTCAAGATAAGTCACATCAGTACATACAAGTTTTTTTAAATATTTTTGAGTATAAATAACGCCAGTGTTATAATTTCCACTAATACCTTTAAATTTATTATCTACAAAATAGTAATGATTGCTACTTCGATATATATCATATCCAGGATTTTCTTTTATTGTTTCTTTTGATAAATTGACTGCATTACTAGCTAGCAAATCATCATCCTCCAACCTATAAATATAATCATTCTTACATTCTGTATAACCATAGTGATATTTACTCTCAATAGAGGCAAATCTTTCTTTTAAATTTACAATTTTAATATTTGGATGATTTAAAATATATTCTACATTTTTATTATCATTAATAATAACCATCTCATCAGAATCATTTAAATTTTTTTGATTTAAAAAAGAATATATAGCTTCTTCTAATAGATGTTTCCTTTGATATGTTATAGTAAGAAAGGAAATCATACTATATGTTACACATATTTGTTGATTTTAAGTGTAATGCTATATATGCCAATACCTCAACCAAACGACAATGAAAAACAAAACGATTACATGGGTCGTTGCATGCATTTTTTAAATAAAAAAGGCGAAACAAAAAGACCTCAAAATCAACAAGTTGCAATTTGCCTTAATACTTTTAAAGCACCAAAAAAGAAAAGTAAAGCAGAAGTTGAGATTGATTTTTCCGAACAAATTAAAAATCTGAAAAAAGAAGAAATCAAAACAGAAGAAGCTCCAAAAGTTGAAGAACCAATAAATACTGCTGTAACTGCACCAGCACCAGAAGTTAAAGCAAAAGAAGTAAAAATAGAAGAAGCATCAGCTTCTTGTGGTAAGCCAAATTGTGGTTCAGTTCAACAATTAGAAGAAATAAAAACCGAAGAAGTTAAAATAGAAGAACCAACGAATACTGCAATAACTGCACCAGAAATTAAAGCTCAAGATAATATAGTTGATATACCAGATGATCAAAATACTGAATCTTTAGATGGAGAAAAAATTCAAACAGCGATGCTTCAAATGCAAAAACAATACCAAATTTTCCATTGGCAAACAACTTCATTCTCACAACACAAAAGTTTTGGAAAAATTTATGAACTTTTAGATGAAAGTATAGATACTTTTATTGAAACATATATGGGTAAATATGGCAGAGTAATCGCTGCTTCTAAGTTTAATCTTGAAATGTCAAATTATTCTGATTTAAATTTTATAACTGCAACAAATTCATATATTGAATTTTTGATTGGATTAAATGATATGCTCGATGAAACTAAAGATTCAGATCTATTAAATACTAGAGATGAGATACTTGGCAGTTTAAATAGATTAAAATATCTACTAACACTTCAATAATATGAGAAGAATCAAAGTCTTAGAATTTGACATTACTCAAACTGAAGCTTATCAAAAAAACTATAAGGGTAAAAAAAGAAGCCAATTAAAAGATAGTGATTTTCTTTTTCCAGAAAAACGTTCATTTCCAATAGTATCTCCACAAGATGTAAGAGACGCAATTAATAATTACGGTCGCATGGGTGGAGGAATGAGTTATGACGCATTTATTAAAAAATTATATCAAAAAGCTAAAAGTAAAGGCCCAGAGTTCGTATCTGCTATTCCAGAAAAAACAAGAAAAGAACATAATTTAAGTTAAAATTATATTGACTTTTTATTTTAATTAAACTATCATATAAATAACATTTATATGAATAAGAAGTATATATTGCTTGATGATCAATCAATAGAGATTGGCGGAACCAATTTAACCACATTGTCTATCCTAGAAGACAGAAGTAATGAAGTGTTCACATTAACTCCGAGTTCATTATCATTATATGATATTAATGACAATAAAGATAAATTATGGATAATTGGCAATATAATGACTCTTTTAAATAATCCAAATAAAAATATAATTTTTGAATTATTTGAAAATATTAATTTTGTTAAATTAGAATTTGATTACAATTTCTGTCAATACAGAGGAGAAATTCCACATCAAAAATTAGCATCACAACCTTGTACTTGCCCACATGGTTTGACTGGAAATAAAACCCTCTCTGATATCTATAATTTAATTACAACAAATGCCAAACATTCGTTCTTTATGTCAGAAAGACAAAGAGCTATATATGCTAATCATATCCCTTTATTGAATTTTTCTAAAACAAGCATTCTTTCATCTTGTTTTTCAAAGAAAAATTTAGAAAATTTTATTTCATTAAGAGCAAATCCAAAAAATGAAAAATTTGCAATCTTAGAAGGTTTTGGTGGTTGGCATAGCACAGCTAAGGGGTTGGAAGAAGCAAAAAATTTCTGTACAATCAATAATATAGAGTTTGATATTTTGCCAGTTCAAGCTTACGATAAGCATATACAACTTTTATCTACTTATAAAGGATTAGTTTTCTTACCTATTATTGATGATACTTGCCCTAGATGCATTATTGAAGCTAGGCTTTTAGGATTAGATGTTATAACAAACATACATTCCCAACACGTAACTGAATGGTGGTGGAAAGAACCACAATTAACGGAAGAATATATAAAAAATAGACCTAAGCATTTTTGGAATATAATAGATTCTTTACAAAAATGATAATAGGTAGCGGATTAATAGCGAAAAGTTTTATAAATTTTAAAAATCAAGATGATAAAATTATATTTGCATCTGGAGTATCTAACTCTTTAGAAGAAAATGATTTAGAATATCAAAGAGAAATTAATTTATTAAAAAATATACTTAAAAAGAATAATGATAAAAAAATAATTTATTTTAGCACGACTTCCATATTTAATACAAAATCTAAATATACAAATCATAAATTAGAAATAGAAAAATTTATAATACAAAATTTTAATAATTACTGTATTTATAGATTACCACAAATTATTGGCAAAGGTGGCAACAAAAATAATTTAATTAATTTTTTAAAACAATCTATAATAGATACAAAACAAATTCTTATTTTTACGGATTCTTTAAGAAGCATTTTAGATGTTAAAGATCTAGTCGCGCTTTGTTCTGAAACTTGTGATTTGAAAGATAAAAATATTTTAAATATAGCTGGTATACAATTTTACAAAATAGAAGATATTGTAAAAATCATAAGTGAAAAATTAAATATGAAACCTATATTATCTTCCCACAGAGAAAAACGGGATTGTTATATTGTAAATTCCGATGAAATAGATCTTGCTATTAAGAAATTAAATATAAACTCAAATAACTATATTCAAAATATAATTAATAAATATATATGAAATTAGGAATTTTATTGCCAGTTAAAGACTCTGCGGATACTATAGATAAATGCTTGTATAGCATACAAAATCAAACTAGCTTTTTAAATAATAATTTTGATTACGAAATAGTATTGATAGATAATAACTCTAAAGATAATTTAAAAGAAAAAATACAAAAATACAAAAATATAAAGTATTTGTCTTGCAGTATTGATGGCATAGTTCCTACTTTAAATACTGGGTTATTTGATATGCTAAACAATTCAAAGATAAAATATATAGCTAGAATTGACGCAGATGACGAATGGCTTCTAAATAAAATAGAAAAACAAATGACTTTTTTATTGAATAATAAACATATACATATCTGTGGAACTCAAATGAATTTTATAAAAGCTAATGAAGATGTTAATCTACCATTTGAAATAACTCCATACCCAATTGATGATGCATCAATAAAAACTTCTTTAATTAATGGAATGAATCCAATTGGTCATCCAAGCGTTATCTATAATAAAGAAATTTTCTTAAAATTTGGCGGATATGACGAAACATATAAACATGCAGAAGATTTAGATTTATGGTTAAAATGTTTAAAATTTTTTAATTTTGCAAATATTAATGAACCATTAGTTAATTATAAATTTGGAAAAAAATGGTATAACGAAATTCAAAATAAAAACTGCAATCTTTTGAATAAAAGAACTAGTGACTTATATTATACTATATGATTATATCTAAAATTCAAGGAGGATTAGGAAATCAATTATTTCAATGGGCAATAGCAGAAAATTTAGCCAATTTAAGTAATACAAATTATTCATTCGATATATCTTTTTATTTAAATCAAAATCATAGAAAGTTTGAACTTTATAAATTTAAAAATATCACAATAAATATTAGTCAAGCGCAAGATATAGATTTGTTGAAATTAAATATAATTGATGAATCCTCTGTATCTTTTAATGAGATATACTATAAAGATCCAACTTATTTATATGGATATTGGCAAAATGAAATTTTTTTTAGAAAATCTAAAGATTTAATAAAATCAAAATTAAAAATAGATAATGATTTAGATATTTATATTAAAAATAAATACCCTATACTTAACGAAAACACAGTCTCAATGCACATAAGAAGAACTGATTATCTATCTCTTTCGGACTATCATTATAATCAATCTTTAAATTACTATAATCACGCATATGATATTTTAAATGATAAAAATATAAATGTCATAGTATTCTCAGACGATATCAACTGGTGCAAAGAAAATATGAAATTCAATAATATTCATTATATTGAGAACGAAGATAATATTGTTGATCTTTATATTATGTCAAAATGTAAAAATAATATTATAGCAAATAGCACATTTAGTTGGTGGGCGGCATGGCTAAATGAAAATACAGAAAAAAAAGTTTTTGCTCCTAAAAACTGGTTTAGCCACAAAGGTCCAGAAAAAACAAATTTACTTTTAGATCAATGGATTATTATTGACAATAATTGATTATTATAATATAATAACAAAATGCAAGATTTAAATTCAATTCTTTCTTCTTTAGAAGATTATTTAAAGAACAATAAACCCAAATATCTTTACAATAAATCATTTATTCCTGGAAAAAGCACTGTATTATACTCTGGACCATACTGGGATGAAAAAGAAATTATGGCTGCAATCAGTACTTTCGTGACAGGAAAATGGGTTGTAGCTGGAGAAAATGTTCATAAATTTGAAAGTGAATTTGCAAAAATGTTTGGAGTTAAATATGCACACATGGTTAATTCTGGAAGTTCTGCAAATTTAGTTATGCTTGCATCACTTAAAAAATATTTCAATTGGGAAGATAATTCAGAAATAATAGTTTCCCCAGTAGGTTTTCCAACCACAATTTCTACTATTGTTCAAAATAATTTAAAACCAGTATTTGTAGATATAGAATACAAAACATTAAATTTTGATATTTCTAAAATAAAAGAAAAAATTACAGAAAAAACTAAAGCTATTTTTGTATCACCAGTTCTCGCAAATCCACCAGATATGGATGAATTAACTATATTATGTAATGAACATAATATTAAATTAATTGGTGATAGTTGTGATAGCATTGGTTCAAAATGGGATGGAAAAGATTTGAGTAGCTATTACACTGCTTGGTCATGTTCATTTTATCCTGCCCATCATATCTCGACTGGAGAAGGAGGTATGGTTTGTACCGATATATTAGAATTAAAAAAATTATTTACTAGTTTTTCTTGGTGGGGTCGGGATTGTTATTGTATTGGTTCGGCTAATTTACTAGCGTGCGGAACATGTGGAAATCGTTTTGATAAATGGTTAGAATCATACGATGGAATAATTGACCATAAATATGTTTTTACAAATATGGGATATAATCTTAAACCAATGGACCTACAAGGGTCAATTGGGCTAGTTCAATTAACAAGATTTAAAGAAATCGACAGAAGAAGAAAAGAAAGTAAATTAAAAATTGAATCAATTCTTCTCAAATATGTTTCTGGTCTTAAAGGAGTTGAAACTTTACAAAAGGCGGATACTTGCTGGTTTGGTACTCCATTTATTTGCGAAAATAAAACTTTAAAAAATAAATTGGTGACATTTTTAGAAGAAAATAAAATTCAAACTAGAAATTATTTTGCTGGAAATGTTTTAATGCATCCAGCGTATAAACACCTTGATGATTTAAGTAAATATCCAAATGCAAATCAAGTTTTAGATAAAGTATTCTTTTTAGGAGCAGCTCCACATTATGATGAAAATGTTTTCAATTACGTAGAAAATATTTTTAAAGAAAAATGGATTAATTAAAATGAATATTATTGAAACTCCATTAGATGGATTGTTTATTGTTGAACCAAAAATTTTTGAAGATACTAGGGGTTATTTTTTTGAATCTTATAATGCAAATGATTTTAAAAAATATGGTATACATACAAATTTTGTTCAAGAGAACCAGTCTAATTCATCCAAAGGTGTTTTAAGAGGTCTACATTTTCAATCTCCTCCATATGCTCAAGCTAAACTAATTAAAGTAGTAACTGGATCAATTCTAGATGTAGCAGTAGATATAAGAAAAGATTCAAAAACATATGGTAAATATTATTCAATTATTTTAACTAGAAAAAATAAAAAAATGCTTTATATTCCAGAAGGATTTGCTCATGGATTTTTAGCTTTAGAAGATGATACAACAATTCAATATAAATGTTCAAATTTTTATAATAAAGAATGTGACAGTAGTATCATTTGGAATGATTCAAGTATTAACATCAATTGGGGCATAGATTCCGAACCAACACTTTCTGAAAAAGATAAACTAGGAATAAGATTAGTTGACCTCAAAACCTTATTTTAATATGAAAAAAATACTCGTTCTTGGAGATGGATTACTAGGTAAAGAAATAGTCAAGCAAACTGGATGGCAATATGTATCGAGAAAATGTAATAATTTTGATATAAATAAGATTGAAGAATCTTTAAAAGATTTTAATATTGATATTATCGTTAACTGTATTGCAAATACAGATACTTATTCAAAAGATAAAGAATCTCATTGGGATGTTAATTATAAATTTTTATCTAATTTAATTAATTATTGTAATCAAAAGTCTATCAAATTAGTTCACATATCAACAGATGCAGTTTATTTCAATTCTATAAACAATGCTTCAGAGCAAGATATTCCAATACATGGTAATAATTGGTATGGATATACAAAATTAATTGGAGATGCGCTAGTGCAACTGCAATGTAATAATTATTTATTAATTAGATGCCAACATAAACCAACTCCATTTCCATACGAAGCAGCTTGGATGAATCAAATAGGTAATTTTGATTATGTAGATGTAATATCTAATTTAATATGCAGATTAATTAATAGTGAACAATCTGGACTATTTAATTTAGGAACCCAAATAAAAACAATGTATGAATTAGCAAAATCAACCAACCCCTTAGTAAACAAATCATTCACTCCACCTTATGTACCATCGAATACAAGCATGAATATTGATAAACTAAAAAATATTATAAAATAATGCAAACTCAAACTATTTCTCCCTTTTTCTCTATTACAATCCCAGCTTATGGATATAATGGTAAAGGTGTAGAATTTTTACAATATAATTTAGATATACTAATAAAACAAAAATTTAAAAATTTTGAAGTTATTATAGCTGATCATAGCTCGGATGATACAATTAAAGAAGTTTTTAATCAATACGAATTCAAGCAAAATTTATCAATTTATTATCACAGAACTAATTATGGACACGGATTCACTGCGCCTAATTTAAATAACGCCGTAAGAAATTCTAATGGGAAATGGATTAAAGTATTGTTCCAAGATGATTTTTTATTTGACGAAAATTCTCTTCAATTTCAATATGAAAAATTAAAATCTAATCCAAACATAAAATGGTTGATTACAACATTTTGCCATAGTAATGATGGAGTTAATTTTTATAAATTATATAAACCATTCTTGAGTCCAAATATTTGGTCTGGAGCAAACACTCTAGGGAATCTTAGTAACCTAACTTTTGTAAACAATGACGTAATTTATTGTGACGAACAATTAAATTGGTTAATTGATTGTGATTACTATTATAAATTATTTTTAAAGTATGGAGAACCAGAGATATTAGATGAAATAACAGTAGTCAATAGAACTCATGGAAATGGATTATCAAACACTATTTCTACAGATCTAAAAATGCGAGAATTTGAAATGTTAAAAAAACGATATGCTTAATTTAGAAAATATAACACTAGTAGCCTTGACTTCTGTAAAATTAGAAAATACAGTAAAAGCTTTAATGCATAGTTGTAAAGATATTAATTTTAATTCTGTAAAATTAATTTCACATGAAATTCCAGAAAATTTACCTTCTATAATACAACATAAATTTTGTCCAAAAATGTCAAACATTGATGAATGGAGTTATGCCGCGATATATGAATTACCAAAGTATATAAATACTGAATTTTGCATGCTAGTTCATGAAGATGGATTTATTGTTAATCCAGAATCATGGAGAAATGAATTTTTAGAATATGACTATATAGGTGCTCCTTGGCCATTACCAACTGATGATTTTTCATATAGAGATATCAATAATGAACTTATTAGAGTAGGAAATAGTGTTTCATTAAGAAGCAAAAAATTAATGGATCTACCAATAAAATTAAATATGAAATGGCAATCTTTTCATGGCTTCTACAATGAAGATGGTTTTATTTGTGTTAATAATAGACATATATATAAAGAGCATGGATGTAAATTTGCAGATATAAATGTAGCTAAATATTTTTCACATGAAAAAATGATTCCAGAAATAGAAGGTATAAAACCATTCGCATTCCATAAATATAAAGGAACAAATAGTATTTATCCAAACTTTTCAAATACTGAATATTTCAGTTAATACAATGAAAAAGAAAATAGCATTAGCGACTTTAGCTTATAATGATGAATTATATATTCAAGAATGGATTGATTATAATCTAAAATTAGGGTTTGACGATATACATATTTTTCAAAATAATTGGAGATTTCAAAATCAAATCAAAAATGATAAAGTTCATTTTCATGAATACGATGGGCAATCATACGCAAGTGAAGAGTCAATTTGGATTAGGAATATACAAGCAAAATGTTTTACAGATTTTGGTAGAAAATATTATAACGATTATGAATGGGCTGCGTTTTTTGATATTGATGAATTTCTAGTTTTAAAAAAACATAATAATATAAAAAATTTTATACAAGACTATGATAACTATGATTGTTTAATAGTTAATTGGGCGATGTTTGGCGATAATGGATTAACAACATTTGATGAATCTTATTCAAGTCAATTAAAAAGATTCACTAAAAGAAAAACAAATTTACATGATCAATTTAAAAGCATATGTAAAATAGACCCATCATTTGAACATAAAATTCATTGGAAAAATGGTTCATGGATTGATACAACTTTCAAAATTGGAGATGGACCATTTAATTATAATGCTACTGATGAAATTGCACAATTAAACCATTATTATATAAGAACATATCCTGAATTTTTAAGTAAAAGAGAAAGAGGAGGTGTTGATAATGTTAATGTGAAAAAGCCTATTGAAACATTTGGTGAAAATAATTTTAATGAAATTGAAGATACATTAGCAAGAGATTTTTTATATAATTAAATATTATAGACTATCTAATAGATTTTTATCATAATAAAATATGACAGATGACTTAAATAAGAATCACCCATTTTTTTCTATTGCAATACCAGCTTATGGATACAATGGCAGGGGTTCCTCATATTTACAACATAATCTATTAATATTAGAAAAACAAAACTTCAAAGATTTTGAAGTTGTTATTTCAGACCATAGCACCGATAATACAATTAAAAATATTTATAATAGCTGGAAAGATAAATTGAATATTAAATATATACCTAATAATAAAGGTCGTGGATATATTTCGCCAAATTTAAATGTTTCAATGCAAAACTGTATTGGCGAATGGATTAAAATTTTATTTCAAGATGATTTTTTATATGATGAAAATTCATTAAAAAAGACAAATGAATACTTATTGAATAATAAAAACACTAAATGGTTGGCAACAGAATTTTACCATTCTAATGATGGAATTAATTTTTATAACCATTATATACCAAGATGGGTTGATGATATATGGACAGGAAATAATACCATGGGTTGTCCAAGTAGTATAACAATTAAGAATGAAAATTTATTATTATTTGAAGAATCAATTGAATGGTTGATGGATGTAGAATATTACAAAAGGATGTTTGATAAATTTGGTCCACCAAATATTATGAATGAAATTACAGTTGTTAATAGGACAAATCAAAATGATAGAGACTCACATTCTTTTACTCAAGAACACATGAACCTTGAATTAGAATTTGTAAATAAAAGATTTAATAAATAAAAAAATGGAAAAAAAAATACTATATGTAAATTGGGGTGGTTTAGGTGATCATCTAGCTTTTTCGACACTACCTGAAATTTTTTCAAAACTTGGGTACGAATTTTATATAAGTGATAAATCAATTTTTAGAGATCCTAAAGTTTATGATTTTATATGGGGATCAAATCCTTACGTCAAAGGCATTACCTCAGAAACAGCAAATTGTGGGCATATTGAAAATTGGGGAGTTAGCGAACCAGTTGTATTTGAAAATCAACACTCAACACATAAAAATATAGAAAGAATATATGGTGTTGACAATAATAATACTTATCCTAAAATTTATTATAAACCTAAAAAAATAAAAGAAATTGAAGACTATATCTTAATTGATTTAAATAGTTTCACTATACGAGAATATCCAATAGATAATATAAAATCACATCTATTGAAATATAAAGGGCAAAAAATTTTAGTCATTCTAACTAATACATACGCATCATTAGTTGTTGATAATAATTTTTTCAATGAATTAAATGTCGAGTTTATTACTACTCAAGATATTTTCCATTATACTGATTTAATATTTTCATGTAAAAAATTTATTTGTCTTTGGAGTGGAAGTTCAGTAGTATCAAGTACGGTAAAAAATATGTATAAAGAAAATCTTGAAATAGAATGCTTTAAAAAGATAAACGATGATAAATGTCCACCAAATTGGGGTACAATAGATAAATCTTTTGGATGGTATGGTAATATAGATTACATTCTTATATAAAATGATAACAAATTACAAAATAAACCAAGACGGAGTAATAGAACAAATAAATAAAGAAAAGTTTATTTATGACAATTCATATGCAAATAGATATGCAATTTTTAATACAAAATCTATTGAAAATTTAAGATTAGGCTATATAATAGGTTCAATAGGTAAAATACCAGATTCTATTATGGATATTGGTTATGGAAATGCGGATTTTTTAAATCATTGTAAAAACTTTATAAATAAATTATATGGTAATGATGTAGAGCCAGCTTTTCCATTACCAGAAGGAATTGAATTTGTTAAAAATATTAAAGACAAAGAAGTTGAACTAATTACTTTTTTTGATTGTTTAGAGCATTTTCACGATATTGAATTTATTAAAGATTTAAAATGCAAATATATAGTTATATCTTTACCATGGTGCACGAAAGGTAATGATGATAATTGGTTCCAGAATTGGAAACATAGAAAACCAAATGAACATATTTATCATTTTAATGAAATATCACTTGAAAAATTTATGAAAAGGCAAGGGTTCAGTATGGTTAATTATTGTAATCTAGAAGATAAAATTCGTAAAGACAATAGCCTTTCGCCGAATATTTTAACTGCAACTTTTAAAAAAGATGTATATTGAATTATTTGGCTCAAGTGATAGACTTGGTGGAAATATTGCTGATATGATATCGCAAATCATATATGCAGTTAAAAATAATATGTATATAAAATATGATAGAAATTATATTAGAGTATATAATAGTTATTATCAGCGTTACAATAGTAGCATTTTTATGCAAACTTTATTTGATATTATAGACAAACATAACTCCACAATAGCAAATGAAACATTCACAGAGTATATCGAATTAACTGCACCATCACATTTTCAAGTTTTATCGAAAACAACATTAAGCATAGAAAAAGATTTATTCTCATATTTTAAACAAAATTTATACACAAATGATATAAAACAATTATTTATAAAAAAAGCAAAAGATTTTAATTATAATATTCCATTTGATCCAAAAAAAACTATTTTAATACATCATAGATTAGAAGACGTAAAAAATAGACCAGATTATGATGGAAGACCATGCGCGGATTATATTAAAGAAAAAATTGAAAATGGTATAATTCCTGATAATGAAGTATTATCACTAAAAAATCCATCTTCTTCATGCCAAATGCAAGCTCCATTATCTTCAAGCAAAATAAAAACTATTATAGATAGTATTTTAAAAAGAAAACCAGATCATGAAATTATTATAGTTACTAATCCAAATGAAAATATTACTGATTTACCTTATAAATGTATATCTAGTAATGATGAATTCTATGATTTATTTTTATTATGCAATTCCGAAACTTTGATATTATCTAGAAGTAATTATGCTCTGTCATCTTTATTTTTTGGATGCTCAACAGAAGCTCATGTTCCTCTTTGGGGAAGTATTCCTACTTATGGTTTATATACAAAATATGACCAAACAGATTTTAAATATTTTTATTAATATGACTAACTACAAAACTAGAATAATAAAAAATGGAGCAAAATTAATAATAAGTGATTTTAATATGCTACCCAATAGAATTGAAGAATCATGGATTAATGATTTCACTGATAATTTTTTAATTTATGATAGAGCACATCGTTATACAGAAAGCGAAAAGATAAAACATCAAAATAATGTTGGATATAACATTTATGATATTTTTGACTTTATAACTAATAATTATTATAATCTACCAGAAATAATGATATTTTGTAAAGCTAATGTAATTCCAAGGCACTGTGGATTTGTTAAATTTATTAACATTATAAATAATACTGTATTTACTCCAATTGAAAATTATATAAGGGAAGCTCCATTATACACGGATGGCTGCTATGCATTTGTTGATGAAAATGATTGTTATAATGAATGTTTTCAAGAAGTTGATTCAACAGCTAATAGATTTGGAACAAAATATATATCTAATTTTAAAAGCTTAATGGATGATATTTTTACAAATTATAAACATGAACATTATATTAAATTTGCTCCAGGTGCAAACTATATAATACCAAAATCAAATATTTTAAAATATAATAAAAATTTTTACGAAACTATGCGTCAGTTTGTTTCATATAGCAAGCAACCAGGAGAAGCGTATATTTTAGAAAGAGCTATTTCAACAATTTTTAATTCTAATTTACAAATAAAAGAAAAGTATAAAATATGATAACAACTAATCTAACAGGTAATTTAGGAAATCATATGTGGCAATATGCAGTATGTAGGACTATAGCTGAAAAATTGGGATATGAATGGGGAATTAATCCAGTTGCTAGTCATGATTATTTTGGTGGCAAGAGTCAAATGACATTTATGAATGTAGATTTTGGAAAACCAATAAAAGGAATAACCTCAGAATATCATGAAAAATGGAAAAACTACAGACATGCAGATGATGTAAACATAACAATGCTAGATGAATCTTTATATAATATAACTGATAACACGATATTACTTGGAGATAATGGAGCAAAAGGCGGTATATATCAATCAGAAGATTATATTTTTAATCGTAAACAAGATATTGCAAAATGGTTTGAAATTAAAAAAGAATCAAAAGCTTATTATGATAACCTTCTTTTAGACATGGGTATTTCATTAGATGATAATTTATGTGTTATTAACTTTAGAGGTGGCGAATACAAAAGTATACCTAATGTTTTATTAAGAAAAGAATATTGGAAAGATGCAATTAATCATATGCTAAATATGAATCCTAATATGAAATTTTTATTAATAACTGATGATATTGAATGCGCAAATAACTATATGCCATTCCCAATAAAAGCAATACATGTTGATATTGGTTTTGATTATTATGTTGTTAATCAAGCCAAATGGTTAATCATTTCTAATTCTACATTTGGTTGGTGGGCGGCTTGGTTAAATGCAAATACCAATAAAATTATTGCTCCAAAATACTGGGCTAGGCATAATGTTAGTGATGGATATTGGGCAACTGGAGATTCATATACAAGAGGATTTACATATATGGATAGAGATGGAAAACTATTCGATTATGAAACTTGTAAAAATCAAGCAATAAAATATTATAAGGACAAAAATTTAATATGAAAAAAATATATGATTCTTTTTTATTTTTTAATGAACTGGATATTTTAGAATTAAGACTTGAAATATTAAATGATTTTGTAGATAAATTTATTATCGCAGAATCTACTGTAACTTTTTCTGGCAAACAAAAACCATTATACTTTAACGAAAATAAAGATAAATTTATAAAATTTAAAGATAAAATTATTCATGTTATCATTGATGATACTCCAGAAGATTTTATTAATCTTCCTTATATTGATAACGCAATTAATTTTAAAGATGAAACTAAAAATAAAATTCTTAAACATGTAGAAAAATCAGAAGGATGGGGTAGGCAAGAAAAACAATGGGGAAGAGAAACTTATCAGCGAGAAGCTATATCATATGGATATCAATATTGCACAAATGATGATATTATTTTAATTTCTGATTTAGACGAGATACCTAATCCTATAGAAATTGAAAATATTAAAAATACTATAAAAGATGAAGTTTTTGATTTTAAGCAAACTACTTATTATTACTATTTAAATTTATTAAAAGAATATAATTGGAGTGGAACAAAATGCTTATCTTATAGTAAATTAAAAGATAAATCAATAAACCTAATAAGACAAAACAAATATACTAGTAATATTATTAATAATGGAGGTTGGCATTTTAGTTTTATGGGAGGGGCAGAAAGAGTAAAAGTTAAAATTGATGCATATTCTCATCAAGAATATAATAATCCATACTATATATCAAATATAGAAAATAATATCCAAAATGGAAATGATCCATTCTTTAGAGGGCAGTTAACAAAAACAGATATCGATAATACATATCCAAAATATATATTAGATAATCTTGAAAAGTATAGAAGCATGATAAAAATATAGAAAGTAATTATATATTAATATATAATATTATTAATAAAATGTACGGAACAACAGATAATCTACATAATCATTTAAATTATACAAGTATAGAATGGAGCACTTCACCTTATTATACTAAAGTTATAAAAATCTTATTGGAAAATCAAATAAAATCATTTATTGATATTGGAGCTTGTAGTGGCGCAGTTTATGAAATTTTAAAAAAACAAATACCTTCGTTATGTAACGGTATCTTAATTGAAGCTAATCCAAGTAATTTTGATTTTATAAATATAAATTCAAAACATAGGAATGAAATTACAGTTTTAAATAAAGCTTTGTTTTATGGTGATAAAATCTTGCACTTAGGAAGTAATAATGATAATGTAGGTAGCTGGTCGATTCGAGATAAAACAAATAATAATAGTTTCGCTATTGAATCAATCACATTTGAAGATGTCTTAGATCTATATTTTAAAGAAATACCTGATTTTGTAAAAATCGACATTGAAGGAGCAGAGTATAATTTTTTAGAAAATTCAAAAAAATTAAAAGAAGTGCCATTTATAGAAATAGAATTTCATGAAAATCTTGATTACGGATATCCTTCTACAGTATGGAATAAGATTTGGAGACCATTTGCGGAAAAATATTTACCCAATCATGAATTAATTTTAGGTGGTCATACAGATTTCTATGATGGCAGTGGTTTTTTCAAACTAAAAGATTTAAATGTTAAATAAATATAAAGTAATAATTTGGGGTCATAAGCTTCATTCGCATACTCATTCTTATATTCATAATGCCTATTACAAGGCTTTTAAATTTTTAGGATTTGAAACATATTGGCTTGATAATAGTGATGATATATCCAATTTAAATTTTGATAATTGTATATTTTTTACAGAAGATCAAGTTCAACATAGCATACCATTAAACAAAAATTCATTCTACATTTTGCATCATTGTAAACTAGATAAATATATTGATAATGGACTTAGATATATAAATTTATGCAATTATGTAAATGATTGTCAATTAGGCAAATCTTATAATTATGAAAATTCAAATGTAGAAAAAATAAATTATTATACATATTACGATTCAGTAAATAAAGCTTTATATCAACCTTGGGCTACAGATTTATTTCCAGAACAAATAGCTTATAGTTTTGTAAAACTAAATAAAAGTTTAAATAATGTATATTATATAGGTTCTATTTGGGAAGAAAATATAAAAGAAATTCAAGACTTTAATAGAGCTTGTATTGAAAATAACAAACAAATCGTTTCTATAAGAAACGTTGATGATGAAACGAATAAAAAATTAATAAATGAATCTTATATATCTCCAGATATAAGATGCAAAGGGCATAGGGAAGTAGGATATATCCCATGTAGAATTTTTAAAAACTTAAGTTATGGGCATATTCCAGCCACAAATTCTATTTACGTAAGAGATTTTTTTGGAGAAAATTCTCTCCCATATGCATCAGACTGTTATGATTTGTTTAAAGTAAACGAAGACTTCATTAATAGTGATGAAAATTTAGAAAATTCAAAATTTCTTTTATCTGAAATAAAAAATAATCATACTTATCTCACTAGAGTAAATTCTTTATTGAATTTTGTACAATAAAATAATACAATCAATAGTTATGAACACCAATATAAAAGATACCTATTATGGGAAAAAAATAGATACAGCTAATATCTTAAACATTGAGGATGCAAGTAAACTAATTAATAATAGGAAAACAATTATTGTAACTGGAGTCACTGGTCAAGATGGCAGTCATATGGTGGATTTCCTACTTAAAAATACTGATTATCTTATTTTTGGTGGAGTCAGAAGATTAAGCGTATATAATCATGAAAATATTAAGCATATTAATTCTGATAGATTTTATCTTATTAATTTTGATTTAACTGATGCTCATGCGATATCAAGGACAATAGAGAAGCTACAGCCAGATTATTTTGTTAATTTTGCTGCTCAAAGTTTTGTTGCAAGTAGTTGGGATTTTTCTAGACAAACTTGGCACACTAATTCAACGGCTGTTCTAGATATACTTGAAGCAATTAGATTGTATAAACCATCTTGTAGATTATATCAAGCTGGTTCTAGTGAAGAATTTGGAAATGTAAAATACTCTCCACAAGATGAAGATCACCCATTAAAACCAAGAAGTCCATATGGAGCAAGTAAAGCTGCCTCTAGACAGCTAGTAAAAGTATATAGAGAATCTTATGGCATATACGCAATTCAAGGTTGGCTATTTAATCACGAAGGGACAAGAAGAGGCGAAGAATTTGTCACAAGAAAAATTAGTAAAAATGTAGCGCGTATTTATAATGCAATTAAAAATAATGAAGATTTTCAACCACTTGAATTAGGAAATATTGAAGCCAAAAGAGATTGGAGTGATGCAGAAGATTTTGTAGAAGGAGTCTGGATGATGTTGAATCAAGATAAATATAATAAAAATTATTCTGGCGAACCAAAGGAGTATATATTTTCATCAAATGAAACTCATACTATTAGAGAGTTTGTGGAAAAAGCTTTTCAATATGCAGGTATTAATGGATCTTGGATTTATGTAGATCCAGAAGGACGAGCCGAAGATGAAATTTTTTGCACAAAAAAAGATAATGGTCAATATAAAATTTTAGTAAAAATTAATCCTAAATTCTACAGACCAGCAGAAGTAGAATTGCTTCTAGGGAACTCAACTAAAGCGAGAGAAGAATTGTGTTGGAAACCTAAAATTTCTTTTGATAATTTAGTCAAAAAAATGGTAGATTGGGATATACAGAAATCTAAAGAATGAATATACTAGTAACTGGTGGGCTGGGTTTTATTGGTTCTAATTTTATTAAATTTATAATTAATAAAAAAGAAACAAATATTATCATAAATATAGACACGACAACAAAACAACATTCTGCAGCCAATGAAAAAAACGTAAAAGATTTTAAAGATAACCCTAAATATAAATTTTATGATTTTTGGTTAGAGATGCTAGACAATGCTTTTATTAAAGATCAATTTAAACAATTGATCAAAGATCATAATATAACTCATATAGTTCATTTCGCAGCCGAATCACATGTAGATAATTCAATATCTGATCCCAAACGATTTATTCAATCAAATATATTAGGCACATTTAATCTCTTGGAAATTATTAGAGATTTTCCAGAAATTAGATTTCATCATATATCTACTGATGAAGTTTATGGTAGTTTAGGAGATGAAGGAAAATTCACAGAAACAACAGCTTACGCTCCAAATTCTCCATACTCTGCTTCAAAAGCTTCTAGTGATATGTTGGTAAGAGCATATCACCATACATTTAAAGCTTTAGTTACAATTTCTAATTGTTCAAATAATTATGGACCAAATCAACATAATGAAAAATTTATTCCAGTTGTCATAAATTCTATATTAAACAATAAAAAAATACCAGTTTATGGTAATGGAAAAAATGTAAGAGATTGGATTTTTGTTGATGATCATTGTGAGGCTATATGGTTTGTACTTAATAATGGCAGGATTGGAGAAACTTATAATATAGGTGGAAATTGCGAAAAGACAAATCTAGATATCATTAATGATATTTGCAAAGTTTTAAATTTAAATCCTCAAGATCATATATCTTTCGTAGAGGACAGAAAAGGCCATGATTTTAGATACGCAATTGATAATTCAAAAATTAATAAAGAATTAAATTGGTTTCCAACAACATCATTTGAAGATGGAATATTAAAGACTATAGATTATTATAAAAATAAAACTTGCTAATATTATAAACTTATATTATAAATATAGCATGTCTAGTAGTAAATTTACTCCCCATAAACTGTGTCAATTTATAGTTAAAAAATATATTAAGAATAATGTAAATTGGCCTAGAGAAATAAAGATCGCTAAAACTTTAATCAAAACTAATAAAGGATACTCTTTTTGGAATAGTTTAAAGGAATTAAAATTACCTAGTTTGGCTTGGTTTTTAACAGATCAAGGAAAAGCTTTTCTAGCCATAGAACATAAAAAGAATGAATTATGTTTAGATAATAAACAAGAAAAAATAGTACTTAATGAAAATAAAGTGGGAGAAGATAAAAAAGTTTGTCAAAAACCTAAAAGTCTGTTAGAATTTATTACATATGGCAAAAAAATCTAAAGAAGAAATTATTGAAGCATCTGGTCCAAGTGCATCAGATAGATTATTATCGTTTTTAAAAGACAACAAAGAGGATCATTATAATTTTGAAGATGAGATATATTATAAGGTATCTACTGGTAGTTTAAATTTGGATATCGCTACGGGTGGTGGTTTATGTCCAGGTTTACATAGATTTATTGGAATGAATGAGGGTGGTAAAACCTCAGAAGCATTAGAAGTAACAAAGAACTTTCTTAAATCAGTAGAAAACTCTAGAGCTTTACTATTCAAAGCAGAGGGTAGATTAAGCAAAGAAATTAAAGAGCGTTCTGGAATTAAATTCGTAACTGATCCCAAAGAATGGGTTGATGGAACTTGCTTTGTATTTGAATGTAATATTTTTGAAACTGTTTCAGAATTGATGAAGGAACTTATTCAATCTAATGATGAAAATAAAAGATATATGTTTATTCTTGATTCAGTTGACGGCTTGATGACAAAAGGTGATGCTCAAAAAAGCATGACAGAAGCAACAAAAGTTGCTGGTGGAGCAGTTATTTCATCAATGCTAATGAAGAAGATTTCCCTCGCTCTTTCTAAACGTGGTCACATGGCAATCTTTATTAGTCAAGTTAGATCAGATATTAAACTTGACCCTTATGCAGCAAATAAGGATATTCGTCAAACTACTGCAACTGGTGGAAATGCATTATTACATTTTGCTAATTGGATTCTAGAATTCGAACCAAAGTTTAACAAGGATCTTATTCTTGAAAAACCAAATGACAGATATGACCCAGTAAAGAATAAGATAATTGGACATAATGTAAAAATTGCAATTAAGAAATCAACTAATGAATCCACAAATTCAAAAGTTCAATATCCAATTAAATATGGTCGCAAAGATGGTTCGTCAGTTTGGAAAGAATATGAAGTAATTGATCAAATTCTTTCTTGGGAATTTGCATCAGCTAAAGGGGCATGGGTAACATTCTCAGATGAAATTATCGCCGAACTAAAAGAACAAAATTTAGAACTAAAAAAGCAACACCAAGGTATAGATAATCTAAGATCTTATCTAGAAGAAAATAAACCAATTGTTGATTATTTTTATAATAAATTTATTCAAACCCTTGCTTCATGAGATTATTAAATGTTAACGGAACTCTCGTTAACAAAAATGTAAGGAAATATCTAGTAAATTGGGATGGCAAATGCAGAAGCAAACTGCAATTTAAATTCAAACAATTCTTTTATCCTTACTGGAAAAATCACATTGTATACGAAGAGTTTCCAGTTTATGGAAGCATGCTTAAAGTTGATTTATTAAATGCAACAAAAAAGATAGCAGTTGAGATACAGGGTGACCAGCATGAATCTTTTAATAAATTCTTTCATGATAATTCTAGATTAAAATACCTTCAAAGCATCAAAAGAGATGTTAAAAAAGAAAAATGGCTTGAAATAAATGAATTTAAATTCCTTCAACTCTATGAATCTGATTTAAAAACTTTATCACCACAATACATAGAAGAAAAGTGCGGAATTTTAATTATTTAAGTGTAAAATTAGGTGGTGACTAATAAGAAAAAATTCAATTTTCCAGATGCACTTTTAAAGCAAATTGATGAATGCAGTTTCGGTGGATATGTTCTTTTTAATTTCTCAAATAAAGGCGAGCCTCAAGTATTCACAAAGTTTGATAATCAAATAAATGCTATGGCACTTTTATATTATTTAAATACTTGGAGTCAAAGCGTAGATCAACTTAATCTAGAAGCCACAACAGATTTAATTGCTAGAAAAAATGACGAAGACGACCAAGAAGACGAAGATTAACTTGACTTTTAATTTTTAATATAGTATCATAACTGTTGATGATTTATTCTATTCAAGTAGAACGACATGTATTAAGTGGTTTAATTAAATATCAAAATTTATTTGCAGAAGTAGATATTTTCTTAAATGATACTGACTTCTTTAATGAAGTTCATTCCACTATATATTCTGTTTATAAAAGCATAGCTCATAAAGGAGAAAAAGTAGATAAAGTACTTTTAGCAGAAAAGATTAAAAATCTTGGTATATCTTTTAAAGATGATATTAATATATTTGACTACATCGAAAACTTGGCATTCTCTCAGATCACAGAAGAAGCCACAA
>Ga0214921_10001782_pt1 | contig 36103 bp, 30 predicted proteins | sample LL1505_MetaG_FD_177992 | JGI IMG/M metagenome (GOLD analysis project Ga0214921, IMG submission 177992) | Freshwater microbial communities from Lake Lanier, Atlanta, Georgia, United States - LL-1505 | ecosystem: Environmental > Aquatic > Freshwater > Lake | place: USA: Georgia | collected... | reverse complement strand
CGGACGACAAAAAGCCAGATTGGCCAATGCCGCACCATGGGCTCCCACGACCACCCGGGCCGATCGAAAGGCGCGGGCCTGCTCGGCCACGCTCATCTTCTCCGGCTCAATTTGGGCAAACCCGAGTTTCTGAAGACCAGCCCATATCTTTTCAGCTTCGACCAGCGGACGACGGTCTCCTTTTCCCCTAGCAACAAAAACAAGCTCCACTCCTTTTACCGTATCGGCAGAAAAACTGTTCCTCAAAAACTCCACGATTTCGGGAGGCGGCAAGCCCATAGGCCCTGGCATGCTGGGCAAGGTGGCCTCTTCACACAGGTAGCCTTTTTTACTTTTTCCAAAGACACGACATTTCTCCAGGGGGATTCCCAAGGCCTCTAGGGTTTCTTGCTGAAACGGTTTTGTGATTCCGTTGACCACAAAGTGGTCAAAACTTTCCAGCTTAAAACCACCTTTTTTGGCCAATTCGATGCGGGGAAGCACATCTATCATCCAGTGATAATAGCTCTCTCCACCTGTGGCCGCCAAAATCAGGGATCTTCCCTTCAAAAAACTTGTCGAAGGCATCCACACCCTCCGCATCGTCCAATTGAACTCTGGCGGCTGTCCCCATTCGCATGAAACATCCCCCAGAAGCCTTTGTTGGTCGTCCACGACTGCAATAGTGGGTCCATACACGGCTACCCTTTTGAGTGGCACACACCAGGATGGGCCAACCCAAAGGATGCTTTTATCCAAATGCGGATGGCTTTGCGGCAGCACCGGATCAGAAGCGGGCGCCTCACGAAAAACAGGTTTTTTCCCTTGAAACAACTCCTCCTCTTCGCATCCGACGACGCGAAGGGGAGCGTGAGCCCAAAGCCCGAACCTTCTGCTCATCAATCGCAGATTTTGTGAAATATGAGTTCGGACTCTCTTGAGTTCCATGCCTTGGGTTCGTGATGGTACCGCGGACGCGCTCACTCTTAGTTTCTCAGCCTGAAAAGAACCCCAGATTTCGCCGATCCTGAGGAGTTCGCGGCGAACCGACTTTTTAGTCCCCTCAGATAAAATACGACCAAAAAGCCGTGCCGATAGCCATGCAATCCTACTGATTGTGTAGACCAGATCCCCTTGGGCACGGCCGCCCTTAAGCCTTCCAAGATCTAGCCCAGACAGAAATGCTGTGATTAGGTGATTCTTCGTTTTTTGGTAGTGATATACCGCCAGCTCCCTCGCCAAGATACGAGGCCAAGCTTTTGGATTCTGCTTCTCTATCCGCATCTGCAGATCCGTGCCCTCATGATAACCAAACCTCTTTTCGTTGGGCCCCAGCTCAGGATTCATTCCGCCGAAGTTCAGGTAAAGCTTGCGCGGCATGAACAGGTTTCCCTCCGGGAGGTATCTGCCCTCTGGCATCATTTCCGGACCCGAGGCGGGTGGCACCTGCTCTCCCGGCAGGAGGTAATCCCCGCCTAGGAGCATCTCTTTTCCACTGTTTATGCGGATCATGTGTGCAGCCCGCTCCAGCCAGACCGGGGGCGCAACGCAGTCATCATCCAAAAAGGCGAGCCACTGTCCTCCTGCTACCCTCGCCCCAAGATTTCTGGCTTCTGAAACATTATTCGAGGCTCTTTTTTTGTAGATGACCCCATGGCCGCCTGCATTCGTCTTTTTTACAACATCCTCTGCTGATCCATTTGAATCGTTATCGACAACAATAATTTCATATTCCTTCCTTTGCAGGGATTGTTGCAGCAGTGCCTCAAGACAGTTCATCAACTTAATCGGCCTAAGATAGGTCGGTATAATAACGGAGAATAACAATTCGTCTTTCATGACAAGGTCTTTGACTGACTTCGATTCATATCTGGCTCGTTCCTTCGCCAATCTTCATGCTGAGTGGTGCTTTTCTCCACCTTTTTAATGACCGGGTGCAAAATCCTCCGGAGGATGCGAACCCACCACACATGTTCGGGGTGCGTGATGCACCATAATTCCATGTTTCTTTGCATCAGAGCCCATCCAGCTCTTGGGGAAAGAGCTCCCGATCGAAGTTCATGGGTGGCATGGCCAAGATGAAATAGCTTCGCTTCTCCCCCTAGTAGATGGAGATTCACGTTTTCCCGATCCCGCGGTCTTTGTTTTAAATTCTGGCTTCCTTTTGCGTAGGAGTAATCATGATCGCAATGAATAACTCGCATGGCTGCGGAGATATCAATCACCTGAATATTTTGGCTCCGCGCATGATAGATCATCCAATTATCCCAGCCCCGAGATCCGATCAGAAAAGCTGGCATCGCTTGGAAGGATAATTTCCGAAATAGGAACATATCCATAGCGCATGCTTCCCCCCAAACGCCCTCCTCACGAGCCCGCGCATAAAACTGATGCCAATCCTCCTCTTTTTCTAATGCTGGGCCGACCCATTGACTCAGACAACACCGCCGGGCCGAGGCCAGCCAAGGACCCGGTAACGACTCAAGGGATGCAACCGCGGCAGTGGCCGACGAATCCAACAAAATGTCCGAATTGAGGTACATGGCCAGGTTATTTCCGGCCAGTTTGGAGACTTTTTCAAAAGAAAATTGGATTACTTCCCCCTTTTCGGAGCTCAAAGGCAGGGAACCCGCAAATTCAAATCCCACCTCACGGGCAAAACTTTCCCAAGTCGTCCCATCCCCAAAGAGGAGGATTCGAGCTTTTGGAAATGTGCGCCTCCAACTGCGAAACGCAGAGATCTGCACTGCCTCGGTATTCGCCTGACGAGGCTTCGGTGAGCTGAAGATAATCACTTGGCTTTCCGCAACCGCCGCTTCGTTGTCCGTACCAAGGTCCGCATCCATTCGTACCCAGACCGGACGGCCACATCAGCAACCTCAACTGGGAACACGCGGAAATCACAGCCAACCGAGGGAGGCTTCGGTGTGTAATGAAGCGCCCATCCGCAGGCCGGAAAGCACCTTAAAAAGATGGCAACTTGAATTATCTCGATTGGCATATTATTTTTTAGCAGTACAATAATCTTTGTGTTATTCAGTTCTGGCAGAAAAACCACGCCGAAAGTGTATATGATTACGTATTTTTTTATTATGCGACGAACGCATCTTCCTCAAAGAAATCCGGCAAGTTCTTTCTAATAACCGGACAAATCCATAGAAATTCCTTTGCGGTCTTTTGAAATAGTTGAATATGATTTTGGGGATATTGAACTCTTCCGCACCATACATTAAGAAAGAAGCCAAAACGATTGCGTAGGCCTGAATTTTCCAAAGCCTTTTTCTCGTTTGGGAATTGCAATATTCAGCGAGTAACATTAGCGGAGAAACAGTTTTGTTTTTTAAAAGTATTTTTCCCGAAAACTCCATATTTCGAATAATATGACAGATGCTTTCTAGTCGTACAGACTGCCCACACCTAAATACAACAGCCGCCTTATCGAAAGATTTTTTTTTCTTCGTTCTGTTGCTTCGATAGAAAAGACAGGAAAAGTGCCCACTTTTTGATGCGCTTGAGGGATAGATGCATATATTATTATTGGGGTCATACTGCATCGGGCGCACTTCCTGAAGAATTATTTTTTCTTTATTGGATAGACCTTCGTTTTTTTGAATAAACTCAAGTTCCTGGTTTTTGCTAGAGTTTTGCAGCGGAAACGTCCCTTCTCTTCTTACATTGCTGGGGTTGAGTTTAATAAAATTACGAAAAGCGTTCGTTGGCGGATCTTCGAAAAGCTTTTTTATCTCCATCTTCATCATGATACTTATTTCGTTTGAAACTCTTTCATTCCCAGAGCGCCAAGCAGCAACTGTTTTTCCTGAATAAAAAGTGCTTTTATAGTTTTCTATAAGCATTAAGCAGTGCCCATAAAATGCACTATTTTGATGAGCTTTTAGCCAAAGTTTTGCCATGTTCTTCTTATTTCGAAAGCAGTGGGCCGCCAGATGCGCAAAATGTGTAGTAAGGCCCGTTTTTGCACATAATTCACTTGGGCTATATTTTCCAGCCATGAGCTTTGGGAACCAAGAAACTTCTCTTGCTTCACCCCCTTTATACTCTTTTGTTCTAAAATACAGATGATCACTTTTTTTATTCTTTTTGATAAGCTTGAGAAAGTGGGCACATTTCAAGATGATTGGGTCATCATCCCCTAATAATATGATCCACTTGCCATGACTGGCCCGAATGATTTTTTCGCAACCTTTCACCATTCCCACATTCGGCCTGGATTCGATCAAGAGAAGATTTTCAACCTTCTTTTGCAGCATCCGGATTTCGTAGATGTGTTTTTTATCTTGGGAGTCGTTGTCGTGAACAATGATCTGCACCTCGGGATGATTGAAGTAGCCCAACTTTTTCAGATCGATTAGACGCTCATTCAAGTGGTCTGTTCGGTTGTAGGTCGGTATGCCGATCGCCAAAAGGGGTTCCATTATTTTTTTGCCAAACGCTCGCATCTTTAATCCAAGCTATCTTTGGAAAATAAGAGTAAGTTTTTGTTCTATCTAGTGTTTCTAGAAGCCTCGCTGCATAATTCTGTTTTTTAGTTCAACGTTTTTTGCGTAAGGAGTGTCTACCGAATCGATCGTGAACACTTCATCTTTTTTAATGTCTTTTAACAGAATCAGGCCACTCTTTAGGGGGGAACACGTTCAGCGTGAGAAATCATCGATTTGCCTCGGAAAGCATTGAGCGAACATACCCAGCTAAGTGATTATGGAAACCATAATTCTTGCGCTCTCTTTTTAGTCCAAAGTGCTTCCTGAATAATCTTTTCCAAGGAGGCACGCCTACTTCTTTCCACATTTCTCCTGCCAATCGGGCCCGGTCTTTTTCATCCCACAGTTCCTGATGTCGAGCATGAAAGGCCAGCGGTTCCTGCAGAACCTGGACTCGATGCCCCAGATGGAGCGCCCGAAACGGAATCCAATAGTCCCACCAGGGCAGCCCCAGTCCAAAGTAACGATTTAAGAAAACTCCGCGTAACTCGGGCCCCAAGAGCACGCCATCGTAGCCCCAAGGGTCTTTCTCCATTTTCTCCATTTCACCCCCCGATTCATAGCGATCAATCTGCCAGCGAGGGATCATCGTTACCCCCCTCGGTTCCTGACTGAGGGTTGTCCTCGCGTTCTCAGAGAGAAGAATATCTGCATTTAACATAAGACTAAATTTGCCTTCATTCCTGGCAAAGGAAGTCTCGATCAGGTCGGCCACCGCAACCAAAGGCCGTTTATTCCGCCCGCGACATGCTTGGTCCACGCCCACAACTTCCACGAACTGTCCATACCGCTGTCGAATTGTCTCCACCTCCTTTGGTAAATTGAGACTGACCCCCTGAAAACCGGCGCCCTTCCAGCTTTTTAATCCGGCTATTTGCCGTTCCTCGACTGCCAGTTGAGGACTCACGCTCGTCAGAATTGCTGGCGGTCGCTCCCCTTTTTCAGTTATTTCTCTGGGTTCCATCCTTATTCCACAATCAATCTTTGCTTAGTTCACTTTGCAAAGAATAACCTGCCATTGAGCTTTCTTAACTTTAGAGGCAAAAGAATACTAGCCTTACTTTTCTTTGGACTTATCAGAAGTTCCTTGATCAGTTATTTTGTTTCGATCAGCTCTCTCCTTTGCCATTCTTGTAAAGTCTGATTCGAGACCGGTATGTTCGTCCAGTTAGAAGGCAACTGAACTTTGGAGTTGGTCCGCTGGAGCTTTAATCTTGGCATGGGTGGCTCCTGGTCGATTTTTTTGAATCTCAAACCCGCTTCCTTAAGCCACGTTTCGTTGCTTTGGAAAGACGGGATGTAAACATTCAGCGGTTGTGGCATATTTTTCAGGAAAGCGAGCTGTCTGGTAAGCACCGCTTGGTTTTGGAAGCATCCAGACATGTAAAATGCAAAAATGAGGATGGAATTAAGCAAGCCGACTGCAATCGAAGCCCTCGCCAATCCGCCCGCCAGACCCATCGGTCGCAAGGTCAGCACAGGAACTGCAAAGGCCATGGGCACAAGCCAGCCTTGGGGAACCCATCTGGCCCACCAAGTTTGGGACAAGAGGCAGCTCACCAAAATTCCCAAAGCAGGAACCCAGGCAACCCAGGGAATCGTCATCCTGAATAGCGCGATAAGAAATGCCAGAAATGCGAAAATAAACACGCCGCCATAAAGCGGCCCAAAGCCTCCTGATCGGGGATCCGAATTTAAATCCTCAAAAAGGGAAAGCTCCGGCCGGTTGAACCAAAAAGGGAATTTCCAGTCCCAATAAAGGCTCATCGTACGGGTGGGGGCAAAATGGCTTCGCACAAAGACCTCTATCTTGCTCATTCCGGCCGCCTCGACGGGGGCGCAGGAGAATCCCCCAACACCGAAATGTGGCGTCTTTAGATCAGTTACGCTGATCAGTCTGGATAAATTGTATGTTTCGCCCCTCTCTAGGAGATGACTGAATAATGCGATTAGGGCCAAACCGACAAAAGCCGCCCCGATCCCCAGAATTTTTGGCATTGTCCATCCTTTCTTGGCCAACAACGCACCAAAGAAACCGACTCCCAGAATCATGCTGTAGCCAAGGCCGGAGACTTTGGCGGAAGCCACTAGGGACAGCACGAGACCCAAAAACATCCAACGCTTGACCTTTTGTGGAGACAGGTAAACCAATCCATATGCGGACACCAAGCAGGCCAGCAGGGAGCCTGTAAATCCGTCAATGTAGTAGGAGGAAAGTTGGTATACGAAAACGGGATTTAAGGCGGCTACGGCCGCACCCACCCAGGCCCACTCCACACGCAACCCCACCGCCCATAAAAAACGAAAAACAGTCCCGAAAGCTGCAACTGCGGCCAGCAAGTTGACTGCCTTGCCCGCATTGATTTGTCCCGTCAGCGAAACGATCCAAGCCGATAAAACGTGAGGGGCCGGCGAGAACCGCGGGGTGCCACCTCCCACGAGGGCCTCCACCATCCCCTGCCTTGCACCCATGCCATCCCAGCTGAAGTCGTGAAAAGGGGAGGCCAGTGCAGCCGCCGCGGCCGTCACCACGAGACATCCAAGCCATATGGCCCATCCTCCCCTGCCGGGCTTCATAGAGAGGCTGGCCGCCAGCGCCGATGCGGCGAAAAAAATTCCGTGCCACGGGCTCATTGGGACTCCCAGCCGAAAAAGGGCCATGCTGCCAAAGTAAAGTCCTGCAAATCCCGCCAGAAGGGCCACACTTCCCACCCAGATCTTTTTCCTCAACGGCTCCGCCCCTTGATATGTCGTTTCATCCTCAACCATCAGCTTTTTATTTTCTTTTAGTCTTTCGCTCATCTTTTTAACGCCTACCGAAAACTGACAACCGCCAACTTGCTAAATCCCTCACAGCCCTAAGCTTTTTTAATCTTCATCTTCAATCCCCTCCGAAATTTAGTGTCCCTTAACCCCCAACACAATCCTAACCGTTTTTGCAAGGATAATAAGATCCAGAAGAATCGACCGGTTTTTGATGTAGTACAAGTCGTACTCTAGTTTTACGCGGGAGTCGCCCACGCTGTTAGCATAACGGTGCTTCACCTGCGCCCAACCGGTAATTCCCGGTAGCACCTTGCCCCTGGCGCGGAAGAAGGGGATTTCTTTTTGCAGCTTGGCCGCAATTTCGGGCTGCTCAGGCCGAGGTCCTACCAGGCTCATCTGACCTGCGATTACATTGAAAAGCTGGGGAAGTTCATCAATCCTTAGTTTCCTGAGAAACTTGCCCACTGGGGTGATACGGGGATCATTTTTTTCCGCCCATTTTTGGCCAGCATCCAGCGGCTGGCTGTTCATCGTGCGGAATTTGCGAATCACAAACCTCCTGCCGTGCAAACCCACCCTGTGCTGTCGATAGATGCACGGGCCTGGGGAGGTCAATTTTATCAACACGGCAGCCACGATCATGATGGGTAGGGTTCCCACTAAAAGGATTCCACTACTGCAAACGTCCATGGCTCTCTTAAAGACACGGTAAAAGATTGGCACCTGCACATGCGACCAAAAGGTGGTGGGTAGCCATCCTTTGCCTAGGTGCTCTACCGGAATTTTGCCCAGGGTTTTCTCAAAAGCTTGTTCCAATGAGAGGATCTCCACCCCTTTTTCAAAGCAATTCACCAGACCAGACAAGGCGGCGGGAGAAAGCCCGCTGGGTTCGGTCAAGATGATTTCTGAAACCTTGTTCCGGGCAAGGAACTGCTCAAGCTCCCTCATCCGAATCGCCTTTCGGCTGGGTCCTTTCATGCCAACCACCTTCCCCGAAATAGGATTTAGCTGGCCGACGAATTGCCAGTTTTTGAACCCCTCAAGGGCCAGCTCTTCCGTGAAATGTTTGCAGGAATCGGGCTGCCCTACGAGAAGGGTCGGGACCGCCATTCGGGTCCAGGGTAACAGCCGGTCCTGGAGGCTGCGCCCCACCACCGCTCCCGGAAGGGCGAGCAGCAAGAAAAGGCCAGGTAAAAGGCGGGGGACGATAAAAGCCGGCTGTAAAGCCCGACTTTCGCGGCTGAAAATGAGAAAAACGATAAAATAGATAAAACAGGCAACTAGCCATGCTCCAAACCAGCGGAGCAAAAATCTATCCCGCCTTTCCAAGCTTTCCAGTGTATGACAGTCGTTGAGTAATGCTGTCACCGCAAGGACTCCTCCTGCGAGCCAGAGCCAGGGAAGCTGGCCAACCACCGCCTCTGAGTCCTCTGGGGCGAGTCGAACTGCCAAGTGAAAAGCGACCAGAGCACACCCCATCAAGCCGATCACATCGAATAACATCACCACCATCTTTCGTTCCAGGGGACTCATCAGGATGTTCGGATCGGGCGCATTTCCCTTTTGTCCTCAGCAGTCAGGATCGTTTGGTAAAGCTGGTGATAGGCGCGGCCCATGCTTTCTCCCGTGAGGAGCTGTTCATACCGTTGCCGGGCGGCACGGCCCATCCGGGTGGCAGCGGCTGGATCGACAAGCAGGCGGTTCATGGCCTCCGCCAAGCTTCGAGGACTGGCTGGCGGAACCACCAGCCCCGTTTCCAAGTGCGCGTTCACGTAGGATGTGCCACTGCCAATTTCGCACGTCACCATTGGCCTAGCATAGATTGATGCCTCGACCAAAACCATTCCATAAGCTTCGGAGCGGACATGGGATGGCAGGACAAACGCACGGCACTGCCGCAGTAGCGCGACTTTCTCTTCGTCTGAAATGTGGCCGGCGAAAACGATTCGGGCAGCAGGAAATCGTTTTGCGTATTGCTTGAGTTCTGAGAGTTCTGGGCCCATACCAGCGATGACAATCCTCGCTGTAACCTCGGATGCGGCTTCGATGAGAAAATGCAGGCCCTTGTAGTAACGCGTTGCTCCGACAAAAAGAAAATAGGGCTCTTCGAGGCTTAGGTTTAAGCGTGCGAATATTCCGTCGTCCGCTTTCGCCGGAAGTGAAGCCTCATCAATACCAAGCGGAATAATATGGAGACGCATCGCGATCTTCGACTGAGACAGCACCGGGCTGGTCGAAGCGTAGGCAGGGGATGTCGCCACCAGCGCGTCCATCTGAGCGATCATGCGATTCATGAGCGGGGCGTAGAGGCGACAGAGCAATTTCTGGCGTACGATGTCCGAATGCCAGGTCATAACCGTTTTGGCCTTTGGGCGGGTAGCGAGATGCAATAAATCGGCAAAGGGCCAGGGAAAGTGGTAATGAATCACATCTGCACCCGCCGCCATTTGGCCAAACAAGCGGAAGGCATTGGGGCCACCTAGATCGCAGGAAGCCGGTGCCAAGTAGGATTTGGCGCGCCCGATGCATCCTTCCTGGTTGCTCAAAAACACCGGATCAGGATTTGGAGAAAGGGCAAAGACCGTGCTGTCGACCCCCACCGCCTTGGTGGAAAGACATATCTGCCGAATGGATTCCGCCATCCCGCTGGCACCATCAGGAAAGTAGGTTCTGTACACGTGGAGAACTTTTGTCACAAAAACTTATAAACCTGCGAAAATAAGCGGAGGTTTAACACTTATCGGCAGCCCCCCATTTAAGGAGCTTGCGTTGCTAGGGTCAGGATCAAGAACAGCTACTTGATGCGCTCCGCGTCCACAAGCATTTCAATAATCCGGTCGAATTTATGTTCAGCACGCCAACCAAGTTCTCTAGCAGCCTTGCTGGCATCGCCACAGCTTCGCTCGATATCCAAGGGGCGAAATAGCGAGTTGTCCGAGACAACATGGTCATTCCAATCTAAGCCGACACAATCAAAAGCCTTCGCAACGAAATCCTGCAAAGATCGCTCTTCCCCAGTGGCGATGACAAAATCGTCCGGTTGATCCTGCTTTAGTATTCTCCACATAGCCTCTACATAGTCCGGCGCCCAACCCCAGTCCCGGTCGATTTCAATCTTGCCTAGCTTCAAAGTTTCCTTAGAGCCGTTGGCGATCCGCACAGCCGTCGAGACAATCTTACTTGTGACAAAACGCGTCGAGCGGAGGGGAGATTCGTGATTAAAGAGGATACCCGTGCAAGCAAAAAGCCCGTAGGCCTCACGGTAGTTCGTGACCGCATAGTGAGCTGCAGCCTTTGCGGTCGCGTAGGGACTGCGCGGATGATAAGCCGTCGACTCATTTGCCGGAGTGAGTGTGTTTCCGAAAACCTCGCTCGAACCCGCGCTATAAAATTTGCAGGGCTTGCTGAGCAGTCGGATGCACTCCAAGAGATTCATGGTTCCGATCAGAATGCTATCAAACGTCTCGACAGGGTAGGCAAAGGACATTCCCACAGATGTCTGTCCTGCCAAATTGTAGATCTCGTCCGCATCAGCCTGCTGAAGGGCAGTCAGCACACTCCGAAAGTCCGACGTCACCATCGAGGTCACTTTCACCCGATCTCGTATGCCCAATTTCACCAGATTGCTAAATGAGGAAACCTCGTGGTCACGGGACGTGCCGTGCACTTCGTAGCCCTTTTCCAGGAGAAGCTTGGCCAAGTATCCGCCGTCCTGCCCGGACGCACCAATGATAAGAGCTTTTTTCATATTTTTAAGGTGTATTTTTTAGATCACCGTGATCAATCTTTTTCTGATTTTGCTCTTGATGATATTTGCGCCTTTGAGTACGCCCCCTCAAGCTCCTCGGCAACAAGATCCCAAGTAAACTGCCTGACTCTATCTGTAAGGGCAACCGTCTGGATCTTGGAAGTTATAGCCATACGCAATTTTTCTGAAATATCTTCAATGCTTTTGGGGTCAACATAGTGAGCTTCCTTGCCAAAGTATTCCTCCGTGCAGCCCTCTTTGGTAATAACCATGTTGGCACCTGCAGCTGCAGCTTCGAGGGCGGCCAGCCCTGGAGTTTCTAGCAAACTTGGCAGGGCAAAAGCAGAGCAAGCGGCATATGCGGACCTCAGAATTGGTGAACCATGTTCCATGTAACCCAGATAAGTGAATTTCCCTGCAAACTTTTCATTCATCTCTTGGAAATAGCCCTTGTCTCTCACATTTCCAATCAACACGGTATGGATGCCAATTGTCATGCTAGCCTCCAGTAGAGCCATCTGATTCTTGCGGGCCTCGATATTTCCGACGCACAACACAAAAGGAAAATTAATTCGGTGTTTCGCTAGGAATAAATCCTTTCCCGCGGAATCAAAAAAGCATGCGTCAACTCCATTGTGGGTCACATGATACTTCTGGAGCGGTTCCGAAAAATGTTTTGTAAACCGCTCCACTTCTGCAAGGGAGTTAGGGCAGATAATATCTGCCATTGATAGCATTAAGCCAACCTCCCCCATGGGATACTGGTCGATGTATTCGGACAGCCAGAGGATTGGACTTACCACGAGCGGTATTCTGTGGTTCTGGGCATAGGCGCAAAGGTTGTAGGTCCCGCCCTGCACGGAAAAGTGGTGGATCACATCAGCATCTGACAACTTGTCCTGCCATGGGTTGAAAAGAGCTACCTTATGTCCACGCCTCTCAAGCGCTTCCTTGGACTTGATCAGCTGGATCTCCCCTCCCCCAGGGCACTGAAATGCAGCCGGATAGGTATCAAAGTAGATTTTCATTCATCAGGTCAAGATTGGACTCAAAACACTTTCTGAAAGCCATCAGATCACCGGGCGTAGGGTTACAGTTTGAAGCAAGATGTTTGGTTTTTTTCAATAATTCCTCGCAGCCTGGAAGTAGCTTTGCTGGAGTCCTCTTCCACCCCTCCTGTTTGAGTTCATCGTAACGTCTTTGAATAGCTTCTACAGCCACACTGGCTGAATGCTCCCACGAAAAACGCTTAAGCTGCCTCCCCGCATTTTCTAAAAGGCGCTCCCGAAACCCCCTATCTTGAATCACCTGAACCATCTTATCCGCTATCGACTGAGGGCTGGTGGGATTAAATAGCGCTTCATCCATCCCCACCACCTCGGGGATACTGGCGCGGTTTGAGGCAATTACCGGCGCCCCACAAGACATGGCTTCCAACACAGGCAGCCCGAAACCTTCGTGCAGGGATGGGAATATGTAGGCTAAACAGGCGCAGTATAGATGCTTGAGAGCCAGATCGGATATGTAATCGGTCAGGACCACTTCACCAGGCTCTATGCCAAGGCTGGCCATAGCGCGATCCAGGATCTCCCGTCGCCCCGGATCTAGCTTGCTCGCAATCACCAGTTGGTGGACGGCACGTACCCTGCTGGGCAGCAGGGCATAGGCCTCAAGCAAGCCGTTTAGGTTTTTGCGATAATCGAAGCCTCCCGGTGCGTAAAACAAAAAGCCAGATTTGATACCCAAAACTTTGAGTGTATCTTCCAAAGCTGAATCATTATCGACCGGTTGCCAGAATTCGGTTTCTACCGCAGTGGAGATGTTCACAACAAGATTTCCAGCAACACCAAGGCATTCTATGGCCTCCTTTCTGGAATGCTCGGAAATGGCAAGCAACAGATCCGCCTGTTTCACATTGTCGAGCTTGACCATGTAATAGTCCCTAAATGCTCCTAGAGGCAAATATAACTCCTCCATCACTAAGGGAATCAGATCATAGTGGGTCAGCGATACGAGAACATGTATCCCAAGGAGGCCGACGGACGCTACCGCATCGTCCCCCCATCCATCCGCTAGTAACGTCGGAACATGAACAAAATCAGGCTCTAAACATGCAATGGCATGCTCTCTAAGAGCCCGAGCCGCAATCTGTCTCCAAGCATTCTTGGGACAAGACGCAGCACAAGGAGATGGAATCTGAAAGGTTTTGACCGTTGCACTGGGAACCTGAGCAAGTAGATCTTCTTTTAATGTAGGCAACTCATTCGGAAATGCCCCACTTAACAGAAAAACAACATCATGACCCGAGCCAATTAGGCGTTTCGCCATCCCAAGCATCAATGAGCGCGAGGCACGCCCGACGCCCCTATAACGACTATCTGACTGGCAAGCTTGGAAATCTAATATTAAACGCACAATAATTTCTATAATAGTTATTTTGGAAATATACCCGTAGCTTGGAAATTGATATTAACCCCCTCAGTAATTCTGGGGTATATATTAAATAACTGACACGCGCTTTAGACGATCAGTTCTGTCATGAGCTGAGACAGAACCTGTGCCCCTGCCCTCACATGATAATTCTGCTTCACATGATCGAATGCATTATCACGCACCCTTCTGCGCAGGGCTACATCAAAGGCGTATTGCTCCATCGCAGCCAGCCAAGCATCGTAGGTGTTCTCCACCAACAAGCCGGTCACACCGTTCTTCACACAATGATTATAAATTTCTGCTGAAGAGTATATTCCAGGAATTCGAGCCACCCCGTAATTAATATATTTGAAAGGGTTCTTGCATGCGTTGAACCCAGCTGATTCTATGTCCTCACTTGCCCCCAACGGCGTGATAGCAAACATGTAATCGCATGCCATAATCGTTCTCATGTATTCCTGATAAGGCATGCGATTTGTAAAATGCAGAAAAGGGAGCGAGAACATTTCCGGGAATGGGTCCCCGTAAAAATCCAGCACATAATCAGGATGCAGCATAAAGAACACATTGAGCGCACTTAGGATCGCTTCCTTTGACTCCTGTACTTTTAGGAAGTCTGCATTAGTGAATACAATCCGGCCCGAGCTGGATTCAGAACCAATGCCACTTGGCTTTATGCGCTGAGCGTAACGCTCGATCCACATCCCGTTCGGAAGAAATACCAACTTTATATCAGGAATCACCTCGGGCAGGCGCCTCATTAGCTCCTGGTTCGCCACCGTCACATAATCACACAGGGCGATGATATCCATGGTGTGGTTTGCGATAGCTTTGGTACTCCCACCACTGTAGCAAGGAAACGAGAAGATCCAGTCATCCACATCGTAGATGACTGCCTTTCCCAGGCGGCGGGCTAGCCGCACCAACTCCAAGGCTTGTACAGAACGGTGCTTGCTGAGCACCATTATATCCGCCCATGCTACAGCTCGGGCCACGAACGCATGGTTCTCGGATAAGGAAAAGTGCTCAATCCCGCAGGTCTCTTCCAGATAATCTAGGACTTCCGTAACCCGGGTTGAAACCGACAAAGATGGCGCGCCTGGTGCCACCAGAGACTCTCGGTTCAGCGCCAATACGCGGGCCCCCCTTAGTAAATGGCTCATCCTACAGCTCCCCAGCCGATATTGGAAAGGGGCCCTAGTGCAAAGCCCTTGAGTCGGAAATGCAACTCTCCTCCATCTCTAAGACCACAGGAGTTCAGCACCGATACGCTGGCCTGAGCCGGCAAGAAGGCTGGGAAACTGTCCATTCCCACCCCCAGTATGTGCTGCAGGATACAACTGATGGGCCCCGAGTGGGACACCGCCATGACAGACGAAAGGCCGCATTGGCACAGTTCATGCCAGAAGGTCAGAACCCGGCGATTGAGATCCAGATGAGACTCGCCCCCCGGGTACTTATTGGCATTCGAGGTGTAAAAATCTGGCCAGTCGGCCAGAAACTCTGGCAGAGGCTGTTCAGCTACTGTTCCGGCCTGAGTTTCCCCCAGACGCGGGTCTTCATGCCAGGAGGCTTCCGGAAAGAGCAATTCTGCAGTTTGTCGCGCTCGCCCCCAGTGACTCACGTAAAAAGCCTCCGGGATAACTCCAGCGTCGCGTAAAAAAGCCCGCAAGGCCTCCGCCTGAGCCACGCCCTGGGCCACCAGCCCGTCCAACGAAGTTCCCGTCACCAGCCCTGCCACATTTGCTGCTGATAGGCCATGCCTCACCAGATAGACAATCATGCTGCCGCCTTTCGGAGAACTTCCACCAACGGCACCATCGCGTTGGGGAAACAATAGCCACTTACATGGTCCTTTAAGGCCGAATTAAAAACCGGACGCTGGAGCACCTGCTTCACGCCCTCAGCAATTGATTGACTAGAAAGTGGATCGGCATATTCGGCATGCTCTAGGAAATGCTCCCGTGACCAATCCGAATCGCTCAATAACATCCGGCAACCAGAAAGCCCCGCCTCCAAAGCCGACAAACCTGCCGGCTCAAGGGATAGCTCCACATAGAAACGGGCGTTCTGGAATGCAGAACGTACAATTTCGGAACGCTGAGGCAAACTATCAATGAAGAGAGCCTCATTCCCCCCAGCCTTGCGACAGGCATCGTAGTAAGCCTTATCCCGATACTTTCCCACGACGACTAGAGGAATGCCCAACTCTTTAAGAGGTGAAATGATGGACAACTGGTTCTTGCCGGGTTCAATGATCCCCATCCACAATGCGTAATCCCGTACACCATACAAATCCCGGAAAAGACTCCGGGGCGACGACTTCAGATAAGACATATCGGCCACTGCCTTGCAACGCACCTGCTTCTCTTTGGGCACATCCACTAGGGCAGTAAAATTATTAGCCTCGGCGGCAGACTTGAAAGCAACGTAATCGGCAAGCTCCACATGCTCATGGATCGCCTTTATGGCATCAATATTCAATGCTTTAGCCCAAAGATTGGGCCAGAGCACGACCGGCTTTCTGTGAGCCTTGACCATCCGCAGCAGAGCGAGACCTCCACCGTGCACGGAAAAATGCAAAACTACATCATAGAACTCTATAGGGCGTGAATAAGGCCCATAGATGTCAGCGATAATTCCGTATTGACGCAACCCGTCGGCAACCGAAAGCAACTCGTACTCCCCGCCCCCTCTGACGACAAAGGCTTCGTGATAGGTTGTTAGCAGAACCGATAGTTTTTTCATTTACGTACTCATGTCATGGCAGGAAAAATCTTTACCGCAAGGCAGTTGCCTTTATGCAAATAAAGGCAGCTTGGTCACAGGTCAGACCTAAATCTGAAAAGAATAAGCACTTTGGTATTCAGAGTCGCCATAACGGAGAAAAAGACTAAGGATTTTCAGTCACTCTTCCTTTTCAGCTTCAAAGCTCACCATATTCTGGGGCAAGATTTCTTGCCTTGTGCGTTCTACGTCGAACATCTCCAGCCGATAGAAGAACTCTAGACGCTTACGGCAGCGATCCAGATTCTCAGCCTTCAATAAGCGCTCTATCAGATCCAGAATGTCCCGCGCCGAATCTTCCCATCCATAGGACGCCTGGGTAGACGCCTTCACCATCGAATGCTCCATTATGCCACCTTGAAGCAGAACTTTTAGTCTACGCACAAGTTCCTTGTTCGAAGAGAAGGTGCGCAAGACGTCAACCGGCCTAATATGTCGCTGAAGCTCCTGATTGAGTTCACTGTCGCGCGCCAGAACCGGTTTTCCAAAAGCTAGGGCCTCAAAGATGGGCAGACCAAAGCCTTCGTAAAATGAAGGGAAGACCACACACAAACTTTCCGCAAACAGCCGGGCAACATCCTTGGAAATCTGAGTGCCTGAAGCAATCTGCTGCACATTGTGGAACTGCCCATTGGATTCGCCTAGGACCTTGAACTGTAATTCGGGAAATGCACTGGACAAGGGGCCTACGACTTCCGGCAGGCCCTTATGGTAATACCGATTGCCCACCACTAGCACATAGGGCTTTTCATCGCGCACGCCCTGAGCCTGAACCCTTTCATAGGCCGACCAGTACTCTGCCGGTACCATGGAGCACGGAGCAACCACATGATCCGCATGAGCAGCCTGTGGGAAACGAGCAAAAAAACGATCTCGGCTAAAGGCACTAATAAATACGAATCCGTCTACAAATTCGGCCATTGAGCGCCACACACCATCCAAGTAATTCATGCGGATGTAGTGGCAGTCCCAGGCAATCGTATCCAAAACAGAAATCAGATTAACCGTAGAGGCATAAGCCTGATCCCGAACCTCCGTCAGGCTCCAGGGCTGTGTCAAACGGATGCTGGCATCAAAACACTGATCAGGCTTCAGCTCATGGATGACTGCCCCAGGGTACATCGAATTCAGACGGTGAAAATCTGCTGCCGCAGGCGAAACCCAGAAGTAGGGGCGCATTCCACGTTCCTTTGCCATTCGATGCAAAGGGCCCAGTAAGCCCAAGATATAGTGCGTAGTGCCATTGAAATGAGGTTCCAGAATTCGGATGTCAAACAAGACTTCACGCCCAGGCCGAAAGGAAAAACGATGCCTGACCAAGCGCTCAAAACGAATTTCGGGCAAGATCATCTGGGCTGCCTGCGCCTTGTCATAATCATCAGCCCGATTCAACTTAAGCTTCCCTGTCCCCATCCAAGTCACCCCCGCGTGCATGATGACCCGATTCGCTTGGCGAGCGCTCACACCACGGCGATTTGCTCGAACAAAGAGTTGGGCAAGCGCAGAATCGAGATTGAAAGCCTTCTCATCCAACAAGCCAAAATCCCGCAGGATAGAAGCCCGTAGCAACAAAGGCGCACCAGTGGGAATACGGCGTTCATGATCAGGCAGAAGTGCGGCAGTACGAGAAAGCTCCTCCAACAGACCTTTGCCAGCAACCCACGGCTGAACAAAACCATACAGTGGATCAGACTCAAGTACTTCTGCCAGTGAAATCACATCTGCGGCCGAAAAACTCAAAGCTGCAGGAACGAACAACACCAGTGATTTCGGCTGATCGACAGCGATTCGATACAGTTTCTTGTTCACACCCGCAATCCCGCCAGGCAACAGCGCTGATACTGGCTCTGTTTCAAAAACACTTTTAATCCAAACTGCCTGATCCAGATTCCCAGAAACAACCGCATGCAAATCTAACTGCTTGTAGTTTTGGCTTACCGTGCCGTAATAATAACGCAAATTTCGATTCTCGCTGCTTATATTCTCTAAAATCAATTCATCACCCATTCAATTAAGCCGATGCAATACTACCTATTCACTTAAATTCAGCGCCATAGGCTGCAATGGCTTCCAATCAAAGTTCAGCTTGTTCAAAAATTAGGGGCGCAAATTCCGGGCCCTGAAATTATTTCCTACGAGGAAATGACCTTAGATATACTTATTTATGCACCCGCTTTATTTATTTTTTAATTGAGACTTATCAAATTAGTTACTGATTTCTATCCAGAATGGGAATGTGAAACAATTTGACGGCTACATTGATCATGACCCACCTTTAATTTTAAAGATAATTCCATAACATTAGCAGTTTGCCCTGATACTGCTGAACTGGTTGGCTCATTATTAAAAAAGAGTTTAATCATAGCTTCTGATATAATTCTTTCAAACTCTGTCGTACAATATTTATTTAATATGTCATTGTTATGATGCTTCCAAGGTTTAAAGACAATATCTGCTCTTTGTTGCAGAAAAGTTGAGAACAAGCGTTCCACAATAAATGGAAGGAACACCGCGTTTTCAGTGTGTGAGGTTTTGGCATGTAATTTTTTATAGACTACTTCGTCAGATTTTTTTTCAAGAAATTCGAAGATTGGCAATAATACTCCGCCTACATATTCATTCCAGAATTTGTGATTCCCTGCCCAGAAATTACAATAACACAAAACATCAGGTCCTTGCCTTATTTTTTCATTGATTTGGATCTTAGAGCCGATTGAAAAAAGAAGTTCTTTTGCGACTTTTAATAATCCGGGATGATAAGCTTCTCCATGAACCCATGAATTTAGTGAATATAGGGAGTTTTGAGGACATGGATTTATGAAATAAACATCGGCATTTGAACTATTTTCTATAAAATTGATAAACTCGGAAACCTTAATTTTAGACTTAATCGAAAACTTCGGAGAAAGCACCCCTGTTAACTCGTCCTCAATGTATAATTTTTTCCTATATATCTCAACATATGCCTGTAATTCCCGCCAATTAGGATTTTGATTTTTAATGAATATAGGCTCACTACTATCAAGGCAAGGAATTTGCTTTCTTGAGTATATGACTTCATGGAATTTAATTTTTTTCACAATTTTAATATAATTTCTCAAAAAGATTTTTGGAGTTTTTATAATTGTCTGATTTCATTTATTCTTTTTTGAATTTTTTCCCCGACGTTTTCGCGAGAAAACATTTTTTCGATTTGATTTTGTTCTGTTGTTGCTATCTGCTTTCCCCACAAGGGTTCCTGAGCCAGTTTTTTCATGAGTTGGGATGCGTGTTTCGTGCTTGGTTCAGCCCAAAACTGTCCTTTTTTGTAAGGGCCATATGTCTCACTCAGCTCAACAAGTTTATAATTTACCGAAAATGGATATGTGCTAGGCACGAAATCTACATTTCCTGACCATCCTGTTGCAATTACGGGTTTGCCTAGGATCATTGCCTCGGCAATTACAAGCCCAAAGCCCTCTGAACGATGAAGCGACACAAAACAATCTACAGAATTTAAAAGAGAATTCATCTCCATTCTATCTAGAACTTTCTTTATAAAACGAATATTTTGCCAACCAAGAACCTTAGTTTCTAAATATTTAATTTCGGCTTGAATCGGATTATTTATTTTTACTATCAATAATACTTCTCGGTCGTTTGGCTTAAATGCTCTTTGAAATGATTCAATCGCTGCATCCGGGTTTTTTCTCATTCTAGTACTGTTTAAATCATAAGCAGCGAGAAAAACACATGCTCCAGATGGTATGTTAAAGTAATTCCTATCGAGGAATGTAATTCTTTCTTTAGCGATTGGGTACGGAATAACTAGTACTGGTTTTGAAGTTCTTGCCCGGACGGATTCTGCTACAAACTCTGTTGGAACCCATATTTCATCAAGCAGATCAAAGCATGAACACCATTCTTCAGGAAATACCGGTAACTCCCATGTCCAAAAAGCAATATTATACGTTTTCTTAATATTTATTTTTTTAATACTGAACATTACCTCTTTAATATGATCGGCATTAATATGCCAAAGATTGATTAAATGACTGGGATTCTCTGTTATCAGGTGACTATAACTAGAATCTCCCATTCGTGCGGGATTACAACGCTCGTAATTTACAATATCGAAGCTAAGGGAAGTTGTTTCAACCGCACTGATTATCCGTCTTACCCCCTCGCCGACACCCATCTCCGCTTTAATATACCCGATAATATTTAAACCTGGTTTAATAGCGCTCCCTTTTTTATTATTCTTTGTTCTGCCTGTTTATTTGATATAGTCATGCTTTTTTATGTATTGAAGGATTTTTCTCGTTCTTTGATGCCATGTATTCTCACCAACAAATTGATAGCTCTCTTTTGGTGTCAGCCTTCCACGCTTGATCTGCTGGTAAATAGCGCTCACAAACGTCTCGGTGCTGGATCCAGTTTTTATCCCATCTTTTATATCCTTTGTAAAATCAAACGGTGTCGATACCACGGGGAGACCTGCCGCCAAGTATTCATAAAACTTCATGGGGAACATCGAACGCGTGTAATCATTGCAGAGCGTTGGCAGAGCGCCGACCTGGCAATCGGCTAGATAAGTTGGTAGATCTTGATAAGCCTTGCGCCCCAAAAAGTGGATGTTTTGCAGACTTTGAAGTCGCGGAATCCATTTGCTTTTCTGCCCCTCCCGCTCCGTTCCCAGTATCACCCAGTGCCAGTCCGACCGCGCCAAGGCAACGTCGTAGATCAGTTTGAAATCGACTTTGAAGTCGGAAAGAACACCCATGTAAACAATCCGCGGTTCGGGAATCGCGGCAAGGTCGGCTGGTAACGGCCCGTTCGCGCGAGCTTTGCTGAAGTGTTCGAAATCAACAACGTTCGGGAAGAAATGGGTGTTGCTGTTGAACGGTTGGCATTTGCCGAGCAGGTTTTCGTTGGTAACGAACACCGCATCGCACTGTTTGAGTAGTTTTTGCTCAGCAGCATTGACCGCAGCACTGTCAATCATGGGAACAGCCCCCAGATCATCAACGCAGTGATAAACCACCTTACCGCAATCGACCCCGCCAAGGAGTTCCAGCATGAACGGGTGGTAGGTCCAAATCAGCGGCTTCGACCACTTCTTGCTAACTAGGAAACGCCGAAAAGGCGAGCGAATGAGGAGAGTATTGAGCCGGCCAAACAAAGGGTGCCCGTGAACACCCGGAATGGCCAAAGGCGACATAATCCAAATGTCTTTTTCTGCCATGTATGGACCGAAAGCCAAGCACCGCAACCCGCGCCAAAGGCGATTCCATATCCTTTTCCAGTCTTTGCCACTCGATAGACTTGGTCCCCGTAGACCGACGCTCTCAACATAGAGAACTTTCCATCCAAGCTGAACGAAGGTCTTGGCCGTGTGCTGTTTGTTGGTCCAATAGGGCTCATCCCAATCGGCGGTGGCAAAGAGCACACACTCCCCAGGCGGGACAGAGGCCAGCGATTTATCCTCGGAACTCATCGACAGGTCGTCCCACCAAGAAAGCGGCGATGCGCTCGGACGCGCGACCATCACCATAGGGGTTGCGAGCCTCGCGCAAACTCTTCCGTCGGTCCGGGTCATCGAGCCATGCGCGCACCGCTTGCTCGATGGCGCGCTCGTCTTGCCCAGCCAAGGTAGCAAAACCGGCTTTCACGCCCTCACCTCTTTCGGTGTGGGTACGCATAACCACGACCGGAACCCCGAAAGTAGGCGCTTCCTCTTGAATGCCGCCCGAGTCGGTCAGGGCGAGTTCGCTACGGCTTAGCAAATAAAGACTGGTCTGGTAATCGACGGGCTCAACCAAGCTGAGGTTGGCGATGCCGCCGAGCATGGCCATGACGGGCTCCCGGGCGTTAGGATTGAGATGCACAGGAAAGATCCAGTGGATATTCGGGTAGTCGCGGCATAAGCGGCCAATCGTCCGGCAGAAACCACGCATGACCTCACCAAAGTTCTCCCGCCGATGGCTAGTGATCAAGGCGATCTTACCATCGCCCGCGATCGAACTGATGGCCTCAGGCAAACGAGCGGGCGCATCATTCATCCAACCAGCGCGCACCAATTCAATAGCATCGACAACGGTATTTCCGGTCAAGTGAATGGACGCACTCGCTGTTCCCTCGCTCAGCAGATTGTCTTTGGCCGCGATCGTCGGCGCAAAGTGTGCCGTAGCGATTCGACCCAGAAGGGTGCGGTTGGCTTCCTCGGGAAAAGGGCTCGTCAGGTCACCTGTTCTCAAACCCGCTTCGACATGGCCGACGCGGATATTGCGATGAAACGCAGCCAATGCTCCGCAAAACGCGGAAGTGGTATCGCCTTGCACCAGAACCCAATCCGGCTTCTCCGTCTCGAACACCTCATCTAACTCGGCCATTAAGCGTGAGGCAAGGACATTGATGGAACGACCCGGCGCCATGGCCTTGAAGGAGCGGGCGGGGACAAGACCGAACACATCCAGTGCTTGCTGCAACATTTCCCGATGCTGGCCGGTGGCACAGACCACGGTTTCCATCTCCCTTTCTAGCTGCCGAACAACAGGGGCGAGCTTGATCACCTCTGGGCGTGTGCCCATCAGCACGAGCACTTTCATACAGGGATAACCTCTTTAGAGGCGTTGTAGGTCCGGCTTTTGTATTCCGCGGCAAATTGCAAAGGAGAATTGCCTGCACCTATTTCTTCTTCCAGTCGGTAGGCATTTCCCTCGCAGACCATTCGAACCGCGGCCTTACGTCGCAAGAAACCAAGCGCATCACCTTCACTCAAAAATATCGGAGACTTGGCAACGGACCTCATGTGCTCGATCAATTGACGATGCGCGTCGGAGCGCTGTTTCTCATCGCTCCAACCATATTGGTATCTTGTCGAGAAGGGGTGGTCTAAAAATCCAAAGAGTGTTTTTGTGCGGCAAGCCAAGTCAAAGGCCTCCTTAGAAACTGCGATCGGATCCTCAGACTTCAGCAGACAATCTCCATGCAACATGTGCTGCTGGCTGTGCCCAACAAAGTCAGCGCCGAATCCCTCCACTTCGCCTCCGCGGGCAAAGAGAAAATCGGGATCATTGCGGATAATGCCTCCCACGCAACCTCGATAACCTGCATCACGCAGGGCTCGTAGTGCGTAGGGTGGCGTCTGGTGGAATGGCGATACGGCGTAGGGCACTTCGTCATCGATCAGTTCCTCCAAAGCGCTCTTCGACTTGGACGCCTCCACTGAAGCTGCCTCATAGCTTCCTCCCCAATTGACGGCATGAGTAGCCGAATGGGAAAGGATACTGCCACCGGACGCCACCACCTCGCGTAGGATCGAGTGATGCCGCTTATCGCCTAACAGCGAAGTATTCACAGCCAAGGAAAAGGGAACACCGGCCGCGCGATACTCCTCCCAAAGTGGGCGGGATGACTCTATGTCTTCGTCGCAGTCCAGACGCATGGTAACCGCGCAGTCGAAGCCAAAAGGAATTTCCGAGATGACCGGTTGGCAGGGCAAATTGTCGGAGCGGTAGTTGGCGATAAAGTCTTCGACCAACCGCCATTCGCATGAATCGATCGGCCCAGCTGGTCGGTTGAACCAGAGAATACTGGAATTCCCTTCGTCATGTAACGACGCGTAGGTGGCAATGGCCGAACCGCCAATATTGACAGTGGCCAATTCCTGATCCGATGGCGTGCGACAAGCTTGCGCGAATCCCCAAGGCGAGCCCTCGGCTCTAATTCCACCGAAGCCCAAGTTATTCCACTCATCGGTAAAATCAAATCGCTCGGTCGCTCGCGTCAATTGGAAAAAACCAAGCTTTGCTGCCTTAGATCCATAAACGATGCGACATGTACTTTCTGAATATGCGTGAGGAGCTGCCGGAGCGGCGCGTACTGACTCCAAAAATGCAGGTGGCCACGCAGCCTCCTGCACACACAGGCGCCGGCTTAAAGCACGAGGAAATCGCCCAAAAAGGAGAAGCTTCTTATTTCCTGATCCATCCAACCAGGAGACGAGGCCTTTCTCGATCGCTTCATCAGGATTGATGGCCAGGATGATTTCCGCGTCTGCGAGTTTTTCAGCGGTGCGGTGCTCTACTTGAGCCGAACTGAGCGAACGGCGTAGAGCAGCTACGACCAATCGGCCCTCTGTTTGGCAGGCTTCAGGGAAACAAGCAGCGATCATGAAGTCACGACATGACGAAATTTGGCGCGGTGCCCCACCCTCACCATGTCCTGATGGGTTCCCATCTCGATGTCGAAAGCTCCCGGCCAGACGGACTCAATCTTGGAAGTCAAGGCAACGGGATCGGTGCTCAGCTCCGGGACAATGCGAAGAACGGGCTTCTGGGCTCGCAGGTCGATTTGGAACTCTTGGATACCACCGACGCGGTGATCCAATATGTCTTGGATGTGATGTGTCGGGTGCGGAATTCCATTGATGGGCACAATGTCATGGATGCGCCCGGTAACGCTCTGCAGGACAAAGCCGTGCTCCTTTTCCACGACAGTAGCTTTGTCGCCTGTGGTGTAGCGAATGAGCGGCATGAGGAGATTGCGGAATCCCGTAAAGACAAGTTCATCTCCGTCAGCGTCTGAAACGCGATGCTCGGGCCACCCTTCGGAATCTAAAACCTGCAAGCCGGTGCCCGCGCCATGTAACTCGTACGCAATGACTCCAAACTCGGCCAAGCCGTAGCGGTCCACCACGGCACATTGCAGAACGTGGCTGATTTTTTTGCGCATGTGAGCCTCGAGAAGCTCTCCGCTTGATTCGAACACATCGAAGGCTTTTGCTGTGCCTCTGGTTTTTTCGATGTGGCAAGCCAGCGCGTAGATGGTCGAAGGATGCGCATGGACAAGACGGGGACGAGTCCCCTCAAGTTGGCTCCATATCTCCTCCAGACCGTTTTCATCGAGGCGATCGAAAAATATGTTGTTGCGGTTCATCGCAAAACATTTGAAGTCCTCGCGACTAGGCCACCTTGATGCTGGTGCTGCATCTGGAAAGTGGCAAGCAAAGTGCGTCTCGGTGTGATGGCGTTTCTTGCCGATACGCTCACGCCCGTAGATTGTAGCAGCAGCAGCGTAATCTGCGCCTGACTGGTTGTAATAAATGACACACGAAAGTCCTGTCGATCCCCCGGTCTTGCAACTGTGATGGCGAACTCCGGCCAGAGGATGAGAAAGCATGCGCTCTCCCTGCTCCCGGATGATCTCCTTGGTCAGGTAGGGGAGATCCTCCAAACGGCGCGGGTCTTTTTCAACCGCATCGGGCTGGATGCCGCAGGTCTGGAAGAGATCCCTATAATAAGGAACATTGTGGCTGGCAAACTCCAACGTTTCGCGCAGGCGTTTTCGAGCGAGGGCTTTACGACCTGCAAACGGGGATCGGTAATGACGCCGCAGCTCCGCAAGCTTTGGGCGCACTTGTCGCTTTTCCATCCACTCTGCGAGAGGGTAGGCGAGATAGGCGCTGACGATTTGCCTAAGCACTTAAACTACAAAAGCTTTTTCTGTGCAAATTCTTCTGCGGGACGCCGAATGATGAGTCCGATCGAGGTGACGACAGTTCCCTCCAATAAAAGCTTTAGGTGAGGCGAGAACCCGTAGGGCGGCACATCAATATGGCGATCCACCGGTCTGTCTCCGGTGTTCAGGTTGAGCGAAGCGATCTCGTAACCTGCCGCTTGCAATTCGCCGATGAGCTGTCGGATATCGCTCTCGCGATAAACAGAACAGGACGGCGTCTCGATGGTGTCCGTCTTGGAGGAAAGATTGAATTCGGTGGTATGAACCGCGACCCCGCCGGGTTTGAGACAGCGGCACGAGTTGAGGACAAAATCCATGCCATGACGCAAAGATCCAAGATGCTCGAAACAGCAAGCAGACCAGACAAAGTCGAACTGCTCGGATAAGTTGTCGGGAATTAGATTCATATCAACGTTGAGAAATTGCACGCGCTCATAAAACTTGTCTCGAGGGCAAAATTCCCGGGCTCGATCATATAACAAATCCAAATCGCCGGCATGCTGGCCGGTGTCGACCCAGCCTTTGTCATGGGCTTCGCCAGAATCCAAATCCGTGGCAAGAATCTTGCAGCCGTAGCTAGCGAAGACCCCAACAAGAGGCTCGCGGCCACAGCCAAAGCCGAGTCCTCTCTTCCCTGAAGCTAAGCATCCTGCGAGCGATAAAGCCTGAAGAATATAAACAAACTCCCACTGTTTTCTGGAAAAACGGGGCGGGCTATGCATCTTGCGAGACCAGTCATCGTAAACGGTGCCGGCCATTTGCCCTGCGGTGCAAAGCTGGACAACAGGATGGTCAAGTCTTGGTTCCGGGTATAATCCGAAATCTTCAATTTGAAGTTTTGCCGAATAGTTTTTTCGCGCCTCAACATTTCTTCTCCAAGACCAGTACAAGAAGTACAACTCCCAGACTAGCGGAACTTTACGTGCTATTTTTCTTATCTTGATCACCCATTCCCGTCCATGAACCACATCTAGTTTCATAATCCTCCTAGGCTGTTTATTTTATTTCTCCCGATTCAAAGGCAGGTCTTCCGTGATTTTGCCGTGTTCGAGCCTAATCAGTCGCGTGCAAACTCGAGTAACGAGATCTAGGTCATGAGAAGCAAGGACTAGGATTGAAGCCTTCCCGACGAGCTTATCCAAGCGTTCCCTTGCTTTCGCGCTAAAGTCCGCGTCCCCGACACTGAGCCACTCGTCCATAATAAGAATATCCGCCTCGACGCTGGTGGAGATAGCAAAAGCCAGACGCAACATCATGCCGCTCGAATAGGTCCGGACGGGAAGATTTAGGTAATCCCCCAGATCGGTAAAATCAGCGATTTCGTCAATCTTCCCGCGGATTATTGAGCGTTTAAGGCCATCCATAATCCCCCGGAGATAAATGTTCTCAAATCCGGTGGCATCAGGATCGAGCCCCATCGACACGTCCAATAACGAGGCCGTCTTTCCGTCAACGGAAAGGCGGCCTTGCGTGGGAGCGTAAACTCCGGAGAGCACGCGCAATAAGGTGGTCTTGCCAGAACCATTGTGTCCCACGAGGGCAACGCGCTCACCATGCCCAATCTTAAAACTAATTCCGTCCAAGGCCGTAACCACAGGGTGGCGTGACAAGTCTTTTGCAATCCGGCCACCTGTTGTGATGTCGATCATGCGATTCTTGAGGGACCGATGGGAGTTCTCATAGATTGGAAACTCGACGGAAACACCTTCGACGTGGATAGAGTTTGCCATTTGTTTTAGAGCCAGTAGGCGACGCGGTCCCTGCAGCGGGACATCAGGTATTGGGCAAGAAGAAACCCGGCAACCAGCAACCCAAGCGCCCAGACCCACGATTGCCAATGAATCGGGGTGCCTAAGATTGGGCCTCGGATGATTTCAATAGTGTGATAAAGAGGGTTGCATTCTGCGATCCAAGCCCGCTCCCTGAGTTGTGTGACCGGCCAAAGGACCGGTGTCACAAAAAAGGCGATCGTAATGAAGTTGCTGGCGATCGGAATCACGTCGCGGAAGCGGGTGCAGACCACTCCAACCACCAACACCACCCAAACCCCCTGAAGCATGAGAATGAGCAGTCCTGGAAAAAGTAGAAGCAACTCGCTGTTAGGCATTTTCCCAAAGAGCATCATGAGAAGGATCACGACCGGCAAGCTGTGCATGAGGATGACGAAATTCCGCCATACAACTCGCGCGGCATAGATCGTGAGGGGAATTCGGGCCTGTTTGATCAAATAACCACTGTTGATGAATGCCGTGGTAGCCTCGTTGATTGCCGACGAGATGTATTGCCAGACAACTAGGCCAACGCCGAGATACGGAATGTATTCCCGCAGGGTTTTGCCCAGAAGCGTTGAGTACACCAAGCCCAATGCACCCACCATCATGAGCGTGCTCAGGGTAAACCAGAAGGGACCGATGACCGACCGGCGATAGCGCTGCCTGATGTCATGCCACCCCAGCGCCAACCAGACGTGAGGAGTCATTAGCGCAACCCAAAGATCGTTATGGCGCGTGTGAGTACGCCATAAATCCTTATGGAAATTGATCATGATTTTTTGTGGGCGGTATGCAGTAGGCTATGAGCGGTTACTTCCAGCCCGCTGCAAACCGTACACTGCTTGTTTGTACAACACGCTGCCGCCCTTGGTCGATTGAGCCCGCTTTAGCGAACTCAAAACCAATCTTTCCCTGCCCTATTCTCTGTTGTCTGAGCATCCCGTGAGATTGCCTGACCCGACCGCTACTTTAACTTTGTCAGTAGCGGCATGGTCCTCAAAAAACCTGTCACCAGTGGAAGCAAAAGCTGACCGTGGCTGTGCCAACGACGAATCGTCTCCAGCTTTTCTCTTAATTCTTGCGGCAAGTTGAGGTTCGGATCCTTTCCCAAGCGGACCACCTCCTCACCCAACTCCTCAAAAGCGGGCGCGATTTTCTTGGTGACAAACGTTTCCACAGCCTTGCGTAAGTGATCCTCGACAACGAAATGCTCCGCTCGGGTGCCATTGTGGCCCTCGACCCGAATGGCTCCTAGTTCTTTGAGAAACTTTAATCCCTGGCTGACCGAGCCCCGACTTATCTTCAGCTTTTTACAGATATCCCCCGCTTCGATCGGCCGTGCCGAAACAAACACCGCCCCGTAAATAAGCCCAACCGATTTGGGAAGTCCCAGGATCGCGCAGAGTTTTACGCAGAGCTGGAGAATAGAATCCTCAGGACTACCCGCCTGAGCAGTACGTGAAGGCTTAGAATTTATCAACTTGGATTTCGAACTTAGAGCAATCATGGGTTTCTAGTTTACGTTGTGCTCCCACTCTCAGAAGGCCTCAGTTGTCGCACACAAAAATCAACCGGCCGCCCAGGGCTGTTCGCCCATGCCGAATTATTAAGCCCACGTTCAATTTCAGATATATTTGAAATCTTCCACCGGAAAATCTTTTGGTCCAGTGCTGAAAGAGGGGACTTCATGACTGATTTGCTATTCTCTACTAAAATTTGCTGTGTTTCAAGTTTTTTTGAAAGTATTTTACGTTGATTGATATCTAGTTAAATCCATAGCTCTTTAGATATAGGGTTCTAGTTGGCGTGAACTAATTATTAGCTTGATTTTGACTTAGTCCAGACTAGGTTTATGCATTCCATCATGAAGTTTACAATTCACAAAGCAAAGACCCATTTGTCCAGAATTCTCCATCAAGTGGAAGGAGGGGAGGAAGTGACTTTGTGCCGCGGAGTGGTTCCTGTGGCCAAGATTGTCCCCCTTACCCCGCCTAAAAAAGTCAGGCCAGCCGTGGGCCAGCCCACGGCTAAACCTTTTCCGATTCCCCATGACGCCTTCGCGCCCCTCACGGAACGCGAACTGATGGATTGGGGCATCCGCTGAACCTGCTCCTCGACACTTGCACTCTGATTTGGCTTTGCTGCGAGCCCGGCAAACTAAGCCCACCCGCAACCCAATCCCTCAGTCAGCTCGGGAACCGGCGTTTCCTCAGCATGGCTTCCCTTTGGGAGATCGTCATCAAGCAGGGATCCGGCAAGTTGCCCTTAACCGAGAGCCCCGAATCATGGATCGAAACACAAACCCGCCTCCAGGATATCGAAATTCTCACCTTGGACCGGCACGTGATCTACCAATCGGGCCTGCTTCCATCCGTCCACCGGGATCCCTTTGACCGCTGGATCGCGGCCGAAACCCTGTTCCACGGCATGACTCTCGTGTCCCCCGACTGGCCGTTCCGGGATTTCGGGTGTGAGACGATTTGGTGAGACCTGTTGCTACTGGAACAAATAATTCAAAAAAACAAATTTCCTTATTTCGTAATTCGGATTTGGCCCCATCAGACCTGCCCCCGCCTATCCCAGCTGCCGCGTCCCGCGGAAATATTTTTTCCGCTTTCGCGGGGGGATTTAACTTACTACGAAAGGCATGCAAATTAGATTATCCAAAAAGGAACCCGAAGTCATCTCACTTAAGAGTGCCAACCCCGCTAATTGGCCGATTTAGGCACCCTCCGCTATTCAGAATGTTGATGGCGATTGTCTGCCCCTAGGATTTTTGCCGGTACATTTTGTTGGCAGTGTCGACCTGGGATCGTTTTTTAATGAGCTCCAAAACGGCCGGATCCTTGCTTTGTTCCCCATGGGGACTGAACAACGCTTTTCCCCGCTGGGCGGCCTCGGGCCGGGGTTCCGTCAGGTAATAAACGGCAAGAGATTTGCGGATCATTCCCTGCGGGCAACGAATTGCGTCCGGCAGGCCGTGCCAAGAGTTTTGGGTCGTGTCAAAAAGCACCGCCCGGTTGAAAAGGCAATCCACCTGGGCGCCCAGCTCTCCCATTTTGTCGCGGCTACCCTCCCACAACCCCAGCTGCCCCCCCCATTCCGGCTTCCAACCTGAAGTGATATAGAGAATCAGGTTCAGCCGCCTCTCCAGCTTCAACTTTGGATGAATGGAATAATCGAGATGTACGTTGAGTTTCCCCCCAGCAGTATGTCCATGCCATCCCCCGCCATGTAGGCCGGGATCAATCTGCAAGCCCGGGATGCCCGTCAGCAGCTCCAGATTTTTAAGAAATTCGGGGCTATTGAAGAATGACATGACATGGTAGGTCGTCGCCGGAAAACGATCCCAGTGGTTTAGGGCTTTTTTCTGCTCGATGGGGTTATCATACTGGTACCACATTTTGTCATCCCATACCGGATACTCGGCCTCCAGGCCTCTGGCCCATTCATTATCCAGAAAATCATCAATAATAATATGGTCGAAAGGGGGCTTTTTGCCCCAATCAGATGCAAGTTTTCGAAAATTTATGTTTTTAGAAAGTGGATTACAGGTCATTTTCATTGAGATAGCCTTCGTTTTATACTAAAGCAACTCTGATTTCTTGTTTTTTTATTAAAGCCCAATTTTGTTCGCTCTCCTTCCCATCAAAAAGAGGTGGACTATCCTTCGGCGACTATTTTGCGATGGGAGCCATTTCCAGTTGATGCACCCAATCAGGTCGCACCAACTCATGCAAAGCGGCGTAAAAGTCCGATTTTCTAATCTTGGGAAACACAGGCGATAAGTTCCTAAATAAGTATTCAACGGCGTTCACAAACCTCAGGAAATCAAAAAGAGTGTGCTGAATGTTGTATCGCGCAAAGAGGTATTGTGAGAAGTTATCTTCTCATAATTTTTTGGCGGTTAAGTTATGCGGTCTGTTGCCGAACGTGCTTGGTAATTTGCCTGCATCCAGGCCTTGTGTCTGTCGTCCTAAACGGATCGAATCCAATAATTATCATTTAGATACCACTCGACGGTTCGCCTTAATCCCGTCCCAATGGTTTCCCGCGGACGCCAACACAACTCCCGCTCGCTTTTGGAACCGTCCATTGCATGCCGCCAATCGTGGCCCGGGCGATCTTTTACAAACGAAATCAGATTCTCTGAGGCCTGCGGATGTCCCGGCTCCCTTAAAACTGAAAGGAGGCTCTTCACCAGCTCTAGATTCGAAACTTCCGCCCGCCCGCCAAAGTTGTATGCCTCCCCAGGAATCCCTCGGAAACAGGCGGTCGCCAACCCCCGAGCGTGGTCATCCACAAACAGCCAATCCCGAATGGTCGATCCATCCCCGTACACCGGCAGCTTCTCGCCCGCCAGCGTCTTTAGGATTATCACCGGAATCAACTTCTCAAGGTACTGCCAAGACCCGTAGGTATTTGAGCAGTTGGCAGTGATCGCCGGTAGCCCAAAAGTATGATCCAAGCCCGAGCCAGATGATCGCTGCCGGCTTTACTGGCAAAATATGGACTGTTTGGGCGATAGGGGGTCTCCTCTGTGAAGGTAGGATCATCTGCGCCAAGTGTGCCAAAAGCCTCATTTGTCGAAACATGCAAGAAATGAAAGTCCTGTCCGTTTTTCATTTTTTTCTGATGCGCACGGGCCGCCTCAAGCAGGCGATAGGTCCCAACGAGATTTGTCTGGATAAAGGCCTCTGGCCCCTCGATAGACCGATCCACATGCGAGTCGGCTGCAAGATGAAACACTGCATCAATCGCCTCTTCCTTCAGTACCTACTCGACTCGATTAGAATCTGCGATGTCTCCTTGGACGAAACAAAACCGCGAATCTTGGCCGTACTCCGCAAGGTTCTCCCGCCGACCCGCATAGGTCAGCTTGTCCAACACCACTACCCTGCCTACCCCGGTCACTAGGCAACGCTTCACCCCTTCTTTTCCGAAACCCAGCGATTCAGAGCATCCTCGATGGCCTCGCCTGCTGAGCGAATCCGAACTCCTGCTTTAAGAATCTTGGTTGTGTCCAAAATACAATTGGAGCGCGGGGTGACGGCACCAAAACGATAAAAGTCGTCGTCATTCTGCCAAAACTCTGGCTTCCAGCCAGACTTCAGCCGTTGTTGGATTTTTTCCACAACTTCCCGTGTCGAAATGTATCCTGGGTTGACCACATTATAGACGCCGCCAGGAATTTTCTGAAGCCAGCTATCCAAGCAAGCTGCGACAAAATCCCCGCGATGGCTGATTGAATTCCAATTTTGGTAAACTTTGGCGTAGCGCTGGACCTTAGAAAGATAGTTGCGCGAACCATCAAACTCATCAAAAGGAATTCGTAGCCGCCAGACGTAAAAATCCGGAAATCCAGCCATCACCTCTTCCGCCAAAGCCTTAGTCCCACTGTAAAAGCTGCAGTTGTTGTGGGTGAAACAGAAGTTGGGTTCGTCTGTCTCGGTAAATCCCGCAACTCGCTCCGACCTCTTGGACAGCAGCTCCGAAACCAGCGGCTCGTTGAGCCGGTCCTCAACAGCCCAGGCGCCACACTCTTGCCGGACTTTTGCCCCAGAGTAGATACAGCCTGAAGAGACAAAACCTAGTTTGACCCCAGCCACGTCACACGCTTGGGCAACAATTTGGGCTAGAGTGACGTTACCAGCAATCGTTTCCCCGCGCTGGTTTTCACAGGCATCCACGTTGGGTTTGCCGGTGAAGCCGGCCGCATTGATAACGAACTCTGGTTTTTCTTTTTCCAGGGCAGCTCGCAATACATGGTAGTCGGCATAATTGAACTCCTTACGAGAGACAGCACGAAAGGAAATCTTCCGTTGTGCCAGTTCTTTTCCAAACGCCTGACCTATGTAGCCCGACGCTCCCAAAAGAAATAACATACTAGTATAATCGCTCCAAATGATGAGAAAGTCGATCGCTTAATTCCGGTTAATCTTCTCAAGTTAGACTATTTCCCTTCACTTTTTGGATTAGGCATTGTGGAATCTAGACAATTCCATGGAGAAGGCATCTACCCACCCCAAGCCCCCAAAGATCAGTGTCTTGATCCCATGCTACCAGCAGTCCCGATTCCTTCCCGAAGCACTGGATTCTGTCTTGCATCAGGATTTTCACGACTGGGAAGTCATTGCCTCTGATGATGCCTCATCAGACAATACTTTCTCCATTTTGCAAGATTACGCCCGAAGAGACAGTAGGATCCGGGTTTTTAGGCACCCCACAAACCTCGGGATGGTTGAAAATTGGAACTTTTGTCTACGCCAAGCTCGGGGGGAGGCTGTGAAGCTGATGGGCGGAGACGATCGCTTGGATCGAACCGATTGTCTTTCCCGACAGTGGCAAAGCTTACAGGCTCCCCGAGTGGCTTTGGCGGCCAGTGCCCGAAGTATCATCGACGAATCGTCCAGAAATATCGAAGCCTTAATTAATTTGCCCTTCGGCGTTTTTTCGCAAAATGAGATTATCCCGAAAATGTTCGAGCATCAGGACAATCTAATAGGGGAACCGGTTTGCTGCCTCTTCCTCCTCACGCATGCGACCCGAGGCTTTCATCCTGATTACCTTCAGAACACAGACATTGAAATGTGGTTTCATATCTTGCGTTTCGGAGGCTTGGCATACGACGCTGAGCCCTTGGTGGCGTTTCGCCGCCATCCTGACCAAAACACTAACATCAATAACAGAAGTGGCCTGTCCCTTGAGGAGCACCGATTCCTAATGTTGAAGGAATCCCTAGAACCGAGAGTCCCGTTAGCCATAAAATTACGGGTTTTGAGACAAGCCCAAGACATGCTTCGCTATGCTCCCTCGAACAGAGTTGCTTTAAGTGTGGCAGACTTAGAAAAGACGATTGGGCCGATTATGTTGTCTCTTCACTGGATTTGTAATGAGATTCAAAGAACAACACAAAGATGGGCCCGATTGATCGGCAAAAGGCTCCCCTCCCAGGTTCTCCGCAATGCTCTATTGCGACTAATTAACTTTCTTAAATAGAGATCGGGAGTCGCTTCATACTACTTTTAGCTTCTGGTGGTCTGATTTTCTCGATCTGTCAGCTTGGCTAATTCCCACTTTTATTTTGTGATCAGCCGAATCTGGAATGGCAACCCTGCCCATCAGTGATTAATCTTCTGGCATGCAGGAGCTCAAAAAAATCTGGGCGTTTGGAATCCCTTACCTTAAGCCGTACCGATTCCGTTTCGTCCTGGGGATTGCCTTAAGCATCTTTTTTGGTGTTTCCAACGGTTTGTTTGTTTTGTCGATCAATACCTTGTTCAACCGTTTGACCCCCACTCCAGCTCAAACTCCGCCGGTGGCCCAGATCGAATCGATTCCCGCCACTGAAACCATTTCGTTCGACAAAAAAATTAAGGCCGCTCTGAAGAAAAAAACAGCTGCCATAGGCAAGAGCTTCCAAGCCGCTTCGGACGAGTGGCTCCCGCGGATGGGTCAGAAAATCACCTGGAAACAGATGCTCGGCGGCTTTTCTCTCCTCCCCCTCGTCATGGGCCTTCGGGCTATGGCCAGCTACTTCAGCACTTACTGCCTGACTTGGGTCAGTGCTCGAGTCATCCGAGACATGCAAGTTGCCGCCCTGCGCAAGGCTCAGGAACTTTCCATGGCCTTTTTTCAAAAAATGTCGGTCGCAGACCTTTATGCAAGAATTACTGCCGACACCAGTGCCATCTATGCCGCCATGACTAATGGATTTATCGACACCATCCGCGAGCCTTTTGCTGTTTTGAGCATTCTGATCAGCATGCTGATCATCGACTGGAAGCTAACCCTTATTTCCGTCTGTATGCTGCCTCTGGTCGCTGTTCCTGTGGTTTCAAGTGGTCGGCGACTGAAAGCTCTCACCAAGAAGTTTACTGGCTTAACCGTTACCCAAAGTGGCGGACTTTTAGAAGCCTTGGCTGCAGTTCGTATCGTAAAGGCCTATGCGATGGAGGCTCTCCAACTGCGATCCTTTCGTGAGCAGGCGAATCTAGGGGTAGAGATGAGCGTGAAGACAGCCCAGACTCGAAATCTGCTAAATCCACTGATCGAGATTCTGGCGATGCTCGGGATCGGATTTCTCCTTATCTTCGTTTTCTCCACCAGCGCTAAGCCCGGTAATCTCGTAGCTTTCCTCAGCGCTCTACTTCTGGCTCCTCTGTCGATTAAGCGGATTGCCAATCTGCATCTCACCCTTCAGATGACCACCGTCAGTACTCAGAGACTGGAGGAGCTGTTTTCTGAAAAACCTACGGTGGTTGAGCCCGCCAATCCCCGCCCCTTAAAATCCTTCCGAGAGGGGATCCTCTTGCAAAATGCAACCTTCTCTTACGGACATACCGATGTTCTCCACGATATTAACTTGGAGATTCCCAAAGGGAAAAAGATAGGCCTGGCAGGAGAAAGTGGTTCAGGCAAAAGTACGCTAATCAACCTGCTGATGCGTTTCTACGATCCGACGAAGGGCAAGTTGCTTTTCGACGGCCACGACTTGCGCGACTACGCGACAAAAGACCTACTCCACCAGATGGCGCTAGTCAGCCAAGACGTCGTTCTCTTTAACTTGCCAGTTGGCATCAACATTGGTTTTGGCAAAGAGAATCCAACCCAGCAGG
>Ga0214921_10001781_pt1 | contig 36106 bp, 27 predicted proteins | sample LL1505_MetaG_FD_177992 | JGI IMG/M metagenome (GOLD analysis project Ga0214921, IMG submission 177992) | Freshwater microbial communities from Lake Lanier, Atlanta, Georgia, United States - LL-1505 | ecosystem: Environmental > Aquatic > Freshwater > Lake | place: USA: Georgia | collected... | reverse complement strand
ATGAATTTGGTGAAGCATATGATAATCATGTAAATACATATGAAGCATTTATGAAAGAGTATGCAGAATTTAAGAGCAGTTTATCAACAAAAAGTGGTAGAAAATCAAAAACTACTCATTCGAATGTTTCTAGTCTTTAATTTATAATATAAAAAAATTGATTTATATTTTTTTTACATAAAATTAAAGATACACTATTATAAAATGGACACATCTAAAGAACACCAAAATATCAAATTAGTAAATAGAGATGATAAACATTATCTACGAGCAGATATGGGAGATAATTATTACGAGGGAGAAATTATTCTAACAGATTTTCCAAAGGCAATTCCAAATCCTATTTCAGTTGTTGAAAAATCACTTGTGAATTATAAAACACTCAATACAACAATTATACATAATTTTGTGAAATCAGACGAAACAGCAACATTCACTGTAACATTTGAAAATAAATCAGAATTTTCAAATATTTTTGAACAAATTAATATTTCCATGAAGCGTATCAAGAAAGAACAGATTGATTATATAAATGAACAATTTACAGAAATGAGACTTGCTATTAAAAATTTACAACAAGAAGTTGCAGAACTAAAAGCTTCAAAGAATTCAAACACAATTCCGTTATTAGATGATGATGAAGATTCAGAAGATGAAATACCTGTTAAACCAGCACCAAAAGTAACTCCTCAAACAGCTGATAAAAGACGTTCTAGAACATCTGGTATCCAAGCATAAATTAATTTATTAAACTTCATTTTTTAAATATATATAAAATTTATTTACCCATAGATAATCACGATACATCAAACAATAAAATCCATGTGTCTGGGCAATTTTCATATATAAATCTTTTTCATTTGTTGATTTTTTCTTAAATGAGAAATCATTTTTTACTGCCATATTAAATTCATCTAATTTACAATATATTTCTTCAACTGTTAAATTTATCTTTTCGAATAGTTTAATATTATCTAAAGCATCTCTTAATTTAATCTTATTCATTTTAAAATCATGATGGTTTTCATTTAGGCTAAATATTTTATCAAATTCAGATTCAATCTTCTTTATAAATTCATTTCTTTTATCAAAATCAAATAATGAATCAATAGGTTTACTACTGTTTAATTCTTTAATTATTTTTTTTATATCTTGTTCATTATCTGCATCATGTACAAAATATAATACATCTCTGTCTATCCCATTTAATAATAATCTTTTTAATGCTTCAACTCTGTGTTGTCCATCTGCTATTAAAAATTGTTCACCACTATTTTGTTTATAATAACTTATAATATGTAATGGTTGAATAAATGCTGTTGGATTTGAATTATAATAATTATATATTTCTGATATATGATATTGCGAAATACCTCTATTTTCAGATGTCATTGTAAGCATATCTTTTATTTTACTAAATTTTTGTTTAAATAGATTTTCATCTAATTTATAACCAAAGAATACATCATGGTTAATTTTATATGGTTTAAATACATCATCGTCCTCATCAATCGGCTTTTGGTACATTAATATTTTTGTGGTCATTTTTTGATATAATTTGTTAAAATATTACAATTATAATATAATTCAATTTTATTATATGGATAAGAATACATATTTAAAATATAATATTCATAAAATATTAAATTTAAATAATGATAAAAATATAATACAAAATCAAATAACATTTTGTATTTATTATTATGGTAAAGAACAAAAACATACTAAAAATTTAGAAACAAATATTAAACAAGTTATAAAATTTTATCCAGATAATCCAATATTAATTTGTAAAACATCAGATTCATATATGCCAGATATAAGTGAGTATAAAAATGTTAGAGTATTTAATGCATGTATTAATAATATTCATATATTAGGTGGTATTGAATTACTTCTTAGAGAATGTACTACATCACATTTTATAATTTATCACGATTCTATGTTTTTATTAAAACCTTTACCAGATAATATTTTTGAAAAAGAATTATACAAATTATGGTATTTTAAAAGATGTAGAGGAGATTTTGACGTAAATAATGCATTAGATAAATCAAAAATTAGTCGTATTGATATAGAAAATTTACAAGATTTATATAATAATTCATTTCCTGATAAATGGTATGGAATGTTTGGTCCTGCATTTGGAGGAAATATTAATAAATTAAAGGAATTTTGGAAAATATTAAATATAAATGATTTTTCTCCTTATTTAGGAAAAAATGGATTAATGTTATGTGAAAGATATTTTGCATTAATATTTCTATATATGGGAATTGATACAACAGATTCATTAAATGGAAATATATATAAACAAATTCCACTTTGTGAAAATATACCTATATTAAATGAAGAAGACGATAATTGGAAATATTTTTTAGAAATTCCTGATTTTAAATATGTAACTGATAATCATTCATATTTTTATAAAATTCTTCAAAGTAGATAAAAATTAATTTTTTATTCCTTTATTTTGTTCCAATAATCTGACATCTTCGTAAAGGTTTAAATCTAATTCTTCAAAATCTTTTTCAGACCTTGTTTTATAGTTGTCACTGTCTCCTCTAGTACATTTTACATTTTTCCAAAATTCTTTGGATTGGCAGTTATAATGGTTTAAAATATAATATTTTTCATCAAGATAAATAAAGTTATTTTTTTCTTCTTCTATATTTTTAAAAGTTGCATGATGAGTATTTATACTGGTGAATTCAAACGATGATTTTATAAAATATTTACGATTTCCCGGATTGCGGGTAGGTTGTTCTCCACGTTTCGTAAAACTATTAACAATTTCGATTGGTTGTTCAAGGTGATTATTTGATCCAAATATTGTATGTTCAAACTGTATTTGTCCTATATTATGTACTTCATATAAATGCACTTTTAAATCAATATGAGAAGGACACCATAAATATTCATCTAGATCAACTAATAGTAACCATTCTGTTTCTGATAAACGAGGTAATAAGTACATATTATACATATCTTTCTGACGTCCTAGATACCTATCCCATTTTGCAATAAACAAACTTATAATTCCTATATTAATATATTCCTGTATTTCTTCTAAATAATTATCGGTACTTCCATCATCTATTAAATAAAAATGATCAACACCATGATGTAAATAATGTTTAATCCATTCTTTAATGGAATGAGATTCATTCTTAAATAAAGCTCCAACAGATAGTTTATAGGTCATATATATAAATAATGTATTAACTTTATATAAATTTTATATAAATTTTATACTTACTTTTTTAGAATCTTAAAAAAGTACTTAAAAAGGTAAATTAGAATTTTATTATGATGTATATATTTATTATTATTATATATTAAGATATTCTTTTTAATCTATTATATTAAATTCTTAAAAAGGTAAATAACTTCTTAAAAAGGTTGTTAAAAAGGTAAATTGTAATTTGTTATGATGTATATATTTATTATTATTATTTATTAAGATATTCTTTTAGATATATTATATTAAATTCTTAAAAAGGTAAATAGAAAAATCAATAAATAATAGAAAATAAAAAATAAAAATTTTCTTAAAAAAAAGTTTTTTCCCCAGAAAATAGAAATCAAATTCTTGGCAAAGTTGCCGGAGCTTTTTTTTGAGCCACATCCACTCTCCAAACTTAATATTTAAGTTTTTATATCATATTTTTTATATATTTTTATATTTTAAATGTAAGAAAGATATAGTAGTAATAATAATAATAATAAACTTAAAAATATTTAAGTTGTATAGTATTTATAATATTATATATATAATTAATGTATTTAATACTAGAAATTAATAATATATATAAAAATAATAATACAACTTAAAAATAAAAATATAATAAAAACTTAAAAATATATTTAAGTTTATGGTATAATATATAATATATAATAATATTTATGATATATAATAGATATATAAAATATAAAAACTTAAAAATCTATAAAACTTAAAAAATAACTAAAAAAGTTACTATTTATTATATTTATTATTATTATATTATTAACAAGATTATCTTTTAACTAAATATATAAATAAATATAATATAACTTAAATATATATAATAAAACTTAAAAAAGTAAGTAAGAAAATAATAGAAAATAAAAAATAAAAATTTTTGTTAAAAAAAGTTTTTCTCCCAGAAAATAGAAATCAAATTCTTGGCAAAGTTGCCGGAGCTTTTTTTTGAGCCACATCCACTCTCTAAACTTAATATTTAAGTTTTTATATCATATTTTTTATATATTTTTATATTTTAAATGTAAGAAAGATATAGTAATAATAATAATAATAATAAACTTAAAAATATTTAAGTTGTATAGTATTTATAATATTATATATATAATTAATGTATTTAATACTAGAAATTAATAATATATATAAAAATAATAATACAACTTAAAAGTTAAAAATATAATTAAACTAAAAAATATAATTAAGTTTATGATATAATAAATAATATATAATAATATATATGATATATAATAGATATATAAAACTATAAAACTAAAAAATCTATAAAACTTAAATATAAGTAATATAATTATTATATATATATTATTTTTATTTATATTATTAATTTTAGATTATCTTTAGAACTTAATATATAAATAAAAATAATATAACTTAAAAATAATTTAGTTAACTTAAAAATATATATATAATAATATAATATATAATGTATGAATGTGAATTATGTAATGAAATATTTGATACAAAACAACACTTAAATCAACATTTAAATAAAAAAAAGAAATGTAATATGGAAACTGAATTTAAATGTGTTAAATGTAATAAATTTTTTAGGTATAAAAAAACACTAATGGATCATCAAATAAAAAATAATTGTAATAAATATGCAATCATAAAAGAAAAAGAAGAAAATAATGAATTAAAAAACATAATAAAATCAATACTGGAAAGTAATATGGATTTAGAAAGTAAGGTTACATTTATTCGTAAATATAATCTTACATTAACAAAAGAAGAATTAGTAAATTTAATAAATTCTCCAATGGAATTAATTGCAAAAGTATCATATATACAATCCCAAATAAATACTAAAGGACAAATAATTAATAGTAATAACACAAATAATACTAATACTACTAATAATAACATTACAAATAATATTCAAATTAATAATTTTGGTAAAGAAGATACCTCATATTTAACAGATGAATATTTTAAAGATCTTATATTAAATAATAATGTTAATAATATATATATGAAATTAACTCAAGATATATATTTTGATAAGAATCATCCTGAAAATAGAACCATAAAAATAGAAAATATTAATAATAAATATGCACTTGTTTTCAACAATGGAAAATGGGATACTATTTTAAAATATGAATTAAGGGAGATTTTACATGAAAATAATCATAGATTATTAAGAATTCATACCAAAAAATTAAAAGACTTATTAGATAATGCCAAGAAAAGTTCTATAAATGTATTTTTAGCTAGAACTTGTAACGATGATCCTCATTTAGATTATATGATTGATAAAATAATATTATTGTTTTATAATGGTCGTGAATTATATGAGGTATAAATATACTTTACATAATTGTGCATTTTTTATCATCAAAGTCTATGGAATTAACTAATTCATCTAGACCCATTTCATTTATTCGTTTCAATTGATATGACCGTTGCTGAAATTCTGCAATTTGTCTATCTTCTTCAATCATTCTTTTTTGTTCTTCAAGGATTCGTTGTTTTTCATCAAAGATTCTTTGTTTTTCATCAAAGAATCTTTGTATTTCTTCAAAGTTTCTTTGTTTTTCAATTTCAATCATTTTTTTAAAGTTATTTTTTAATACCCAAATATATAATGGTTCTTCCCTATTTTTATGTACTTTTTTAATGTATTTGATGGATGACTCCATGTTATTAACCTTAATAATATTTATAGATATAAATATTATTTTTCAATTTTTACTCACAATATGCGCATAACATACCCATATTATCTTTTGGTAAACTATTCATTGCATTCATTCTTCTTACAAATTCGATGTATGTATTGTAATGTTGGATACAATCTGTACATCCTTTTTTTTCACATTTACCGAATCTTGTCATGGTAATTATATAATTTATTTCTTCATCTTTACATTCTTTATTTCCACATGGACATCCTAAGCTACCCCCAAACATATATTTTGTTGTCTGAAATGTTATTTCTCCTATCTTTTTATTTCTTGTTTTTTTAATTATCTCTAATGAATCATAATATTTATTTTCATATTTTTGCAATGTTTCTTTGCATTTTAAATAACCTTTTGTTTGTTTTTCAATTGGTAATTCTTCAGATCCATATATAGAATCCATTTTTTTTAAATATTTATAAAATTGTATCCCATCATCAATTGTTATAGCATATGCACAGAGAAATGATTTCTTTAATTCTTTTTTCCAACAATGAAGACATTTCTTTGGTTTGCATAATTGATATGCTTGCGAGTATGCTTCATTTTGTTCCTTTAATGAAAACATTTTTTAACCATAATATTGATATGTTGCTATAAATGAAAATTTCAATTTTTTAATATTTTATAAATAAAATATTAAAGAATTAGGCTGAAGGTTCAATTTTTAATGAATCTTTCTCAATTACGTCCATTTAACATATTTACAACTTCAATATGACCATTACTATGTGCAATATCAAGAGCACTCGGATTTCCTTCATTTAGAAAATGTATATCTGCTCCAGCATCAAGAAGCATTTGAATGATCTCTACATTACCATATTCACACGCAATCATTAGTGCTGTCCAGTTTGTATTATCATATTCATTTATGATATTTACTAGATCAAAATTTTGAATGTCATTAATTAATTTTTGAAGAATCACAATATTTCCCAATTTTACAGCATACATTATTGAGTTCATTCCATTCATATCTTTATAATTAATATTACAACCAGCATCAAGTAATATATTAATTATATCAGTATAACCTCTAATAACCGCAAAAATAAGAGGATAACGTTCTCTAACATTATTATTAACAATTATAAATGCTGGTTGATTTACATCATATCCATTATTAATCATTGAATTAATAAGATCAATATCATAATCTTCAATTGCTTTATCAAACAGAGCACTCAGGGGTAGACCTTGAGGGTCATTCACAATGTCGTCTTGGTAGTTGACAAAAGGTGGCATTTTATTGATATTTATATTTAAAAGTATATATAGAATAAATTTCAATTTTTTATAGTTCATCATTCCATTACATTATCCAGTAAATCTTTTTTATGGTATAAATATACAAAATTATACCCTATACTATATAGCATAATATGGTAATGAAAATATTCGTCCAATTTTTTATTATTTTTTTTTATTATAATATATAATGGATAAAATTGCATTTGTGATTCCGACTCATCCTCCAGATTATCACTATTTATATGATCTATTAATTAAAATGAATACTAACAATATAATAATAGATATATATTTAGTATTTTCATCAGAAGAACATTATGAAAAATTTAATATGAAAGATAGAATTAAAAAAATTGTTGTAAAAGATATACCATCAACTTATACACCTACAAATACAGATACATATAAGTGTTTTTATGTTAACGGTAGAAGTGGGATAACATCATATAAAAAACTATATGCATTAGATCAATTAATTAATTCTACATACGATTATTTTATAGTGTGTGATAGTGAAATAGATATTGTTTTACAGAATTTTAATATCGTGAACATTAATAAAAAGATTAATCAAATTTTTGAAAATAGAATTATATATGCTGGAAATGTTAAAAAAAACAGTAATATTGCACAAGTTGAAGCATCTGCAAATTTATTTTCAGATCAAGATAATGAAATAATTAAAAAAGAAACAAATAATTTCACATTATATTCTTGGTTGAGTGATTTACCTATTTATAAAAGAACACATTTACCTGATTTTTTTAAAAAGATAGATTATTATAATAAACGTCATTTAATAACATGGTTTCATTTTGAACATATGATGTATCAATATTATTTAATAACATATCATAATTTTAAAGTAATTGATACAACTCCTATAACAAACATAAATCATTCATTAGAAAATGTATATACAAATAATGTTGATGTTTTATCTAAGCTTGAAGATATTAATTTCGGATTTTCATGGATAACAAAGAAATGGTATATGAGTAATCCAGAATATTTTAACTCAAAAAAAACATTTTTAATATATCATTTGGATAATAATAAACTTGGATGGTAATAAAAAATTGATTTTCAAAGTTTTTTATATTATAATTGTAATTATAATAAATGGAACCTAAGAAACCATCAATGTATGAATATGGAAAAGCAATAAAAGAAAATCCAGATACAGAAAATCACGGAAAGAAATGGACTACAGAGGAAACAAATGAATTATTGAAAGAAATAAAAGATGAAATATCATTTAAAGATATTGCTCTTATACATAAAAGAACAGTTGGTAGTGTCCGAGGAAAATTATTTCAAATTGCCGAATATTTAATGAATCATAAGAATATGCCAATTGATAAAGTATCAGAAACAATAGGAATGTCTGTAGATGTTATTATGGAACATTTTTTAAAAAAGCCACCTAAAGCCTCTGCCTTAGATTATATCTTTAATGACTCAATTTCTACTAAAATTTATGCTGTTAAAGTTGGTAGAGTCCCAGGATTATACAAAACATGGGAAGAGTGTAAGGAACAAATAGATAAATTTGCAGGTGCTAAGTTTAAAACATTTACATCAAAAATTGCTGCAGAAATATATATTAATGACACACAACAACCAGAACCAGAATTAGTTATTCAAAAAGAAATAAAATTAAATTATGATCAACAATGTGCGGTTGATAGTTTTAAAGCTGGTAAAAACATTTTTTTAACAGGACCTGCTGGTACAGGTAAATCAGTTACATTAAAGAAAATAATAGAACATTGTGAATGCAAAAACATAAAGATTGGTATAACTGCAACGACTGGATCTGCTGCCTTTTTAATTGGTGGTAAAACAATGCATTCATTCTTAGGAATTGGTTTAGGAAAAGGAACACCAGAGGAAATGTATCAATATATAAAAGATAACAAAAAAATGTTACATTTTTTCGCAAGACTTCGTGATCTCCAAGCATTGATAATTGATGAAGTATCAATGTTAGATAACGAATTATTCAATAAAATTTCCATGTTTTTGGGAAAAATGAGAAAAAATAATAAACCATTTGGCGGATTACAAGTAATATTGACTGGTGATTTTTGTCAATTAGAACCAGTAGATGGTGATTATTGTTTTAAAGCGTCTGAATGGGAAAGATTAAACTTAGACACGATATATTTGAGAAAACTAATTCGTCAAGATGGAGATTCTGAATTTCAAGGTATGTTAGAAAAATTACGTTATGGAAAATGTTCTAATAAGACTCTTGAGAGATTAGAATCATTAAAAAATACAACTTTTAAGAATGTTAAACCAACTATATTATATTCTCACAATCAGGATGTTAATGCTGTTAATAAGAAAGAATATGATCTATTGATTAATTCAGGAGCAAAGAAACAAATATATAAAGTTATTTTTCCTGCTAAGGAAGCACATAAGAAAAAAGCAGAAACATGGTTTAAGAACTTAGAAATACCAGAATCAATTGAATTATGTGTTGGAGCACAAGTTGTTATAACATCAAATATTAATCAAGAACTTGGAATTGTTAATGGAACTCGTGGTGTAATAATTGATGTATTTCCAAAACATGTTGATATATGTTTAGTCAATGGAGCAACATATCATGTTGAACATTTTCAATCGGTTAGTGCGGATGATGAAAATGTAACAATTGCATATATGCCACTTAAATTAGCGTATGCACTAACAATACATAAATGTCAAGGTATGACATTAGATGCGGTTGAAGTAGATCTTGGTAAAGTATTTGCTGCTGGTCAAGGGTACACTGCGATATCAAGAGCAAAAAATTTAAAGAGTATCAAGGTTAAGAGTGTAAGTAAAAACAGTTTCTTGATAAAAGAATCTGTTTTAGAATTCTACAAAAATATAGAGAATACAGTTCTTGAGAAAAGTGAACTATTTGTGAATAAGCTAATAAATACAATGATTTTTAGAATTGTCAATCATACAGATTTAGAAAATTGTCTAAACTTTGTATATGAATTTGTTCCAGAAGAAGATTTAGAATTCTGGGATACGTATAAATATCCTGCAATGGAATTAGAATTGTTAGATTATGATGTACCAGAATTACCTTCAAAAGTTAAAACGGATGATGATCGTATTGATATGGTTATAATAAATACATATAAGATTAAAGATAATATGATTACTGATATGGATAATGTTATTAATTTGATGAAAGAGCATCATATCAAAATATGAAAAAATTGATTAATTTATTTTATACATAATTATATTAAATAAATCAAATATGACAACAACATTATATAACATGAATTTAAATGTTATGCCTCCTAAACCACCATATACATTGGAAATTATTACAAATAAATTAGAAAAATATAATGATCGTATTAATAAAATTAATACTTTCATACCAGAAAATGTAAGAAATGATAACATAAAATATGAATTATTATCAATAATATTTGCATGTAAGGATTATAATGATGACATGGAAAAATATGAGCCAAAAAACTTTGATATCAAGGTTCAAATAGTTAGCTTATGTTTTAATATAAATACATTATATGAAAAAATATTTGATAAACATCGAGATAAGTTTTGGCTAACAGATGAAGAAATACATGAAATGAAAAAGATATATAGAAGAATTTCTGGAGGTGTTATTAATTTATAATTTTAATTTATAGAATAAACAATAATATATAAAATGTCTGAAAAAGATGTTATAATGGAAACAGCTAAGATGTTAGTAAATTATAATGGTCAATTATTAAATAATACTCAAATTAAAAAGCAATTTGGTTCGGCAGCAGGTGGTAGTGATATATGTTGTATTATTAATACAAATGTATTCTTGATTACCTTCAAATGGGATAATGGAACAATGTCGGCAAATAATACTATTCTTTTCTTAAAGGCATGTAATGTTATTGAAACAGCAGTCATTCAGATGACTACAAATTATAAATTTTATAAAATTATAATAAGTAAAAAACAAGGGATCCAAGTGAATGCTAACTACATCAACATTCATTTAAATAATACTCAATTGTCTCAACAAGATGAAGTAAAGTATGTATTATATCAATTATATACATATATAAATTCTATGATATCATATTAATAAATTTATTAAATATAACAGGTATAACTACTCCTAAACTAAATCCAGCAACAGTTTGTAATAATGTATGACATTTTTTATTAATTCTTGACCACATCATTAATAAAGTCCATATAATTCCAACATACCAATATTTACGGTATTCGGGGAATAATAAATAGACGGTCATAAAGAAAGCAACAGTTCCACCAACATGTCCTGATGGGAATCCAGGATGGCCTTCTACTAAACCATTTCTTGAAAATAAGTCACAGTTTTGTGCGCCTATTGGACGTTTTAAAAATTCGTAATCATATGCTTTAGAATGTTCTTTTATAATTGAGTGTAATCTTTCTACAATAAATACAGATAAAATAACATATAACCATTTAATATTCATATCTTTAATAAGCATCATATATGGAACTACAATTAATATTATAAGTGATAAACTAATAATTTCATCAAACATTTATATATATATGTAAATATATTTATAAACTAAAAATATAAATTCCAAGAACCATTAATAACCCACCTAATACTTTGTATGGGGTTGCTTTATCTTTAAAGATTAAATAACCAATTATGAATTGTAAAAGTGGTGCTAAGGAATTTTTATAAGGTGCAATTTCATTTACGGAGTGTTGTTTATATAAATATGATGTTAAAATTCCTATTGTGATATAAGTGAGAGCACAATATGTACAATTTAAAGCTTCATAATTTTCTAATTTTGTAACTGATTCAAATGATAATTCTCCATTATAACTAAATACTGCACATATTACCATAGCAAATACAAAATAAAATAAACTATTTAAAAAGAATGCTTCAGGGATTGATTTCTTTTTTAAAGTATTACATAATAAAAACGCACTAATACCAGATAAAAATATTAAAATCGTTAATAAAATAATTTTTGACAGCTTTTTAATAATATATCAAAGAAAAAAATATTTGTTCAAATACTAAATTTATATTAATTATAATAATATGGGATCTTGTATTTCTATTAAAAAGGAGGGTAATATTCCTACTCCTATTCCTAAATCTATGACTAAATTTAGTTCTTGTAAGATTCGAGAACATAGTAAAGTTAATAAAGTTATTCCTCTACCAATTCCCCAACAAAAATCTAAACACAAAAATGAACAGAAAACTAAATATAAAAAAAAAGCAATTCCAAAAACAGTTAAAAAAGCAACATGGGATAGATGGATCGGTAAAGATGTTGGTGTAACTAAATGTTTATGTTGTGAACATCAGGAGATTCGTCAATTTGAATTTCATTGTGGTCATGTTATAGCAGAAAGTAAAGGTGGAAAAACAAACGTTGATAATATGAGACCAATATGTGCTCAATGTAATTTAAGTATGGGATCAATGGATATGAATGAATTTAAGAAGATGTATTTTGAAAAAACAATATAAAAAGAAATACATAAAAAGACATACATATAAAACATATGTATTTATTACGTGAAGGAAGTCATAATTCAAATGAACCTTATATGGTAACAATACCACAACCAGAAACTAACTATTTAGAAAAACAAACATTATTTTTTCCAGAAATTGGTGTAGCAAAATGGTTTTTTGAAAGTGGAATTGCTGAAAGAGGATTAATAAATTGGATAATGGAAAATTTTATAAAAGAAGATACAGTTATGATTGATATTGGAGCACATGTTGGAACTTATTCATGGATTCCCGCAAAAGTTGCCAAACATGTATATTCATTTGAATGTAATCCAAAAATATTTTGTTATTTAGCTGCAAATATTGCTCTTCATAGATTAGAAGATAAAATAACACCATATCAATTTGCCTTAGGAAATAAAGAAGGGATAATTGATTATTTACTACGATCAGTTGATGGTGGAGGAAATGGTGTAAAAGTATTATCCGAAAGTGACAATAATGTCAAGAAAATAAAAATTCAGATGAAAACATTAGATTCATTTGAATTAAATAATATAGGATTTATAAAAATGGATGTTGAGGGATTTGAGAAGGAGGTATTAATGGGAGCACTTGAAACATTAAAAAGAAGTAATTATCCGAATATATTATTTGAATGTTGGGGAGAATGGAAAGAAAGAGAGGGAGTACCAGCAATTAAAATAAAGAAAGAATTATTCGAGTATTTAGAATCATTGGGATATAAAATAATTCAAGTTGGTGGAGCGCAAGATATGTTTTTAGCAGAACATAAAAAATAAATTTATTTATATAATATATATTATATAAATGAATCCACAATTATTTTTAATTTTCTCAATTGTATTTGTTACTTTAGATTTATTATGGATACAATATTTTTCAACAATTATAAGTCCAATGATTGAAAAAATTCAAGGATCACCTATAGAAATGAATTATATTGGTGCAATATTAGCATACTTAACTATGTTAATTTCATATGCATATTTAGCATACGATGGAGATAAACCAAACTATTTTAAAGCAATCATATTAGGATTAGCAATATATGGAACATATGAATTTACCAATTTAGCAACAATTAAAGAATGGGATCCTCGTGTATTAGCAATTGATATTTCATGGGGAATGACTGTGAGTGTATTAAGTGTGTTTATCACCAATTTAATCTACAATTTCATCAACTAATCCATTCTTAAGACATTCCGCTGCAAACCAATCATTATCCTTCTTAAGAATGGTTTCTAACTTCTTTCTACTCATTGGTGTATGATCAGCATAAATATCAATTAAGTTATTCATTGCTCTCTTGAGATTTTCAACTTCCTCTTCAATATTACTTAATTTACCCCATTGAGTACCAGATCTTAATTCATGGATTAACATACTAGAATGTTTGTGAATAAAACGTCTTGATCCACATACACTAATAAGTGTCCCAGCGGAAGCAACATATCCAACAACATATGTATGAAGAGGAACTTTTAATGATTTAATACATGCAATCGCTGATAAAGCTGCTGTTAGTTCTCCACCATATGTTGTTAAATGAAGTTTGATCGGAGGAGGTTCAACACCCATTTTAATTTGCATTATTAATAGTTTTTGTTGTAAATTTCTCATTTCTTTATTAAGAACTGTAATAGATGTAGAAGTAATATCATCATTAAAATATATATTATTATCAATTGTATAACACGAGGTATTGTCTTGGTGACCAAACAGTTTTGTAATATCAATTCCTTCTTCTTCATCATTTAATTGTATTTCTTCATCTTTAACTTCCTTTTGTTTCTTACTTCCTCTGATTGCAACCCATGATATTCTTCTCTTTGACATTATTATATTAATATATAATAATCTTATTTTTATATACAAATTAGGGAATTATAAGATTATCTTCTGTATCATTTCTCTCTCTATGTATTGGTATTATAACACGCCTTGAATATACACATGATCCTATAATTGTAATAACACAACATAAAACTACAAATAAGCTAGTACCAATTGCTAATCCTGAATCGACTACATCATCCATAAAATTGAATATTTATAATTTTATATATATTTGTATTTATTTATATATAATGGATGATTTAATTAATTCATTAAAGAAAGTAAATATCGAGGAAAATCCAACAAATATTCCTGATGAAATTATATCATTAATATATAATGATATTGATTTAATGATTTATCAAATGATACATTATGGAATACAAGATACACCGATAACATTTAAATTATTTGAATACCTATATAGGTGCTCAATAGTAGAATTGAATCTTATAAAGGGATATGTAGACAAAAATGGTTATAAAATAATAAATGAAAAATTAAAAAATACTGGTTTATCATATAGTCAAATAGATGCTGCAACATATATTGATTATTATAGTGATCAAATTGATGAATTCATTTCTTTAATGGATGGATGTTAATTTATATATATAAAAATTTATTATGTTATAATATTAAGAATGAGAATTTTATCTAAGATAAAAAAGAATTATGGTGATATATCTTCAATATTAAAAAATGATTATTTCCATTCAATAAATAATATTATTTCTATAACATTTGATGGTTCAAATTTATATATTTTAGGTGATTTTGTATATGTATATAATTATGATAATAATTCGATAACAAAAATACCAAACATTAAATTAAATAATCCTAAAAAAATAGAATATTATAATAATCATTTGTATATATTGGATAATAATTTATATGATTATGATTTACAAACACAACAATATAATCAAATAATTAGTGGGTCAGTTAACCAATTTATAAATACAAATGAATTTATAATATATGATAAAAATGGTTATATTTATAGATTTAATAAAAATAATAAAGCAAATGGAAGAATAACTAAATTAGTTGGTGGGCTTGTAGATATTGTATCAGATAATTTAAATTTATTTTTATGTTATGATACATATGTTCAAAAATACAATTACAATACATCATTTACATCTAATATTACAAATAATTTATCAAATATAAAATCTATGTGTTATGATGGATTATTAATTTATTTAAGAAGCGAAACAGATGATATATTAAAAATATATACAAAAAATGGATTAGAATATACAGAACCGAAATTAAATAATATAACAAAATTTCAAGATATATTTTATGATGGCAATTATGTATATTATCGTGAAAATAATCATGTATATAGATTTGATGAAAATGTTGTTTATTATAATTATAATATCAAAAATGTAGAAAAGATAAAAAATTTTAATTTATCAGGAACTGTTAGTTTAAAGGATAGTAATTTAATTATTAGTAATGGTCATCAAATTGAATATTTTGATGTAAGTTATTTTTCAAATATTGTAGATTATGGATATCATGAAACAAAGAAATATATAATAAACAATAGTAATGTTTTTACAATATCAAATTCAATAAAAGAAATTATATATCCAAATGTGAATCCAATTCAAATAATCAACAATACAGATTCAGTGTATATATTAGATAATAATTGTGTTTATTATTTAAAAATCTCTGATCCATTAAGTAATGTTATTCCAATTATAAGTTCAAATATATCATCAAATATAATTGATATGGTATTGAGTGATAAATTATATATATTAAAAGATAATCAGACAATTGATGTTTATAATACTAATAAATATACAAAAACATATTTGAATATAGATGCTATTAAAATTTGTGTTCCAACACCACAAAAAGATATATATTATATATCAATTGATAATAAGATTAAAAAATATTCAAATGGAACAAGTTCTATTGTTTTAGAAAATCGTGGTATTTGTGTTGATGAACAATTATTGTATTTTTATAAAAATCGTCTTATAAATACGTATAAAAAGAATAATTCTGGACTTACTCAATTGGATGAAAATATATATTATGGTGACAATAATAGAGTATATTGTTTGAATAATAATGGTATAACTGATGATTTAGGAATATCAAATGTAGCAATTAATGGATTAACACATGATACATCAAATATTATTGTTTGTACAAGAAATAATGTTCAAAAGTTTGATCCATTTGAGGCACATATTAAAATGGATGTTATATCACAAAATTTAAATAATCCATTTGAAGCAATATTAGTGGATAATTTTTATTATATTACAGATACATTTAATCATCAAATTGTTAAAGTAAATAAAAATACATTAAAATCAACTGTTATTATAACTGGATTAAACTATCCTCGTGGAATAGAATATAGAAATGGATATTTATATGTTGTTGATAGTGGTTTAGATAAAATAATAAAAATAAATATTATAACAAATACAAAAACAGATTTTTCGCAGACAATATCAGGAATAGTTGATTTTTGTTTTGATAAAGATATTTTATATGTAACGAGTTTATTACAAAATGCAATTTTTAAGATTGAAACTGGAAATAATAATACATTAACAACATATTTTGATATTGAGAAACCATACTATATTGATAATGAAATTAATTTTTTAGTATCTGGAGATTATTCTATTACTATGTCAACATTAAGTTATGCGGAATTAAAAGATTTGGTTAAAGTAACAAGTATACGTATTAATAAACTTGTTGCAAATAATCAATTATATAATATAAATATTAAATTTAAAAAATGGATTGATAATGAGATTAATAAAGCATCAAATGAAAAAAATATGAATAGACGTAATGATATGTTATTAAATATAGAAAAATTATTATTAACAATGAATTCATCAATGGATTATACAGATGCAGCAGATGCGACACATGTAACAAATTTGGAAAATTTTAAGAGTCGATCATTTTTAATAATGAATTCATTTGTTAATATGTTTAAGAATGTAAGTAGACATACAAATAAAAAATGAACAATATAAATAAATATTAATATTAATAATAATGCAATTAATTGGTGATCATCAAATTATTCAAAAAGATAATAATGTATATAATTATGAATATAAGAATTTTACTATCACAGGTGAAAAAATTATTGAAATGATAGAAAATCATCAACACACATTTTTAAAAAATTTTGGTGATACAGAGTCAATTTCATATATTGATATTAATACAATATATTTACAAAATAATAAATTATGTATAAATGGTTCATTTGTAACTCAATATTTATTAAATACATTTAATCAAAAAATTGATAAACGATATGCAATTGATAACGCAGCAGTAATTTTAGGAGATTGGGGTAAAAATTATTATCACATATTAACCGAAGAAATACCTAATTTAATAAAAATTAATACATACAATAATAAATTACCATTTATTATGAACTATAACGAAACATATATTAAAGATATATTAAGTGTTTTTAAATTTGAAAATCCTATTTTAAAATTAGAAAAATCTAATTTATATAATATAAGAAATTGTTATACAACAAATATATCATTATCAGGTAAACCATCTAAATATGAGTTAGAATTAGTACGTAATTATTTAATAAATAAAAATATTATTAAAATGGAAAAACAGGAATTGGGAGTTATAATATATCGTATTGAAGATGAAAGAAGAATATTAAATCATTCTGAAATGTTAAACTATTTAAATAATAAATATTCAAATATTAAATGGGTTGTATTTCATACAATGTCATTTTTAGATACAATAAATTTATTTAGTAAAGCAAAAATAATAATTGCTCCCCATGGTGCTGGATTAACAAATATGATGTTTAGTCCTATAGGATGTAATATTATAGAATTAATGCCATATTCAGATCCGAATGAATGTTATTATCATTTATCATCAATGTTAGATCATAATTATTATTGTATTGTATGTGAAGATACTGGTAAAAATAATAAAAAGAATATGAATATTAAGTTTGAGTATTTAGATAAAGTAATGAAAATATTATAAATTAATTATAAATTAACTATATGAGTTTATATTTAGTGACATATACAAAGTTAGAAATAAAACAAAAACGTAGGCCATTTAAAATATTTAATAATTTAGAAACCTGTTATGAACATATTAAAAACTATTTTTGTATTACAACAGATGAACATTTAATGGATATTAATTTAATAAAGAATGAATTAAGAATAAAGAAAAAATCTCTTTTATATTATAAATTTCCTGATTTTATGCTTGAAATATATAAAATGAATATAACAGAAAATATAGATATTGAGGAAATATAAATAAGATTATTTTAAATTTTTATATATATTTAAAATATGAGAAAGTCGCAATTAGTTTCATGTTATTATTCATATTTGCAGTTTAAAAATATATATGGTGGTAAAATAAATATTAAATGGGAAAAATTTCATCATAATGGAGTTATGTTTCCTCCTAAATACATACCTCATGGTATTCCAATTTTATATAATGGGCAAAAAGTAGTACTTTCTCCTGAGGCAGAAGAATATGCAACAATATTTGCGAGATATATTGATAGTGAATATTATAAGGATAGTAAGTTTAAAAAAAATTTTTTCAAGGATTGGCAGAAAATACTAGGTAAAGATCATATAATAAAAGATTTAGAAAATTGTGATTTTTCATTAATTTATAAAAGCATATTAGATAATCGTGAGAAAAAGAAAAATTTAACAAAACAAGAGAAAGAAAAAATAAAAGAAACAAAAGATAAGAATGCTGAAAAGTATAAAATTGCATATGTTGATGGTAAACCTCAACCAGTCGGAAATTATATGGTTGAACCACCATCAATATTTATAGGTAGAGGTTGTCATCCATTTTTAGGAAAAATCAAGAAGCGTGTTCAACCAGAAGACATAACATTAAATTTAAGTAAGGATGCACCAATTCCAAAATTAGAAGATGGACATAAATGGGGTGATATTGTTCATGAAAATAATAGTATATGGTTAGCAAGTTGGAAAGATGATATAACAGGAAAGACAAAATATGTTTGGTTATCTGATAAATCAGAAATAAAGGCTCAAGGAGATTTAGATAAATTTGAAACAGCTAGAAGATTAAAGAATCATATTCAAGCTATCAAGAAACAAAATACAGAAAATTTATTAAGTAATGATTTAAAAACTAAACAATTAGCGACAGCATTATATTTCATAGATAATTTTGCGTTAAGAGTTGGTAATGAGAAAGGTGATGATGAAGCAGATACTGTTGGAGTTATTTCATTAAGAGTAGAACATATAGAAAATTTAGATAATTTACAAATTAAGTTAGATTTTTTGGGTAAAGATAGTGTAAGATATGTTAGAACATTTACTGTTACTGAATCAGTATATAATAATTTAGTAGAATTTAAAAGAAATAAAACAAAGAGTGATGATATATTTGATAAAATAAAAACAAGTGATATGAATGAATATTTAAAAACATTTATGGAAGGATTAACTGCTAAAGTTTTCAGGACATATAATGCAAGTAATTTATTTGCGAAAGAATTAGATGAAATAACAGAAAAATATTCTAACTATACAAAAGATGATAAATTTGATCTATTATTAGATGGATTCAATAAGGCAAATGCAAAAGTAGCACTTTTATGTAATCATCAAAAAAATATATCTAAAAATTTTTCAGAACAAATAAAAAAATCTCGTGATCAAATTAAAGAGTTAAAAGAGAAGAAAAAGAATTCAAAAGATCCTGAAAAATATGAATTAAAAATAAAACAATTAAAAATAAAATTAGAATTAAAAGAGGAATTGAAGAATTTATCATTGGGCACATCAAAGATAAATTATATTGATCCACGTATTACAGTTGGTTTTATGAAAAAACATAATATACCGATGGAAAAGATATTTAACAAATCATTACAAGAAAAATTTAAGTGGGCATTTGAAGTAGATGAAAAATTTAAATTCTAATATTAGAATCAATTTCATTTTTAATTTCAGTCTTAATCTTATTTAAACCATCATTAATTTGATCCTTTGCTTGACCATATAATAAATATACGGTTATGAGAACAAATATTAAAGTAATAGATTGATTTAAAATATTAGACCATATTGATACTTCTTTAAATTTTTGATCTAAAATATAGTATAAATATAATGCATATAATAGAGATAATATAACAAATACAGCTTTAAGACAATTAAAGATAAATTTTATATAATTTTCTTCTTTCTTATAAAAAGTATTTGCTGTTTCACTAATTGCAAGAATAGATGGAAAAAATGTTGTAATATTCTTAAGTATTTCAAATAACATATTATATATTATATAATATTTTATTTATCAATCGTGATTTCCTTATTAATTTTGAATATACTTAAATTATTTAGTTGATTCTCTGACTGATCATCTTTAATATAAATATCTGATGTATTATCAATATCTATTATATTATAATATTTCTTTAATCTTTCTTTATCCTTAAATAATTCATAAAGTTCAATTATCTTTTTTTCTTTTTCTGTTATAGTATATTTTTTATGTTCATCGTCTAACATATCTAATAATCCCTGAAATGGAGCATGTCCTAAATTTTTAACTATATTAGATATATTTTCTATTTTATAAGAAATTTCTGCAGGTCCATTTAAAAATATTCTAAATGCAAATGAACTAGATAATAGAGTTGAATGTTGATTTATAAATGGATCTGAAAAATAATATAATGATGGTAAATTAATATTTGTTAATTTTATAATATCTTTATTTATTAAATATTTTAATAGATATCCAACTCCTAACATAATTAATATTGTTAATGGTTGAGTAATTATAATTGTTGTTAATTCAGAAATTCCAAAAGAATATAACATATTATTTGATACATCTACTTTATGACTTGCCGCAAATAATAATAAATAATTTAAACACCATATAAACCAACCCAAGGATATCATAAAGACAAATAATCCATTTAAAGTATGAAACGGAAAATACGCATAATATGATGGAGATTTTTTAACAATTACATAATCTTTATTTGCAATATTAAATGCATTTTTAATAGAACCTTTTGGAGCTTGTATTTGTTTTTCTCTTTTACAACAAATTAATAAAAATATATATTCTGATATACCCATATTTAAATTACTAGAATGATTTATTTCATGTATATGTTCATTTGGTTCAACAATATTTGTATATTTATATAAATTATGATTATGTATATTTAATTCATCTTCAGTATATAATTCTAATTCTTTTTCAAATTCATGTCTTCTTTTTAATTCATCAACTAATATAGGATATCTCCATGTAAATTCTGCCATACCAGCAGTGTTCATTAATTTAAAGAGGATTGCTAAACTTGGAATATTTAAAATTGCTGTTATAATTGCTAGTACGATTGTTTCTATAATTGATACTGGTGGAAGATTTGTGTCACTTCCATATTTAAAACCATATAATAATGCACTTAAAAATAAGGAATTAAATTGTGCAATAAAAATGGTCATTAATCTAAATAAACGAGGTAATCGTGGATCAAATTTAAAAAATGCAGATAAATGTGAATGTTGAAAAAATATACGTGTATACCATATCATAAAAAACTTTTGAATTCCAGTTGGAGTATGTACACGTTTTTCTACTTGTGGTTGAACAATATTTGAAACTTCATATTCATAACATTTGTCAATTAAACAACCTGTTTTTTCTTTTAGATTTTTAATAATATTATCTTTTAACAATATTTCATAATAGCGTCTAGTAGATTTAATATCAATATATACACCAAATATAAATGTAATAATTCCTATTAATCCAATTGTTCCAAATGTAATATAGAATTGTTTAAATCTTTGTAATCCTTCATCTGAATATACTAATTTCGCATTATCAAAAATTGCTTTATTATCAGAATAAACCGCTAAGAATCTTGAACTAAAATCTGTCATGTGAGTACAATTACATACAATTGATGTAAGAGAAGCATATACAAAATAACATCCAGAATCATCCCAATTATGTAAAGTTTTATTCCAATATAAACATTTTGCTTCATATGATAGATTTGAACAATTTTTAGTACAATTTAATCGTGGATCATTGGGAGATATATCAATATTCCATTTAAGTTGTAATGGTACTGTTAGATTTCTAATTGAAATTGAATTACCACTTAAATCAGATATAGATATACTCACAACTTTTGAATCAACTGTTGTATTTGAAATATATGGATTAGTATTCCATGATATTAAAGAAACAGCAGTATTTGGTATAGTAATTGAGGGTAGTTCAACTTGTAATGTTGATAAATTAAATGAAATCGAATCATTTGATATTTTTTGAGCATGATAACTAAATTCTGGAGTAGAAATCATTATTGGTTCAGGATTTGAATTTAACGTTAATACTCCGGCAATTCTTAATAAATCTGTAATTTGAACTGGAGGTTCTGATGAAATAGAATTAAATATTTGAATTGTTTCATTTTGATTTAATGTTGTTCTATTACCAATAAATGATGATATTAATTGATTACTAATTTGTTCAGTTGTTTGGATTATAATTTGTGTAATTGTTGCTGAACTTGAACTCGTAGGAGTTGAACTACTTGATGCTGAATTAGAACCTGTCGGAGTAAATGATAGTGAACTTGACTTTGTAGGTATTGTGCTACTTGATGCTGAACTAGAACTCGTTGGACTAAATGATGATGAACTTGTACTTGTTGGATTAGAACTAAATGATGATGAACTTGTTGGACTAAATGATGATGACATTGAACTTGTTGGATTAGAACTAAATGATGATGACATTGAACTTGTTGGATTAGAACTAAATGATGATGAACTTGTTGGTATTGATGTTATTGAGAACGATGATGATTGAGTATTCGAACTTGATAATGATGAAATTGAAGAATCTGTCGTAGAACTTGATGGTGATTCTGTTTGAGATGGTGAATGAGTTTGAGATGGTGATTTACTTTGAGATTGTGATTGAGATGATGTTTGAGATGATGATGAACTAGGATTTGATGTAAATGATGATGAACTAGAAATTGTTGGGTTAGATGTAAATGATGCCGAACTAGAAATTGTTGAATTTTCACTAGATGATGGTAGTAATATATTAAATGTTGCACTAGATGATGCCGTTGATGAACTCGAAGATGTAGATGATGCAGAACTTGATGCAGAACTAGAAGATGTTGGTGACGCAGTATTTGTTTTAGTACTTGAATATGATGATAATGTTGAATATGTTGGAGTACCAGATCTTGTTTGTAATGCTGAATTTGTTGCAGAACTTGAAGATGAACTAATTGCAGAATTTGTAGCAGAATTAGAAGATAATCCAGTTGCAGAATTCGATGAAGTACTTGACGATGATCCACTTATAGAATTTGTAGCATAACCAGAAGATGAACTAATTGCAGAATTTGATGCAGAATTAGATGATGATCCAATTGCTGAATTTGTAGGAGAACTTGAAGATGATCTAGTTACTGTATTTGTAGCACTACTTGACGCTGAGCCACTTATAGAATTTGTAGCAGAACTAGAAGATGATCCAACAGCAGAATTTGAAGATGATCTAGTTGCAAAATTTGTAGCACTACTTGAAGCTGATCCACTTATAGAAGTTGTAGCAGAACTCGAAGGTGATTCAATTGCAGAATATGATGGTGAACTAGAATATGTAGAAGATGCTGTATTTGAAGGATCACTTGATGGAGTATTTAATGGAGAAGTAGTAGTAGATTTAGATGATTTTGAGCTTGGAGAACTTGTTTTCGTACTAGAAAATGTTGGTAATGAAGAAAATGACGCAGAAACTGATGGTGAACTAGATGATGAACTTGATGCTGATGGAGTAGATGTTATAATATTTAAATCACAACAAAATATCATATCAGTTTCATATTGACCAAAATATATTCCACATCCGTATGATGGACCTCTCATATAACAATCAATTGCATTAATAATAGACCAATTCGTTAATGATTGACATATTGGAAATTGATTTGTGATTATATAGTTACAATCCGGGGTACCTTGATTTTCATAACATGGAGAATGTGAATATGAAATCTCTCCAGAACATGGATATGAAAATGCGTAGTTAATAATATTTAAAAATAGTAATACATATAACATATATATATATGATATGATTGAATCTTTAAATAAAATTTGATTTTTATAAATGTTTTTTTAACAAAAATTTTATATATTTAAATACATAGAGAAAATGTCAGATAATAAAGATGAAAATAATTTACCAGGCGGTAATAATGGCATAAATAATATGTATTTGATGGATGAATTAAGAAGAATCGATGGTATATATGAAGAAATAGGAAATATTGGCACCATATGGATTAATGGCGATAATCTATTTATTGGAATGGGTGCTGGAAATACTCATTCAGATGGGTTTAAGAATTTATTTATCGGATTAAATGCTGGTAATTTAATCCAAACTGGATATGAAAATACTGTTTTAGGTCAAGATGCTGGTGTATCATTAGAAGATGGAAATGATAATACATTTATTGGTCATATGGCAGGTTATAATACTACATCAGGTAATTTAAATACATTTGTTGGTGAAGGTGCAGGATATACAAATGTTGAAGGAGATCAAAATACATTTATTGGTCAAGATTCAGGTAAATATAATACAGCAAGTCAAAATACATTTATTGGTCAAGAAGCAGGATATAATAATACAGATGGTGATTTGAATACATTTGTTGGTCAAAGTGCTGGTTATTCAAATGATACTGGTTCAAACAATACATTTATTGGACAGAATTCTGGTTATAATAATACAGATGGTTCAGAAAATATATTTATTGGGCAAAATAGTGGGAGTTCAAATGAAACAGGTAATACAAATGTTGTTATTGGACAGGCTGCAGGTCAAAGTTTAGTAGATAAAGATAATAATGTATTAATTGGATATAATGCTGATTCAAATGTATCAAATAGTATTGCTATTGGAAGTAATGTATTTGCTTCAGTTGAAAATGGTATGTTTGTACCTTTAGAAATGGCAAATGTGTATTCAAACGTTGTAATTGTGTATGATCCTAATACAGGACAAATTGGTCCATCATTATATGAATATATTAGTGGAGGAGGTGGTTCTGGACCTACTGGATATACTGGTGTAACTGGATATACTGGTTATACTGGTCCAACAGGTGTAATCGGACCAACTGGTGTTACAGGTTATACAGGTATTACAGGACCTACAGGAGAACAGGGATTTACTGGTATGGCAGGTATTAATTTATTTACGTTAGTTCCTCAATCAGATAATTGTATTATTCCTGAATATAATGTTATTCAAAAAATACAAAATGATGGTAGCCCAGATATTGTTATTACAGATCAACAATTTGTTACTGCTGCATTATCATTTCAAGTAAATTCTATAAATTCAAGAATTATTGGTTTAACAAATGATTATAATACTGGTGTATCATATGGATTTAATTTTTCTGATGTTGATCCTATTTTTGACATATATGAATTTAATGAACCAATAATATCTAGTATTGCATATAATGCAGGTGATACTTTTATGGTTGTTCTTACAAATGATACAGTTAATTATTATCATAATTCTGTATTAGAATATTCTAATCAAGATGTAGATTCTAATATATATAGGGCATATTTTAATTTAATGGATGATCCAGATGAAATTAATAATATTTGGTTTGGTATTGCCAATAATGGAATAACGGGTGCTACTGGAACAACAGGAATAACTGGAACAACAGGAATAACAGGGTCAACCGGTCCAACAGGACCAACTGGATCTGGTAGAACAGGTCCAACAGGTCCAACAGGATTAACAGGACCAACAGGAAGAACAGGACCAACGGGACCAACAGGAAGAACGGGACCAACTGGATTTACAGGACCAACTGGATTTACAGGTATAACAGGAGATACAGGTAATACTGGAGATACTGGAACAACAGGACAAACAGGGACAACAGGATCAACTGGTTTAACAGGTTCAACAGGTATAACAGGTTCAACAGGTCCAACAGGTCCAACAGGACCAACAGGATTTACAGGAAATACTGGTAGAACAGGAACTACTGGTAGAACAGGAACTACTGGTAATACTGGTATTACTGGTGATACTGGTAATACAGGACCAACTGGTTTAACAGGTCGTACAGGAACTACAGGACCTACAGGTATCACAGGTATCACAGGTAACACAGGTAATACAGGACCTACGGGTATTACTGGACCTACAGGTAGTCCTGGAAGTGCTGATAATACTGGTGCAACTGGTATAACTGGTAAAACAGGTTCAACAGGACCAACAGGTCATACTGGAATTACAGGAAGAACAGGATCAACTGGAAGAACTGGTACAACAGGTATTACTGGAAATACAGGTACTACAGGTATTACAGGACCTACAGGAATACCAGGAGAAGCTTCAAATACAGGTGCAACAGGTAATACAGGCACAACAGGAAGTACTGGCCCAACAGGTATTCCTGGTGAAGCTTCAAACACTGGAGCGACAGGTAATACAGGAAATACAGGTTTAACAGGTTCTACTGGATTAACAGGTAATACAGGTAATACAGGTAATACAGGAACAACTGGATTCACAGGTATAACTGGTACTACTGGACCAACTGGATTAACAGGAACAACAGGACCAACTGGAAGAACAGGACCAACAGGTCTTACTGGACCTACTGGAAGAACTGGATATACAGGACCTACAGGAATAGCTGGAGAAGCAACAAATACAGGTGCTACAGGTAATACTGGAAGAACTGGACCAACTGGAATTACAGGTAATACTGGGTTGACTGGAAATACAGGAAATACTGGTACAACAGGTTCAACTGGCCCAACTGGTTTAACAGGTAGAACAGGAAATACAGGATCAACAGGACCCACCGGATCAACAGGTATAACAGGAGACACAGGATTAACAGGATCAACGGGATCAACAGGGCCAACTGGTTCAACAGGACCGACAGGACCAACCGGACTAACAGGAACTACTGGGTTAACTGGAAGAACAGGCACAACAGGATCAACAGGATTAACAGGAAATACAGGAAATACTGGTATAACAGGTTCAACAGGTCCAACAGGATCAACAGGTCCAACAGGCCCAACAGGATTAACAGGATCAACCGGATTAACAGGACAAACAGGATCAACCGGTACAACTGGATCAACTGGTATAACAGGTATAACTGGTTCAACAGGACCAACAGGATCAACTGGTTCAACAGGATCAACAGGACCCACAGGATCCACAGGACTAACAGGAAGAACAGGACCAACTGGATTTACAGGATTAACGGGAAGAACAGGACCAACTGGATTAACAGGAAGAACAGGAACAACCGGACCAACAGGTTCAACAGGTTTAACAGGACCAACAGGACTAACAGGATTAACAGGAACTACCGGACCTACAGGATTCACAGGATTAACGGGAATAACAGGTGATACAGGTAATACAGGAGATACCGGTGTAACTGGATTTACTGGAAGAACAGGAACAACGGGTTCAACAGGTATTACTGGTATGACAGGTATTACTGGAGATACAGGAACTACTGGATACACAGGATTTACAGGAAATACAGGAACAACAGGATTAACAGGATCAACAGGTATTACAGGAGATACAGGATTCACCGGAACTACAGGAGCGACAGGTACAATTGGACCAACTGGAGTAACTGGATTTACTGGTTCTACAGGTCCTACTGGTCAACAAGGTCCAGGAGCATATGCAAATGAAAATTATTTAATTGCTGTTGGTAATAATGGACCAAATACAGTATTTTATTCATTAGATGGTACTGTATGGAATACAGCAAATGCAAGTTCATTATTTACTACATGTACAGGTATTGTATGGAATGGAGCAATATGGTTAGCATTTGGAACTGGAACAAATACAATCGCAATATCTGTTGATGGAATAAATTGGTCTGGATTAGGTTCTACAATATTTACATCTAGTGGAATGGGTGCGGCATGGAATGGATCAATGTGGATTGCTGTAGGTTCAGGTACTAATACAATTGCTACATCAGTAGATGGTATTAATTGGACAGGATTAGGAAATATTATATTTACTACTGCTAGAGGAATAACATGGAATGGAACATATTGGATTGCTGTTGGTTCTGGATCAAATTCTATCGCATATTCAACAAATGGAACAACTTGGACTGGTCTTGGAACTACTATTATTACAAATGGATATTCAGTCGCATATAATGGTGTTAGAACAATGGTAGTTGGTAATGGTATTAACTCAATTGTATATTCTTATGATATAATTACTTGGTTTCAATTAGGTTTATTATTTACTGTAAATTGTAATAATATTGCATGGAATGGATTATATTGGGTTGCAGTAGGACAAGGTGATAATACAATTGCAAGATCTGTTGATGGTGGTGATAGTTTTATAGGTCAAGGTTTAACAACACTAAGTGAAGGATATGGTATTGCATGGAATGGAATATATTTTATAGCAGTAGGTAAAGGTTCTAATGGAACTGTTGTTCTTTCTAGAGATGGATTAAATTGGACTGGTGTAGGTCAAACATTATTTTCAAATGCTGGAGCAAAAGTTGCATCTCGAAGAGTATTACCTTATATTGGAACTGGATCTGGTTTTAGTAGTGGTGGAGGAGGAGGAACAGGTTATACAGGATTTACAGGTTCACCTGGATTTACAGGACCAACAGGTATTGCTGGTGTAACTGGACCAACAGGTATGCCTGGTTCTGCTACATCAACAGGCGCAACAGGATCTACTGGTCCTCAAGGAGCACCTGGATTTTCAAATAATACAGGTGCTACAGGTGCTACAGGTTTTACAGGTAGAACAGGACCAACAGGTGCAACTGGACCTGCTGGTAGTGCAACAAATACAGGAGCAACTGGTTCTACAGGACCAACTGGATCAACAGGCCCTGCGGGTATTGCAGCAAATACAGGTGCGACTGGTTCAACTGGCGCATTTGGAAATACAACATTTACATGGACTTTAGTTAATTCAATATTACAAAATAGTAATACAGTTAAAGGTAATCCTGTTAATCCATTTGATGCATATGCATATTCATTAGAAAGTTATAATAGAGGATCATATTTATCATTTCAAACAAATGAGACTGATCAATATTATGTAGTTGGATTTACTGAATTACCATCTAATAATGTAACAGATATCAAATATGGATTTTTAATTGATCAAGTTCCAAATACATATTATATCTATCAATCAGGTATTCCAATATTATCTGGAACATATTCAACAGGTACAATATTTCAAATCACATATGATGGATATTATATAAGATATTTCGTAGATGGTATTACATTAAATTATTATACTACACGAAATATTGGTAATTATTTACAATTAATTGTTGCATTCGGAAGTGGAGGACAAGTAAATAATGTTCATTTTGGTCCAATGGGTCAAATAGGTCCTACTGGACCAACAGGTTTTGGTTCTACAGGATATACAGGAACAACAGGATCAACTGGTTCTACAGGACCTACAGGACATACTGGATCAACTGGTATAACAGGTATAACAGGATCTACTGGACCAACTGGTTCTACTGGTATAACAGGATCAACAGGTATAACAGGATCAACAGGACCAACAGGACCAACTGGTATTACTGGTATAACAGGATCAACAGGTATAACAGGTATAACAGGTATAACAGGATCTACTGGACCAACCGGATCAACAGGTATAACAGGACCAACAGGTATAACAGGATCAACAGGACCAACAGGACCAACCGGTATTACTGGTATAACAGGACCTACTGGTATAACAGGTATAACTGGAACAATTGGACCAACTGGACCAACTGGAACATTAGGTGTTGTTCCTAAATTAGTATTTGTTCCTCAAGATACTAATCCAGATCCATCATCTAATTCTACAATGTGGGTAAGTAATACAAATACATTATATATTGGAAATAGTACAATATCTGGAACAAGTGATATATGGATTGCAAATAATTTGGTTCAACCACCACCAACAGTTGTATTCGGATCACCAGTTAGTACATCAACTGCATTATATTTACCATGGACATATCCAAATCAAATAAATGTTGGATTCATGAATCAATATCTACCATTAATAAATGCAATAACATGTCAATACACTGGTAATATTGGAAGTGCAAACGTTGCTGGTAATATTTTATCGAATATTTCAGGAGCTGCTTATATTAAAACATATAATCCAAATACAACAGTTATAACAGGAGTTGTATTAATTAAAGCATCTCCAACAAATTTAGGAAATATTACAGCATATACAGGAAATTATTATAATATTGTATTTCCACAAGATAATGGAGGAAATACAACAACTGGAATGACAAGAAGTGCATATGTATATACAGATTCAAGCATTGCCAATTTACAAACAGCAAATACATCCATTTATAATACATTAAATGTATATTATCAAAATTATAGTATACTTGGAAATAATTCATATGTAAATTTTAATTCATTTTTAGCAAGTGGTCCTCCAAGTGCTCCTCAATCAATTTCAACATCTTCTATAACATCTTCAACTATGACAGTAAGTTATACAGCTCCATTATATGGAGATTCAAATAATCCATCTACCCCAACCGCAATTACAAATTATAGAGTTAACTATCATGCATATTCAAATACTATAAGATATGGTGGAATATATAGTACAGCAAATTTGAGTGTAACAACAGCATCTTTAAGCACATCATTAAGTTCTTTAACATCAGATACAACATATACAATTAATGCTCAAGCAATGAATGGTGTAAATGTAAACTGGGGTCCAAATATAACATCTATTACAGCATTAACATTAAATATATCTGCTGCAATTACAACATTAGGATCATTAACATTTTCACCATCAAGTACTTCTGGAAAACTTGTTTCTACAGGTAGTTCAGTATCAACTATAATATATAGTAATACTGCATTAACATCATCAAGTTTAACAGCTCCAATAAATGAAACAGCAAATCGTGGAATAATCGTATCATCTGGTAATATAGCAAATATTAGTGTAGCAATAACAGGTGGTGCTACAATAACTGGACCAACTGTTGGATTTTCTAGTTTCCCAATTGCAACACCAAATGCTCAAACACTCAATAATGTTGTATTAACACCTGGATTAGTAACAGATTCATATTCTGGATCATCTGCTGGATATTATTTACAAACAAGTTTAACAGTAACATTAAATACACCTGTATTTACAGCAACAAATAGTCAATATACTGTAACATTATCAAGAGTTGGATATAGTACATCTACACCAGTAACTTATCAATTTTATTATGATATTGCTCCAACAACTCCAACAATTGGAAATGTAAATTTAAGTAATATTAGTACTGTTTCAGGAACAACATACAAACAAGTTTCAGGAGTATATGTTGTTTATGGTTCTCCAACTCTTTATGTAACAACAAGTAATATTGCAAATGTTGGTCAATATTTTTACAACAATACTAGAATCTTAGCATATGGAAGTACTACAGGAACAGTTAGTGCAACAGAAACAAATTTAACAAGAACATTACCTCTTGTTTCTGGTTCTTCAATTACAGGTAATATTAATATTGTAAATCCAGCTGTAGGATATACAACAACTACTTATAGTTCAACAATAAGTGTATCATCAACAGTTTATAATTTAACAGGAACAACTGCAGTTTTAACATCTGGATCATTATCAGCAATTTCTGATCCAGCATCTGTAACATTAGTATATACAACTTTACAACAATCACTTGGATCAATGACAAATTCCGCAAAAACGGGATATAGAGTATGGTCTGGAATTACAGCATTTAATGGAAATACATTACCAAATATTACAAGTAGTGGAACAGCATATTCAACAATTCAATATGATAATACATGGGATATATCAGGTGTTTCTGGCAGTTATAATCCTTCTCAAGAATTACAGGTTGGAAATGGACTTTTCCAGACAATTACAAGTTCAACTACAGCATATAAGAATTATAGTGGAACATATTATTCATCTACTCTTACAAATAGTGTTAATTATTCTGGAATTTATACAGGAGGATATAGATATTCAACTTTTGTTTGGTATGGAACAGCACCAGGTTCAGGAAACTATAGTGGTATTTATTTTATAATTAATGGTCAAACTGTGACAACAACTATATATAGTGGTTTAGCATATGCTGACGCAGGTCATTCAAATAAAATCATCGCATTTTATAGAATAGAAGATAATAATAATTTATCATTGTCTGTAGATGGAAGTACATTAACAAGTAACTGGATTAGTGCAAACGATACAACTCCATCACCTGTAAACAGTAGTAACTATTATTCTCCAAGTACATATTATTATGGATTAAATAGTGCAAGTACAACTAGTACAACAACTACATTTGATGTTAACTTACCGGTACCTTTTACATCAACAAATGTTTCTGGAACAAATATTCGTATATATTTTAGAATTGGATTACCAATGAATATTCAATTTACTTTTACAACTATAACTGCTTATTTTCATGCATAGTTATTATAATTATTTGTCTATTATTTTTATTATTTTTAATAAAAATAATATAATTTAAATAAAGAATAGATGATACAAAAACTATAAATTTAATAATTTATGTAAAAATAGAGTTACTTTATATGTTATTTATATTTTTTTTTTAAAGATATATATATAAGAGAATGGCCTCAGATACTAAAAAAATAGATATTTTATATAAAAAATTTTTAGGTGTTCCGGATGCATATCCATTAACAAATCCTGCTTCTGAAGCATCTGGAAATGCACGATCAAGAATTGTACCTAATATTCAAATATTTAGACAACAATTATCAACTACTGCACCAAATGATTGGGTTCAAGATAATAGTTTTACATCATTAAATGGTGCGGGAACAAGATGGACAAGTGCAAGTTATCCACAAATTGTTAAATATATGAATTTAAGATTATATCAAGTTAACCCTGGAATTGGTTATCGTTATAATCAAACGAATGCACAAACAAATTTATTAACAAATGTTATACCATCAAATTTTGATGTATCTGGATCATATAACGTATTCGTTTATGATAGTACAGGTTCAACAATATTATCATCAGATCCTTCTAATCCGTGGGTATATGATCCAGATTCAGGATATTTAACATTTTATGGAGCGAGTGTATTATCAAATAGTCCTCCAAGTATGACATTTTATAGATATGAGGGAAGTTTCGGTATAGATGCATATATACCAATAGATTCATCAGCAACTTCATTAACATTAACAAGTTCAACATTTGCTACATTATATAATTTAACAAATTCATCATTTAATGCAATAACATTACCAACTTTAACAACAAGTGATACTGGTGGATATTGGACATTACAAAATTCAACAGGATCAGCTTTAACAATTGGAGTAACACCAAGTAATACAGCAATTGGATCATCATTTACAATATTAAATACTGGGTTTACAACTGTTTTATGGACTGGTTCAGCATATCGTTTATTAATTAGTTATGGTATTGGTTCTAATGGTTTACAAGGAAATCAAGGAACAGTTGGTTCACAAGGATCTCAAGGAATAGTAGGAACTGTAGGATCTCAAGGATCTCAAGGAATAGTTGGAACAATAGGATCTCAAGGATCTCAAGGAGAAGTTGGAACAGTCGGATCTCAAGGATCTCAAGGAGTAGTTGGAACAGTCGGATCTCAAGGATCTCAAGGAATAGTAGGAACAGTAGGATCTCAAGGATCTCAAGGATCTCAAGGAATAGTAGGAACTGTCGGATCTCAAGGATCTCAAGGAATAGTAGGAACTATCGGATCTCAAGGATCTCAAGGAATCATAGGAACTATAGGATCTCAAGGATCTCAAGGAATAGTAGGAACTGTAGGATCTCAAGGATCTCAAGGAATAGTAGGAACAGTAGGATCTCAAGGATCTCAAGGAGATTTAGGAACAGTAGGATCTCAAGGATCTCAAGGAGTAGTTGGAACAGTAGGATCTCAAGGATCTCAAGGATCTCAAGGAATAGTAGGAACAGTAGGATCTCAGGGATCTCAAGGAATAGTAGGAACTATCGGATCTCAAGGATCTCAAGGAATAGTAGGAACTATCGGATCTCAAGGATCTCAAGGAATCGTAGGAACTATAGGATCTCAAGGATCTCAAGGATCTCAAGGAATAGTAGGAACAGTAGGATCTCAAGGATCTCAAGGAATAGTGGGAACTGTCGGATCTCAAGGATCTCAAGGAATAGTAGGAACAGTAGGATCTCAAGGATCTCAAGGAATAGTAGGAACTGTAGGATCTCAAGGATCTCAAGGAATAGTAGGAACTGTAGGATCTCAAGGATCTCAAGGAATCGTAGGAACTATAGGATCTCAAGGATCTCAAGGAATAGTAGGAACTGTCGGATCTCAAGGATCTCAAGGAATAGTAGGAACAGTAGGATCTCAAGGATCTCAAGGAATCGTAGGAACTATAGGATCTCAAGGATCTCAAGGAATTGTAGGAACTATAGGATCTCAAGGATCTCAAGGAATTGTAGGAACTATAGGATCTCAAGGATCTCAAGGAATAATAGGAACTGTAGGATCTCAAGGATCTCAAGGAATAGTTGGAACAATCGGATCTCAAGGATCTCAAGGAGCAGTTGGATCTCAAGGATCTCAAGGAATCGTAGGAACTATAGGATCTCAAGGATCTCAAGGAATTGTAGGAACTATAGGATCTCAAGGATCTCAAGGAATTGTAGGAACAATAGGATCTCAAGGATCTCAAGGAATTGTAGGAACTATAGGATCTCAAGGATCTCAAGGAATAGTTGGAACAATAGGATCTCAAGGATCTCAAGGAGATTTAGGAACAGTAGGATCTCAAGGATCTCAAGGAGTAGTTGGAACTGTAGGATCTCAAGGATCTCAAGGATCTCAAGGAGTAGTTGGAACTGTAGGATCTCAAGGATCTCAAGGAATAGTAGGAACTGTAGGATCTCAAGGATCTCAAGGAATAGTAGGAACTGTAGGATCTCAAGGATCTCAAGGAATAGTAGGAACTGTAGGATCTCAAGGATCTCAAGGAGTAATCGGAACAGTAGGATCTCAAGGATCTCAAGGAATCGTAGGAACTATCGGATCTCAAGGATCTCAAGGAGCAGTTGGATCTCAAGGATCTCAAGGAATCGTAGGAACTATAGGATCTCAAGGATCTCAAGGAATAGTAGGAACAGTAGGATCTCAAGGATCTCAAGGAATCGTAGGAACTATAGGATCTCAAGGATCTCAAGGAATAGTAGGAACAGTAGGATCTCAAGGATCTCAAGGAATAGTAGGAACAGTAGGATCTCAAGGATCTCAAG
>Ga0214921_10001780_pt1 | contig 36110 bp, 32 predicted proteins | sample LL1505_MetaG_FD_177992 | JGI IMG/M metagenome (GOLD analysis project Ga0214921, IMG submission 177992) | Freshwater microbial communities from Lake Lanier, Atlanta, Georgia, United States - LL-1505 | ecosystem: Environmental > Aquatic > Freshwater > Lake | place: USA: Georgia | collected... | reverse complement strand
ATAGTGACCTGTAACTGCAATTCCATTTTCGAAATTATGAATGAGTGCATCATATTTAGGACTAATCACCTGTTTACCAGTACGATAATCATAAAAACCCCATACTCCATCTGGATGATAACCATAAATTTCAGAGCTATTGGCTGCTATAAAATTATCTTTTGCAGGTAAAATTTCGTTGAATTTACAAGGTAAAATTACTTTTGATTTATTGTTTAAAACTCCGTATTTCCCATTTTCATGTTGCACTAAAGTTAAACCTGTTTTATCAAACCATTTGTTTTGTAAAGAATCAACATTCCAACCAATAGACTGATATTGAGGCGCTATAACTTCCTTTCCTAATTTAGATAATAGTCCTTTTTTATTGTTTTTTTGAATTAAAAAGTGAGCATCTTTAAAACAAACTACAGCATCGTATTTTTCTTTATTAATTAACAATCCTTGTGATGTGTATATGTGAACCCCAAGAGAATCGTAGCAAGCAAAAAATTGATTTTCAAGAGGTACTATTTTAGTAAACTGAGGAGTAATGACGAAATGAAGGGAAGTATCTATCACCCCCCATTTATCACTAAACTTAATCAAATTCAGCAGTTTACTATCAAAACTTATTTGTTCTATTTTTTGCTTTTGAGTAATAGAATCATAAGTGATATTTTGATAAGAAAGCAATTGAACGGTTTGGAATTTTAGTTGATTATTGCCCTTATGAAAATCAAACACAAAAAATTGATGATTATTATTTACAAAAATCTGGTTTGCATTCCAAGTATATAAGGTATCAAAACACTCATCATCAATTGGTTCTAAAATATTTTGTTTGAATTTCTGAACACTTGTATCGTACTCAACCAAAAATTGAGATGAATCTGCAGCTGGGTATTCTTTTTTTGAGACAAAAGTAGAGTCGAACGTTTTTTGATTTAACTGAAAAATCTTGTATTTTTTTACCCATTCATATTCAACTCTTGTAAAGCAATGTGCACTATCATCGGCAAAATGCACTGAATCTTGCATAAAAATTGGTTTTTTGTAGTCAACCAATAAAGCAATTTTATGAGGGGAGTTTAAGGGTATAAAATTGTAAAAACGAGGTGTTTTTACATGCAAAGAGGTATCAAAAGGAAGTTGAGATTGTGAATAACCACTTTTAAATAATAATGATATAAAAACAATTAAAACAAGAATTGATTTAGTAAAATAGAATTTATGCAATGTTTTACAAAGTTTGTGTTAAAAAAGATTTATATCAAAGTTATTTATATTTTTGAAATTTTGAAATGAAAATAAAGAATATGAATTTCAAAACGAATGAATATATCTTTTGATTGAGGATGAGGTGCATTCTGGGTTGGGGTAATGTAGCACTAGTTATATCTCTATTGCTCTTTACCGAAGAGCGATAACCTTCGTTTCGATATATCGCCCTTTCAGGGCTTGGTGAACTGTAGCCCTGAAAGGGCTTAATATGTTAAAGGTGGGTGAAGCCCACCTTGATTATCCCTTACTCTCAAACGAAGGACCTCACCCTTTGTTAAGGTATCTCGCCCTTTCAGGGCTAGCTGTAGTGTAGCCCTGAAAGGGCATCATACCTTAAAGGTGGGTGAAGCCCACCTTTATTATCCCTTACTCTCAAACGAAGGACCTCACCCTTTGTTAAGGTATCTCGCCCTTTCAGGGCTAGCTGTAGTGTAGCCCTGAAAGGGCATCATACCTTAAAGGTGGGTGAAGCCCACCTTTATTATCCATCTTACTCTCAAACGAAGGGCTTCACCCTTCGTTTAGATATCTCGCCCTTTCAGGGCTAGCTGTAGTGTAGCCCTGAAAGGGCATCCTACCTTAAAGGTGGGTGAAGCCCACCTTTAATATCCAAACACTTCTTCCAACTTCAATTCTCTTACTTTTCCGTATTTTTCAAGTACTTTAAAGTTCAATTTATCCTTTGAGCCTATTACCAAAATTTTTTGTTTTTGATTGCTTACAAACTGATTTTGGAAATTTTTAATATCTGCAAAAGTATATTTCCTCACACCTTCATAGACTGATTTTCTAATATCAAACTGTAAACCAAGCTTATGTGCTTGTTCATAATCAAATAAAATAGATGATTTTGTAATTCTCTCAGTTTCTATCGTATTCACAATGGCATCTTTTGAATTTTGAAAAGTAAGTGCAGCTTCTGGCATATTATTCAATAAAGTTTGCATACCTGCCAAAGCTTCTTCCAATTTATCTGCCTGAGTACCAATATATGAAACTACATAATTTGGTTTATTTTTCTCTTTTGCTAATGAATAACTAGATTTTACTGAATACGCCAATGCTTTAGATTCTCTCATTTCCTGAAAAACAATAGAACTCATACTTCCTCCAAAATATTCGTTGTATAAATCTATCAAAGGCACTTTTGTGGGATCAAAATCAAATGATTTGCTCAATAAAATTACTTCTGCTTGCACCATATCATAATTTACCCAAAGTACTTCATTTTCGGCAAAAGGTATTTCAGAAAATATTTTTTTGTTTTGAATTGGTTTTAAAGCAGTTGTAGTTGAATGAATTTTATTTAACGAATTGGTTAAAGACACATTGCTAGCAGGGCCATAGTACAACACTTTATGTTCAAAATTAAATAAGTCTTTTAACAATGTAATTAATTCTTCAGACTTAATATTTTTCAATTCTGCTTCTGGAATAATATTGGTAAAAGGCGATTGAGAACCATATTTTCCATAATTCATTAAGGCTCTGTTCAATATCACTTGTTTTGCTAATTTAGAATTGGCTCTAGATTTTAAAATATCGGCTATTAAAGCTTGCAATGCCTCATCGTCAGCTTTAGGATTTCGAAGTAGATTTTCTAACAAAATCAAAGCCTTGTCGAAATTAGAGTTTAAACCAGTAAGTGAAACATAAATTTTATCTTCACCTGCAATTACATCATAATTACATCCCAATTTAAAAAACTCTTTTTTCAACTCTATTGCATTAAAAGTATTAGAACCTAAATACGACAAATATTGAGTTGCTAAACTAAGTTTTGAATTTGAACCAACATCGAACAAGAAATAAATGTTAAATATTTCATTTTCAACATTTTTTAAATAATTTACCTTAGAACCATTACTTAAATTAAAAGTGGTAATATCCTTTTGATAATCTAAAAAAACAGGACTTACAATGATAACTTCTTGCTCCATTATTAATTTGTAAAAAGGAGAATTTGCCTCTCTGTTTACAGATACAGGGGTAATTTTGGGTTTTTCTACTTTCACAATAGCACTATCAACTCCTTGATTTTTAAACACTACCACATAATTCTTATCAGTAAAATAGGTCTTTGCAAAATTGATAATATCCTCTTTTTTAATAGCCGACAATTGTACTAATTCTGACACATAATCTTTCCAAGGTGTGTGATTAATAAAGGCAGAGACAAAAGCATCGGCTCTATTTTTATTACTTTCATACTCTTTCAGTTGTGAAATTTTGTAATCATTAATAATGGCATCAAGCAACCAAGTATCAAAATTTCCATTTTTAATTTCCTCTAACTGAGACAATAGCAAGTTTTTTACTTCTTCTAACTTTTGTCCTTCACGAGGTTGAGCACCAAGAACCAGAGCTGAATAATCATGAAATTTTAATGAATATGCATAAGCTCCTAACACTTTTTGGGCTTGATTAAGGTTTAAATCAATTAACCCTGCTTGAGAATTTGACAAAATTCTGCTCACCATTTCTAGTTTTTTTGCTTCATCAGAATTGATGCCAGGGAATCTGAAAGCCAATGCAACACTCTCAGCATTAGGACCTTTTACTTGTTTTACTATTGGACTAGTAATAGAATCTTCCACAGTTGGGGTAAAAGAGGGAATTGATTTTGACTTCCAAGAACCAAAATACTTATCAATAATTTCAATGGTTTCTTTAGGATCTAAATCACCACTCAAACAAATGGCCATATTATTGGGCACATAATATGTTTCAAAATATTTTTTAATTTCTTTAATAGAAGGATTTTTCAAATGTTCTACAGTGCCAATTGTTGTTTGCGTACCATAAGTATGTTTTTGGAAAAGTCCTGCCAATAAAGCTTCCCACACTTTTCTGCTATCTGTATCCAAGCCTTTGTTTTTCTCTTCATAAACCGCCTCCAATTCAGTATGAAACAAACGAGGCACTACTTCACTCATTCTATTTGCCTCTATTTGAGCCCATTTTTCTAATTGATTTGCAGGGATATCATTCACATACACAGTCTGTTCCACAAATGTATAAGCATTAGTACCTTGAGCACCAATCCCTCCCAACATTTTGTCATATTCATTGGCAATTGCATATTTAGCTGCTTCTCCTGAAATACTATCAATTTGATGATAAATCTCTTTACGTTTCTGAATATCAGTAGTTTTCCTATAAACTTCATACAAATTCTCAATTTTTTCCAAGATTGGTTTTTCTTTCACCCAATCAATAGTTCCAAATTTTGATGTGCCTTTAAAAAGAATATGTTCTAAATAATGAGCCAATCCTGTCGCATTGGCTGGGTCGTTTTTGCTCCCTGCTCTTACGGCAATATAAGTTTGAATACGAGGTGCATCCTTATAAACTGATAAATAAATAGTTAAGCCATTTTTTAGTTTATAAATATGTGCTTTTAAAGGATCGTTTGCAATGACAGGCTCTTCTGTATAATTTACAGAAGTGGGTATTTTGCTTACTTTTTCTGTTGAATTTTGGGCAAAAACCAACACATTTAATTGTGTAACAAGCAACAAGCTAAGCAAATAAAAACTGCTTTTTCTATAAATAATTTTCATAATTAAGTGTATTTTAAAATAATGAAGTGTATAAAAATACAACATTTTTAAAAAATATAAAAATTTTAATCCTTTATAAAATCAAAAAAAACATTGAAAAACCCACCAATATTAATTTTATATTATCAAATTATTATTTTTTTGTTAATTTTACAAAACTAACAAACATACTTTACAGTTTAAATACAAATGAAATTCAAATTTGTTGACAATATTAGATATTTTTCCATTTTATCTATAGTCATTTTTCATTGCATATTGCAGTTTATAGAATTTAATAAGTCTGACATCATCTATCAAGGCTATTTTAAAGAAAGCTTATTGTTTTTAGGACAATTTTTACGCTTTGGAAATATTTGCTTTTTTATGATTTCCGGGTTTTTAATGGGCAACAAACTCTCTACTTCAAGTAATATAATTGCCGACACAAAAGCCTATATTTCAAGAAGATGGGATGGACTGAAAGTACCCACTATCCTTTTTTCAACATTTTTCGGAATTTTAGCTTGTGCCATTCCTATTCTAAAATCATTTGTAAAAAATCTTGAAGTTGATACACTTGAAGTTATAATATTATTCTTTCATGATTTCTTTTTTGGTTTAACATGGTTTAACATGGTTTAACATGGTTTATCTATAATTTATTCATTAGCTACTTAATTGTTTTATTTTCAAAATATTACAATATTCAATTAAAAACAATGCTATTTACCACTTTATCCATTACAGTATTTTGGGGAATCAATCCTTATATCAAACTATTGCCTATTTCTGAACATACAAGTACATTATTAGGATATAGTTTTTATGTATTTTTAGGATACTATCTTGAAAGTAACATTGAATTATTTTTTAAAATTTTAATACATTTAAAAAAATACCTTGTTATTTATTTATTAATATTTTTCACAATTATTTTCTTTAACTACCTAGAATCAAAATACTTATATGAAAATACCAATATTTTTCCTTTCTATAATTTAAAGTTTTCTACTCAAATTTTAGCATTACTTACTTTTGGCTTAATGTGTGTTTTGATGAATGAAAAATCGATGTACCCTAAAGTAGCAAATCCAAAAACAGAAACAGTTGGGATTTATTTCACCCACGGATTATTGCTCTATTTTGTATATTTTGGTTTTTTTACAATTTTAATTTTTATTTTTGACATTAAAGGAAAAGAAGAAATTCCTCCAAAAATTGTATTGCCTTTAATTATTTTTTCATCAATTTTGGTTTACTTTGGCTCTTGGTTTATAGTAAAAAAACTTTCAAATAGTAAATATTCCTTTTTAATTGGGATAAAATAATTTATAAATGAGACATCATAATTCAATTTTCATTTTATTATTACTTTTTTTCAATTCTTGTTCAGTAGATGAGCAAATAAATAAACCCTTTAATAGAAAAGAAAGCCTATGCCTAAGTTCTGATATTGAATACATTCCGGGGTATCCATTAAACAGATTTGAGGATGAAATTTACAACTATGAAAAAAATTTAGCAAATAGTATAGAAAAGCAGCAATCAAAAATCATTTTTTTTGGCAGCTCTACCATGAGATTTTGGAATCCTTATTTAAAAAGTAATTTTAAAAACTTACCCATTATTGGACATGGTTTTGGTGGCTCAACTTTTCCCGAACTAATCTATTATGCACCAAGACTCATTTTCCCTTACCATCCAAAACTTGTTGTAATCTATTGTGAAAACGATCAATTTGTTACACCAAGCAAAAGTACAAAACAGGTAAAAGATGACTTTTGTGCTCTCATATCTTTCATACACAAAAAATTACCTACAACTAAAATTCTATACATTGCAATGAAACATTCACCAAATAGAGATTTTAATTGGGAAAACATGAATGAATCAAATAAATTAATAAAAAATCTTACTAAAGAATTTGATTTTCTGCATTTTATTGACCTCAACAGCTTACTTTTAAACACTAATAATCAATTAGATACAAGTTTATTTGAAAACGATGGCGTGCATCTCAATGAGAAAGCTTACAAAAAATGGGCTCTCACTCTTACACCAATACTAGAAAACCTATACGATCACTAATATTTTACAGGGCTTAAAATTTCTTTATTAAATATTTCTAATTTTTTTCTACCTTCTAGTGTAGTTAATTCTACTAAAAAACTAAACCCAACTACTTTACCTCCAAGCTTTTCGGCAAGTTTAGCACAAGCTTCAGCAGTACCACCTGTTGCGAGTAAATCGTCATGAATTACAACTCTTGTACCTGGTTCTATGGCATCGGTTTGAATTTCAATTTTGGCTGTACCATACTCTAAATCATACTCTTGTGACTCCACTGAATAAGGCAATTTACCTTCTTTTCTTACAGGAATCATAGGAATGCCCAATTCTAAAGCAATGCCTAAACCAAACCAAAAACCTCTGCTATCTAAACACAACAAAACATCGGGTTGTAAAGGCGCAATTAACTCCGCTTTATGCTGAATAATTGCCTTACAAAGTGATGGATTTTTTAAAATAGGAGAAATATCTTTGAACACAATTCCCGGTTTAGGAAAATCAACTATATCTCTAATATGGCTTTTTATCTGATTTACAATCATATACAATTATATTTAATCTAAAAAAGAAGTTAAAGGACTACTTGCTTGTGCATAATTTGCTATACTCCCCAATTTAGCTTTATAAGCCATTCTACCTGCCTCAATTGCAAATTTAAAGGCTTTAGCCATTTTTACAGGATGATCAGAAACGGCAATAGCAGTATTTACCAACACTGCATCGGCTCCAATTTCCATAGCTTTTGCAGCATCCGATGGAGCACCAATTCCAGCATCCACAATCACAGGCACTTTGCTTTGCTCAATTATAATTTCAAGGAAATCAATGGTTCTCAACCCTTTATTGCTACCAATTGGCGAACCTAAAGGCATAACCGCAGCCACTCCTACTTCTTCAAGTCTTTTGCACAAAACTGGATCAGCATGTATGTATGGCAAAATCACAAAACCACGTTTCACCAATTCTTCTGCTGCCAACAAAGTTTCTATAGCATCTGGCATTAAATATTTAGGGTCTGGATGAATTTCTAGCTTTAACCAATTGGTTCCCAAGGCTTCTCTGGCAAGTTCTGCTGCTAAAATTGCCTCTTTGGCAGTTCTTACACCAGAAGTATTAGGCAATAAGTTAATATCAGGATGATTGAGCATGGTTAAAATATCATCATTTGCATCTTTTACATCCACCCTTTTTAGGGCAACTGTTACCAATTCCGACTCAGAAGCCAAAATTGCATCTTGCATTAAAGTTGTATTTCTAAATTTGCCAGTACCTGTAAAAAGTCTAGAATTGAATGATTTATCAGCTATTTGTAACATATTTTTCTCCTATTTTATTAAATTCTTTTACTATTTTCTCCGCATTTGGGGCATTAAACAACAAACCAGAAAGCGCCACCCCATCAATTCCGGTTTTAAAGATTGAAACAATATCCTCAAGTTGAATTCCCCCTATAGCAAAAATAGGCAAGTTTATTAAATTTTCCTTGCATTGGGCTAGGATTGTTTCATATCCATTAATTCCCAACACAGGACTCAACTTTTCTTTTGTAGAAGTGAATTGATAAGGCCCTAATCCTATGTAGTTTGCACCATTCTTAGCATGCAAAAAAATATCTTCAAAAGTATTGGCAGTGCCACCAATGATGCATTTTTCACCCACTATTTTTCTGGCTTTATTAATGGGCAAATCTTCTTTCCCAACATGTAAACCATTTATATTTAACTTTTTAGCTACCTGAACATAATCATTCAAAAATAATTGAGCATTGTATTTCAAGGTCATGTCCTTGCAAATAGCAGCAATTTCTTCAACCTCCTCAATATCAATGCTTTTCAATCTTAATTGCACCCATTTCACTCCCGCATCCAATACCTTTTGAATACCTGAAATATGTTCTTCAGGTGATTTTCCTTGCGAAATGTATATTATTTTTTCCATTTTTTTTGTTAGATGTTAGATGTTAGATGTTAGATGTTAGATGCAATTTTTCAAATTGCCCATGAGCTACGCATAGATTTACTTTTTTCACTTTTCACATTTCACCTCTCACCTATCACCTAAAATGATATGCCAACAAACTTTCATTGCTTGCCAACACCTTTTCTGTATGATATTTAGCTAATTTACAAGCATCTACTAAACTATTTTCCAGTGCCAAAAACGACAAAATAGAAGCTGATAAAATACAACCAGATCCATGTTTAGGGCTTACATTTAACAGTTGAGGATGAATTGAAATTTGTTCATTTTTCAAAATCAAGATATCTTCTCCTTTTTTACTTTCGTTATGCCCACCTTTTAAATACACATTGGTATTTAGAATTTTCGGTTTCAAAACTTGAAATTCGGGCAAATTGGGCGTAATTAAATCAATATTTACAAGTGCTTTTTCTAAATTTGAATTCACCTTAAATATCTCATAACCAGATGAAGAATAAAGTATTGGATCCCAAATAATAAAAGAATTTGAATTATTTTGATTAATAAAAGTTGTAATTTTGAACAAATAATCTGCACTTGGTAAAATCCCGATTTTAAAATATTGCAACTCATATTTTTGCAACAAAATATCCAATTGTTCTATGATTGTTTCAATCGGCAACCAATACACATTTTTCACCAAACTTTCATGCTGAATAGTATTGGCAGTATTTACCCCAAAACCATATACTTTCAGCGACTCAAAAGTCTTAATATCAGCCAATAAACCAGCTCCAGCACTTGGGTCAAAACCAGCAATTGATACACAAAAAGGTCTTTTCTCTGCTTTTGTCATACCACAAAAATAAATAAAAAAAGCCCTAAAAGGGCTTTTTTATACATCAATTTATAAAAGCTTATTTTGCTCCAAACACTTTTTTCAAAATATCAGAAACCCTTGCAGCTGGGTCTTGTCTAATTTTCAATTCTTCACCAGCCAACACCGTAAATAACCCGTCTAAGGCTTTGTTGGTGGTATATTCAGTTAAATTTGGATTTACTTTTGAAACCATTGGTAGTTTGTTGTAAATATTTGCCAACTCATCCCAATACTTAGTCACTGATGCTGAATTAATTGCTTTAGCAACAACAGGAGAAAACGATGCAAACAACTGCGTACGAGTTGCTGATTGCAAATAAGTGGTAGCGGCATTGTTTTGGCCAGTTAAAATATTTTTAGCATCAGAAATTGTCATACTTGTAATGGCATTGACAAAAATTGGTGCTGCTTCTTTAGAGGCAGTTTCCGCAGCTCTGTTTAAAGAGGTTTCAAAAGCATCTACTTTAGAACCAAAACCTAATTGACGTAATTTTTGAGCAACAATAATTGCATCTTTAGGAAATGGAATTCTGATTAATTGATTTTTATTAAATCCATCTAATGCATTTAGTTGAGTAGCAGAGTTATTAGCACCAATACTCAAAGCTTCTTTTAAGCCACTTACAATATCACCATCGCTTAAAGACCCTATACCTAAAGCACTTGTTGCAGTATTTAAAACTTGAGTTGCCGTAGTACCCACATTCAAATTATTGGTTTTGGCAGGTGTTGTGGTTAAAGAATTAGTGGTACTAGGTTTAGTAGTAGTGGATGTAGTTTTCTTGGTGGTGGTTGTTTTTTTTGTAGTTGTTTTTTTCTTGGTAGTTTGTGCAAATGTGGTTCCTAATGCCAAACCAGCTATTAAAGAAATTGATAAAATGGTCTTTTTCATAAAATTATATATTTTTAAAATTGTGCCTTACAAATGTGATGCCAAAACGATCTAAAGATAAACAAAAAATGGTAAATGTTTAATTAGATTTGAAGTTCAAATTTAAATTACGAGTTATCAATAAAATATTCAATAGAAATTAGGGTATTGTTTTCGAATCGTAAATGAAGTTCTGCCCAAGGCTTATTTAATTCACTTAAACTTATAAAATAAAATCCTTTTTTTGTAAATTCTAATTTACCTTTATTATAAATTAAATCTGTTTTATTTAAAAAGGATAATGGCCATCGTTTTTTTATTTCATTGATTTTTATAGTTTTATTTAATTGAATTCCATCAATTGAACATTTAAATCTATTGTCAAGTAAATCAATTTCTTGTATACTAAAATCTTCATTTTCAGTTGAAATAAATGTAGATTTTCCATAATAATATATTATGTATTTGCCAAAATCGTTCATTTCTTCAATTCCTGTATAATTTGAATCTGATTCTCCAAAATACTTGATTAAAGTATCAAGTTTTAACGTTGATAACCCCAAGTTATTTATTTTTAGTTTTTTTATATCAAAATCATCTTCACTTATATTTGAACTTTGATTTGATTTTGCAAAACTATATTCACGACTAATACAAGTTTTATTATTATGAAGTTTGCATTCAACAATATGGTCATAATGTGTAATATAATATTTATTTTTCTCAGTTTCAGAAATTGGTAATTCTGTAATTTGTTTTTGTAATGAATCAATATATACTTTAACTAAATTGGAAGAATTTAATTGAGTAATTATTGTATCGTGATTTTTACTGTCAATTTCAATGTTACAAATGATATGTTGGTAATTTTCTTTAATTTCATTTGGTATATCAAAATTTACAACTTCAAATTTAAGATTGCTTAAATCAATAATTGGCTTGTCAAGTATTCCAGCTTTAGTTGAATCACAACAAACAGGCTTATTATCTGTTTGTTGTGAACAAGAAAATATAAAACAAGAAAATATAAAACAAGAAATTAAAATAAGAAGTATATTTTTCATAAACAGATTATTAAAACGAAAAAAGGACAAACCAATTAAGATTTGTCCTTTTGCTTTATTTTAAATCATTCACAGAATACAAATCTGGTTCATCTTCTAAAAACTTAAAGGCTTTAGCATCCTGAACCAATGTTTTAATTCCTTCTGTTATTATTTGGTCATCAATTTTTTCTAATAAAAATTCAACAAAATCATTCACTTCTTGCACTTTATTCAAAGGCAATTTTTGAATATTTGAGATAGTTTTATTAACTAATTGAGCGTTTGTCATAACATTCAGTTTTAAACTATTTTATTCACAGCATCCAAGTAAGCATTTACAGAAGCAACTACAATATCTGTATTTACACCAAATCCGTAGTATAATTGACTTTGGTGATTTACTTGCATGTTTACTTTTGATACATCGTCACTACCGCCTGTAATTGCTTGAATTACAAACTCTTCTATTTTAACGTGTTTGTTTAGAATACTATCAATTGCTTTGATAGCTGCATCAACAGGACCATTTCCTGATGCACTTGCTTCATGCTCAACTTCGTTAATTTTTAATTTTACAGTTGCCATTGGGCGAAGTGGATCTCCGCAAACAACTTGTAATAACGAAATTTTAATTGCTTTATCATTTACCGTAGCATCGGTATTATTACCCATTAACAATACTAAATCTTGGTCGTTTACATTGTCTTTTTTCTCATCAGCAAATACTAAGAAACGCTCATAGAACTCATCAATATTGATTAACTCTAAGTTGTAACCTAATTTTTCTAAACGATGTTTTAATGCTGCTCTACCACTACGAGCCGTAAGAACAATTGAAGATTCAGCTACTCCAACATCCTCAGGATTAATAATTTCGTAGTTTTCACGGTTTTTCAATACGCCATCTTGGTGAATACCAGATGAGTGAGCAAATGCATTTTTACCAACAATTGCTTTGTTTGGCTGCACAGGCATACGCATTAAACGAGAAACCATGTTTGAAATACCATAAATTTCTTTGGTGTTAATGCTGGTTTCAAAACCCAATGTTTTATGGGTGTTGATAACCATTGCTACCTCTTCTAATGAAGTATTTCCAGCTCTTTCGCCAATACCATTAATTGTAGCTTCAATTTGACGAGCACCATTAATAATACCAGAAATAGCATTTGCAGTTGCTAAACCTAAATCGTTATGGCAGTGAACAGAAATAATCGCTTTATCGATATTTTTCACATTATCAACCAAATACTTGATTTTTGCACCATATTGGTCTGGTAAGCAATAACCATTAGTATCTGGAATATTTACAACTGTAGCTCCAGCAGCAATAACAGCTTCAATTAATTGTGCTAAAAATTCAACATCAGCTCTACCTGCATCTTCTGCATAGAACTCAATATCTTCAACGAATTTTTTAGCATATTTTACAGCTGCAACGCCTCTTTCAAGAATTTTTTCTCTTGTAGAGTTAAATTTATGTTTGATATGGAAATCAGATGCACCGATTCCAGTATGAATTCTTTTGTGTTTGGCATATTGCAAAGCTTGTACAGCAGCATCAATATCGCCTTCAACAGCACGAGTTAAAGCACAAATTGTTGGTGCCGAAACAGCTTTAGAAATCTCTACAACCGACTGGAAATCACCAGGGCTAGAGATTGGAAAACCTGCTTCAATGATATCTACACCTAGTAGCTCGAGTCGCTTAGCTACTTCAATTTTTTCAACTGTAGTTAACTGGCAACCTGGAACTTGCTCACCATCACGAAGAGTGGTATCAAAGATGTAAATTTTATTACTCATAAATTTTAATGTTGATTTTGAACAAAATTAGCTAATTTTTTCAAAAATTTAAGAAACTTGTTTTTAGATTTGATTTAAACAAGTTTAAAATTCTCTTAACAAAAGAAAACTATTCTCTGTTTACTGTAAAAATTGACCTCGTATAGTTGTTTACATCAGTTGAATTTGTTTCTTCAAATTGTAAAACATTTATAGAAACTTGTTTAAACTTATACTTTGATACAATTTGAGAATTAGGTCCGTCAAAATATAAAAAAATACTATCATCCTTCAATTTCCATATTGATTCCTCATAATCAGTTGGGAATTTCCAATATATTCCTAAAACATTGTTTTCTTTTAACTTAATATGTCGTCCATCATTTTTTAAATTATTAAACAAAGTATCTTTGTCTTTTACTGCAAAATATTGTTCGGATTTAATAAGCCAAGAACCTAAAATTGGATTTTGTAGATCTTCTGATTTTTTCTTGTTGCAATTAAATAATACAAAAAAAGAAAATATTGAGATAACATTTAGTCTTAATATTGATTTCATACTAGAAATTTAAAGAAAATGTAAAATAAAGTTATTTAAACATATGAGTAATAAATATTGTTTTAAATTTTATTACTCATAAGCTTAATTGGTTTATCAGGACTTGTGCCCCTTTTAATTTACAAAAATAAGATTTTTATCAGTAATTGAAAATAATAAATCAAAATACAAACCTAATTAAGCAACATCAGCTACTTCTTTTCTTGAGGAAGTTGTACTATTTTCTCCGCTTTAAACTCTAACACTTTGATTTTGGCATACTCAATCTCGTATTCAAAATCAGTACAAAATTCACCACTGTGACCATCTGTACAATGAATAAAAAATAATTTTGAATGATCGTCGTCGTATAATTTTGTAAGTTCCTTAGAATCAACATTCACGTATTGATGTATTCTTTCACTACTTTCATACCTTGATGCTGGAAATTCTGAATTGGGATAATTTTTATGACGCATCTCAAAATACACATTGCTCAATGAAAAAACTTGCTCACGCCCCATGGTACTTTTTATAATGCCTAATTTTTCATTGGTTTTTACTGAATAGATTTCAAAATTTCCATTCATATAAGCAATAGCAATTTGATCGAAATATCTGATTTCAAAGTGTGCATATTCACAATTGGGACAATTATGCAAAGGCTGTTTTGAACGAATAGTAACTTCGTAAAAACCCTCAATTTGATTTAAACTATCACTTTTTTGCTTATAAAACTTTTGAAAAAACGCTTGATTATAAGCCGTTTGAGAAAATAAAAAATTACTTCCACCCAAAATTAAACAACAAAATACTAATAAAATCCTCATACAAATTTCTTTAAAATACTAACGCAAAATAAGTGAATTAATTACAAGTAATTGATGGTTTTACTAAAAATAAGTGATTATTTTTGTTGAGAATCAATTTACAGAAAATATGTACACAACATTTCATTTAAATTCGCCTACAGAAATTACAACTGAGATAATTGATGCCATAAAACTAGCTTTTAAAAATAAAGCAATTGTAATCACAGTTTCGGAAGAAGTAGATACTGATTATTTAAAATCAAGTACAAAAAATAGAAAAGTATTAAACGAATCTATTATGCAAGATATTAAAGAAGAGTATGTTAAAGTGAAATTCAAAGCAATATAAGTCATTTTTTAATAACCTATATTGCTTTTAAAATTATCTCCTATCTCCCCAACAACTCCTTAATAGCTTTTGATTTTTTCTCGAAACCAAAACCATTTAAAACTAAGTCTTTTTGAGCAGTAATTTGAGCATTGCAAAGATTACCAATACTGCCTTCGTGGTTGTGGTTGATGTTGTAATTGGGTGTAAATGAGCCTTCTTCAATCTCTTTTCCAACTTGTTTGTAAGCATCTCTGAATGGTACGCCTTGTAATACCAATTCGTTTACACGCTCCACACTAAAAATATATTTGTATTTATCTTCTGTAACTACTGTGTCTTTAATAATGATGTTAGAAAGCATATAATGAGCTATTTGCAAACAATCATTAATTTCTGAAAAGGCTGGCAAAAAGCTTTCTTTGATTGATTGCATATCTCTGAAATATCCAGAAGGCAAGTTACCTGTCATCATAAATATTTCGTTAGGCAATGCTCTTAACTTGTTACTTTTAGCCCTAATTAACTCAAAAACATCTGGGTTCTTTTTGTGAGGCATAATACTCGAACCAGTTGTTAATTCATCAGGGAATGTTAAGAATGCAAAGTTTTGACTCATGTATAAGCATACATCCATTGACATACGACCAATGGTTGAAGCAATCGATGCCAAACTTGCAGCCACTAATTGCTCTGTTTTACCTCTTCCCATTTGTGCATACACTACATTATGATTTAGAGTTTCAAACCCTAATAATGAAGTAGTTAATGTTCTATTTAAAGGAAAGCTTGAACCATAACCTGCACCTGAACCTAGTGGATTTTTGTTTGCCACTTTGTAAGCTGCTTGCAACACAGTTAAATCGTCAACTAAACTTTCGGCATAAGCACCAAACCATAATCCAAAAGACGATGGCATGGCTACTTGCAAATGCGTATAGCCTGGAATTAAAGTATTTTTATGTTTTTCGCTTAATTCAATTAATAAAGTAAAAAGTTGGTTTACAGCAGTTACTGTATTTTCAATGGCATCACGAATGTAAAGTTTTAGATCAACCAAAACTTGATCATTACGTGAGCGACCTGAGTGAATTTTTTTACCAATATCACCTAAACGCTGTGTTAAAAGTAATTCAACCTGAGAGTGAACATCTTCTACGCCTTCTTCAATAGTGAAATTATTATTTTCAATTTCAGCATAAATTTGTTTTAACTCTTTGATTAAAACAGGCAATTCTTCTTTGGGCAACAAACCAACTTCAGCCAACATAGTTACATGCGCCATAGAGCCAAGTACATCGTGAGGAGCAAGTAATAAGTCCATTTCACGGTCACGACCTACGGTAAATTTTTCTATTTGAGCATTAACATTGGTATCTTTTTGCCAGAGTTTCATATTTTTTAAAATTTTGAATTTTGAATTTTAAATTTTGAATTAATTCATAACTCAAAATTCAGCATTCAAAATTATTTAAGTTTTGTTTCTAATACAGTTAAAGAATCGGTCACTTTTGCGTAAATACTTTGTAATTCTTTTGGGTGTCTTGAATAAAAAGCTACTGTAGAATCGTAGTTAACAGATTGTATAGCAAACTTTTGTAATATTTTCACATGTTCTTGATTGTACAATGACAAAGCAGAATCAGCATTTTTGATTTGCGTATTGATATAGCCTTCCAAAATATGTTCTTGAATTAAAACTTTCACATATTTATCCTCATTCAACACATTTTTAGGCAGTTGCAATTGTTCATCTTTATTACAAGCACTAAAAATAAAAGCAATAAATGCCACCCAACAACCAAAATTCAATTTCATCATTACAAAATATAAAGAGTCGAAATTTAGTTAATTTTATTGGTTCTGAAAAAATATAAGCGTGAAAATAAATTTTAGAAAAAGCCTATCCCTAAATCCCTTTCCAAAGGAAAGGGACTTAAATTACAACCGTACAGTGATTAAAATAAAAAACTGCAATAACTCTAAACTATTTACATCAAACAACTCATATCATAATTCAAATCTTTGGTATGAACTCTAATCTATTAACTTTTAACTTTCAACTTTTAACTTTTAACTTTTAACTTTCAACTAAAAGCCCCCTTTTATACACTTCCAAGCATCTTTTTCTGGCAAATTCATGGTTTACAATTGGTTGAGGATAAGAAAAATCATTGAGTTCTGGCACCCATTTTTTTATGTATTGAAATTGATTATCAAACTTTTGGGTTTGTAAAGTAGGATTAAATACCCTGAAATAAGGTGCTGCATCGCAACCGCTACCTGCTGCCCATTGCCAACCTCCATTGTTGGCAGCCAAATCAAAATCCAACAATTTTTCTGCAAAATAGGCTTCTCCCCATCGCCAATCAATTAATAAATGTTTGGTGAGAAAACTTGCCACAATCATTCGTACTCTGTTGTGCATGAAGCCAGTAGCGTTTAATTCTCGCATGCCTGCATCCACAATGGGATAACCAGTTTTGCCATTGCACCAAGCTTCAAATTCAGTTTCATTGTTTCGCCATTCAATTCTATCGTATTGACTTTTAAATGATTGAGAGACTACTTTGGGAAAATGATACAAAATATTCATGTAAAAATCTCTCCAGATCAATTCATTGAGCCATGTCTCTGATGTTTCTAAAGCTAATTTTGCTAATTGTCTGATACTTACAGTGCCAAATCGTAAGTGCACCGATAATTTTGTAGTGCCAGCTATTGCAGGAAAATCCCTTTGTTGGGCATATACTTTTACTATATTCAAATCAAGATTTTGCGAGGGAAATTCAAAATCAACAGTTTGAAAACCAATATCTTTTAACAAAGGAAAATCAAATTTTATATCCGATAAAAATTGATGAAAATACTTTTCTGTTGGATAAGATTTTAAATAAAAAGCATTCAATTTCGCTTTCCAAGCTTTTGAATAAGGAGTAAAAATGGTGTAAGGTTTGTTTTGCTGGGTTAAAATTTCATTTTTTTCAAAAATCACTTGGTCTTTAAATGTTTGAAAATCAATATTTTTAGATGCTAAAAAAGTTGCTACTTTTTCATCTCTAATTTGAGCGTAAGGTTCATAATCGTGATTGGTAAAAACCGACTGAATGGGATATTTTTCAATCAAATTTTTCCAAATTTCTTCTGGTTTGCCATGCAAAACAAATAAATCAGCATTCAATTTATTTAATTTCAACTTCATATCTTCCAGTTGATGATGAATAAATTGCACCCTTAAATCAGATTTATTGGCGAGTTTTGAAAGGATTTCTGTATCAAAAATAAAAATAGGCAGCACTTTTTTGCCACTTTTTAGGGCATGGTACAATCCTGCATTATCAGAAAGTCTTAAATCACGACGAAACCAAAAGATTGAAATTTTTTCTTGCATAATTTTATAACCTATTTTTTGTACAAATGTTTTTCCTTCCAATTATCCATATATTTGTAATTCAAAAAAACTTAATAATCTTGCAAACTACTGAATATCTTACATTTGCCCAAAACCCTGAATTACAAAAGGCTGTAAATACAAATTTACATCTGCAAGTTGGTGATTTTGTATTAAAATTTGGCAAATTTGATTGGGTAAAAGTAGCTGCAGCCCAACTAGAAGCTAAACAAAAACTTAGCAAAAAAATACCATTTTTGAGTGAATTTCCTGAATGGATTTTTCCTCCCTCACTTGCATTCGAACAAGCATCTTCTTGGCAAACAGCACTTTACAAATCACAATTTGCAAAAGATAAACTTGTTGCCGATGTTACAGGAGGTATGGGAATAGACTGTTTTGCTTTTGCTCAAGTGGCAAAAAAAGTAATTTATGTGGAACAAAATGAATTGCTTTGCGAAATATTCAAACATAATATTTCAATTGCCAATATAAAAAACATAGAAATTGTAAATGCGAATGCTGAGGACTTTCTTCAAAATTATGATGGAGTTTTAGACCTCATTTACTTAGACCCCGCAAGAAGAATAGAAGGACAAAAAGTAGTAGAAATAGCTGATTGTGAACCAGATATTTTAAAACTACAACCCATTTTACTGAAAAAAAGCAAGGAAGTTTTGGTAAAACTTTCCCCAATGTTGAGCTTAGATTTGCCCATTGAAATTAAAGAAAATTGCCAATCTATTTCAGTAATTAATGTAGAAAAAGAGTGCAAAGAAGTTGTTATACATTTAAAAGCAGCAGCAAAAAGTGACAACGTAAATGTAATACATCTACCTGAAAATCTAGCATTTAACTTTTCAATTAATGATGAAAAAAACGCTAGTTGTGCTTTCAGTTTGCCTAAACAGTTTTTGTACGAACCCTCTCCTGCTATGCTAAAGGCTGGCCCCTACAAAACCATAGCCAATCATTTCAATATCAATAAATTACTACCAAATTCTCATTTATATACTTCACAAATTTTAGTTCCTCATTTTTTAGGTAGAAGTTTTAAAATTAAAGAAGTAATAGCTTTTGAGAAGAAAAACATTAAAAAATTTGATTATCAAAAAGCCAACATCAGCGTAAGAAATTTTCCTTACAAAGCAGAAGAACTTAAAAAAATGCTAAAAATTAAAGATGGTGGTGAAATTTATATTTTTGGAACTACAATCTTAGATGGAAGCTTGCAACTAATTGTATGTGAGAAGGTTTAAGGAATTTAAATAAGTTAAAAATTAGACTTATTTAATGTAAAATTAATTTTTCATATAAAAACTACAAATTATAGACTTTTTATATATTTGTAAATAAATGCACAAAAAAACATTATACTCTAATATTTAACTAACTCTAAAAGAAGTGCAACTCTAAAAAAAATATTTATGAAACTTAAGACTTTAATTTTATCCGCAATTATTCTTTTAAATTTTTCTTATTCTTTTACGCAAGATAACAACATACAATGGTTGGTAAAGAATGATGAACAAAACGTATTAAACGATTACAGAATATTGAAAACTTTTAGTTATAAAGGAAAAATATTTGTGCTTAAAGTAACTGATAATAATCTATTTAGCAATAAAGATATTTTCAAAATATCTCAAATTGAAAATATTAAAAGTGAAAAATCAGATATTTCAATCACCCAATTTAATAATAAATCACAAGAAGGTTTATATTTAAACATTTATGACATAATTGAAATTAAAAATAATCTCTATTTATTTTATACTCAATTTAATGACAAAGAAAATGCAACGCATTTTTATGTAAGTAAAATTAATGCAGAAGGTGAACTAAAAATTGATTTTAAAACAAAATTAATTTCTGGTTCATCAAAAAGTTTTAGTAATGAGTGTAATTTTTACCTGCACTTCAATCAAGATTCTACACTAATGGGCTTACAAGCTATGGGAACTATTTATGAAAAAAAATTAAATGTATTAGATTCTTATATGTTTTCAACAAAAGACTTTAGTTTATTAAATAAATTTCAATCAACTTGGAATATGACAAGGTCTTCTTTTGATATTTTAGATTTTTGCATTGACCATAAAGGCAACTTTAACATTTTCTATGAACAGTTAATAGGTAAAGTAACTGAATGTTTCTCTAGAAAATTAATTTCTTCAACTAAATTTGAAGATAAACCAATATTCTCAAATGATAAAAATCTTTATGATGCCAAGTATGTTTTGTTTAAAGATCAAACTAAAATAATAGGTACATTTTTGAAAGATATAAAAATAAATGATGATTTGAGAGGTATTTACTTATTAGATCTTGATGATCTAGATAAATTTGATAAAGGAATTACTTTTTTAGAATTTTCAAAAGAATTGCTATTGAATTTCATTTCAGAATCAAAAATTTTAAAGGGAAAAGGAATCGATATTCACAATTTTAAAAATATTACTACAGATGAAAACAAAAACATATACCTATTTTTGGAGAATAGAGGGTCTAATGCTAGTTTTTTAACTTTCAACAATATTATTTTTGTTAAAGTAAGTTCTAACAATAAAATAGTATTTGATAAGGTATTTTTTAAAAATCAACAAGTAAAAAATGCTGGTGGACCAAATGTTACTTTTGGCAATAGTCTATTTAATTGGTCAGAATTTTATTTTGGTTACAAGTTTTATCTAAATCAACCCTATTTTATGAAACCATATATTATTCATCGTTTTAAACATGAATATGAAGAAGGTGCAAGTTTTAAAGTAGTGAATAAAAAAGATGATTTGTTAATTTACTATAATGGTCATAAAGAAGATATTCCAACAAAAGAGGGTAATAACTCACAAAATTTTGCTTCACTTTCACTTATTTCTATAAATATTAAGAAAGCTAACTGTGAAAGTAGTTATAAAAAAACAAAAATGGATGATGTAATACTTCCATTATTTTCAGTAACAAATACTGAAAATGAAACTTTATTTATAGCCAAAAGACGTATGGTAAAAAATGATTATAGTATTTTTAAAGTAAAATAAAACAAAAAGTTTTCACCTTAATTTTGATTAAACTAAAAATAATTTAAAGTTGAAAAAAGATTGAAATAAAAAATCCTCGCATCATGAATTTTGTTAATTCATGATGCGAGGATAAACTTTTTTTAAACAGAATCTTACTCTCCGTATTTCAACAAAAATTCTGGATTTATGGCTTTAAAACTCACCCTGCCGTTGTTGAAATTCTCGTTTGAAAGCATCAATTCTAGTTTTTCGGTGTAAGGTCTTATTACAATTCCTTCTACCCAAGCTTCTTTGTAAATCTTACTTTTGATAATAGATTTTTTTATAATAGCCTCAATATCATTCTCTAACTCATAATCTGTTTGCACCACAGGAACAGTTTCCAACCCTAATTGGCTAAACAATTCATTAAATTTGGTAAAATTGTAGTATTCAAATTTATCAATATCAAATGCATTAAAAAACCTTACAGTTTGTCCTCTAAGCTTCAATTTATTATCTTGCACACCCTCTCCTATCAACTCTCCTTGAATGGCAATATTTTTCCCTAATGCTCTCAACTTGTTTTCTACATCTAACTGACGAGCTACTTTCCAAAAGCTATTTTCTTCATCTTCAAGCAGTTCTAAATTTCTACTACAAACACCAAATTGACCATCTTTGATGTAATAAGTAGCCGAACTGCCATCTAATTTTTCTGTGATATAACATTTTTCGCCTTTGTATTTATCCAACAATTTTTGTAAAACTTGTACCCTAGTTTCGTCAGTTTTAGGAATAAACGATGGAAATTTGCCTTTCACAGTGCCACTCAAACAAGCAGGAATGGGTGGTTCATATTTTTGAATTTCAAGTACTTCTGTGCAATCGGCATCTTCCACAATTTCAAAATCAGCTGGCAAAACCGATAGAGGGAAACAAATTCCTTGAGAAACCTGACCTCGCAAACGAATGGTTTTAATACGCATTCCTCGAGGTTTTAAAAATTCAAAAATAGGCCAATTGGGCAAAATGGAGTCTATTTCGCAAAATACAATCAAATCGCCCACTTTAAAATCTCCTTTTTTTACCACAAGTTGCCAACCCAACACAGTGGCTTTCTCAATGGCATCAGCCCCCCCAATACCCTCCAATGCCTTAATTATCTGAATACTAGCTAACTTTCTCATTGTTTTATAATAATTAAATTAGTGACCATAATTCATTGAACATTAATCAGTGATCAGTTTACATTGAACATTAATCATTGAACAATAAACACTTCTCACTTCTCACTTATCCCCTATCACTTATCCCCTATCACTTATCCCCTGCCCTCTGTCTCAATGCTTCATAAATAATCAAACCTGCTGATACCGAAACATTTAAAGAACCAATTTTGCCATGCATCGGAATTTTTACCATTTCATCTGCAATTTTTAAAATATCATGAGAAATACCAGTGTCTTCTGCTCCCATCACTATTGCCAACGGACGGTTAAAATCAGCCTCGTAAATCAATTTTGTGGCTTTTTCAGTACAAGCAGCAATAGATATTCCACACTCTATCAAATATTTAACAGTTTTTATTAAACTATCTTCTCTACAAATTGGAATATAATTCAAAGCCCCAGCTGAGGTTTTTACAGCATCTGCATTTATTTGAGCATTGCCTTTTGAAGGAATAATAATGGCATCTACGCCAGCACATTCGGCAGTACGAGCAATTGCACCAAAATTTCTAACATCAGTAATGTGATCTGTGATTAAAAATAGAGGTGTTTTGCCTTTTTCATAGCATTTTTCCAACACAAAATCTAACCTGCTATACACAATTGGAGATATAAAAGCTATGATTCCCTGATGATTAGCCTTGGTAATAGTGTCCAATTTTTCTATTGGCACTGTTTGCAACGGTATTTCAAGTGCTTTTGCTTGTTGGGCAATTTCCTTGTGCTGAGGACCGCTACTGCCCGTTTGCAATAAAATTTTCTCTATTTCTTTCCCTGCCTCAATGGCTTCAAGCACAGGTCTGGTGCCAAACACAATATTGTATTCGGGTTTGAATTTAGGTTTAGAAAAATTACTATAATTTTTCTTAGCTCCCTCGTTATTTATTTTATTAAACCTTTTCTCCATTTGTCTATAAGTCCGTACCAAATTTTCTGATAATCAGCCAGTCGCTCCATTTTATCATAAGTGCCACCCCAAGTATCAGGATATTGCTTGATGTAAAAATTCAATTCATTATAAAGTGGATTTTTTTCATAACTCCAGTCGTGTGCATCCGTTTCTAAATACACCCTATCTGGAGTACCAAAAATCAAATATAACATTCCCTTGTCGGTTTTCCAACCTTCGGTGCTGCTTGTAAATAATTCATTTACAGTTTCAATTCTATTAAAATAAGCCTTCATAAATTTCTGTGCCACTTCTTTGTGTTCAAATACTGAAAGCAAAAAATTATCTAAACGTTTTTTATAGGGTTCATTGGCATCGTTCAATGCAGTTCTTTCGTCGTTGGTAGAAATATAAATCAAGGGAGGAATACATTGCGCAGCTTTTGTTACCATTGGAAAAATCTGATTATGATGCACATAAATGGTATTTACAAACAAACTATCTTTTATCACATAAAAACCTGGCTCACGAGGTTTCCAAAAATTGCCACTTAAAACTTCTTCATTAAAAATTACTTTTCTTTTCAATTCAACATTATCCATGCTCATGGGAGGCAAAGCTACGGTGTCACTCTGGTATTTTGAAATAGTAATTCTTCTGTTATTTCCATGAATAGAATTCAATAACAAACTGTCTTTCAAATGAGTATAAGAATGTAAATAAGGAAAAGCTCCATAAGATTTACTTAACCAAAATCCTGATACATGTTGGCGAACCCTAATTCTTTTCAAAAAAATCAAAGTATGGCGACGGACTTTTTGAGTGAATTTCACTGAAATTATCAATTCTTCTGATGCAGTTGGAGGCAATTTGAGTTTAAATAATGCACAACGTTGGTTATATTCAAAATTTTGAGTAGTTAAATAACTAGAATCTAAATAGATAGGTTCTTTTTGGTCTTTTTCGTCATAAACCTGCCACCTCATTTCTACTTTATCGCCTTGTTCTAAAAAATCATACATAGCCATATTTCCTGCATAATATAGCTGAAAATAAGCATCATAGCCACTTTTGGTTGGTATTAAAATTGATTTTATTTGCTCAGGCAATTGCACTCGCATCACATGCCTAGATTGGGAAAATGCAGAAAATCCCAAGCAACACAAACTAATAAAAATTAAAAGGATACGCTTTTTCAATTTTTTTTGTAATATTTGGGGTTAAAATTGCAATATTTTTTTGATAAAGATTACATTTGTAAGATTAATTAAGTTAAATAATTACTAGACTACTATGTCCACTCACCTAACTACTGAAATTGCTTCCGCCGAAATTCCATCTGATAACCCTGTACATCAAAGACTTCTGTATGCTTATGTAGCTGCAAAAGATTTTGTAAAAGGCGATTTATTAGAAATTGGTTGTGGCGATGGTAGAGGTGTAGAATTGATGTTTCCTCTGGCTAGTACTTACACTGCAATTGATAAAAACGAATTACTAATTGGGAAATTAAGTAAAGAATATCCATCAATTAAATTTATTTCTCAATTCATTCCTCCGCTTACTGGTATTGCCGATAATAGTTTTGATACAGTGGTTACTTTTCAGGTAATTGAGCATATTGAAAATGACGATTTATTTGTAAAAGAAATTCATAGAGTGTTGAAACCTGGAGGTAAAGCATTGATTAGCACTGTAAATAAGAAATTTTCATTGACCAGAAATCCTTGGCATGTAAGAGAATATTATGCTGATGGATTGAAAAAATTGTTGGGCAAATATTTTTCAAAAGTAGAAGGAAAAGGTGTGCATGGCAACGAAAAAGTAATGGCATACTATGAAGAAAACAAAAAAGCGGTGCAAAAAATTACCCGTTTTGATGTTTTAAGACTTCAATGGTGGTTGCCACGTCAGATTTTGCAAGTGCCTTATGACATTTTTAATAGAATGAGCCGTAAAAATATTATGGCATCTAATGATTCATTGGTGGCATCTATCAAAGTAGAGGATTATTATTTAACAAATCAACCAAGCGAAAACCTAGATTTGTATTTTGTAGTTGAAAAATAATAACTTTTTCACTAATATTTCACATTATTTAGATAACTTTGGAGTTCTAATAACGTGTTACAAAAGTGTTGTAATGCCAAATTAGATGAAAATATTTTTGTATTATTTTCAAAATCAATCATTTAATTGCAAATAAGAGATATGAAATTTGTAGTTTCTTCATCGGCATTGTTAAAACAATTAACTTCTATAAGTGGTGTAATTACTACCAACCCTGTAGTGCCCATCTTAGAAAATTTTCTTTTTGAAGTAAGTCCTAATGCCTTAGTAATCACAGCATCTGATTTACACACTTCTATTATTATAGAAACCACCATAGAATCAAAAGGAAGTGTAAACATCTGTGTGCCAGCTAAAATATTAATTGAAACACTTAAAAATTTACCAGAACAACCAGTTACTTTCACAATTGATGAAAATACTTATTCAATTGAATTAAGTTCTGACAATGGTAGATATAAACTAGCAGGCGAAAACGCAACAGATTTCCCTCGTACTCAAGCTGTTAAAAATGGTTTTGCAGTAAATATTTCTACAGAAATTTTAGGTCAAGCTATTTCAAATACATTGTTTGCAACTAGCAACGACGAAATGAGACCTGCCATGACAGGGGTTTACTTTAGTTTAGGAGAAAATTACTCAACTTTTGCAAGTACCGATGGTCATAGATTAGTTCGTTACAGAAGAGTTGATATTACTTCAGAAACAGGAATGTCTATCATTATTCCTCGTAAATCATTAACTTTATTAAAAACAACTTTACCAACTGATAACACCAATGTAGAAGTTGAATTTAATACTTCAAATGCATTTTTCAGTTTTAATAATACTAAAATCATTTGCAGATTAATTGATGAGCGTTTTCCTGATTATGAAAATGCAATTCCTGTAGAAAATCCAAATGTGTTAAGCATAGACAGAAGCGAATTAATTAGTTCTTTAAAACGTATTCAAATTTATGCCAACAAAACTACTCACCAAGTAAGATTTAAAATCTCTGGATCTGAACTACAAATTTCAGCAGAAGATCTAGATTTTTCAAATGAGGCCAACGAAAGATTACAGTGTGAATACGTAGGAGAAGACATGGAAATGGGCTTTAATGCTAAATTTTTCCTTGAAATTTTGAGCAATATGTCGGCAAGAACCATTTCTTTACATTTATCTACTCCAAACCGTCCAGGTATTATTACACCATTCGAAAATGCTAAAAACGAAGATGTTTTAATGCTTATTATGCCTGTACTTTTGAACACGATATAAGTGATAAGTGATAAGTGAAAGGTGATAAGTGATAAGTGAGAGGTGAAAGGTAAATGGTTTTATTAAAATAACAACTAACAACCGAAAACTGACAACTGACAACTGACAACTGTTAACTTTTAACTTAAAACTGTTAACTGACAACTGTTAACTGTTAACTAATAACTAATAACTGATAACTGATAACATAAAAAAAGGGAAGCTTTGCTTCCTTTTTTTATGTGTAAACTACAAAAAATAAACTATGATTTCAGCATTATTAACTAGTCAATTTCTTGGTTTTTATGTATTTATGGCGGCATTTGTTGGCATAATTGCCATGGCTATTTCCATCATTATTGGTGCTGCCATTATGTCGCTCATACTTTTTGCAATATTTTTGTTTATATCTGCAGGTATAATTTCATCTTCGGTACTAGTTGGTATGCATCAAAGATCAATAAGTGAGGGGTTTAAGTTCCTCATTATCTCCATTTTTACTGGTTTAGGTTGTATTGGTATTGGAGGAATATTCTTAATTTTAAACCAATTTTTTCACTGGTTTTCATTTTCTCACTCTATAGTAATTGGTCTTTTTGCAGGCGGTATGTCGGGATATAGTTTAGGGAATACTGTTTATTATCTACTTAAATTTTTATCAGAATTTCTTCTTAATAAACTGAATATCAACAACAATTAACCAGCATTAAAAGCAGTCATGGTTTTATCAGGGCCTATGCTGCAAAAATCCAATATTCCTTGAATACTTTTGTCAATGGCTAATTTAAGCTCTATTTCTTGGTCTAGCGAAAATTTCCCTAATACATAATCAACTTGTTTTCCCTTGGGATAATCATTTCCAATGCCAAATCTCAACCTAGCAAAAGCATCAGTTCCCATAATTTCTTGAATATTTCTTAATCCATTTTGCCCACCATGGCTCCCTTTGGTTCTTAATCTTTGTTTACCAAAAGGCAAAGCCAAATCATCGGTAATGGTAAGTGAATTTTCAATTGGAATTTTCTCTACACTCAACCAATGTTGAACTGCTTTCCCGCTCAAATTCATGTAGGTAGTAGGTTTTATAAGCACCAATTTACGACCTTTAAAACTTGTTTCTGCCACATAAGCATGCCTACCAATTTCAAATTTAGCACCTAATTTTTCAGCTAAAGCATCAATTACTATAAATCCAATATTATGACGAGTATTGGCATATTCTGCCCCAATATTTCCTAAACCAACAATTAAATATTTCATAATCAAAATCTTAAAACAAAAAAAGCCCGATTAAGAAACCGAGCTTTTATCATTATCAATCAAATATTATTTTTTCCCAGTTTGAGCTTTTTTCAGTTCTTCTTGGGCTTTCATGGCCTCTTGCAAACGATTCATAAAACCACTGCTTTTCTTAGCTGGCCCCTCCCCTTTTTCAAATTTACGTTTGTTTTCGTCTAGCTTAGCTCTAATTTTATCTTCGTCAACAAAATATTTAATACCAACTTGTTGTAACATTGTAACACAGTTAGAAACTAAGTAATAATAGGTTAAACCAGCTGCATAAGAGTTTAAAACAAAAGTAAACATAATTGGCATAATGTAACTCATGGCTTTCATTGGGCCTTGCACTGTACTAATTTGATTGTTCATCCAGGTATAAGCCAAGGTAGAAAGTGTCATCAAAATAGTGAATAAACTCACATGATTTCCGTAACCTGGCAATGAAAATGGTAGTGAATAAACAGAATCGAAGGTTGATAAATCATGTGCCCAAAGAAATGATTGTTGACGCAAATCAATTAAATTAGGAAAAAATGAGAACATCGCAATTAAAAACGGAGCTGACAAAAGCATTGGCACACAACCTGATAAAGGATTTACACCCACTTGCTGATACAACTTCATGTTCTCTTGCTGAGATTTTGTCATGTCGTCACCATATTTTTCTTTAATTTCATCAATTTCAGGCTTTAATGCTCTCATTTTAGCCATTGAAAGATATGACTTATAAGAAAGTGGTAACAATACTAATTTTAAAATAATAACCAATAAAAGAATCACAATTCCGTAATTACCAGTTACTTTCTGCACTAATTTGAAAACAGGATAAATCAAAAACTTGTTAATTTGACGAATTACAGGCCAACCCATAGCCACATTTTCGCCATAAGAATCAGTTACTTCATTTAAAATAGCCAAATCATTAGGTCCGAAATAAAGTTTAGCTTGAAAATTTTGAGCATCTTTACCTGCTACTAACAAGCTAGCAGATTGATTTTTAATACCTACGGTGTCTTTTTCATCTACACTTTGCTTAATTTCACCTTTTGCAAAAGCTTGTGAAGGAATAATACCAATATTAAAAAAACGTGATTTAAAACTTACCCATTTTACTTTTTCAATACTTTCTTTTTCTTCGTCAAGAGAAGCATCACCAAGGTCGTCATGACCTTCATTTTCAGTAAAATAATTTACAGAACTACTTATTCTAGACTGAGATAAATCTTTTTCGGTACGTTTTGCATAGCCATCAAATGAAAAAGAGGCATTTTCATTTTTTACAAATCCATCTACAAAAACACTTTTAAAAGCATAAGCAACCTCATAACTATTAGGCGAAAGTGAAAATTCATGGGCTACAAATTCTGTTGGTGATGCTTTCACTTTCAAAATCAACTTATTAGCCGATTTTGTATCAATGTTGTAATACAATTTACTAGCATCTATAATTCCACTTTTTGTTGGGATTTTATAAGAAAATCTAGCACTTAAAGAATCTGCTATGATAAGTGGTGACTTATCAAAATTCTTATAATTTTTAAGTTCTACACTTTTTATATTTGCTCCTAAAGTTGAAATAGTAATTTTAACTAACTCATTTTCAATAACAACATTTTCTTTTTTACCAAAAGCACCAACACCTAAACGACCATATTTTGAAGCATTTGCTTTGGCAACGGTAGAATCTTGCACTTCAGCTATCACTTGTTGCTTTTCTACTTTTTCTTTTACCTGTTCTACTATTTTTTGTTTTTCTTGTTTGGCTTGCTCAGCAGGGTCTGGTGCAAAAAAAGTCATGTATATGAGCACTAAACCCATCATTAAACCAAGACCAATTGACGTATTTCTATCCATAGTTAGTATTGAGTACAGAGTACAGAGTACAAAGTACTATTTTTATTATTATAAAGATTAATTTTGAATTCTTAATTTTGACTTACAGGACTTTGTACCTAGTACCTAATACCTTGTTGCACTACAATTTCGAAAACTCTTTTGCCGCTTTTACAAACTTAACAAACAGAGGATGAGGGTTTAAAACAGTACTTTTTAGTTCAGGGTGAAACTGTGCACCAACAAACCAAGGATGGTCTTTGATTTCTACAATTTCTACCAAGCCAGTATCAGGATTTACACCAGAGGCTATCATCCCACTTTCTTCGTATTGAGCTAAAAACTTGTTATTGAATTCATAACGATGACGATGACGCTCAGAAATTTTACTTTTTCCATACACGCCAAAAGCTTTTGTGCCTTTTTTAATTTCACAAGGATAAGCCCCTAAACGCATGGTGCCACCTTTCATGGTGATATTTTTTTGTTCCTCCATCATGTCAATTACAGGATATGGAGTGTTTGGATTCATTTCAAAAGATGCGGCTTCTTTTAAACCCAACACATTTCTAGCATACTCAACCACAGCACATTGCATTCCTAAACAAATACCAAAAAATGGAATTTTATTTTCTCTTACAAATTTAATAGCGGCAATTTTACCTTCAATTCCTCTTTCTCCAAAACCAGGCGCAACCAAAACTCCATCTAGATTTTTTAAAGTTAAAGGAATGGTTTCTTCATTTAATGTTTCAGAAGAAATCCATTTTAAATTCACTTTGGTTTCGTTGGCGGCAGAAGCATGTATAAACGCCTCAGCTATAGATTTATAAGCATCTTTAAGCTCTACATATTTACCTACTAAACCAATAGTTACTTCATCAGTAGGGTTTTTTAGTTTACCTAAAAATTCTTTCCAAGAGTCTAATTCTGGTTCGTTTTTATGGGTAAGTTTCAGTTTTGCAATTACTCGCTCATCCAGTTTTTCTTTGCGCATCAAAAGAGGCACATCGTAAATGGTATCAGCATCCATTGCTTCAATTACAGAATTGATGGAAACATTGCAAAATTGAGCTACTTTTCTTCTAATTTCAGCTGGTAATTGATGCTCAGTTCTACAAACTAAAATATCAGGCTGAATACCAGATTCTGATAATTGTTTTACAGAATGTTGGGTTGGTTTGGTTTTTAACTCACCTGCACTTTTAAGATAAGGAACTAAAGTTAAGTGAATTACAAGTCCATTATTACTTCCTAAATCCCATTTTAACTGACGCACTGCCTCAACAAATGGAAGTGATTCAATATCGCCTACACAACCACCAATTTCAGTGATAATAATATCATAATCACCAGTTTCTCCTAAAAGCGTAATATTGCGTTTAATTTCATCAGTGATATGAGGAATTACTTGCACGGTTTTTCCTAAAAAAGCCCCTTGACGCTCACGAGTAATTACGGTATTGTAAATTTTACCAGTAGTTACATTATTAGCCTGAGAGGTAGGAATATTCAAAAACCTTTCGTAATGACCTAAGTCTAAGTCAGTTTCGGCTCCATCATCAGTTACATAGCATTCTCCATGCTCATAAGGATTAAGAGTACCAGGGTCAATGTTTAAATAAGGGTCAAACTTTTGAATAGTGACTCTATAACCTCTGGCTTGCAATAATTTAGCAAGAGAGGCTGCAATAATTCCTTTTCCGAGTGATGAGGTAACGCCACCCGTAACGAAAACATACTTAACGTTATTTGTTGTCATAAAAACCGACTGAAAATACTTAGTTACGGGAAACAAAGGTAAGAGATTATTTCATAAAATCAGCCTTGATTTTTAAAAAACTAATGTTATGTAGCATATTTTTATTTGATTTTATGACTAACTTGCAAAAATATTCTTGATTTTAAATAGTAGATGTCAATACCAGCCGAATATAACTTACATACCCTAGCCAACGGAATACGAATTGTACACAAACAAGTCACTCATACCAAAATTGCACATTGCGGAATAATGCTGGATGTTGGAAGCAGAGATGAAGCTGATAATCAAGCTGGTATGACCCATTTTTGGGAACACATGGCGTTTAAAGGCACCGAAAAACGCAAAGCTTTTCATATTATAAACAGCTTAGAATCAGTAGGTGGCGAACTTAACGCTTACACCACCAAAGAAAAAATTTGCTTTCACGCTTCCCTCCTTTTGCCTCATTTTGAAAAGGCGGTGGATGTACTAACTGATATTACTTTTCGCTCTATTTTTCCAGAAAAAGAAATAGAAAAAGAAAGAGGAGTAATTTTAGAAGAAATGTCGATGTACCTTGACGACCCAGAAGATGCCATTCATGATGATTTTGATGAAGTAATATTTGGCAAACATAGTCTTGGTTTAAATATTTTGGGAACAGAAGAGTCTGTAAAAGCTTTTCAAAAGGATGATTTTAACTCATTTATCAAACAAAATATTGATACTTCAAAAATTATTTTTTCATCGGTAAGTGCATTAGATTTTAAATCTGTAATTAAAACTGCAGAAAAATACCTAAACCAAATTCCAACTCAACACTCTACAAGAAAACGATCGTCATTTACTGGCCATGAAATTGTGCATACTGTAAAAAACAGACCTATTTCTCAGGCTCATTATATATTTGGCAGAGAGGCATTTGCAATAAATGACGATAAAAGATTGCCCTTTATTATGCTCACTAATATTTTGGGAGGACCGGGTATGAATTCAAAACTCAACTTGGCTTTGAGAGAAAAATATGGCTACGTGTATGGTGTAGATGCCTCATACACAGCCTATATCGACACGGGAGTTTTTCATATTTATTTTAGTACAGAAAAAAGTCGTTTGCAAAAAAGCATTGCTCTGGTGCATAAAGAACTGAAAAAAATGCAAGAAATTACATTGAGCAGTCACCAATTGCAAACCTATAAAAATCAGCTAATGGGACAAATTGCGATGGCGGAAGAAAACAATTGTAGTTTTATGCAAATGATGGCAAAAAGTATTTTGGATTTGGACAAAATAGACACTTTAGAATCTATTTTTGAAGAAATTAATGCAGTCTCAGCATCTCAGCTTCAAGACCTTGCCAATGAAATGTTTAATGTAGAAAAATATAGTTCTTTAACTTTTTTACCGAGTTGAGTTGATAGTTGATAGTTGATAATTGATAGTTGATAATTGATAATTGATAATTGATAATTGATAATTGATAGTTGATAGTTGATAATTGATAATATGAAGAGTAACAGTATAATAAAAGAGAAATCGTTTAAATTTGCAGTTAGAATTATATATTGACTAACAATGAAAGATAAGGAATATATACAACTTTTAACTTTTGCAAAAGAGCAAATAAAACTAGCTCAAATTAAAACACTTAGCGTTGCTAATAGTCAAATGTTGCTGTTATATTGGCAAATGGGCAGGCTAATTTTAGAAAATCAAAACAAACAAGGTTGGGGAGCAAAAGTTATTCAATTACTCTCTGTTGATTTACGTAAAGAGTTCCCCAATATTAAAGGATTTTCTGCACGTAATATGTTATACATGAAACAATTTGCTCAAGCATATTCTTTGGAAACAATACGTTTTTACAACACCATAGAAATTCAACTTAAAGACAAAAATAATTTAACACAAACTAATTTTCAACTCCTTTTAAAGGTTGATAATGAATTGACTTCAATAACGCAACAAGCTGTTGCGTTATTGAAAAACAATCATAATATTGAGGATAAAATTACGCAACAACCTGTTGCGCAAATACAAGATTCAGATAATCAAACAATTGAAATTATAAAACAACCTGTTGCGCAATTAGAGGAAAATGATTTTTTGAGTTCTATTATAGCAAAAATACAATGGTCTCACCATGTGGTTTTGATGGATAAAGAACCACATTTAGGAAAAAGATTATGGTATATGCTCAATTCTTTAGAGCATGGAAATAGTAGAAATGTACTTGCAATGCAAATTGAAAGTGGTTTGTTTGAAAGACAAATTGCAACAAATAAAATAAATAATTTTAAAAACACATTGCCACCTGTACAATCAGATTTTGCCAATTATTTATTTAAAGACCCCTATATCTTTGATTTTGTGCAAGCAAAAGAAAAGGCAGATGAAAGAAATATAGAAGAACAATTAACTACTAATATTACAAAGTTTTTACTAGAACTTGGTCAGGGATTTGCATTTGTAGGGAGACAAGTTCATTTTGAAATTGGCAATTCTGATTTTTATGCTGATTTGATATTTTACCACACCAAATTACACTGTTATGTTGTTGTGGAACTGAAAGCACGACCATTTGAACCAGGAGATGCAAGCCAGTTAAATTTTTATGTAAATGTGGTGAATGACAAATTGAAAACAGACCAAGATAATGACACTATAGGTTTATTACTTTGCAAAGGAAAAAACGAAATAGTGGCAGAATATGCCCTAAAAGGCTATAGTTCAGCAATTGGTATTTCAGATTACCAAATTAGTAAAGCTGTTCCTGAAGAATTAAAATCATCACTGCCACAAATTGAAGATATTGAAAGAGAGATGGAAAATCAATTATAAAAGAAGCAAAAATTAATAAATACAAATTGTTTATTCAATAAACACAAGTTATAACAAGCTAAACTCTAAACTCTTAACTATTAACTCTTAACAAAAATGGACTTTCTCCCGCAACCCATCACCGAATATTCCGAAAATCATACAGAAGAAGAAAACTTACTTCTTAAAAAAATAGTACGTGAAACACACTTAAAAGTACTGATGCCGAGAATGTTGTCGGGACATTTGCAAGGGAGGGTTTTGAGTATGATTTCGAACATGATAAAACCTAAAACAATTCTTGAAATTGGCACCTATACTGGGTATTCTGGTTTGTGCCTGGCAGAAGGTTTACAAAAAGAAGGGAAATTAATTACCTTAGATATCAATGAAGAATTGGAAGAGTTGGTACAAGGATTTTTTGATGAATCAGAATTTAAAGACCAAATTGAGTATAAAATTGGGAATGCTTTGGAGATTATACCCACTTTAAATGAAACTTTTGATATAGTTTTTATTGATGCTGACAAAATTAACTACCTAAATTACTTCCACTTAGTTTTTGACAAAGTAAACAAAGGCGGTTACATTATTGCCGATAACGTGCTTTGGAGTGGCAAAATTATTCCGCAAGAAGGGAAAAAAATAGACCCCGACACACAAGCTTTATTAGATTTTAATCTTGCAGTTCACCAAGACAACAGAGTACAAAATGTACTTTTGCCAGTAAGAGATGGATTGATGATTTTGAGGAAGTTGTGAGCTAAATTTCAGCTTCCCAAATTACAATCCAGTCTGTGCTTTTTGATATGTAAGTTGAGCAATTATAAAATCATAAATAGCTGATAAGTAATTAGATTGAGTATCAATAAGGGTTTTTTCTGCATTGAATAGTTCTGCATTGGTAATGGTGCCTTCCTTAAATTTATCTTGATTGGATTGTAATAATTTTTCAGCTAAAACTAAATTATCCTTGGCAATTTCTACACTTTTATAAGTGTTTTGCAAATTCAAATAGGCACTTTGCTGTTCATTGGCAATTACTCTTTTCCAATTTTGTAAATTATTTTCGGAGATTTTTAACTGCAATTTTGCCTGATCTACATTATTTTTTCTTAATGAACCATCAAAAATGGTAAAATTAACCTTTAAACCTATGTAATTATAAGGATTCCAAGCAGTTCCATTAAAAATATCTAAATTATTTCTTAAAGCTTGAGTGCCATAAAATGCATATAAATTCACTTTTGGTAAGGCATCAAATTTATATCTATTAATAGAAAACTGAGCCACTTTATTAGCATTCAATTCTTGTTTAAATTCTATTCTAGTTTCTGGATTTATTACAACATTAGGCGTTGAAAGTTCCAATTTAACACTTGATATAGAGTCTTTTATAACAATATTAGAATTAATAGGAGCTGCTATTGTATTTTGCAAATTAGCTTTAGCCAAACTTACATTATTAATTTCTCTTGATAAAGTTACTTTTGCATTGAGTAAATCTAAATAAAATCTGTCCAAATCATTTTTCAATAAAGTTCCATT
>Ga0214921_10001779_pt1 | contig 36155 bp, 30 predicted proteins | sample LL1505_MetaG_FD_177992 | JGI IMG/M metagenome (GOLD analysis project Ga0214921, IMG submission 177992) | Freshwater microbial communities from Lake Lanier, Atlanta, Georgia, United States - LL-1505 | ecosystem: Environmental > Aquatic > Freshwater > Lake | place: USA: Georgia | collected... | reverse complement strand
ATAATATATTATTTTCTTTAAATCATTTTTAATTTATAATATTATAAATATTATGACGTATCAAATAGATATTATAAATATTGCAATAAAAAAATATATTGATGGATATTATATAAATCGTATATCAAAAGAATTAAATATTCATGTTCAAACCTTATATAAATGGTTCAAAATGTATCCAGATTTTATTGATGAACGAAACAAAAAATATAAAACTATACAAAAAATAAAAAAAAGAGATTTATTTAAAAATGAAATAATAAATTATGTTGAAAAAAATAATGGTTGTAGTTTAATTGATATATCAAATAATATAAATAAAAAATTATCTTTATCTTCAATTTGTAGAGTATTACAAGATAATAATATAACACACAAAAAAATAAATAATCAAATTATATTTAAAACAGAAGAAAAAATAAATGAAGAACGTATATTATTTTCAAAAAATATAAATATTGATGATATTGATAATTCAATATATATTGATGAATCATCATTTTGTTGTAATGATTTACAGAGATATGGTTATTCAATAAAAGGGAAAAAGATAAAAAGAATGAAGCATCAAAAAAATAGAGAAAGATATTCATTATTAATGGCGATATCAAATAAAAAAATAGAATCTTATAAAATAATAAAAGGTTCAATCGATTCGAATATATATTTAGATTTTTATAAAGAAAATAATAAAATATTCAAATTTAGAAAGATATATCAAGATAATGCAAGAATCCATCATGCAAAAATAGTTAAAAATTATTGTATTGAAAATAAAATAGATATATTATTTAATTCTGCATATAGCCCAGATTTTAATCCGATTGAATGTATATTTTCAAAACTAAAAACATTATATAGAAAATTAGAACATAATAATATAATTGAAGAAGTTAAATCAATTATAAATAAAATAACTGAATCGGACTTATTAAATTGTTATAATTATACTAAAAAATTTATACAAAAATATATCTAAAAAAAATATATTATTTTTATTAGAAAAAGGATTTATTTCATTATTTATAACGCGTAAAAAAATGAATAATATTATCTTATATTATAAGTTATATATTATTTTTATATTATAAAATAATATAATTTATATAAAAATATAAAAAAGCTATATTTTTATTTGAAAAAACTATACTTTTTTTGAAAATAGCTGTAAACAAATTTTATATAATTATATCCTCAAACTCGTACAAATGTCAGGAAAAACTGGAAAAAAAGTAGGACCATCTAAACATGTATCAATTGATGCATCATTTATAAAAATTGATAGTAATATTAAGTAAAAAAATGGTTATTTAGTGGCAAAAATGTCTCAAACAGAACAAACAGCCCCAGCGCAAGCGCAAGCGCAACCAAAAAATGTAAACCAAAATGGAATAATAACATATACCATTTTGGATGGAACTATTTATATGGTTTCCATTGTTTTACTAGATGGACAAACTCCTGTTATTGGAAATGGTATTGGAAAACTTGTTCCAATGAACCGTATTACCAAGAAAGGTGATAATACAACACCGGATGAAAAAAAGAAACAATATACGATCCTTTTCGAAAATGAAAAATGGAATGTTTATCTTGGTGGAACTCTCGTCCATACATTTGATGAAATATTCGGATTACCTAATGGAAGTTCATCTTTTGAAAATGTTTCATTCCATCAGATCAAGTATGTTCCAACAGCGGATGATGAAAGAACAGAGCAGTTCAGGCAACAACTCAGACAACTTGTCTCTGTGTATCCTGACCGGTTTTATTTTGAAGACGCCAAGAAACAGAAAACCGCGAATGTCGAAGGAACGAAAGTTCGTATCCCACAAGAACCAATCTTTAATTCGCTGAAACATCTTCTGATTAATTCCAGAGTTTCAACAGATTCATTTGTTGATCATCTTATCAATTGTTCAAAAGGAATTTTTCGTGGTGATGTGGATGTGTATGTTCCAAATGTTGAACAAGCAAACCGTATCATTGTGATATTGACTAAGCTTGGCTTTCAACAGTTAGTGTCTAACCCAGAAAATGGAAAACCTCAACAAGCGAAAGCGAAGTCAAATGATTTAACATTCAAATTGTATCTTGATATATTATCTGAACATTTGAATGTTAGTCCAGAAGAACTCATCCGAATGTTCAATCTTCCGGAAGGTTCAGACCCAGCCAACTATTACATTGAGCTGGAAATCAAAATCGCGACTGATTTTCAGAAGGCGTATGAATCCAATTGCTTAGGATATTTTATTGGGCTTTTATTGAGTCATTTCTTGAAAATCTCGATATCTGGTGTTTCACTGAGTCTGTCTAAGGAAAGGAAGATATCAATTGATGTTGGTTCATTTGATGAATTTCTGAAAAAACTAGGAATCATTCTTGATGGAATTAGGACTGCGCAAGATTTTATCGTTCGACTTCTTAATTCTACCCTGATTTCAGAGCTTATCGTAGTTAAGGATTTTCTGCGTATTTTCATAAGCATTATGGGAGAAGAAAAAACAATGCATCCTTCGAAGTCATTGAGAGAGTATCTTCATCTTCTTCTTTGTGGTTTGAAGGAACGTTTTCCAGAACGATTTTCATCATTGGAAACCGAGCTTGTTATTGAAGAAAATTTTCGAGATGAGCAAAGTGGTCAAATGATTCATACATGGTATGTTAAGCTATTTGTCTTGAATTCAGAATCTCAAAGATTTGAAGTTCAGATGGAGAAAGGAACACTTTGGATTGATGATGGTGGAAAGAAATGGTTTGTTTCAACCGGAGCTGATGGAAATTCTTTGATTTTTTCTGAAACCCCGTTAAAGACTAATTCTGGAAAGAAACTACTACCACTAAGTGTCAAACTGTGTTCGGAGTTGTATCGATTGACAAAAGAGGAGTATTTTGACTGCTTGAAAGAACTCAACCATCCACAAATCAAAAAATTCATTGATTCACTTGAATGTCGCTCAGAAGTCGATAGTCATGTTAGTGGTGTTGTGGAAAAGATTTGCAAACAATTCATGAATCCATTATATCCATTGAGTCGAAAGAAAAAAGATTCAATGCATGGGGAAGTGTATGGAGAATTGACGAAATGTCAACCTGATCCCGATGTTTTTTCTCAATTTCAGAAATTTTGTGTTGACGGGCTCGACATCGTTCCAAACTTGAATGAAATCTTTCACGATTATTATTCGCAGATTTGTGCTTTATCACAAGAATTGACGCCAGAAGAGCACAGGGAAAAGCGAAAAGAAAATTATGCAATTGCAATTCTCCGCATTGAGGAACTTTGCTTGGAATTGGTTCGCCAGTGGACCCGTTTTCACAATTCGGATGTCAATTGGACATACGATGAAACTGGATTTTTTCATATCCCATCTAAAACATATCATGAAACGACGTCGGTCTGTCTTCCATATTACTTGGGAACATCTGTGTTGATAGAAGAAGATCCTTCGGACTCTTTACCATCCAAAGGAAAGAAACAAAAAGGAAAGCCACAAGAAAAGAAGGTTCAGGAAGAAAAGCCACAAGAAAAGAAGGTTCATGTTTTCATGGATGGCAAATCCGGTGAGGTCTTTACTGTGCCGATTTCTGAGTAAATCGACAGTTGTTGTTGAATAAATCAAAGCGTTTGCTTTGATTTTTATAATTAGAATATTCATAAAAATTGATAGTAATACAAACCTAAATTTTTATTGATTTAACCGGCTCCAATGCAAGCACAACAACACAACCCCTCCGCACAAGAAGCAAAGCTAAACGATTTGATAAATGAATATCTTCATTTAAAAACGATGATTGAAACAAATAAGACATCTCGTCCAGAAGATTCTCATAGAATAGCAGAATTAACAGAACGTCTAAAAGAAATGTTGATGAAGCAGTTTTTTCTAACTGACCCAAATATTGATATGAAACTGATACAACCGATAGTCGAACTTTTTTCAAAATTTCAAATGTTTTGTATTCGGGAAAAAGGTCTTCAAGGAACACTTTTTGATTCTTTTTTTAATGAATTGAATTCAAAAATATTTCGGGAATATTTGAGAGTTCTTGAATTGTCAGGCGATGAACAAGAAAGTGAACTTCAGAAATTTGACGAAAGAATTCACGAAATTTATACATATTTGGTCGAGTTATGGCAAGAATTCCGAGAATCAAGAATGAATTGGACACTACATACGCCAAATTACTCAATTCACGATATTACTGGAACAGTTCATCTAAATCTCAATGATGCTCTTCTTCCATGTTATTTGGGAGATGTTGAAGCTAATCGGAAACGAATTCATATTTTCATGGATGTCGAATCTGGTCGAGTCTTCTCCATGTTGTCTTTGGACTCATTTTTAGAACAGTGTGAAGGATTTTACACTTTATTCATGGCCGGTGTGAACCAGATGACATATAGTAGTGGTGATGAGACGTATCTGATTCAATTGCTCTCTGCATTTTTTCAAAAAGTTGGATTTTCAATGGAAAGACAAGAGATTTACGAGATTTACATGCCAGAGATTTTATCTTATGCTAAGAAGTTTCGAGAAATTTCAGGAAAACCATGTGTTAGTCCAAGTCAAATGGACCAAGAAACCCATGAAGAAGTTCAAAAACAGCGTTGGAATCAGATGGAAATGGAACTTCAACATTTTTTTTTATCAATGACATTTAACTGAATTTGCGATTACAACCGCAAATTTTATAATTAGAATAGTTTGCTTATGTAGTCGAACGTAAGGAACATTATTCCTTGGCCCGGAGCGACCCGTGTTAATCGCGCCAAGCTCCCTCTCCAAAATCCCAATACCCCATAAGAATTATATATCGTTTTCGAAAGTTGGACCATCGTGCTTTTTTGTTTCGCCGATTCTTCCTGCATTTGTGTTTTTAGAACGTCCATTGGCGAAGACACTATAACCGAAAAAATACCGGCCCCTACCCCTCCCCAAAATGAGTGCGTATTCGTCATTTTTTCCCGACTTGATATATAATCCTTGTATTTATTGAAAAAATAGAATCGACTCGCCTGATTCAATGATTGTCTATATAGAGTCGGAAAGTATCCTAAATAGAGACCTCTGATTCCACTTTCCCGAACAACATCCATTGTTTTCATATGTGGGAACCGAATCATTTTGGTTTTAATTGTTTCAGATGGGACAGTAATGAGTGTAGATTCAACGAAACCCGCAAATAAACCTGACAGGATAGAGACTGCGTCTTTGTTAAAAGATTTCTCTTGTAGGTGCTTGGAAAATATATTATACGCATAAAAGCGACTTGCGACCTTGGGGATATTAAAAAAAAGGACCGGTGTTAGCCCCCTGTAAAATCCAAAGAACCCGTCCTTTTTATAAATTTCAAACGCAGTATTTTTTAGATTTAAGTGGTTTCCTTTGAATTGCATCTGTGTTTTAATGTTCTCTGATGGCCATGTGGCTACTGCTTCTGCTATTCCGGCGACGCTCCCTGCAACAATATTTTTTACTGCTTCATTTTTCTGACTCATAATTATAATAAAAGATAAAAGATAAAAATTGAATATAAAAAAATTATATTTTTATATATAAACAAAGATGGAATCGAAGACTGAACGCAACAATTGCTACGAGTGCAATAAGAAAATCCACGAATTACAGCAAGAAACTGACCAGATTTGCTTGGATTGTCATGGAAAAATGATTCAAAAAATGAAGCAAGAACTGAAAGAAAAAGGGGCTTGTTGCGATTACAATGGGACTGAGTATTGGTATTAGAATAATACAAATTTATTATAAAAAATAAAAAATGAATTTAAAAATAGGGGAATATTATATAATAAAAAATGGAATCATTTAATTTAGAAAATAGTCAAGAAGTCCTTTATGATTTGAAAAATCTGGATGATAGTCATCCCAAAGAAAATAATGTGGATGGATTGAAAATCCAGTTAATGAATCATCAAAGAACATCTCTTTATCATTGTTTACTGATTGAAAAAAATGAAGGAATTCTCATCAATGAGACATACTATTTTTCAACATTTGGAATATTGTCTTGTAAAGTGGGGTCTGGTAAATCATTTGTTGTATTGGCTATGATTATCAAGAAACCGCTCATTAATTACAATCGGATATCAAATGGATATGGCGGAGGAGTTATCACTCATTCTTCATTTCGGAAAATAAATACTTCCCAAAATACGGTAAGTGCAAATATTATTCTCATTCCACACAATTTGCTATCGCAATGGAGTGGATATATATCAAAACATACTAATCTCCGCTCTTGGTCAATTCATTCAACAAAAGAATGTGGTATTTTTCGTGAGAAAGTGAAAAAGTATACACAGGAAGCAGATGTTTCGACTCGTATACACTTATTTACAGAACTAACTGAAAATATTGTATATTTGGTTACGAATAAATGTTGGAATCTTTTCGCATTGACATGGAACAATGAAATTCGGAAAAATGTGAGTCGAATATTTGTTGATGAAGTTCACGCAATAAATATCCCAAACTCAATGAAATTACAGGCTAACTTTGTCTGGTTCATTTCATCTTCTCTTAATGATTTATTCCGTCATTCTAACAATGGATTCATTAAGGATTACATTAATACTTGGTCTTATTATTCATCATTGAATCATAATGTAATCAAAAATAATGACGAATATATTGATTCAAGTATCCAATTGGAGAGTCCAAATACAGTCATGATTCGTTGTAAAACATCTCGATTATTGAATATATTTTCGGGAATTATTACGGAAGAAGTCCGTAATATGTTATTGGCGGAAGATGTCGAAGGCGTTGTCTCAACTCTGGGAATACCAACCGTTAGCGAAAGCAATATTATCCAAGTTTTATGTAAGAATTTACAGAATGAATTGGAGAATTTGCGGTTGATTCACGAGACGAAGAAAATAATGATTTATGCAACTGAGCAAATGAAGGAAGAATCAATTGCGAAGTCGCAAGAGAAGATTGATAAAATTAATGAAAAGATTATGGATGTTCAAAAACGCATTAGTGAATGCGATATTGACCCCATTATGCACATTGATATTATGAAGCCGGTCATTACTGGATGCTGTAATAACAAGTTTGACTTGGAGAGTATTACGGCCCATTATTCACATCAGGAAAAGAACAATTTACCAATTGTTTGTCCATTGTGTAGGGCCCCGCTCGACTTGAAAAAATTGCTATATGTCGGTGAATTCAAGGGCGACAAAGTTCCCAAAAAGAAACAGCCAACTGAATGGATTTCTGTTGAACATACTAAGATTGAGAACTTGGAACATTTATTGCGGACACAAATTGAACCTACGAAGAGGATTCTTATCTTTTCTGAATTTGAAGGAAATGTCTCACAGATTGGGGATGCTTTTAAGAAGAGTGGCCGGAATGATTTATACCCATTGAAGGGGTCGATTGGTCATATTACGAACTTGATTGAGCAATACAATCGGGGAGATATCAAGAACTTATTTTTAAATGCGACCTACTGCGGTAGTGGATTGAATTTGGAAAAAACGGATGTTGTTATTATCATGCACAAGATGTCGCAGGATAATATGAATCAGGTTGTTGGACGGGCGCAACGGCTGGGCCGGACGGGTCAGTTGGATATTTATTGCTTGTATGCGGAGAACGAATAAGTTTTTAATAAATCATTGTTTTTCGTGATTATAGAATAAAAAGGCTTGAATGATTAAATTTATTTGAAAATAGTAATAATTTTATAATATTGACTAAAACACGTCATTTTAGCAAGAACATTCATGCTCATTGCATTCTGTGCACTTTCGACAACCTTCTGCGCATGTGTTGCAAATTCTACAACAAGTGCACTTTGTCAAATCATGTTGACCGCATATGCGACATCTCTTGCAGTCTGCAGTTCTTGAATTGCATTCATAACAACAATAGCACGTTTTTGAAGGGTTCTTTGGGTCGCCATGAAAATCACAAATTTGACAAATGGCATTTTGATGCTTCTTGGCACATGGATTCTCAGGCACTGATGTCTCCGTTTCATTAAACGGTTTCAAACCCAATTGATGAATACAAGGAGAAAGTTCAGCTCTACGTTCTTGATTCTCCAACATAAAATGATATTCTTTCTCTGTAATAGAACGACCTCCAAATTGTTCAGATACAAAAAAAAGAAGAAACCTCCAAACCTCTTTTTCCTCCTCTGTCCAAGGGAAACCTTGTTCCCTTGGTGTGTCATTCAAGAATGTGAGTAGGATGGTTTCCCAGACTTCGATTTTGGTTTCTCCATAGACCATGATAGTAATTAGTTTTTTGAAAACATTCTTTTTTTTTGAACGACAAAGATTTTTGTTCAGAACTGCAATATACATGAAGTATAGCAAAAAGACTGGATTGGTCTTAGGTGATTTATTGTTTTCGATAATAATTTCTACCTCGGATTTCTTTTCTTTGGTAAAAACAGTCTTTAAAAAAGAGATGACTACATTGATTGGTAGTCTCTCCTTAAACGGTTTCAATCCCAAAATAAAAAGTCGAGAATCGTATATATAACAACGATCTTTCGATTTGATTTGAAGATAAGGGTGTTTGCGCGTTCGTTCTTGGTAAGAGATGAAGTACAGGATCAAGATCCATACATCTTTTTCATCTTCTGTCCAAGGGAAACCTTGTTCCCTTGGTGTGTCATTCAAAAATTTCCACAGGATCGTTTCCCACTCCTCAATGCTGTTCTGAGAAATAGTATCAATTAATTTTACAGAGGAAGGAATCCTCATGTTCAAAAGTGTGATATACATGAAGTATAGCAAAAACAGTGGATTGGTCGTAGGTGAATCCGTAAATGCTTTTTTTACCTCCAATTTCTTTTCTTTGGTAAAAACAGTCTCCAAAAAAAGTAAGATTAATCTTACAATCGCAAGAATGTTTGGGTTCGGTTGTTGGGGAATCGGTTTTGCTTCCATATCGACAAATGATATTATCATTATACTATAATTTTTGTAATTTTTACCCATCAATTTGAAAAAATTGATGGGTAAAAATTACAAAAATAAAGAAATTCTAAAATTTGATTATAATTGCCTTATTTTTGTTCTTAGGACGGCTATATTTACTTCCAAACATATCTTTCAGTATTTTATCAACTATTTCAAAGTCTTTTTTTGGAAGGTCCCATTTTATATCAATTTCTCCCTTATTTTTCGACCAAAAAAGTGAGTTGCTTGTGTAAAATATGAAAGGCTTTTTATATTTTGCTATTTTATCCGCATCTTCCCATGCGTAATCAATAAAATAATACACACGTTTCCATCCAATTTCTATAAATAATATGTTGTTTTTTTTCAGTTCAGACGCGACTTTTTTGAACTTTTTGAGTAGTTGCGCCGTATTATATTTATAGAATTTTTTGTCCAGATAATTCTCGGGAAACTGCATGTAATATTCTTCCGCCGTATTTTTCCAAACGAGCTTATTCCATTTGTAAATACCATTTTTATTCGGTTTGGAGACATATTCATCTTCGTCGTTTCCTTTCATTATTTTGTTTGGGTGGTCTTGGGCGGAAACTGGTGGAGAAGGCCTTTTTAGATATTTTTCTTTTAACATACTCTTTTATAGAAAAAATAAATGGAAATTACATATTTTATGTAAAAGAGATAAAAAATGATTTTTTAATTGTTAATGATTGTCATAATATAAAATGTCAAAAATAAAAACATTTATACAATTTTTTGATTTATTGAAATCATTAAATCAAGATGAATTTATTATCTGGTTAACTACGCCTTGGAAAGGAAAAGATAAACAGGAATCTGTTTTGAGATTATTTTCAAAGCTTGGTTTGATTGATAAATTGAAAGAATATGACATGTGTAATGGGAATTTCAATTTGAAAACAATTAAACCAATAACTGAAATCAGAGAAATATTTTATGAAGGAAGTTGTCCAATAAATCTAAAAGATAAAGGCGATTCTTCTGACCTTACCGGTATTCATAAAAAGAATAAAAAAGAGTTGCTTCTCACTACATCAAAAAACATCACAAAAATGAACGTTGGTTTATTAGATATTGACAAAATTTTGACGAATTTTAAGCAATATGAGGATGAACAATATACAATGAAATTATGTATTGCAATTCGAAATCTTAGTGATTTTGAAGAAATGAAATCTCGTATTGAATCATCAAATATAATATTGAAAAATGTGATTTCAAATGTGATAATCATTGATTGGAATGATTTGAATCAGGCATTTCATCAATTTAGATTCCAATTCCAATATTTGAATATTCGAACCATATTTAATTCAAATAAGAAGCTATTATGTTTAAAAATGCACCAAATGATGAGTGTAATAAAAACAATGGAATTGAAAGAAACAAAAGACTGTATTTTATGGGGTCATATTCAAAGAAGTGGTAAGAATTATATTATCGGAGGATGTATTATTGAAGATAGTCGTCATAAGGACAAATGTAATTATTTAGTTATTACAACTGCTCCAAATGAGACTATTGAGCAACAATTACAAGTATTTGATTGTATTCAATTAGAAGGTTTTGGAATAATTCAATTAAATGGAGCAAATAAAAAGCCGGTATTGAAAGATAAAAATATTATTATTTGTTCGAAGCAATTTCTTCAAACAAAAATTGATTCCGGTGAAAAAATAACGAATATTCCGTGGTTGAAAAAAATGGCGTTTGATATTCGTTTTATTGATGAAAGTCATAATGGAGGAACGACTACTCTTGCTAAAAAAGTGTTGGATTATTATGGTTTCGGAGTTTTTACAATCCAAATTACAGCAACATATTCAAAACCTTGTAATGATTATGGAATTCAAAAGGATTCTTGGATTTTATGGGATTTGGAAGATGTTCAATTATGTAAGGCAATTGATAAACCAGATTCTATGAATAGACTGGTTGAAAAACACGGGACTATAATTCAAAATATTATTGGACATTATTCAATTGAAAATATAATAGCAGAGTATTCAAAATATCCGGAATTATGGATAATGACTGAAAGATTGAAACCAGATGTTATATCTGATATAATAAAAAATACATCTGATAATCATTATGGTTATTCAACAGAAGCGTGTTTTTTACTTCAACAATGTCTCGAAGATGGGATAATAAAATATACTGATAAATTTCAAAATGAAGAGAAAACTCTTGAAGTTTTTTACAGAATTTTTGGAAAAAGAAATCGATTTGGAATTCCTGACAAAGATTTTCCAGATGAAGATGTTTTCATGAAAAAAATTGAACGAGTATGTAAGAATCCTTTAACAAAATCGAGATTTATTGGAGATAGTAGCGAACCAATGATAATTATGGCCTTTTTACCTCAAAATAATGTTGATAAAATATCGACTGCACTTATATCACTGTTAGACCGGTTTCGAGTTGTTCCTGATTATCATATGATTAGTATTAATAGTCATACAACTGGTAATCCAAGACAAGAAATCGAGAAAGCGCGTGATTACGCAAGTCGTAGCAACAAGAAAGGTGTAATTGTATTTAGTGGTCGTCAATGTAGCTTAGGTGTTTCAATTCATAACTGTGATATTGTTCTATTATTGAATAATAATACAAGTTTTGATATGATTTATCAAATGATGTTTCGTTGTATGACGGAAGGTGATGGAAAAAGATGTGGCTTTGTTGTTGATATGAATATTCAAAGAGTAATCGAAACATCAATAATTACATATGCTTCTTTAATCAAACCATCCGACCATCCAAGAGATGCGATCCGATATATTTTGCAAGAACGTATAATTAATTTGAATGGAGATGATTGGATGACTTCATTTGGTAATAGACCTTCTAAAATAGATGAATTCTGTAATACAATATATAACATTTATTCATCAAATACTGAAAGAGCTCTTCAACATTTTATTGAAAGACTTCGATTTAAGGAGGTTTTATTATCAAAAGATGAGCAGAAAATGTTCAACATAGTATTTAGTGGTAGTAACGCAAAACTAACTCAAAAACAAAAAGTTGATATTCAAAAATTATTAGATTATGATTCAGAAAAAATAAAGAATGGAATTGAAAAAGTTGGAGAAGAAGATTCGGGTTCCAATTCGGATTCAGATTCAGAAACGGAACAAGACAAAAAAATAAGTTATATGGATGTATTGAAACATATTATACCTTTGATTTGTATTCTTACAATTCATGACGAGGGAACTTCATTTATTGAAATGTTTCATTATATTGAATCAAATCCATATCATTATCAAATTCTAATCGATCAAACTAAAAGCTGGTGGGGTGATTTAATTGATTCGGTTATAGTTAAAAAATTCATAAGTATATATATTAATTATATGGCTGATGATACAGAGACGAATCAAATCATAAGAACAATCAAAGAAATTTTCATGAAAAATATTACCAATATGAAAGAGCTTTCGAGTCTAATTGATAAATATTTTATTCCACAAGAATTAGAAAAGAAGGAAAATGCAGAAGTATCTACTCCTCACAAACTTCGTCAAGAGATGTTAGATAAAATCCCATTGGAATTTTGGACATCTCCAAAACGAGTATTTGAACCATGCGCCGGTAAAGGAGGATTTTTAATTGATATCGTTGACCGTTTTATGATTGGATTAAGTTCAATGATTCCTGATGAAAAAATACGCTATAAAGTAATCGTTGAAGAATGTTTATATTTTAGTGATATAAATCCAACTAACATTTTTATTTGTAAGTTGTTGATTGATCCATACAATGAATATTCATTACACTGGAATGAAGGAAATACGTTACTATTAAATATTCAAGAAAAATGGAGTATTGATGGTTTTCGTGCAATTATTGGAAATCCCCCATATAATGCGAGTGGTAATACCGCAACTGGAAATACAATATGGCAGGATTTTACAAAAAAATCTCTTAATAATTGGTTGCTTCCAAATGGTTATTTATTATTTGTTCATCCATCTGGATGGAGAAAACCAAATACTGAAAAGGGAAAATTCTTTGGATTATATGAATTAATGACGAAACAAAATCAGATGTTATATTTGGAAATTCATGGAATTAAAGATGGACAAAAAACATTCAAATGTGGAACGCGTTATGATTGGTATGTAATTGAAAAAAAACCATCATATAAAAACGCGATTATTGTTGATGAATATGGAATAACAAATGATATTGATATGAATTGTTTATCATGGCTTCCAAATTCAAATATTTCTGAAATTGATAAAATACTTGCAAAAAGTGATGATGGACGTTGTCCAATAATTTATGACCGATCATCTTATGGTTCTGATAAAAAATATATATCAAAATCTAAAACAAGTGAATTTAAATATGAAATTATTCATACATTTCCAAATACTGGAATTCGATATTTATATTCAAATACTAATAAGAATGGACATTTTGGGATATCAAAAGTTATTTTTGGTCAATCAAATTCAAAAAATCCACTTGTGGATATGGATGGTAAATATGGTATGGCTGAACATAGTATGGCGATTCAAATATATTCAAATGAAGAAGCAGGAAATATTGTTAAAGTATTTCAAAATCCCAAATTTCAATCTATACTGTCCAGTTGTTCATGGAGTAATTTTATGATTGATTGGAGACTTTTTACATATTTCAAAAAAGATTTTTGGAGAGAATTTGCTTAAATTATTTTCATTATTATTATTTATAAATATTTTATTGTTTTTAACATATTATGTAATAGAAAATAAATAAAAGATTATAAATTTGAATAATAACACAAGTTATTTCATTAAATATTTGGAAAACGTAATGTATTTCATTAAATATTTGGGAAACGATACATGTTTGGGGGTTCAGTTTAAATGACAAAAGTCATTTAAACTTAAGAGATAAAAAACTAATGTTTTTTATCTGTTCGCCCCTTTACCCCGCTGGCGGGGTAAAGGGGCGCCTTAGTCCATGTTACAAACAATCAGCGCAATACTCAAAACCGCAGATACAACAAATCCAATTGTAGCCCATATAAAATTGTCGCAATACATTAGTATATAATAATATGTAGCCATTATAACCTCGAACATGACTCCTCCAACAATTGTATAGTTTGCAAAATGTAATAACTTTTGGACCTTCTCTTCCCGTGGTATATCCTTTAAATAATAATTCGCCATAATGTATGTGAAACCCATTGGTAAAGCACCATAAATAACGCCCCCAATTTTGAAAAATTTCATTTCTAGTAGAACCATAACAGTCCCAACCAATATTCCACTAAATAAGGCATTTTTTAAAAATATGGCTAAATATTTATTCATTATTATATATTTTTATAAAGAAAAATATAATATCTAAGTAAAATATCGTAATTATAAATATTAAACAATATAATTATGAAAAAACTCTTTATAACAAATACGATAACCAAATTTAAAACAACACATATTCCCTTAGATACGCTAATTTACCCCGTCGGAAAAAATGATTTGGATAATCATTTTAATAAAATAAAGACAATAATTGAAAAATTAGGTATAGGAACCGTATATTCAGATTCAAAATACATATATGACCATTACAAAAACAAACTTCCCCAAATCAAACGATTGACCCGTGATATCCCAGCATACACTTTTATAAATTACGACGCATCAATCAATTTACGTCGGATATGTATAGCCGGATATTTAACAGTATTATTCTTCTCACTATTTCACGACACGCTTTTCTCAATCGCAGTTATTATCGTCCTAATCGCATTCTGGTTTCTAATTGAAAAGATAATCCTATCATCAAAATGGACGCGCCATTCAAAGAATTTCATCAACCTCTAATTTTTCAGACTCTTTATCTGATTGTGATTGTATCGACAATTTATCAAGTGGATACCCAATCTTTTCAAATAGGTCCTTCGGATATATTTTTAAAAACTGCTTCACGATTTTCTCATTTGTAAAATACTCCCGCCATTTCTCCAAGTCAATATTCTTGTTAGTTATATGAGCATTCCGTTTTAGATCATCATCACTCTTATTTCTTATATTGTGGGGCTTCGCCAATTCCAGTGCAATGATAATCATCTCCTTCGTGAAACCATAATGCTTGAACATATTCTTTAAAACTCCCTCAAAATCCGTCATTAAATCCTCATATTTCACTTCTAAGAAGTTCGTCATATAATAATCCCATTTATAGATATCAGATATCGTATTTAAACTACTCTCCACATAAAGGTTATTCTTCATTTCAAAAATTATCCCCTGCTCTTTTGTCAAGCGGTTAAGCAACTTTTTATAAGTTTCATTCCCGTATTCCGATATTTTTTTATTCGCCCATGGTTCCATCGTCTTCTTGTGATATTCATACGCACTCGCAATAATTGCGCATGGATTCCGTATCATATGCGTCCCAATAATTGGCCGGTCTATTTTTGAAAAATCAATATGGCTATGATGTTCAACCCATACATCTGTTGTTGGTTCTAATTTATCTTGTGCGCAATACTGATACTTTATCCCAAAATAATTACATACAGCCCTTAATATTTTCTCAATGACAACAGTCCCTGTTTTATGATGACAGCAATGTATAATAAGTGGGCGCTTATTCGCATATTCCATATACACATCTGGTTGAACTGTGCGATGTTTAATCAATAATTGCGTAATCTCATCTTTAATGTGTGATTCCATCTTATAAAATAATAATAAATTTAATTGTAATAATAACCGAGGTTTGATTTCTTACTCCTCAGAATCATCGGTCTCATCCCGAACACGGATTCCAGTGAATCCTTTTCCTCGGGAAAGTCCTCCAATCTTAATATTGTTCTTAAATTCGACTTCATAGTTCGCGAAGCAAGTTTTCATTTTCTCAATGAATTCAGTCTGCGTAATTGGGGACCGCTTACCCCCGCTAATATGTTCTTGATAGTAATCCTTAAACATCGAAAACAGGTCCCGAATGATAATTCCATCCGAAGCATTCTCAGTAATCTCAATCTGTTCTTCCAGAAACTCGCTATAACTATCCTGATTCTTCAACATCCGCGAGGAGTTAATAGAAACCAGCGGTGGAATAACCAGCTTCTGGTTGTTCGCAATATACATCTTGACATAGTCCAGCAAAATGAGCATATATTGTTGGCGGTATTGAATGTTATCCTTCAATTTCGGCTTTAAGTTCGGGTCCGCCCTAAACTCATTCACTTTCTTCGGCTCGTGCATAACGAATCTATTCGGGAAATTAATTCCCACATAGCGACGGATGAAACCGCCATCGTGGACATCCTCAATCTTGGGCATCTTATTACAGAGCATAACCAGCGTGAATTTAGGGATATCGGTCAGCTCCGGATTCGGAGAATGCGCCTTCCTAATTTGAATCTTGTCTCCACCAGTAATCTCCTTAATGAAATCAATATTCAGTTTCTTCTCATTGGGTGGTTCATTCACCTGAACATACCGCTTCTTGAAGATACTAATCAACTTCGAATTGTGGCCCTCCTGCGAGTTGCTAATATTCGTAATATATGAATTATCCAAAATACCGGCATAGTCCCCCAGCGAGTTGTCATGTAGGGTCGTAATAACACCCTTACCATTTCCACCAGTTCCCTCAAAATTGACGAAGAGTTCATTCTTGTTCGTTCCAATGAGCGTCGAGCTCAAAAAGAGGAGGGAGAACTCGCAAACATCTGCGCTTGGAAGCGATTTCTGGAACAAATCCATAATCTCATCACGGATGGACGGTATAACATCTGGGGAGTAGTCATATCCAGTTGAATAACTGATTTTGTCATCTGGCTTCTGGTCCCGAAAGAGGCCCGATTTCAAGTCATAGACTCCGTTATTGAAGCCAAGCAAATGATTGTCCATATCGAGCTCCTTATGGAAGTTCTCGTCGTAGAACACTTCCTTACACTCATTCATGACTGAATTCTTGTAGGTCGCGCTACTGAGAGTATGAATAGATTTCTCACACGCCATCTTCATAACTTTTGTTGGGTCGCTCTCGGGAATCATATCGCCAGATTGTTGCTCAGTGTCCGCTATTTTGGTGCTCAACATCGCGCTATAACGGAGGAGCGCCCCCTTGACGTGAATTGTTATGTCCTTCAAAAGGGGGACCGGTTCATCCAATACTTGCCAACGGTTCGTATAACGATACCAGACGCCCTTTGAATACTTGTATTTTTCGGACAAGATGTGATGGGCCAATTCTGCATAGTCAGTATGCGTATTACGGAAACTGCGACGAATATAATTCGTCAGGTCATCCTCACCTGCATATTTCTCGACAATCGAGAAATACTTCTCGGGATTGTCGTGCCACGCCATTCTCCGGAGGGAACCAATTTTCGCTTGATTTTCCTTGGGATATGTCGCGTATTTGTGCCAGAGGCGCTCACAATGGGCCTCATCATATTTCGATGATTGAGACGACCATTCTTTCCATAGGGTAATTAAGTTGCCATCGATATTGTGAAGGATTGCTCCAACTCGGAACCAGTCGCTATATTCTTCTACACGGACCGGTTTCAATAAAGAGAGGAGCGCCTTCAAATACTCTGGGCTCTTTTTGGAAACGAGCTCTTCAATCAAGACTTCGACTTCGCTGGGCTTTTGTTCGCCCAGAATGTCTTCAAGTCCTTTCTTCTTTTTTTCGTTCTCTTTCTCGATAATTGAATCAATAAGGGTTTCCTTCTCTGTAAAATTATTTTGGAGAGAAAGAACTTTGAGGAGTTGGACATTTATTTCTGGGAGTTCCATCTCATCAATATTCATATCGAATATGCGGGTAAGCTTATAGGTTTGAGACGAAGGAGATTTCTTGCTCCCGAACATAATAATATTATTACGCTCGACAACAGCCTCATCAATAATACTCTGGATAGATGAAGTGGATGTTGCCAAAATGGGGTCTTCGCTCATTTTATCAACGACGAACTTCCGGAGCCAGTGCTGGGCGCTGTATTTGATACAGATGAACGGGAACATTATGTGAATCCCGTCTTTCAGAACGTTCCGTTTCTCATCGAGGTCGGGGTGGTCCTTTTCGAGAACGTAGGCGTATGATTCTTTCTGTTGGAGAGTATTACCGAACAATTCCTGAAATCCGGCGTAATAAGTTTGTAATACGCGAGTGAGGAAATCATCGTCATACTGGCGGGAATCGTATCTTTCGGAATCGTGTCGTAAATCAATATCTACGAACACTTTTGAAAATTTCTCGGGGTGCCTCTCTGTTAGGAATGAATCATTTCCCTCTGTCATTGTGTGAGTGAAATAGACGGACCAAAACTTATCGCGTTCGGACGGTTTAATTTTATATAAACCGCCCATCATAGATGTGTGGGTTGGGCCTTCTTCTTTATTCACTTGGTGGTCAATTAAATAGCGCTTCATTTTATTTTAAATGATTATCGGTCAGATAAAAAATCAATTTTTACAATTTGATACGGGGAGTTATAAGAAGAGTTTTAGGATGCGTTATTGGAAATATTATGTTATTATTTAAAAATTGATGGTAAAATCGTTCAAAATTTTTATGAATTTGCGCACCAAAGCCAAACACACCAATGTCTAACTTAAAGAAGACACACCAACCCAAACCCCCAATGGATATGACAGCGATTGCGTCTGCTGTCGCTGCTGCAGTTGCTGCAGCATTAGCTCCGGTCATCACCGGAGGAGGAGGAAAAGCCGAAGCTACCAAGCCCAAGCTCAAAATCTCCAAGACCGGAGAAGGAGCCGAAGCCACCAAGCCCAAAGCTGCCGATTCCCAAGCCCAAAAGGCCACCGGAGGAGGAGGAAAAGCCGAAGCTACCAAGCCCAAGCTCAAAATCTCCAAGGCCGGAGAAGGAGCCGAAGCTGCCGATTCCCAAGCCCAAAAGGCCACCGGAGGAGGAGGAAAAGCCGAAGCTACCAAGCCCAAGCTCAAAACCTCCAAGGCCAGAGAAGGAGCCGAAGCTGCCGATTCCCAAGCCCAAAAAGCCGGAGGAGGAGCCGAAGACAAAATACAGAAGCCGGTGAAAATCGTCGTTATTACAGATTCTTCGGATTCTGAACAAGACGACGAAGTTAAAAACTCGGCACCAGCACCAGCACCAGCACCAGCACCAGCACAATTGAAACGCGAAGTCACGGTTAAACCACATCGTATGGAATCAAATCTGGAGATGTTACCCAGCACATTTCGCGAGGTAACTGGTAAAGACGATTCTCTCGATATGGAACTGCGCCGGTTTTGGTCCCAAAAACCGGCGCAGAAAAAAGAATTGAAACCGAAAGTGAATCGGGTCACTACCGTTTTTGAATATCAGGTTCAAACTGATCCAGTTTTAGAAAATGAACTCAGATTGCTAAAGGAAGTCCGGACCTTGACTGAGAAAGTCAAAAAAGCTAGTCATGAAAGAGAAAGCAACCGCGAATCGCTGGTAGACTTGCGGAAAGAAGCTCATGAAATAAAGGACCAAACACGTGTTAAATCTGCCGAGTCTCTCATTTCTCGTTTGGAGGACCGAATTCATGAACTCGATCAAATCTTGAACGAGGACGATCAAGGCTCTTGCGTGAAGCTTCTCGAAGAAGCAAAAGGAGAATTGGAAAAGCTTGGACGTGTCATTCATCCTGACACAATGGCGTTCAATGCTCTTCTAGAGTCTCATCCCTCGGGCAATATATGGGGATTCTTACACCAATTCTCAGAGATATGGAAGTCATTATCATCTTCTGCACAAGCCTTTAAGGCATCCGCCGAGAAGGAATCCGCCGAGAAGGAATCCACCGAGAAAGCATCCTCCAAGAAAGCATCCTCCGGGAAGGCATCCGCCGAGAAGGAATCCACCGAGAAAAAGATTCCCAGACCGTTCACGTTCCTAACCGCAAGTACATCATCGTATTATCGCGAAGGGTTCTCGTTAGTCCTCCAAGAATATGCGGTCGCCCGAGCAATCATTATTGCTCTCGGTAAAAATGGCTTGTTCCAAATACGGGATTGGTCACTCAACAAGGTTGAGTTTCCCAAGCATGTAGATCGTTTCCCCCGCGATTACGATTTCCACGCATACGTAGTTGCGATGTTTAAGTGGCTCGAACACATGTTGGAAACTTACAACAAGAAGAATACCGAAAACGGCTTCACCATGGAACAAGCTCTTTCAACAGAGAAAAATGCGATGCAGGTGTTTGCGAGGTTTCTCATGAACAAAGCGAATGGACGTGTTTGTTCCGATGACAAGAAACAAGACCGTCGTAAAAAAGGACCCAAACCCGAAACGGTTTCATCTGAGGATGAAGAGTCTGATGATGAAGAGTCTGATGATGAAGAATCTGAGGATGAAGAGTTTGAAGTTCCCGAGGTTGAGTTTAAGCCGATCGGTTTGAAACAACATGTTGCTCGTGGAGGATGTGCTGCTCCCTGCAAGAAGATCATTGAGAAATCAGCGCAGACCGCAGGTGAAATGAAAACAGACCTGGATGGGCTTGTCGAAGAGTTCAGAGGACATATGAGGATGCAGTTTAATTCCTCAAAGATCCAAAGGTCAAATCTCGGATGCGAAACCGTAATCTCAGGACCGGCTTTTGCTGCTTATCAGGGTATCAAGTCTGCGATCTCAGGTGGTTCAGTCATTGACTTCCTCGCTGAGAAGAAGGTTATCATCGAGTGTGGAGATGGAGAATACACCATCTCGCGAACTTCCTACCGACCAAGTTCTGAGCTCTGAGGTCTCAATCATCCCATTTTTTTGGGAAAACGTTTTTTGCCAAATGGCAAAATTATAATATAATAATATAATAAATGAAAACAGATGATATTTTACCACCACCTATGATAAAATGCGGTATTCAATATAATTGTATATCCGACTCTATAATCTACGTATTACAATTTATAAAACTACTCGATGATAATATTGGTAAAAAAATGCGTCTCAGTCAGAAGATATCTCCCCAACTTATCGAAAAAACGATGGAAGTTTATAAGCAATTCTCAAAGCGCTTTTTTAGTAAGAAGTCTATTGATTGTATGAAAAAAAACTGTAATATGAAGAAGAACATTCCAGAACTTAGCAAATTAATAAAAAGTTTAGAGATATTTATAAATGGTCATAAGGCAATATCAAAAGGTTATAAACTTAAACCAAATGCGAAAATTCCACAAGTTCAAATTGAACCTTTTGTTAAATTTATTACAACGTATATTGATGTATTCAAAGTATTACATAAAATCGTGGTTGATATTGATAAAAAATACAAAAAGTATTTTTGAAAAAATAAAATCTATTTTATACATCAAGCTGATGTTTCCATCCCCACGCAATAATTGATATACGTCCTTCCTGCGAGAAGTTATCCGGATGAATTGGTAATATTCCGTGTTTCCAGTTGACATTTATATCTCTACAAAAAGCGTAAGCGCTACCATTTGGACAAGGAAACGCTACCGTTCTCTTACTATTATTCTCTTGGAAAGCGATTTCCCGTGTCTTCCCAAAACTTACGCCAACTGTCATGTTTTGGACTTTTGCTTTATCCTCTTTGACTGCACTCGCGTCGTGATGGAACGGCTTCCAGTCCGAGCTATCTTGATACCAATTACAACGAGTCGCCTTAATATCCATATCAAAATATGTTGCTATCCTGTTTATAACCATATTAAATGTTGGACATTTCTGCTTCCAGTTTGTCTTATCATCGGCGATGAGATGCGTATCCCCATGCCACAGCTTGAATATTTCTCCCCCGCATTTGACCATTTCATCGACCAATTTTTCATATATCATCGGCACTTGAATAAAATCCGGAATCAATACTACATCCCGCGTCTGAATATCCTTGCTAAATTTAGTTTGACTTGTATCAACTATTACTCTCATATCACATGGCTCATAGTTAGGCTCGAATTCAGTCGTGTTCTTTTTATGAGCAGTGTGATTCCCGACTTCTCCACTAACGAAATGATTCTTTTTACAATCGGCGCCCCACTTACAGGCACCGCCCTTCCAAAATCCATAACAAAGATTCTTGTCATGGATGTAATTACACGGATTACGAGAACACTTGTGGTTCATAAAATCGCGACATACTTTTTCCATATAAAATTATAGTCAGAATTCTTTATACTATTATAACTTAAAGAATTCTGACTATTATTCATAAACAACGAAATGAACAACACCAAAATAGAAACAGCAATCCTCGAAGAATGGAAGAAAGATGATACATTCAAGAAGCAGTTAGAAAAGAATAAAGATAATCCAACAAAAGTATTTTATGATGGTCCCCCCTTTTGCACTGGTAATCCCCATTATGGTCATATTGTCGCGAGCACAATCAAAGACATATTTCCCCGCTATTGGGCGATGACTGGATATAATGTCCCCCGAAGATGGGGATGGGATTGTATCGCCGAGGGGACCGTCATTAATTTGGAGAATGGAACCGGCCTATTTATTGAAGACCTCTTCGAATATTCTGGTTCAGTCGAAACATGCTCAATTTCAGATAAAACGATAACCAATCGCATATCATCAAATTTCATTTGTAAAGGCGACCGCGAATGTATTGAGCTCTTTTTCGATAATAATACATCCCTCGTTTGCACACCAGACCATCGTTTATATACGGATTATGGTTGGATGAAAGCGGGGGAAATTCAAGATGAGATACTATATGCAACGCCAGTAAATCCAGTTCCATATTATTATATGAATACGTATAATTGGACTATTCAGACAAATGCATTCGTGTTATCTTGTAGCAGTTTGAACAATAAAATGAATTGTTTGGCCTACTTCCGTTTATTCGGTTATGTTTGTGGAAATGGGTTCGCAAATAATAACAAAATTCACGTTCTATTCCGCGAAGTTCCGAATTTATTTTTAAGAGATATCGCCCTATTTACGAATGATGAAGTCTCTATAAAATATGAACCCACTTTTTTAAAATATATGGTTGAAATCCCACATGTTCTAACTGCATCATTTATTCAAATGGGAATTGATAAAATTATTCCAGCTGTTGTATCGAATGTGGAAACCCCTCTATTCTTGCGATATGAATTTTTTGCGGGATTCTTTTGTGGGTTATATTCAAATTTTAATGAGAATCACGTGGATGTCGTCAATACAATATTACATGGAGTTTGTGATTCATCCCTATTTTTGAATAGAGACAAAGAATCCCCCTATTTGAGCAATTTTTGCCTATTGGTGGGATACAGATATGACGTGAAGCCGTTGGTAACACAGACCCGAGTTGTTCGTAAAGATAGTGTCGGACTACATCGAGTCTATGATATAGCCGTAGAAGAAACGCACAATTTTATCGCGAATGGAATTGTTGTTCATAATTGCCATGGGCTTCCCATAGAGTTCGAAATTGAGAAAAAGTTGGGTATTAAAACGAAAGAAGAAGTCCTAAAATTTGGAATCGCCAATTATAATGAGGAGTGTCGAAAGATTGTTATGAAATGCTCGTCCGATTGGAAATACACAATTGACCGCGTTGGCCGATGGGTGGATATGGAGAATGATTATAAGACGATGGACCTTGATTTTATGAACAAAGTTTGGACAGTTTTTGCAAAATTATGGGCCCTCGGGCTCGTATATGAGGGAGTTAAGGTTATGCCATACAGTTGTGGTTGCGCGACTCCCCTATCCAACTTTGAGGCGAAGTCGAACTACAAGAGTGTTCGCGACCCATCCGTCGTCCTCAGGTTCAAAGTATGGGGCTCTCAATTACAAACGTCTCTCCTTGTTTGGACTACGACGCCATGGACCCTTCCGTGTAATATGGCGGTCTGTGTAAATCCGGATTTAGATTATGGAGTGTATGAGCGCGATGGAGAGTTAGTTATCATCTTAGTCGAACTTGCAGGAAAGTTCGGGATTGAGGGAGAGCCCGTTAATATAATTAGAGGTATCGATTTAGTAGGGACTGAATATGTTCCTCCATTCCCAGATATCATTACAGGCCATCAGTTTTGCATTGTTGCTGATCGTTTCGTGGATAATTCATCAGGGACTGGTATTGTTCATTTGGCCCCTGCTTTTGGTGAGGATGATTACCGCGTCTGTTTAGAGAATGCGGTCATTGAGAAGACGAGATTACCGATGTGTCCGTTTGATGCGAATGGATATATGACAGATGATGTCCCCTTTTTGAGTGGGGTCTATTTTAAGGATGCGGACAAAATTGTTTTAAAGAAACTGGAGCCTGTTATTTTCAGGCTGACGTATGAGAATCATGATTATCCATATTGTTGGAGGAGCGACACACCCCTGATGTATCGTATTGTCCCCTGTATTTTTATTAATGTTGAAAAAATTCGGGATAAGATGGTCGCTGTTAATGAGGCGGAGACGAATTGGATGCCGAACCATATAAAAGATGGGCGCTTCGGGATATGGTTGAAAGAAGCGCGGGACTGGTGTGTTAGTCGGAACCGCTATTGGGGGACGCCTATTCCTCTCTGGAAATCTGATGATGGCGACATTATTTGTATTGGGTCCGTCGAAGAATTACAGTGGGAGTGCGATGGTCCGATAACTGACATTCATCGTCATCACGTGGATGGGATTGAAATTTGCCGGAATGGGAAAGTGTATCGCCGAATTGAGGAAGTATTCGACTGCTGGTTCGAGAGTGGGAGCGTTCCATTTATTAATGAGAAATACCCCGCCGATTTTATTGCGGAAGGTCTTGACCAAACGCGAGGCTGGTTTTATACGTTGATGGTCTTGGGGGTTGCTTTAACGGGACATTCTCCTTATAAAAATGTCATCGTGAATGGGCTGGTATTGGCGGAGGATGGTGAGAAAATGAGCAAATCTAAAAAGAATTTTGAGGACCCAAATGTGATTATTGATAGACATGGGGCTGATGCGTTGCGCCTTTATTTAATAAGCAATGGTGTTGTTCGCGGAGAGTCGATGAAATTTAAGGAGGAAGGAATCAAGTTGATTACTCAGAGCCTCCATATTTATTCGCATAACACTCTCATTTTTCTGAAACAGATGATTCCTTTATATGCGCAGAAATATGGGGAGAAATTTCATTTCTTTGAGGGAGTCCCACACACATCTAATCTGATGGACTTGATGCTTCTTAAATATTTGAGCGATTTTATTATGGTAATTCATCGGGAGATGGAGGCCTATAATTTGTTCCCAATTGTTCGCAATATGGTTGGATTTATTAATCAGTTGAGCAAAACATACTTGAATATGAATAAGATGCGGTTGAAGTCGATGATTACGCAAATTGATGCTTTGGAGAGCTTAAACGTATTATATTATGTATTTCGCATGTATTCTTTGATGATTGCACCATTTGCTCCATTTATGGCCGAGTATTTTTGGAAGGAGTTGGCCCTTTTGAAGTGCGGTCTAAGCGGAAACGTATATAAATTTGAATCCGTCCATTTGAAGAGATTACCGAAAAAATTAGATATTGCTTCGACCTATTTGGGACAAGAAGGTTTTGAATTTATTGAGACACTGATAGAGGCCCGTGGAGAACTCCGAAGCAAAGTTCTAAAAAGCGCGAAGAAGCCCGTTTGCAAACAGAAGATATACGTTAAAAATTGGCGGTTAGTTCCTATTATTGAGGAATTACAAGACATTTTTCAGAAGGAGTTTAATGTGGTGAACATTGATATGACAAGCGAGTATTTATCGATGATAAAATATGGGTATGAAATTGTTATGGCTAACTTTGGGAAACGGTTCAAAGAAAGGGCGAAAGAGATGAAAAAGAAGATTGCGGAGTATATGACGGATGAGAATTTGGAGCTTTATATTAGAGAGCGGAGCTTCTTTATTGAAGGGGTCCGTTTTGGTGAAGATGATGTCCGGATTGTCGCGAAGGTTAATCAGGCGAAAGTTGGGGAAGGAGAATATGTCCAATTTTATGAGCAGAGTGGGATAATTATTGTTAGTGATTTGACTTGGAATGAAGAGTTAGATGGGATTTATTGGATGAAGATGATAACGCGTCATATTATGAACTTCCGGAAGGAGAAGGAATTGGTGCCGACTGATAGGGTAATTATAATATATAAGAATTTGGGAAATATTGAGTTGGTTGAAGAGAAAGAGGGAGAAATTGCAGAATTTTTGGGAGTTGTATTATGTAAGGTTTTCGAGGGCGCGATTGGTGGATTCATTGGGACGACTACATTTGAATATGATGGTGGTCATTATGAATTTAAATTGTATTTTTCATAAATTTTGCGATTTTATTTGATAAAAATATTACTAACTTTTTATCAAATGTTTTTGGATTTAACTTTTTTTCAAAAAAAGTTATTTTATGAAACTGAAACACGAACTGTAAATACTTTCGCATTTAAAGGGGAAACAGTATCACTATTTGTTTTTGCTACATTGTATTCAAAAAGACCACTTGTTGAACTCAATCTATTAGCAAGACCATAACCTTCCGCAATTGTTGGTCCGAGTTCAAGAGGGTAAATATTTGTAATAGGGAATGCGGTTTTGTTAATCATCGGATTTCCCCATAGGAAATTAACACTCGCCATAACTTCTGGACGAGAATTATGATTTTCAACTAAAATCGCCTGAGAAGAAGACAAACTACTATCATAATAAAAGGAACCATCCGATTTTACAACAATTGTTCGTTTAGACGTAATTCCTTTAACAACCGTATCTAATTGTGTATATAATGAGTTATACTCAGATGAACCTCTTTTTGTCAAAATTAAATTTTGAGCAAGTTCAACAAAATCACTGCTATCAAGAAGTTCATCCACAATAAGTTTTCCACCAAGATATTTCTGACTATCTCCCACTACCATACATTTACTAATAAACAATTTTTAATTTTCGAAAAAAATAATTAGATTTAATATATTTTCACAATGACCGCGCGTCGTCTTCCACTTTTGAGAAGCGACACTTTATGTAATTCATCTGCCGTGAAAAATAATAGTGTTCCTCGCCTTGGGTATATAGTTTTATCATAAAAATGGAATTCACCCCCAGTAAAATCTTCGCGATATGTATCTAAATATATAATGATTGTATATTTGACCGGTTTGTTCGTATATAATCCATAAATATATTTATCATCCATGTGAATGACTTGAATACTGTGGATGTTTTGTAAATCAGATATCTTGTGTTTTATGAGTTTTTTATTATCATAGTGCCATTTCATTTCATATCTATCTTCCGATGTATTATTTCGATAAATAATATCGTAATTTTTATAAGTGTCCAGCTGTGGAATGTTAAGTTCGTGTTTATTTTCTTTGAAAAACGCGATGAGATTTTCTAGTGTTGTGTTCACAATAGATTCTAATCCAAGAAAAAATTCTGTATGTTCGATATTTGTAATATATGGTTCGATTGGTTGAACTATTGTCTTACGATGATTTAGAAGAATCTTATCATATTTTGATGTTGATGTTGATGTTGATGTTGATGTCATTTATTTATATTATACAAATACAAAAAAATAAAATCAATTTTATTATAATGGATAATAAAAAACAATCTTATAGAAATAAGAAACCATCAAATATAGATATTGATACAAATCAATCAAATAATGTAAATAATATATCTGCTTATATTGAAGTAATAAGAGAAAAATTTAAAAATACTTTCAATAATGAAACACATGGTGATACATCAACATTATATGCATCAAAAAAATATATATATAAAACTAATAAAAAAAATAAAATAAGGTCTGAATGTGAAATGTATCAATTTATTACTCAAATTCCAGAATTAAAAGAAATTACATGTTTTGTATATTGTGATGATAAAATAATTGTATTAGAAAAATGCGGAGAATCTTTATATGATATATTACAATCAAATTCACATTGGTTATTATAAATTCCATGGTTATTTGAAGTATTATTTCAAAATATTTTATTATTTCATATAAATGGGATTTGTCATTGTGATTTACATGTTGGTAATATATTATTAAAAGGAGAACGAATGTATTACATTGATTTTACTCATTCAAAACTTAGTGGTGAAATATCACATAAAGAATTTTATTCAAATTGTATATATGATTATTTATACTTATTTTTTTAATTTATTAAATAGTCCTTTTTACTCATTTGAAAAAAGAAATGAATTGCGTTTGTTATTATTACATATTCATTTACAATTACATGATGGTTCAAAAATAAAAAAATATATTCTTTCACTTGAAATACATGAAGATGTAAAACATCATTTTATCATTTTATATAATATATTTATAAAAGAAGTATCAAAAATACTTGGGATAAATTTATTTGATATGTATAAGAATGAAAAGGTCTCGATATTACATTTAGAGCCTCAGTTATTAGAAAAACTTCCAAGAAAAAATAGATATATTGGTAATTCAAATAATAAGATTCGTGGAACAATTTCAAGAGAATTGCGGATGCGCTCAGTAAATGATAAATCTCATAATAAAATGAATAGAAACAATCGAAAAACTGCTCAAAATATATTGCGAAATTATAGTTTTAGAACATCTCTTCAAAAAAATTTACCAAATCAATCAAATAATAATTCATATAAATTTTTATCAAATATAAATGAATTTTTCTTATTTGAATTTATATTATTTCAATATATATTAGAATTGTAAATTTCTCATAATAAAATAATGACTAATTTTATTATATTTCCACATCAGTTATTTGAAGATATATCCCCATTAAAAAAATACAAAAATATATACTTGATTGAACATCCTGTATTTTTCGGTTATCGAGAAAATAAGCTCATATTCAATAAAAAGAAGATCATCCTTCATTTGGCGTCGATGATGAATTACTGTGATTATCTGACGAAATCTTTAAAAAAGTCGATAAACCACATAAAAATCGCATCGATTCCAGAAAAAAATCGGGGGGCGTTTGATTTTATCAAAGAAATCGATGGTGATATCGCCTTTTACAATCCAGTTGACCATTTCCTATTTCATCAAATCGAAACCCACTGTAAGAAAAATAAGAGGGCATTTGAGGTCATCGAAACTCCGAATTTTATAACGTCAGATGCCGAATTGCGCGAATATTACGCATCCGTAAAAAGCAAAAAGAAGCCTTTTTTCCAAACGAGCTTCTACAAATGGCAGAGGGACCGCCTACATATTTTATCAGGGAGTAAATTATCATATGACGCTGAAAATCGTAAGCCAATTCCAAAAGGGACAACTATTCCGGATGTTGTTTTTCCTAAGGAGTCCGACTATGTTAAAAAGGCTATCGCAATTATGGAAAAAGAATTCCCGCACAATTATGGGACATGTCAGGGTTTTTGGTGTCCAATAACATTCGCGGACGCCAAAAAGTGGTTGGACACTTTTATAAATGAGCGCTTGAAGAGTTTTGGGACATATGAAGACGCCATTGTGGAGCCGGACCCCAAATATAAAAATGCGTTCCTTTTCCACTCGGGGATAAGCGCCTCATTAAATATCGGGCTACTTGACCCGAAATATGTGGTCCAGAGGATTTTAGAAAAAGGGAAGGGGATTACTATAAATAATATTGAGGGGTTTATTCGACAGGTTATCGGATGGCGTGAGTTTAGTCGTTATACTTACATTCATATCTACAAAGAAATGACAACTACGAACTATTTTAAGGCGGAAAATAGGTTGAATCAGCGCTTTTATGATGGGACAGTTGGCTTATCTATTATGGATGCGACTATTAAAAAGGCATTTGATACTGGATATCTCCATCATATCGAACGCTTAATGATTATTGGATGTTTAATGAATTTAATGGGGATACATCCTGATGATGTGTATGCGTGGTTCATGGAATTTGCAGTTGATTCATATGATTGGGTAATGATAAACAATGTTTATTCAATGGCTCTGTATTCTGATGGGGGCTTGACGACGACGAAAGCGTATATTTCTTCTTCAAATTACGAAATGGTTCGGAAGAGTGATTATAAAAAGGGGGAGTGGTGCAGTATATGGGATTCACTTTATTGGAGTTTCATTGAGAAACAGGCGCCCAAAATGAAGAAGATGGGGCGTTTCGGAGGGATACAAGTCAGTTTCTTTGAAAGAAAGAAACCAGATGTAGTTAGGAAAATAAAAGAGACTTATAAAAAATTTATGGCAGATGTTTTTCATTTATAAAATAATTATTTTTTTATCCTAAAATTTCTAAGTAATTCTTATTCTAAACAACTCAAAACAGATGCCCCAGACCACTCACGGTTCCTTTTGTAAAGCCGGATGTGATTGAGAAATTCTGCGATTGTCGTTGAAGTCATGTTCCCGCGTTTAATTTCGCGAACTTCATTGTCTTCATCTTCGTAATTGTAAATTTTGTGTTTTGGATTCTTCGTAATTTTTTTGAGAAGTCCCTCAATTTCATCACACTTCCCTCCGAAATACATCAAATTAACTAATCGAATCGTATCCATTTCTTCCTCACGTTGAACCACTTTCGTAATTCGTCCTTCTCGGTCTCGGACATACATCCGTCCATATTTTGGGACAGGTGGCTTGTAAATACCGTTTCTTTTTCTGAAAGCGACCGACGACTTGATGCGACGACTAATAGTTTTCCTCTCCTCCTCCGCATCAATAATCCCGCAAACAATCTTCTTGAAATGTAGCGGAATAGATGAAACTAATTCCTCATTAACAATGTGAATCGTATTGCGATTCACATTACAGCAATTGATGAAATGGGAGCAAAATCCTTGAAAGTCGCGTGTGATGCGGTCCGTATGTGAAAAAATGAAATGAGTGTCTTTGTTTTCAAGAAGCGCATTCATAAGTTTCATCTGTTTTACAATATCCTTGCCGGAGCAAGTTTCATTGATAATAGCTACAACTTTGAATCCGTTTACCTTCGCATATTCTTTTGCTTTTTGAACTTGGTCTTCAAGACTATGCTTCATTCGATCGCTCTCACGAGCGTAAATAACGGCTCCGCTTCCGACAGACATTTTCAACGAAGATAATCTACTTAAAATATCATCTTCCGGTTTTGAGGAAGAATCTGTTCTTTTTGTTGAAGATTTTTTTTTGATGACTACTTTGACCATTTTAGATATTTTACATATTTAATTTTTATAATTTTAAATATTCAATTTTTCCTTAGCTTTTACTTGGTATATTCATCATATGTGATTTTTCCAATAAATGCGAGAAATGTGAGTGAAACGATTGACACTCGAACCATATCCTCATTTGTGAATAATTCAGATATTAAATCATTTTCATCTTCCGCGATATATTTTGAATCGACTCCATTTTGTGAAATCCACTGGATTGTTCTCATTGTTCCAGCATATGCGGAACCGCTATCCGCCAATGTAGTGTATTTGTCCAATTTTTGATAAGGAGATTCAATGTCAGAATCAAACATGAACCCATTTTTTGGTTCATATTGCGCAAGTTCTTCCCATATTGTTTTAACTGGAATATTTCTCTCTTGTGCGATAGCTTCAACTCCTTCGTATGCTTCTTTTATCATCAATCCAGTGTATGAAATTTCATAATTCTTTCTAAAACCGAACCGATGCGCCCATGTTTGCTTTTCATTTGGATATAATTCTGCCCACATTATCAGGTTGCTTGGTGGAAATTTTTTTGATTTTCCTCCATATACGAGTTCTTCTTGTCTTTGAAGTCCAGTCATACTCATTTTTTATATTATATAAAAATAGATAATTTTAAATCATTTTTTACATGTAGTGTCGCAAATACATCCTGTAAGCCCGATTTAATTCATTATCCGCCTTATTATTATATAAATAATGGGCTTGATACCTTTTTAGTAATACCTCTATTATTTCCGTCCGGAATCGACGAATTTTATCATACCAGTCATTTTCATCAACTGTTTCATCGTAGTGGCCATTATCGATATCCATAACAATATCGACTAATTGATCAGTTTTGAGGTCTGACGCCCGTCTGAAATAATAATTTGACATATTATATTATAAATAATGCGCGTTTTTTTAAGTTAAAAAATAGTCGTTATAGTAATATATGACAGAATCTACGTATAAAGTCTTATCTTTCGACGTCGGTATAAAGAATCTTGCCTACTGTAAAATCGAGTTCTCAACAGAAACCAAAACTATTGTTAGAATAGAGGAGTGGGGCCTCATTAATTTGAAGTCCGACCCGTGGATTCCCGACCACAATGAAAAACGATGTATGGCCGAAGTTAGGAGTGGCGCCGTTTGCGGAAATTGCTCGAACTCATGGATAATAAAAGACGGCGCCCGAAAGGAGTTGTGTCGTATCCATTCCAAGAATTATGATAAAAAACAAGGGACATCCACGGAGTTTGAGTATTACCCGTATGAGTTACGCGATTTGAGTTGCGCCTGCGGTGAGAAATCTCGCAAATTCCACACAAAAATAAGCGAGTCGGTCATTCGTATATTCGGATATTGTAATAAATGCGCGAAGAAGACGACCGAACAACTGACTAAAATATGCGATTATATGAAGAGTGATGACACTAAATTATATACGAATCTATATGATGGTCTGAATGCGATTAAGATAGAGGATATCAATGAGGTCGTGATTGAGAACCAACCAGCATTAAAGAATCCACGAATGAAATCAATTCAGATGTTCATTTATAGCTTTTTCTTCATCGGAGGTAAAAATGGGCGTTTGAGCGATTTGAGTCAGGTCGCCTTCTTCTCAGCTACGAAAAAACTCAATCCGACGAATATAGTAGAGGATATTTTAAAGAAGAATAAGAAGATTACGAATGAAGAACCGGCTCAGGAGCAAAAGGAGGAACCACTCTCTGAATACAAAGCCTATAAAAAGAGAAAGAATGATTCTATTTTTATTGTGAGTTGCGTTTTGGATGAGATGGATGAGTGGAAGAGGTTTTTCCTCTCTCATCCGAAGAAGGATGATCTAGCGGACTCATTGCTTCAAGGAATCGCACAATATAGTAAGCTATTGTAAGCAGTCTAATTCTTTATTTTACTCTTCGAGTTAATTCCCCAACCAACCATCTTCTTGATTCGTTCGATTTCTTCCATATCTTCCTCTGGAAGCATCATTTCCCCATCTAATATTCTTTTGAGGCCCCTTTTCGTAATTTTCTTATCGCTTAACCATTGGCTACCAAGAATAATAGCTAATTTTGCGTCCTCTTCCGCCTTTTTACGGGTGTTCGATTCCGTGTAATCAAATTGGTCTGCCCAACCCTCGAATTTTTCACGGATAACATCATCGATATTAATTTCATCGGAGTTATATAAATCGCATAGCTGGTCGTATTTTTCTATTGCGAATTTTTCAACGAAGCTCTCGAAGTCCAACATTTTCCAGCTGTTCTTATTTTTCAGTGTCTTTATAATATTCTCTTTGATATTTACGACATTATGATTCTCAGGATGTTCCTCGTGATAATGGACCATTTTAATGAATTCTGGGAGACATGTTGATGGGTGGCTTATTAGCTTCTCAATTTGATTAGGTGTTATATAGTTGAGATTTTCATTTCCGTATGCATTAATTTGTATATTTTGTTGATGAACACTTTGGTCCAAATGTTGATTAATTTGATAACTATATGTATTCCCGATTTTCTTAGTTAGTTCAAGGACCTGATTCTCCAAATGAGAGATTCTTTCTTTATAGAGGGCCTCCTTTTGCTCAATGACTTCATTCTTTTTTGATAAAATACTACATTTCTTGATATGTTTATTGAGGTTGAATTTTGTGGAATATGTCTTTTTACAGTGTTCGCATTCCAGTAGATTAACACGGACTTGTTCTTCTTCGTTGGGGTCATCATCATCTTCTTTATATACACAATTGTGCTTACTTGTAATATGACGGTCGTAATTGAATTTACGGTCGAAGGTTTTTTTACATATTGAACATTTAAACATTATTATAGTATTAGAATGTTTTTTTTATATCCTTGCGCATTTGCTCCTAAATTCTTACTCATTCCAACTACCATGATATTTATGGATTGTGAGCTACTACGCAAAATATGATAGTTTGACTTAGTAAATCAATAATTTTTTATGGTAGTGTGGAATATTCCAAAATATTATGGAATGTAAATTGAGCAATGAAAATTAATCTATATATAGATTAATGACGATATTTTCTTTGGGTAGCGCTTGTGATTTAGAGCATTTTTCAAGTTTAACTCAGGTAGGTGGTAATTTAGATAATCAGGCTATTGTTCCGATGTCTAATTCTGGAGGGGAATTTGGAAATAGCACTTACACTTGGAAAAGTGATTCTACTGCGACTATTGATATGACTACTCGTGATAGTTCTTTATTTAATGGTGTAAGCGAGGGTGGTAGTGCTGGACATGTTAACTTTGGTCCTGATGTGTGGGGTTCATCCACGGATACATATGTATCAAGAAACCCGCTTTTAAATAATAATTTAGGAGAGAGAAATGTTCAGGAAGGTAATATTATGCCAAATATGAGACCACAGTCTGCTTATATGCCAACATCAAGGACTCAATTTGTAAAAAATGAGGATGAAAATGGACGTGATTTGACAGTTGTTTCCAGAAAAAAACCGAAAACAATTGTTATCCCATTGCCTCCGTATGATAAAAAACGGATACAAGAGGACCAAAAGAATATGTGGATATTTATAATAATTGCGTTCATTCTTGTATGTGGAGGATTGCTCTATAAGACGAAATATGCGTCGTAAATTTATTTTTTATTTCTTCATTCGTTCGCCCATTTTAACGAAAATGTCGAGCGCTAATATAATAAAAATTCCGATGATTATTATTATAAAAACTTCTTTCATTGAGTAGATTCCCGAACCGGTGGATGACATATTCCCAAAATTCTCTTGGATATTTCGGCGTTGGAGTTGGGGCTCTTCATTTTCCATAAAATTTCGGTATCGTGCTTTAAGTTTCTGCTTATATTTTTCTGCTAAATTAATGTATTTTTTATAGAGGAAATAGTCTTCGCTCGTCATGTAATCCTCGGACGATTTGATATTTCTTTGGCGGTCGATATGCTTAATATCATTCATATTATCCTCTAAAAGGTCGAGTGCGCTATCATTATCATCGTCGTCCTTGACTTCGACTGGATAAGTATAATTGCGTTTTGCTTTATCGGGGAATGATACTTGATATGGAACAATATTGCTCTTTATCGTGTTTTTGATTGGGTTTCCTCCGTTATAGGAAGGAAAATATTTATCTAAATCGCTGGTTTCTTGATTATTAACTTTGGGGTATGTTCTCATGTTTTCGGGAGGATTGGGTGGGACAGTTGATTGTTGAATGAGTGGTTGCTGTTGTGGTTGTTGATTTATTTTTTCAAAATATTTGGAGGAACTAAAATCACTTCCCCACGCTTCTTCTAATGAGCAGTATGTCATCTAATATTATTTAGAAAAAAATAAAAGGAATTAAATAATAAGTTTTTTATACTTATACTATATATAAAAATGATGAAAATGGGGATGAATGAACTTCCTATACATATATTTGGAATATTGATATTTATTATTTACTGCTTAGTTATTTTATTGTATATTTCGAAAAAATATCGGTATTTTTTTATTAATCCGATTGTTCAGTTGATATTATTGTTGATTGGTATCCTATTGGCTACACATTGTTGTTTCTTTGGTATGTTATATTTAGTGGCATATTCATTAACATATTATTTATTATATAAAAAAGAGATATCAGAGGCATTTAATGTAGTGGAAAATACATCATTTACCCAACTTCAAGTCGAAAAAGATTCATTATTAGCTGGATTGGATAATGATGAAGACCAAGTTGATGGAGTTTGGGCTAGTAGTGATTTAGGAATAAAGATGGGATTAAATAAAGTATGATTTTTGAATAAAAAATAATATATTTAATATTATAATGATTGAAGGACACATTATATTCAATGCGATTCTCTATTCTATCGTAATTGCTTATATTCTTTACATTAATTTTTCGGCTTATTATCAAACTGGAACCGGCTTTTTGAAGGCGCTGGTTAATTTGTTTCAGAACTGGATATTTAGAACAGTGTATTTATTAATCGTTGGATTCTTTGCGCTCGATTTATTCCCATACGGCGGTTTTGTTTTAGCAATCTTGCTAACAATTGCTTTCTTGAATACAAACATGCTTGTATATAAGAAGGATGTAGAGGAGA
>Ga0214921_10001778_pt1 | contig 36202 bp, 38 predicted proteins | sample LL1505_MetaG_FD_177992 | JGI IMG/M metagenome (GOLD analysis project Ga0214921, IMG submission 177992) | Freshwater microbial communities from Lake Lanier, Atlanta, Georgia, United States - LL-1505 | ecosystem: Environmental > Aquatic > Freshwater > Lake | place: USA: Georgia | collected... | reverse complement strand
TACGCGTCCTGCGGTTTTTGTATCTGTTGCCATCTTTACTCACTCCCTGCGTTTGCAGATGCCAGCGCGTCCGCGCCGCCAACGATTTCACTGATCTCTTGGGTAATTTCGGCTTGACGGGCCGCGTTCGCAAGTCGGGTTAAGGACTTGATTAACTCATCAGCATTGTCAGTTGCTGACTTCATTGCTCTGCGGCGGGCTGCATGCTCGGAAGCTGCTGCTTGCAACATTGCGTTGTAAATACGAGCCTCTACATAACGCGGCAACAATGCATCAAGCACTGAAGCTGCTGAAGGCTCAAACTCATATAGCGGCAGTGCGCCACTTGGTGGAGGTGCAGAACTTTCAACTACCTCAAGTGGAAGCATCCGTTTTGCCATTGGTTCTTGGGTAACCATTGAACGGAACTCGGTGTAAACAATATGCAACTCATCAACACCATTTTTATCTGTTTGAGCATCTGCAATAAAAGCGCCAATTAATGAATCTGCAATCTCTTTCGCATGTTCATAAGTTGGATTATCGCTAAACCCACTCCATTGACCTGAGATTGCGCGATTGCGGAAACGGTAATAGTTAATCGCTTTTCGGCCAACTAAATATGCGTTTGCTTCAATTCCACGGTTGCGAAGTAGTGAGACAAGTTGGTCTCCTTCTTTAATAACTGAGCTTGAATAAGCACCGGCCATTCCACGGTCTGCAGAAATAATCAAAACGGCGGCGCGAATTGGCTTCTCAGATTCAGTTGTGAGTGGATGCTTAGTGCTTGAATAAGATGCCACTGCAGAAACTGCTCTTGTTAACTCAGTCGCATACGGAGTAGATGCTTGTACCCGAGTCTGAGCTTTAACAATACGTGAGGCAGAGATTAATTCCATAGCTTTAGTAATTTTCTTCGTCGCTTTAACTGATCGCATTCGACGACGATAAATTCGAAGTTGTGCACCCATAGCTACTCTCTACCTCCTTTCATCTCTTTCACATCTAATTTCACGTTAATTTAAATTACTTCTTTGCAGGTGGAATAAAACGAGTGATTTGCTCGCTGTTTTCACCAGTTAGCGCATCCGCTGCTTTTTCTTCCAAAGCTTTTGCCTCTGAAGATACAAAGCGATCAGTGAATGCAGTAATTGCCTCGGTTAGGGCTGCGACGGTGTCATCAGTTAACTCTTTGGTAGTTTCGATAACATCAATAACAGCTTTGCGATCGCGAGCTAAGAACTCTAAGAACTCAGCTTCGAAACGACGAATGTCTGCAACCGGAATCTTGTCTAACTTTCCAGTAGTTCCAGCCCAGATTGATGCAACTTCTTGGGCAACTGAGAACGGGCTGTACTGACCCTGCTTCAAAAGTTCTACCATGCGCGCACCGCGCTCAAGTTGGGCTTTTGATGCAGCATCAAGGTCAGAACCGAATGCAGCGAACGCTTCAAGTTCGCGATACTGAGCAAGATCAAGACGCAAACGACCAGCAATCTTCTTGATTGCTTTTGTCTGTGCTGATCCACCTACACGAGAAACGGAGATACCTACGTTAATTGCCGGACGTACGCCTGCGTTAAATAGATCGGTTTCAAGGAAGCACTGTCCATCAGTAATCGAAATAACGTTTGTAGGGATGAAGGCAGAGACGTCATTACCTTTTGTCTCAATGATTGGAAGTCCAGTCATTGAACCGGCGCCCAATTCATCTGAAAGTTTTGCGCAACGCTCAAGTAAACGTGAGTGTAAGTAGAAAACATCTCCTGGGTACGCTTCGCGACCTGGTGGACGACGAAGAAGTAGCGAGACTGAACGATAAGCCTCTGCTTGCTTTGAAAGATCATCAAAAACAATTAACACGTGCTGACCGGCATACATCCAGTGCTGACCAATTGCAGAGCCAGTGTATGGAGCTAAGTATTTAAATCCGGCTGGATCTGAGGCAGGTGAAGCAACGATTGTGGTGTATTCCATTGCGCCAGCTTCTTCAAGTGCTCCACGAACAGAAGCAATCGTTGAACCTTTCTGGCCAATAGCAACATAAATACATTTAACTTGCTTCTTTGGATCTCCAGATAGCCAGTTAGCGCGCTGATTAATAATGGTGTCGATCGCAACTGCTGTCTTTCCAGTCTGACGGTCACCAATAATCAACTGACGCTGTCCGCGACCAATTGCTGTCATCGCATCAATTGCTTTAATGCCAGTTTGCATTGGCTCTTTAACAGGTTGGCGTTGCACAACTGAAGGTGCCTGAAGTTCTAATGCACGACGAGCTTCTTCTTTGATCTCGCCTTTGCCATCAATTGGTCGACCAAGTGGATCGACTACGCGACCAAGGAATCCGTCTCCAACTGGGACAGAAAGAATTTCACCGGTACGACGAACGGTTGTTCCTTCTTCGATACCGCCAGTCTCACCCAAAATAACGATACCGATCTCGCGAACATCAAGGTTCAAAGCAAGACCTAAAGTTCCGTTCTCAAATTTCAAAAGTTCGTTTGTCATAGTTGAAGGAAGTCCCTCAACACGTGCGATTCCATCGCCGGCCTCGGTGACAGTTCCGATTTCATCGCGAGCAGCCGCACCTGGGGCGTATGAGGCAACGAATTTCGCAAGCGCGTCGCGAATCTCCTCTGGTCGGATCGTAAGCTCGGCCATCAACTTCTCCTTCTAATAGGTGCTCGCACACTTTGCGCAAACACAGTTGCTGCTTCTTTAATTTAGTTTTCGACTCAACTTACGAGCCTACGACCTGCTTCTGCTAAACGACTTACAACAGTTCCATCAATAAGTTCATCAGCAAAGCGAATTGAAATTCCGCCTACAACGCCCTTATCGACTTCAACATTTATTCGTACATTTCTGCCAACTTGTTTTGCAAGTGCAGCACTTAAACGGCTTACTTGCGCATCGCTCATGGCAGTAGCGCTCTTAACGTGTGCAATCACTTGATTACGACGTTCAGATGCGGCTTGAGCAAAATGATTTAATCCGGCTTCTAAATTTCGCCCACGTGGATGATCCACAAGAACTGAAATCAATGCAAGAGTTGCCGGAGCGGTTTTGTTGGAAAGTAGATCAGCGATTAACGCACTCTTGAGTACTCCAGTTGTGGTTGTGCGATTTGCAAGGGTGCTACGCAACTCAGGGTTTGCAGCAACAATGCTTCCGAAGCGGAAAAGTTCTTCCTCGAGGCGATCCAGGGTTCCATCAGCATCTGCTGCTGCCGCCTGCGCTTCGACCGCTAACCACTCAATTGCATCTGATAGATCTATAGGTGAAGACCAACGCGAAGCAACCATTAAATGTAACAATTCAACTGTTGCTGCGCCAATGTGCTTTGAAACTAATTGATCGACAAGAGCAACTTTATCTTGCCCACTTCTTGATGGGTCTGTTAACCCGCGTCGAAGTGCAATCGATGAATCGAGTGCATGAAGAGTTAGGAAAAGCTCGCTAGATAGAGCAGTTGCCTGAGCATTATTAGCTCCTTGCAATTTCTTATCTAAACTAGCGCGCGCACTCGCAAACGAGGCACGGCTGCTTCCCTTCATGATCAAACTCATAACTACTTGGATCCTTCCAGATCAACAAGGAAACGATCAACTACGCGAGATTGACGTACTTGATCATCGAGAGATTCTCCGACAATTTTCGATGCAAGTGCTGTTGCAATTGCGCCAACTTCGTTCATTAGTGAGTTCATCGCTTGAGCGCGTTCAGCTTCAATTGATGATCGGGCTGCAGCAGTAATGCGGCTGGCCTCATCTTGAGCTTTGGTCCGCATCTCTTCAATAATCGCTGCACCTTCAACGCGCGCTTCTTCACGCATCTTTTGTGCTTCACCTTTTGCATCAGCAAGTTGTGCCTTATATGAGGCCAATGCGGATGCTGCTTCTTGCTGTGCTGCTTCGGCGCGTTCAATGCCACCTTGGATCGCATCAGTGCGCTCGCGGAATGCCTGTTCAAACTTTGGCACTGCTTTTGAGCGCAGCAACAAGAAGAGTAAAGAGAATGCGACTAATCCAACGATGATTTCAGCAATCTGCGGAATAACTGGGCTCTTAACCGCTTCTGCATTTGCTAAAACTAAGTGGTGAACGATCATCATCTACCTCTATCTCTAAATAACTAGTGGATCTCTGGTCGCGCTCTACTTCAATACGAATGCGAGTACTAGACCGATCAATGCCAAAGCTTCTGCAAGTGCGAAGCCGAGGAATGCAATCGGTTGGAGTAGTCCGCGAGCCTCAGGCTGGCGAGCAATTCCATTGATGTATGCGGCGAAAACCAGACCGGTTGCGACACCTGGTCCGATGGTTGATAGGCCGAAACCTACGATAGCCATTGTGCCTGTCATTTCACTTTCCTTTCACGTAATGACCAGAGGAACCTCTAGCCAAATCTAGTTGTTGGTTAATTAATGCTCATCTGCTAAAGCGCCTGCAATATAAAGTGCGGTAAGCAAAGTGAATATGTAAGCCTGCAGACACTCAATACCAAATTCGAAAAATGTTAATCCAATAGCAAAACCGAAAGAAAAAATGCTTAGTATTTTCATCAAGATTGTGCTTGCTAATAAATGCTCGCCACCCATTGTGAAAACTAGGAGAAGTAAGTGGCCAGCAAACATATTTGCGAACAACCGAAGTGAGAGCGTTGCTGGTCTTACTATGAAGTAAGTTGCAAACTCAACCGGCGTCAAGATTATATAAATCCATTTTGGAACACCTGGCATGAAGCAGATGTCTTTTACATACTTCTTCAATCCATGGTGCTTAATTCCAACGTAGTGGTAAACAACGTATGTGAATATCGCCAGTGCTATTGGGAATCCAATTCGCGACATGCTGGGAAATTGCAAAAAAGGAATAATTCCAAAGAGGTTATTGCAAAGTACAAATGTAAAAAGGGTGAAAAGAAAAGGTACAAAGCGCATAAACTCTGGGCCGATTACATCTTGACCAATGCTGTTACGGACAAATGAGTAAACGCCTTCACCGGCAAATTGCAACCGCGAAGGAACTACTGCTGCTTTGCGTGCAGAGATAATGAAAAAGGAAGCAATCAAAATTACGGACAGGGCTACTAAGAAAACAGGTTTTGAAAAAAGAATACTGTCACCAAATATTGGTGCGAATTGAAAGTCAGCGGCACTTGGTGGCTCAAACTCACCAGAAAGCAGTGTCTCAGTTAGCAAAATCAAACTCCTCAGAAATCACAGGGTTAAAACTTGGACTGCTGTTTTCGGGGACTTTCGCGCCCAAACTTAGAGGGTGTGGCGCAAAGAGGCAAAACGAGGCGGGGTGAGCCGGCTTACTTGGCTTTAATGAACCGCATCCAGATCAAATAAAAGGCGGAGGAGATACCCAGTAGTAGTCCACCGGGGAAAAAGAGATGGGTCCCCATCCAGCGATCTACAAAATGGCCGAGGCCACCCCAAATAACTAATCCAGAGAGCAGGTAGCCGAAGATTGACCAAAAAGCGCCCTCATCGTGAACTGCCATAGCCGCCTCCTAGCTTCAGGTATGCCCGAATTTCTCCGCCTAGCCAGCCAAGGGTAACCGCAAGAGCCACCGCGGCAAAAGAGCGCCGATCGAGGTCAAAATTACCGATCACTACTAGGAAAACCACCATAACCAGCACCTTCAAAAAGTATGAAGCCATCACAATCGCATAGGTCGCACGAGGGTCCATGGTCGCTGTGGCTTTCGCCAAAAGAATGTGTACAAGGAAAAAGGCAACCACCAGAGTTGACGCAATTGCTCCTGCGATCAAACCCTTTACTCCATTTAGATAAGTTGTAATGGCTGTTCCGACAAGTGCTGTAATTGCAGCTGGTTTTGCAGCACCATTTAAAAAAATTCGCGAATAATGCTTCATAGATTTTTGAAGATTCCGACTTTAAGTTTTCGGTACAAAAATGGATATTTTGTTAACGATAACGATAGTGCTGTAAAGAGTAGCGAAACTAATAAGGTGAAGCGCCATGGAATGAAGGCAGATGCCGCTAACGGCATCGCAAATGAAAAGGTCCAAAGATACAAAAGGAAAGTTGCCGAACGTTGCGAATGCCCTAACATAATTATTCTGTGATGTAAATGTTCTTTGTCAGGAGCAAAAGGTGAACGTCCAGCTTTTGTTCTTCTAATAATTGCCAAAATTAAATCTATTAATGGAATTGCTAAAACTCCGAAAGGAAGAAGTATTGGAAGTAAGGTTGGTGCAAGTTGTTGTGCGGAAATCGCATTCGAATCAATCTGACCAGTCAAAGTTATTGCCGCAACTCCAAGCAATAGTCCTAAAACCATTGAACCGGAATCCCCCATAAAGATTCTTGCTGGATAAAAGTTATGCGGTAAGAATCCGACACAAGCACCCACTACGACAGCTGTTATGAGCAATGGTGCTCCAGCACGGTCAAAGTTGTATACAACTGAAAGTAGGTAGGAGTAAGAGAAAAATGCAACTGCAGCAATTGCAACAATTCCAGCCGCTAAGCCATCTAATCCATCAACAAAATTAACCGCATTTATAGAAACTAAAATGACCAAAATCGTTAACAACTGCCCTAGTGAGCTTGGCAAAGTAGTAATTCCATTAATTGGTAACCAAAGAAGTTGAACGCCATTTAGGAGGAGCACTCCGGCAGCAATAGCTTGTCCGGCAAGTTTAGTTATTGCATCTAAGCCCCAACGATCATCTGCCATTCCAAGCAACAAAACTATTCCACTCGCTAAAACGATTCCGGTGATCTGACCAGTTTGTGCAAAAGCTTTATGTAATAACGGAAGTTGATTTGCAATACCAATCGAAATTGCAATCGCAAACCAAATAGCTAACCCACCCCATCGTGGGGTTGGAGTGGTGTGCACGTCACGATTTCGAACGTAAGCGATAGCCCCAAACCGAAGAGCGGCTTTCTCTGCAAGCGGCGTTAGTAGATAAGTTAATGCCGCAGCTATGAATAAAACTAAGAGATGCTCGCGCATTAGTTTTCTGGGTAAACCGGAAAGGCCTTGCAAAGTTGCGCTACTTCAGCTGAAATTTCCTTCGCACTCTCTGGCTTGGTAATCGCTCGGGAAATTAGTGAAGCAACAGATTTCATCTCTTTTGTTCCCATACCTTGGGTGGTGACAGAAGGCGTTCCAACTCTGATGCCACTTGTAACAGATGGTGCTAGTGGGTCATATGGAATTGAATTTTTATTCAGAGTAATTCCTGCAGCCCCACATCTCTCATCTGCTTCTTTACCAGTAACCCCAAGTGCACGAACGTCAATTAAAGCCAGGTGAGTTTGAGTTCCACCTGACACTGCGCGCATTCCCTCATCGACCAAAGCGGCTGCAAGTGCTTGAGCATTAACAACCACTGTTTTTGCATAATTTTGATATTCAGGAGTTGCGCATTCTTTTAGATTTACCGCTTTTGCCGCAACTGCACTCATGATTGGGCCACCTTGCATTCCCGGGAAAACGGATTTGTCGATCGCAGCTGCATGCTCAGCTTTTGAAAGAATCATTCCACCACGGGGACCTCGCAAAACTTTGTGCGTTGTGAATGAAACTACATCTGCATATGGCACTGGTGAGGGAATTGCTTTACCTGCAACAAGACCAATGAAGTGCGCCGCGTCAACCCACATGATTGCACCAACTTCATCACAAATATCTCTAACTGTTTTGAAATCAATCAAACTCGGATAAGCGGTTGCGCCAGAACAAATCATCTTTGGTTTGTGTTTAATAGCAAGGTCACGTAATTCGTCGTAATCAATCAACTCATTATCTTCACGAACACCGTAGGACTCAACGTTGAACCATTTGCCAGAGAAATTAACTTTTGAACCGTGAGTTAAGTGTCCGCCGTGAGGCAAAGACATCGCCAGAACTGTGTCTCCGGGTTTGGTGAAAGCTTGATAAACCGCAATATTTGCACTTGCTCCAGAATGTGGTTGCAAATTTGCGTGCTCCGCACCAAAAAGGGTTTTTGCACGTTCAATGCCAATGGTTTCTGCTTTATCTACTTCTTCACAACCGCCGTAATATCTTTTGCCTGGATAACCTTCTGCATATTTGTTTGAAAGAGTTGAGCCAAGTGCTGCCAAAACTGCTGGAGAGGTAAAATTCTCACTTGCGATAAGTTGCAGACCATGACGTTCACGTTCAAGTTCAGATTGTAAAATCGCAGCAATCTCTGGATCTTGCGCTTCTAAATCAGAATAACTTGCACCGTAATATGCGTGGTCTTTACTTGATGCAGTTGAGCTCATCGATCCTCCTGGCGGGTAGAGCCCATAGCCTAGAACGGGATCTAGACCAATGCTGGGCAGAGCGCGCGGAGCTGCGTATTTGTCACTTCTCCCTCACGCACAATTCGGTGCGGAAGATCTGTGGCATCGACCACAGTTGAACCTAAAGCCAGATCAAGGGCACCATGATCGCAAATTAAATGAACAACACTTCCGAAAACCTCATTAATCTCACCTGGCTCGCGTAAGGCTGGCCGGCCAGATAACCCAGCATTCGCTACCGCTAGCGGTCCAGTTTCCTTTAGTAAAGCCAGGGCAAAATCATTATTTGGAACGCGAACCATAAATTGACCTAAAGAACCACCATCTCCTAAATCCCAAGTTAGAGATCGATTGGCTTTCAACTGTAAAAATAATTTTCCGGGCCAGAAATTTTCAGCGAGCAGTAATGCTTCCTCACTTAATGTTGCAGTTAGTCCTCGAACACTTGTGATGCTTGGAACCATGACAGATGCTGCTTGATCTTCAGGATCATCCCTAATCAAATGGAGGGATTCAACTGCACTTCTGTTAAATGCATCTGCAGCAAATACGTATGAATTTTCAATTGGAATTGCGATTACTCCACCGGCACGAATGTGGGTTAGCGCTTCAACAATTGTCTGTGGATCTGATGTTAGTAAACGGTCTGACATTTAATTACTAACCTCCAAATCATTTCTTATCGCACTGGTCCAACGAGGACGTCCGGTTAGATCATAGTGAAGGACTACTTCGGTGAAGAAGTAGTTAAGTGCAATTTTAATTGACTCCCCCTGTTGTTCACCATGTTCAATTGCAAAGTACCCGCCATTTTTCAGAACCCTGGCCGCACACAAGATGAATTGATTTGGGATATCCATTCCATCGGCACCACCCCTTAGTGCTGCAGCTGGTTCAAAATCCTCGACATCTTTCGGAAGCATTTCAGCATCCGGTAAATATGGCGGGTTGGCTGTAACGAAATCTACTTTTTTGGCCACAACAAAATCTTTCACGTCAGCTGAAATAACTTCCACGTGTGGTGCTATTAAATCTTTATTTTTTCTAAGCCAAAGTAATGCATCATCACTTTTTTCAACTGCAATAACTTTTACATCTGGAATCTCATATGCCACCGCTAAAGCAATTGCACCAGAACCGGATCCCAAATCAATTAAAGTAATTGGTCGATCTGCGGCATTTATTTTTTCAATAACTCCACTGACTAATTCTTCAGTTTCTGGACGAGGAATCAAAACGCCTTCACCAACTCGCAGAGTTAGATATCGAAAATATGCCACTCCAGTTATATATTGAATTGGACGATGATTACATCTTTGCTGTATTTGCTCATTGAAAATTGTGGCTTGTTCAAGAGTTATCTCAGAATTAAGGAGCAATTCAGTCCGTGAAATCTGCAAGAGTTCCGAAAGTAATAGTTGAGCATCTAATTTAGGGTTTTCAATTTTTGCCGAAGTGAGGATTGTTTCAGCTTCCAACAAAAGTTGCTTTATCTGCGCCATTTTTATTTAGTTACTCAGAAGCGGTTAGTCGAGCTGCTTTATCTGCGTCAATTAATGCCTGAATAACTGGCTCTAAGTCGCCATCAAGTACCGACTCCAGATTGTTTGATTTGAAATTGATTCGGTGATCACTCAAACGATTTTCAGGGTAGTTATAAGTACGAATTCGCTCACTTCTATCGACAGTTCTTACTTGACTCTTTCGCTGCGCTGCATCCAATTCATCTTGTGCTTCTTGTGCGGCCGACAACAAGCGAGCTCGCAAAATTCGAAGAGCTGATTCCTTATTTTGCAATTGTGATTTTTCATTTTGGCAAGAAACAACAATTCCTGTTGGAACATGTGTTAAACGAACTGCACTGTCTGTTGTATTAACGCTCTGCCCTCCAGGACCGCTAGAGCGATAAACATCTACTCGAACGTCATTCATATTTAGTTCAACATCTACTTCATCTGCTTCCGGAAGAATTAAGACGCCTGCAGCAGAAGTGTGAATACGGCCGGCGGATTCAGTCTCTGGCACTCTTTGCACCCGGTGAACGCCACCTTCAAATTTTAATCTGGCAAATGGAGCACGACCTGGCTCGGCAACTCCTTTAGCTTTAACAGCAACCGACACATCTTTATATCCACCAAGATCACTTTCAGTTGCATCAATTAACTCAGTTTTCCAACCTTGTCTTTCTGCATAGCGCATATACATACGCAAAAGATCTCCTGCGAACAGCGCCGATTCATCTCCACCGGCGCCTGCTTTAACTTCAATGATTACATCTCGATCGTCATTTACATCTCGAGGTAATAGCAACTCCTCTAGCTTAGTTGCGGCTGCGGCTGCAAACTCTTCAAGTGCTGGAAGTTCAGCCGCAAAAGATTGATCTTCAACTGCCAACTCTCTTGCTGCTGTTAAATCATCCTCTGCCGCATGCCATGCGCGATAACCGGCAACAATTGGGCCAAGTTGTGAATAGCGCTTACTTAATTGACGGGCTCGATTTGGATCGTTGTGAACTCCAGGATCGGCAAGTGATGTTTCAATTTCAGCATGCTCGGCAAGCATCTCTAGTGCAGTGGTGAAACGTTCTGTAATTTCTTTCGCCATCTTCGCACCTGCCTCTCACTCTTTTTCTTTTCTAACAATCAATTTAAGTAATTCCAATAAAAAGACCGCACCCAAACTCGCCAAAGGCGAGATGAGTACGGCCGATTAAAAGTAGTTACTTGGCTTTTTTATTAAAGCGTTCTTCAAATTTAGCTACACGTCCACCGGTATCAAGGATGCGCTGTTTTCCAGTGTAGAAAGGATGACAGACCGAGCAAACATCTACGTGAATCGCTCCGGAAGAAACTGTCGAACGAGTTTGAAATGCTGCGCCGCAACTGCAAGTCACATTTGTTGCTTCGTATGATGGGTGGATCTCTGCCTTCATTACTTACTCCAATTACTTGATGGGACTGGGTCGGCGCACTCTTTCGAGATCGTCGTGAACCAGAGGTGAAAAGGATACCGCCCCTCTAGGGGCGGTAGCAATTGCGCTTAAACCTCGCTTGTAGGCCCGACTGTGGTCTTCTGGATTTGCATCAAAAACTCCACATTGGACTTGGTGCCCTTCATCTTCTCAAGCAGAAGTTCTAGTGCTTGTTGAGAATCAAGTGCGTGCAAAACTCGACGCAATTTCCAAGTGATGTTTAACTCTTCAGCACCCATAAGAATTTCTTCTTTACGAGTACCAGATGCATCAACATCAACTGCTGGGAAGATGCGCTTATCAGCTAAACGGCGATCGAGTTTAAGTTCCATATTTCCGGTTCCTTTAAACTCTTCGAAAATAACTTCATCCATTCTCGAGCCAGTATCAACAAGAGCAGTTGCAAGAATAGTTAGCGAACCACCATCTTCAATATTTCGTGCAGCGCCAAAGAATTTCTTAGGTGGATACAAAGCAGCAGAATCCACACCACCGGAAAGAATTCTTCCGCTAGCAGGTGCAGCAATGTTGTATGCACGACCCAAACGAGTGATTGAATCAAGAAGCACAACTACGTCATGTCCTAATTCAACTAAGCGCTTAGCGCGTTCAATTGCGAGTTCTGCAACAGTTGTGTGATCTTCTGCTGGACGATCAAATGTGGAAGAAATTACTTCACCCTTAACAGAACGTTGCATATCTGTAACTTCTTCAGGTCGCTCATCTACAAGAACAACCATTAAGTGAACTTCAGGGTTATTTTTTGTGATCGCGTTTGCGATCGCTTGAAGAACCATCGTCTTTCCGGCTTTTGGCGGCGAAACGATTAGTCCACGTTGACCTTTTCCAATTGGTGCAATCAGATCGATAACACGTGTGGTCAAAATGTTTGGTTCTGTTTCTAGACGTAAACGATCTTGTGGGTAAAGCGGCACTAATTTGTTGAACTCAATCCGGTCTTTAGCCTCGTCTGGTTCCATTCCATTAATAGTGTCCAAGCGAAGCAGCGCATTAAATTTCTCACGACGCTCGCCTTCACGTGGTTCACGAACCGCGCCTGTAACAACATCTCCTTTACGAAGTCCATATCGACGTACTTGTTGCATAGAGACATACACATCGTTAGGGCTTGGAAGATAACCACTTGTACGAATAAATGAGAAGTTATCGAGGATATCTACTAAACCACCGACTGGAACTAAAACATCATCTTCGGAAATAACTGGTTCACGCTCTTCGCGTGGAGGGCGGTTGCGATCACGGTTGCGATCACGATCACGATCACGATGACGGTCGCGACCACGATCACCACGGTCATTACGATCATTGCGGTTGTCGCGGTCACCACGGTCATTGCGGTCACCACGGTCATTGCGGTCACCACGATTGTCGCGGCTATCCTCGCGGCTCTCGTTAGAACTTTCATTCCCAGAGTTAGAGTTACCAGCTTTTTCAGCTGAACTTTCCTTGTCTGCTGAGCGCTCTTTGCGTGCAGGTTTTGCTGATGCAGCGCGATTAGCGGCTTGCAAATCACTAATAGCGGTTACTAATGCGGCTTTAGGCATCTTTATAGCGCCATCAATTCCAAGTTGGACACCTACTTTGCGCAGCTCGGGAAGGAGCATCGCGCTTAGATCGCTCGCTGGTTTACGCGCGCGGGTTGAAGTTTCAGTCACATTTCCTCATTCAGGTTATTTGGCTTAAGAAATAAGCTCAGTTGGTTTTTTAATCGCTTTGGTTATTCTTAACAGAAGTTTCAAGCTTTTCCGGATTTAACTTAAAACTTGGAGAGGTAAGAATTTTAAGCGAAGGTGATTTTTCTTGCTTACTCGGGGCAATCCCGGCCGAGTAAGAAAAGCATATCACTCAACCCTGGGGCTGATTTACGACTATCTGGCTAGTTGGGGCTGTATATATGGGCGCCAACTCGGCTAATTCCCAGTATCTGAGTAGCGAATGAACTACCTCCAGCACGAGCAATCTCTTGTGCATCCGTGACCGAGCCAGTATGTAACGCTAAGACAGTCGGACCAGCACCAGATATAAATGCAGCAACTCCTGCACTACGTAATTTTTGCACTAGAGCAAAAGATTTTGGCATTGCAGATTTACGAAACTCTTGATGAATCAAATCTTGTGTCGCTTCATAAAGAAACTCTGGTTTATTGCTTAGCGCCTCAACCATTAACGCACTGCGAGCAATATTTGCAGTCGCATCTTTATACAAAACCTCATCAGGCAACATTTTGCGCGCGCTCGATGTTGCAACTGCGCTTTCAGGAATGAATGCAACTGCATTAATTCGATGATTAACTGTGATCGGAGTTGCCCGACCAACTCCACCTTCTAACCACGCAATAGTTGCACCGCCATACAAAGCTGCAGCAACATTATCGGGATGACCTTCCATCTCTGTTGCTATTGCAAGTAAATTTTGATCTGTTAAACGCTCTTGTCCTGAAATTACTAATGCTCGCGCTAAGTAGAGTCCACCAATGATTGCACTTGAAGAGGAACCTAATCCTCGTCCGTGAGGAATCGCATTTAATGCACGTACTGACAATCCTCTTGGCTTTCCGCCCATGTGATCAAAGGCGCGATTCATCGCTTTAATTACTAAATTCTTATCATCTTTCCTAATCTCATCAGCACCTTCGCCGGCAACTTGGATATCTAAACCAGCTTCATCGGAAACTTGCGCTGCATATCCATCATAAATTTCAAGGGCTAGCCCTAAACAATCAAAACCGGCGCCTAAATTGGCACTGCTTGCTGGAGTGCGAATTGTTACTGGTGTCGCGCGAAAAGTTGGCTTGCTTTGCATTATGCCAACTCAAGAACTTCGGCAGCTTTTGCAACATTTACTGGGATAACAATTGGTGCTGGTGCACCATCAAGTGCCCACTGAACATCTTTGAGTCCGTTACCGGTAACTGTAATCACGATTTTTTTGCCTTTAGGTAATTGCCCTTCAGCTTTTGCCTTTATCAAACCAGCAAGACCAGCAGCAGAAGATGGTTCGCAGAAAATTCCTTCACGCCCAGCTATCAAGCGATATGCCGCCAAAATTTCTTGATCAGAAACAGCTCCGATCCGTCCACCAGAATCATCACGAGCTGCAACAGCTTGCTGCCAAGATGCTGGATTTCCAATTCGAATCGCAGTTGCAATTGTTTCGGGGTTTTTTACAACTTCATTGCGGACAATTGGCGCTGCGCCTTCTGCTTGGAATCCCCACATTTGTGGCAAAGTTTTTGAAATTTTATCTTTTTGATACTCCTGGTATCCCAGCCAATATGCAGTGATGTTTCCGGCGTTGCCAACTGGAAGTGCGTGAATATCTGGCGCAAAGCCCAGCGCATCAACGATTTCGAATGATCCAGTTTTTTGACCTTGAATTCGATAAGGGTTAACTGAGTTAACTAGTGCAACTGGATAATTTTCCGATAACTCTCGGGCAAGAGTTAAGCAATCATCGAAATTTCCATCTACTTGTAAAATTTTTGCACCATGAATGATTGCTTGGGCTAATTTACCCATTGCGATTTTCCCTTCCGGGATTAATACCGCAGGAATCATTCCAGCTTTAGTTGCATAGGCAGCAGCGCTTGCACTGGTATTTCCAGTTGATGCACAGATGACTGCACGTGCGCCATCTTCGGCAGCTTTACTCATCGCCATCGTCATGCCTCGGTCTTTAAAAGAACCGGTTGGATTGCAACCTTCTACTTTCACCCAAACTTCGTTATCTAACATCTCAGAAAGAACGCAGGCGTAAACAAGTGGAGTTCCACCTTCTTGCAAAGTTACTACAGGAGTTTTTCGCGAAACTGGAAGGCGATGGCGGTACTCCTCAATTATTCCGCGCCAAAGATGCGCATTGCTTGGTTTACCAAAGATCAATTGGCACCTCCTTCGACTCTGATTACAGTTTCAACTGAGCGAACCGTATCTAATTTTCGCAGATCATCAACTGTGGCTGACAACGCCGAATCCATTGCAGAGTGAGTCACAACTATTAACTCCGCTTGCTCATCACTACCGTCTTGACGAACTGTTTGGATTGAAACCGAGTGTGCTGCAAATACTTGCGCAACTGATGCCAGTACGCCTGGACGATCAGTTACATTTAAACGAATTAAATAACGGGTTAATGTTTCACCCATTGGCGCAATAGAGCGTTCGGCATATGAACTTTCTTTAGGTCCAAGTCCACCGAGAGCGCGATGACGCGCAACTGCTACCAAATCTCCAAGAATTGCTGATGCGGTTGGTTCTCCACCAGCTCCACGACCATAAAACATCAACTCTCCTGCAGATTTTGCTTCTACGAAAACCGCGTTGAATGCATCTCTAACCGCAGCAAGTGGATGTTCTTTTGGAAGTAACGCTGGATGAACGCGTACTGCAATTCTTCCATCATCTGTTAACTGTGCGATTGCTAATAACTTAACAACATGGTTCATTTCACTCGCGATTCGAACTATGTCAGCGGTTACTTCAGAGATTCCTTCGCGATAAACATCTGCTGCGGTTACTCGAGAATGAAATGCCAAACTGGCCAGAATTGCAGCTTTTGCTGCGGCATCAAAACCTTCAACATCAGCAGTTGGATCTGCTTCTGCGTATCCAAGTGCTTGAGCTTCTTTAAGTGCACTTTCAAAAGATGCACCTGAGGCTGCCATTTTACTAAGAATGTAATTGGTTGTTCCGTTGACAATTCCAATTACACGTTTAACTTGATCTCCGGCAAGTGATTCACGAAGTGGTCTAATAATTGGTATTGCTCCAGCAACGGCTGCCTCAAAGTAAATATCAACACCATTATCTGAAGCAGCTTCGTAAAGTTCGGCACCATGTTGTGCGAGCAAAGCTTTATTTGCAGTAACGACTGACTTTCCATTTTTTAATGCTTGTAAAATTAGTGACCGTGCAGGTTCAATGCCACCCATCACTTCAATAATTATGTCGATCTGTGGATCGTTAACGATAGATTCCCCATCGCTCGTAACGCTTACCCCAGAATTGGATAGATCTGGACGCGGTTTCTTCAGATCTTTCACAGAGATAGCAATTAGTTGTAATTGTGATCCGGAACGTGCTGCTAAATCACTGTTTTGCTCAACTAGTAAACGGGCCACTTGCCCCCCGACAACTCCGGCGCCAAGCATCCCAACTTTTAGCAGGGGTGCATCATTTTGCGCACCTTTAGCTGAGCTCATATGCACAGCCTACCGATCAACTTAACTCTTAGGAGTTGACCTCAAGATTGAGCAAGTCGTCCTCAGTTTCACGCCGCAAAATCACGCGCGCCTGGCCATTTTTTACGGCGATTACAGGTGGGCGAGGCTGATGGTTGTAATTGCTGGCCATGCTCCGTCCATAGGCGCCGGTTGCTGGAATAGCTAAAAGGTCCCCAGGTTTTAGATCACTAGGAAGATCGACTTCGCGAATAATTATGTCGCCGCTTTCGCAATGTTTTCCGACAACTCGGCTTGACGTTAGCGGGGAATTTGAAGTGCGGTTTGCAAGTTGAACTGAATACTCTGCACCATAAAGTGCTGGCCTAATGTTGTCACTCATTCCGCCATCTACTGAAATGTAATTACGTCCTCGACCTCCATCCAATTTAACTTCTTTGGTTGTACCCACTTCATAAAGCGTTACGGTGGATGGACCAGCTATTGCACGTCCTGGTTCTATCGATAAATGTGGAATCGCTAGACCGTGCTTTTTGCATTCACCTAAAACAATTTCATGCATTCTATTAATCACTGCTTCAACACTTTGTGGTGTATCTGTTTCTACGTAAGCAATTCCAAAACCACCACCAAGATCAAGATCTGGAAACTCAATTGCATGTACTGCTTTCATTTCTGCCATAAATTCAATTACACGTTGTGCTGCAATATCAAAACCATTGTTGTCAAAAATCTGTGAACCAATATGGCAATGGAAGCCGCGCATTTCAATATGTTTTGATTCCAATGCTTTCTTTGTTGCCACCGCAGCAGCGCCACTTGAAATCGAAAATCCAAATTTCACATCTTCATGTGCAGTGGAGATAAATTCATGAGTATGTGCTTCCACTCCTGGGGTTAACCGTAAAAGAATTGCCTGTTTTTTACCGAGTTGTGATGCAATCTCTTCAATTCTGTCTAATTCAAATAATGAATCAGCAACAATTACCCGCACGCCAATTTCAATTGCAGTTCTAATCTCTGCTAAAGACTTATTGTTTCCATGAACTTCAATTCGATTTGCTGGAAATTTTGCTGCAAGAGCAACTGCTAACTCCCCACCGGAACACACATCTAATCCGGCACCTTCTTGTTCAAGCCACTTGGCAACTTGCACCGAAAGAAAAGCTTTTGCAGCATAAATTAAATCTGACTTATCCCTGCCAAAAGTTGAATCAAGCGCTTTTCTAAAATCTTGAACTCGAGATCTAAAATCATCTTCATCGATGATAAATGCGGGTGTGCCAAATTCTTTAGCTAAATCTTGTGCGCGAATTCCGGCTAGTTGTATTTCGCCATTCTCAAAAGTTGTGTTTCGGGGCCAAATATTCACGGGATTCAATTTACTCACATTTTTTCTGGCGCGCTTACGCCAAGTAGTGCTAATCCGTTTGCCAGGACCTGGCGGGTGGCATCACACAACAATGCTCGCGATTGATGCAAAGCCGTGATTGGCTCATCGCCCATCGGAAGAACCCGTGAATGGGCATAAAAATGGTGATAGTGGCCAGCCAACTCTTCTAAATAGCGAGCGACTCGATGCGGTTCGCGAAGTTCGGCAGCACTTGCAACAACTTTTGGAAAATGCGCAATTGATGCAGCTAATGCTTCTTCTGCTTCACTGTCTAGTAATTCTTGCTTGAAGTCAGCAATCTCTACTTTCATACCGAGTTCTTTAGCGTTACGCAATACAGCGCTAATTCGGGCATGCGCATATTGCACATAAAAAACTGGATTTTCGTTAGTGCGTTTTTTCAATAGATCCACATCAAGAGTCAGAGGAGTATCGGTGGGATAACGTGTTAATGAATATCTAGCAGCATCTACTCCAACTTTTTCAACTAATTCCTCAAGAGTAATAATGGTTCCGGCTCGCTTTGAAAGTTTTAATTCTTCGCCATTTTCAATGATTTTTACCATCTGACCTATGAGTACTTGCAAATTCTTAGCTGGGTCATCACCAGTGCAAGAAACTAACGCTTTTAAACGCCCAACATATCCATGGTGATCTGCCCCTAACAAGTAAATGCATAAGTCAAAACCACGGGATCTTTTATCTAAATAGTAGGCAGTGTCTGATGTGAAGTAAGTTTGTTCGCCATCTGCTTTAACTAAAACTCGATCTTTGTCATCACCGAAATCTGTTGTCCGCAACCAAGTTGCACCGCCATCTTCATAAACATGACCATTCTTTTTTAACTTTTCAGCGACGTTTGCAACCGCTCCACTATCGTGCAATTTTCTTTCTGAGTACCAAACATCAAAAATACTTCCGAAATGACGGAGGACACTTTGTTGTTGAGCTAATTGTAATTTGTATCCAGCTTCACGAAAAGCGACTAGAGAATCATCGCCACTTAATTTAATTATTTCTGGATTTTGGGCAACTACCTCTTTTGCTAAATCTTTAATGTATTCACCGTGATATCCATTTTCTGGAATTGGCAATCCATGTGCGGAAGCAGCAAGTGATGCTCCAAATAAATCCATTTGATTTCCAAGATCGTTGATATAAAACTCACGCGTGACTTTTGCACCTGCCGCCGATAAAACTCGAGCCATCGCATCGCCAACAGCAGCCCATCTTGTGTGACCTAAGTGCAACGGACCAGTGGGATTAGCGCTAATAAATTCAAGATTAATTTTTACGTCAGCTAAAAGATTCCCTTCGCCAAATTTTTTACCTTGCTCCAAAACCGTTTTCACAATTGCACTTTGAGCACCAGAAACTAAAGTTAAATTTATAAAACCAGGTCCAGCAATTTCAGCTTTTTCAACTCCATCAATTGCCGCAAATGAAGTTGCTAATAATTGGGCGATCTCTCTGGGAGGGATTCCTGCACTTTTTGCCAGTTGTAAAGCCGCTGAAGTTGCAAAATCCCCATGGTCACGATTCTTGGGCCGCTCGACCGAAACCCGCTCAGGGATCGACCCACCTATCGCCCCTGAGGCGAAAAGTGAACGTACTTTGGCCATCAAGGCCGCTTCTAGGTCCCCCGGATTCACACTCTAAGGCTATCGGGCTTACCCTTATCTCCGTCGCTCTTGCGGGAGTGGTGAAATGGCAGACACGCAGGTCTTAGGAACCTGTGTCTTCGGACGTGCGGGTTCAAGTCCCGCCTCCCGCACCAATTTAATATTCTTGAGATTGTTCCAAAGATTTTTACCAGCATCATCCATCTACTCGGTTTAAAGAGGGGGTGCAATTGAAAAATTCAAAACTGTCATCACCGTCACCCCCAAATCTTCCGATCCCGCCGAAACTCCGCGGCTGGTCACATCTGATTGCAGCACCACTTGTATTTATTGCATCTTTAGTTTTATTTATTTTAAGTCAGGAAAGTTTCAAGTTCGCAGTTGCACTGTATGCGCTAACAGCGGTTGCATTATTTAGTGTTTCAGCAATTTATCATCGCGTTCCTTGGTCGCCTCGGAAGAAAAGAATTTGGCGCCGTCTTGATCACGCAAATATAAATTTGATTATTGCTGGTTCTTACACTCCATTTGCCGTAACACTCTTATCTGGAAAAGATCGTGCGATTTTGCTTTGGGTAATTTGGGTGGGTGCGCTCGCGGGCGTTGCAATTAGAGTTTTTTGGCTTTCTGCGCCACGGTGGCTGTATGTAGGAATCTATTTAGCTCTTGGATGGGTAGCAATCATTTACACACCACAGTTGTACCGAGAGGGTGGATTAAAGATTCTGATACCGCTGCTCTTGGGCGGATTGTTTTATTCAGTTGGGGCACTTTCATACGCTTTCAAGTTCCCCGGCAAAAATGCGCGCTACTTCGGCTTCCATGAATATTTTCATCTCTTCGTTATCGCGGCGTGGATCTCGCAATACGTAGCAATCTCCATCGCGACTTACAGTTCTTGACGCGATTCTAGATTTATCACCGCCTAACCATTTTTTCACTGCAGGGGCGGTAGGTTTTGCCGCATGCGATTGGGAGTTCTTGATGTGGGCTCCAACACCATTCACCTGCAGGTAGTAGATGCGCATCGTGGTGCACAACCAATTCCAGCCACAAGCCATAAAACAGAACTTCACTTGACTGATTATTTGGATGCTGGTGGGTCAATCACAATAGATGGAATCCAAGAACTCACGTCAATTATCAAGGCAGCAATGGCGGAAGCTGCAAAAGTTCAAACTGAAGAGATTTTAACTTTTGCTACATCCGCTATTCGAGATGCGACAAATGGTCAGCGCGTCATCAATCACATTAATGAAAATTGTGGAATTGAATTAAGTGTTTTATCTGGCGAGGAAGAAGCGCGATTTACATTTTTGGCTGCGCGACGTTGGTTTGGTTGGTCAAGTGGAGATTTAATGGTCATTGATATCGGTGGTGGATCACTTGAACTCGCAACTGGTCGCGATGAGGAACCGGCTCTTGCTTTATCGCTACCACTTGGTGCAGGTCGACTAACTCATAATTTTCTCAAGGATGATCCATTTACTAGCAAATCTGCGCGCGAGCTTGAGGATTACATCGACGAATATTTAGAGACACCTTCCGCAGCTTTGGCTGAACATGAGGTCGATAAAGTTGTTGGAACTAGTAAGACGCTAAGAACTCTCGCCAAAATGTCACAAGATTGGCTTGGGGATTCAGAGAAACGTTTAACTCGTGACTGTCTTGATGAGATGGTTCCCAAACTTCTAAAGATGAAAGCATCTGAGCGCAACGAGCTTCCTGGAGTTTCTAAAACTAGGGCTCATCAAATAGTTGCTGGCGCAATGGTCGCTCGCCAAACTTTGCATGCAATCGGAGTGGATCAAATTCAGATCTGTCCATGGGCTCTTCGAGAAGGTGTGATTCTCAAAAGATTAGATTGGTTAGAAGTTTAAGGGGCTGAAATAAAGTTTATTGCTCGTACTTTTCCATCCCGATGAAACAAAATCCAACCATCACCTGGCTCTAAACCTCGATCGATCTCATCAAAAGCCATTGAGCCGGCTAACTCTTTTAAAATCTTAGGCAGAACTGGATTGTGACTGCATAGCAATACAGTTTTAGGAGTTTCACTATCTTTGGAAGCTTTCAAAAACTTTTTTGCAAACTTAAGTGGTTTCTCTTTATCGCGGGAGTATTGATATTCACTGATATCACTTGCAATCCCAACAGTAATCCCAAGATCGCGACCTAACGGTTTTACTGTTTCAAGGCATCGATATGCATCAGAACTAAAAATTTCATCAATTCCATATGCCTCGTAAATCGGTTTAAATTTTTCAGATTGAATTTGACCACGATTATCTAGTGGTCGATCTCCATCATCGCCGATCCATTCGACTCGTTTTAATGCTTTGGCATGTCGCAATAAAATCAAGGTAGAGTTTTTGTCGATTCCTGGTGACATATCTTTAAATAACTTGAGTACTTTTCGATCTTCTTCGTGAGTTAACTTAGCTTTTGCACTCTTAAGGCTGTGCCACTCAAGAAGATCCACTTCTTCGATATCGGCAATTGACTTTGGTTCGGAAATCGCGTGAGCCGCCCAATATTTAACGCGTTTCGGAACCCCTTCAGCTAAATATTGAATTTCAGCAATTAGCGGACCAAATTTGGCCGAATAACCGGTCTCTTCAAGCACTTCTCGGCGAGCTGTCGCCAAAAAAGATTCGCCAAATTCAATCTTGCCTTTCGGGAAAGACCAATCGTCATGTCTAGGACGGTGAATCAGGGCGATTTCAAATTCATCTTGATTTACGCGGTATAGAACAGCACCTGCGGCCATAATTTCAGAAGTATTCTCACCAATTTCTGATTTACTCATGAATGTAAGCGCCTCTTTCTGTTGACCATTACTTCTTGTGGGGTTTGTAATTTGTTTCCTGAAGCATCAGAGACTTTACGTTTCCACTTGTTGCCTTCAACTAAATGCCAAGTTGATAAATCATCTGATAGATCTTCAGAAAGCGCCTGATCTAATTCAAGTTTATGATCACTTCTTTCTACGCGAATCAAACTCTCAATTCTTCGATCTAAATTTCTGTGCATCAAATCTGCACTACCGATCCAATATTCATTTTCTCCTGCAGCAACAAAATTATAAATTCGAGTATGTTCTAAAAATCTACCCAGTACTGAGCGAACAACGATGTTTTCTGAAAGTCCAGGAACACCGGCTTTGAGAGCACAAATTCCTCTGACTACCAACTTGACCGGGACTCCGACATTGGATGCTTTGTAAAGTGCTTCGATAATCTCTTCATCAAGCAAAGAGTTCAATTTGAAACGTATGCCGCTAGGTTTGCCGGCGTTGTGATTGTTGATTTCATTTTCAATCCGGGCCAAAATTCCACTTCGCAGAGTTTTAGGTGCTACTAACAATCGTGCGTATGTTGTTGATGGCGCGAAACCAGATAATTGATTAAAGAGTTTGGTCAAATCATCACACAAAGAGAAGTCAGCGCTTAGTAATCCGAAGTCGTCATAGAACCTTGCAGTCTTTGGATTGTAATTTCCAGTTCCCACGTGACAGTAACGTTTAATTCCACTCGGTTCTTCGCGTACGACTAAAGATAATTTCGCATGAGTTTTAAGACCTAGTAATCCATAGACAACATGGACTCCGGCATCTTCTAACTTGCGCGCCCATCTCATGTTGGCCATTTCATCAAAACGAGCTCTAATTTCAACGACAGCGAGCACTTGTTTTCCAGCTTCTGCAGCCTCTATCAATGCATTAACAATTGGCGAATCACCAGATGTTCGGTACAAAGTTTGTTTAATAGCCAATACATGTGGGTCTGCTGTGGCAGATTCTAAAAATCTAACCACTGTGTTTGTAAATGAATCATAAGGATGATGTAAAAGGATTTCACCATGCCTTAAAGCGGCAAAAAATTCCTCTGGCGAATCATCTTCCAATTCCGCAAATTGTGGTGGTGTAGAACTAGAAAAAGGCGGAAACTTTAAATTTGATAATTCGAGATCTGCTATTTGATTTAGACCATTTAAATCCAAGGGTTCTTGATATTTTATGATTTCACTTTCATCTATCTCTAATTCATAAGCCAAATCTGATAGAACCTTGGAGGGAATATCTAGGGGTACTTCTAGTCGTACCGGTGGTCCAAACCGGCGTTTTTGCAACTCTTTTTCAAGAGTAAGCAAAATATCATCAGTCTCTTCTTCGTCAAGTTCCATATCCTGGTTGCGCGTTAATCTAAAAGTGTAATGAGTTAAAATTTCCATCCCCGGAAAGAGTTGACCTAAGTTTTTTCCAATTAAAATTTCAAGCGGGATATATCTATTTTTTGCACCGTCTGCTGTCGCGATAAATCTTGGTAAATTTAATGGAATCTTTACTCTTGCAAAAAACTCCTCTTGGGATTCTGGATTGCGCAGCTGGATTCCGATATTTAGCGACAAACCAGAAATGTGTGGGAATGGATGTGCTGGGTCTACGCCAAGTGGTGTTAGTACTGGATAAATTTTGGAAGTAAATAACTCTTGCAGGTAAACAATTTCACTTTCAGATAAATCTTCCCACGTTAAAAAATTTACGCCAATTTTTGTTAACTCTGGTATCAACTCTTCGTGAAAACATTTTGATTGTCTCTCGACTAATTCGTGAGTGCGATTCAATACAACTTTCATCTGCTCTCTAGGGGCGTACCCAGCGGAATTTACATTTGCAACACCGGCTTCAATTTTTCGTTTCAAGGAAGCTACTCGAACCATAAAGAACTCATCCAGATTTGAAGTAAAAATCGCTAAGAACCTGATTCGTTCAAGCAGCGGAATTTCTTTATCTTCAGCCATTTCAAGAACTCGCTGATTAAAATCTAGCCAACTCAACTCGCGATCGGTAAATCGGCTCGTAACTGGATTGGACACCCTCCAATCTTGCCTGAAATTGGTGAACAACAGGTAAAAAGCCGAAGTGCTGACCCTGAACAAGCCGGAATAACCCACGACTCTGCATGCTTAAAGCGGAGCTAAAGTGATTTAACTACCTTAGGCACCAAAACCCTAAATGCCATTCCACGATGACTAATCTGATCTTTAAGAGCAGGATCCATTTGCGCCGTAGTGATCTCGAAACCGTCGGGGATAAAAATTGGATCGTAACCAAAACCAGATTCGCCGATTGGATCAGTCGTTAATCTCCCAATCAATTTTTCCTCTACAACTAATTCAAATCCATCTGGTTTTGCAAATGCAGCTGCACAATGAAATGCAGCAGAACGATCCAATACACCTTCCATATTTTTAAGCACTTTGTTTAGGTTTGCTAAATCATCTCCATGTGTTCCGGCATAACGTGCTGAAAAAATCCCTGGAGCACCATTCAGTGCATTAACACTTAAACCGCTGTCATCCGCTATGGCCGGCAATCCAGTTGCTTTTGCAACCGCGTGCGCCTTTAACAATGCGTTCCCAATAAAAGAGTCTTCAGTTTCTTCGACATCAGCAAGGTCAGGGAATGAATCAGTGCCGATTAATTCAACTTCAGGCATCACTTCAGCGATAATTCTTTGCAGCTCAACAATTTTTCCTTTATTGCGAGTAGCAAGGACCAATTTCATTTATTGCTCTTTACTTTGCAAGAGCTGCTTTTTGATATTGTGTTAATTCAGAACATCCCTTGACTGCTAAATCTAAAAGTTGATCAAGAAGCACACGGTCGAAAGGTTCGCCTTCTGCAGTTCCTTGCACTTCAACAAATTTTCCTGATCCAGTGCAAACCACATTCATGTCAGTATCTGCGCGGACATCTTCTTCATAGCAAAGATCTAAAGTTGGTTTTCCATCAATAATTCCAACACTAACTGCTGAAATTGAATCTGTAATTGGCGATCCCTTAACCAAACCTTTTCCTTGCGCCCAAGTAATTGCATCAACCAACGCAACATAAGCACCGGTGATTGCTGCGGTGCGAGTTCCCCCATCGGCTTGTAATACATCGCAATCAAGCACAATGGTATTTTCACCGAGAGCTGACATATCAATTATGGAACGCATAGATCTGCCGATTAAACGTGAGATTTCTTGAGTACGTCCTCCCAATTTTCCTTTAACACTTTCGCGATCTGACCGCGTATTAGTCGCGCGTGGCAACATTGAATACTCTGATGTGACCCAACCTTTACCTTGCCCGGCCATCCAACGTGGAACTCCTGCGGTAAAAGATGCAGCGCAAAGGACACGTGTTTGTCCAAACTCAACGATGACTGAACCTTCAGCATGATTTAACCATCTACGCGTAAATTTTATTTCGCGTAGTGCATCGCTGCTTCTTCCATCACTTCTTAGATCAAGTTGGGCCATTTGTACTCTCCTCGTTATCTTTTTTATCTCTTAAATATCTCTTTTAAAGGGTTAAATTCTCAACAGCAGTAACTTCTGGACCAAGAAACCGTCGTGCAAGAGCGGAAAATGTTCGGGTATCACCCGTTGCATAAAACTTATGCTCGGGCGGTCCAGCATTTGCTGCTCTTTCAAGTCCACTTGCTGCCAATGTTCTGTAGAGATCTTTAGCAGTTTCTTCAGCACTGGAAACTAATGTCACATCTTCGCCAACCACATAAGAAATCACGCCAGTCAATAACGGATAATGGGTACATCCAAGAACCAAAGTATCTGCGCCAGCATCAATAATCGGCTGCAAGTAATCCGTAGCAATCTTTAAAATCTCTTGGCCAAAAGTTTCTCCGCGTTCTACATAAGAAACAAACAATGGACATGCAACGGAAGTAATTTCAAGTTGTGGCGCTGCGGCAAATGCATCTGCATAAGCGCGCGAATCAATTGTTGTTTGCGTTCCAATAACTCCAACACGACCATTTCGTGTTGCCGCAACGGCACGACGAACTGCAGGTTGGATTACTTCAATAACTGGAATTGAATATCGCTCACGAGCATCTCGCAACATCGCTGCACTTGCAGTGTTACATGCAATCACAATTGCTTTAACGCCTTGCTCAACTAAGTTATCCATAATCTCAAGTGCGAATGCGCGCACTTCAGCCAGTGGTCTTGGACCATAAGGTCCGCGGGCGGTATCTCCGATGTAAAGAATTGGTTCATTTGGAAGTTGATCCAAAATCGCTCGTGCAACAGTTAATCCACCCACTCCTGAGTCAAAGACTCCGATAGGGGCAGCGGTTGCTGGCAGGTTAGGCAGGTTTGGCACAGGTCTGAGCCTACGCCCAGAGTTGTCCATCTAGGCGCTCTTGCGCAGTATCAATATCGTCGTGGTACACGCCGGTCGATAAGTATTTCCAACCCGCATCGCAAAGAATGAAGGCGATATCTGCATCAACTCCAGCGGCTACGCACTCTTTTCCGATTGCAATGGCCGCATGCAAAATCGCTCCTGTAGAAATTCCCGCAAAAATTCCTTCAACATCTAATAACTCGCGTACTCGCTTTACAGAATCTTCAGCTCCAACAGAGAAACGTCGGGTTATTACAGATGCATCGTAGAGCTCAGGAACAAAGCCTTCATCGATGTTTCGTAATCCATAAACTAATTCACCATAACGAGGTTCTGCGGCGACAATTGAAATATCTGGTTTATGTTCCCGTAAGTAGCGACCAGCACCCATCAAGGTTCCAGTAGTACCAAGGCCGGCAATAAAGTGAGTGACTGTTGGCAAATCTTCTAAAATTTCTGGGCCAGTTGAGTTGTAATGTGCATCAGCATTTGCTTGATTTCCATACTGATACAAGAAAACCCAATCTGGATTTTTCGCAATTAACTCTTTGGCAACGCGAACTGCTTCATTTGATCCGCCAGCGGCAGGTGATGAGATTATTTTTGCGCCCCACATCTCAAGAAGTTGGCGGCGTTCGGCTGAAGTATTTTCTGGCATTACGCAAATCAATTTGTATCCGCGAACTTTTGAAATCATTGCTAAAGAAATTCCAGTATTGCCAGAAGTAGGTTCCAAAATAGTTGCACCTGGTTTTAGTGAGCCATCTCGTTCAGCAGCTTCAATCATCGAAAGTGCGGCACGATCTTTTACAGAACCAGTTGGGTTTTGATCTTCCATTTTTGCCCATAAGCGAACTTTTGGTGATGGAGATAATTTCGGCAACCCAATTAAAGGAGTGTGGCCAACTGAATCAGCTAGCGAATCAAAGCGTGCCATCAGGAGTTAGCAACCACCGGCAACTGCAGGAAGGATTGTGATGCTATCTCCATCCTTAAGTGCTAAATCAAGTCCGCCAATAAATCGAACATCTTCATCATTCACATACAAATTTATGAATCGGCGTAAAGCATCACCATCGAGCAATCGCTCAGCTAAGCCGGTGTGATTGCCATCTAGATCAGAGATGACATCGCGCAAAGTTGAACCTTGTGCACTTACGAGTTTTGCCCCGCCGGTATATGGGCGCAAAATGGTAGGGATGCGGACTTCTACTGTTGGATTTCCTGAATTGCTCACGTCGTAAGTATCCCCTATCCACTGGGGCTTTGCTAAATCTAAATTAAGTGATTACTACTTCTTCCTCGGTAACAACGCCATCAATGATCCGAAATGAGCGAAATTCGCTCCTACTTGCAATCTCTTCGCGGGTAGAGACGAGGACGTAATGCGCACCTGGTTCGGAGGCATAAGCAATATCAGTACGCGATGGATGAGCTTCGGTCGAGGTGTGTGAGTGGTAAATAACCACTGGCTCCTCATCCCGGTCATCAAATTCACGGTACAACCGCAGCAGATCCCCTGATTCAAACTCATAGAAAGTCGGGGAATGGGCAGCGTTGACCATAGGGATATGACGTGTGGGTGAATCGGTTCCGATTGCTCCGGCAATTACTCCGCAAGCCTCATCTGGATGAGCGGCTTCTGCCTCATCCCATATTTCTGAGACGTGCTTAGCGCTGATATGTAAAACCATGGGTAAAGGATACGGCTTAAATCCAAATATTTAACTCTGTTTTAATTCTGGGCCGGTCCAGAAAGTGTGGTTAATAACATTTCTTGGAGCCAGCCCAGCCATGCAAATAAATTGTAAAGCGCTCGTTCTGGTTTATCTTCACTCATTTTGCTGTAAACCTCATGTGAGTTTTGGGTAATTTTTAATCGCACGCCAAGTGATAAACGCAAATCATTAATGCCCATTAACCATGCTTGTATTAATTCACCTCTTAAAACTATCTGTACTTCTTGACGTTTATCTAATCCAGGCGAATTTAAATCAAGTGCATGATCATCAAGTACACCAATTAAACAATCACGAATTGCATGTGCGTGTGCCTTTTTCTTTTCACGCGCACCATCTTCGGTGTAACGACGAAACTCAGCCGCATCTTTTGAATCTTCGTATGCATTTGGTAACAACCTTGCTAAAACTGGATCATCCGGTAGTTCATCATTTGTTGAAATACCAACCATTGCTAATAATGGATCGCTACTTTTGCCCTCTTCTTCACTAAGCAACTCAAGTAATTGCTCGGCTAAACTTTTTAAAATTGCACCTTCGTAATGTGTGAATGAAGCAACAACGGAACCATCTGGATTTCTTGAAAACCCACTCATGTCCCGCTCCGCTGCAAAGTTGCCCAAAGTCCGTACTCGTGCAATCTGGCAACATCATGTTCGCACTCTTCGCGGGTCCCTGAATTCACAACAGCCTTTCCTTCATTGTGAATTTTTAACATCAAATCATTTGCTTTATCTTGACTGTATCCAAATAAAACCATCAAAACATGAGTTACATATGTCATTAAGTTAACTGGATCATCCCAAACAATGGTGATCCATGGACTATCGGTGCTAAACGCGGCGAGCGCACTGTCTTCTTCTACCTCTGCTGGTGAAATCGCCATGGCTAACTATCTACCTTTATCTAAACTTATCTGCACTTATCGAATCAAAACTGTGAACTCGTCACTTACCTTACCCAGTAAGCGAGGTGAAGGAACAGTGGTGATCCGATATTTATGGAATCCTCGTACGGTACTCATGACAGAGAAGATCACACTCTCAGTCGGCGCCCCCAAAGTCACCTGGTCAATTTGAACCCACTTGCCTTTTACAAACTCTTCGAGATTAAAACTCCCTTCATTTGGTACCGCTCGAACTGAAATCGCAAATTCAACGCCGGCTTTTGCAACCGTTGGTGTATTGATTTCTAATAGTGGCTTTACCGACACAGTTAATTCATTACTTGTGGCCGATAGGCGCTCCCAGCTACCAGGTGAGACGGCGCGCACTCTCATGTTGCGACCTAAAATCAAATCCCACTCTGCAATGCCAGTTACTGATGTTGTAGCTTCACCGATTTTCTTCCACTCCACTTCATCCTCACCACGTGCTTCAATCGAAATCGGCAACGATGCGGCGGGGCGTTTATCTGAAAGAGTAAACAGAGCGGAGATTCTTGATTTATCACCGTAAGAAGTTTCATTCTTGTCAGTTGCTAGCGATGCCATGATGACATCAGGAGAGATGCTCTTTGCATATTCGCGAAGTGCTGGCATCGTCTCGGTATCTTCTTGACCAAGTGTCCATTGCGTTAATCCCCCTAATTTATATTTTGCAACTAACTCCATGCGCGCCAAATAAGCCCTGCTGTTCTGATACCAAGCCACTCTTGTTGCGGTACACGAGGCAGTGCCCTCGTTGTAAGTTTTTTGGTAAGTAAAAGTTACCTCTCCCATTTTTTCTGAATAGACCGGGAGTGCGCCATAAGTGCTTGCTAATTCAATTCCTTTATTTGCGGCAAAAACCGCGGCTTTTGCACCCGTCTTAATTAAATTTGCATAAGTGCTCGGGCATTTTCCACTGACTTTAGTAATCCAATCACGTCCATACCCTGGAACTCCTAGCCAAATTTTTGATGGTGGCATCAAGGTTGCCGCGTAAGCAACTGTTGCATCGGTCCATTCCAAAGGACCAATTGGTCCTGGTTTTGAAATAGAATAGTCATAAGTCATTATTCGTAAGCGATCAATGTAGGGGGCCGTCTCTGGCCAGTTATAAACCCAGTAAGAGCCGCTACGTTTTTTCACAGGATCAAAAATAACGGGCGTTGTCATTGAGAGAATTTTTCCATTGGCATGCAACAGTGTCGATAGTTCTTTAATAAATAACACCCAATTTGGTGAAGTCTTAGCCCAAGAAGCTGTGCCGTCAGAAAATGCGAATCCTTCTAAATCTAAATCAATTCCATCGTAATTATTAGTTAAAACTAATTTTGTGATTGTGTTAACAACCTGTGAGCGAGTTGATGGTTTAGCTAGCAATCCTGCCAAAACTAATTTTTTGGTGCCGTCCGTTAGAGCAGGAATAATTATCAATCCGTTTGCACGTAATGTATCTAATTGAGTCTTCATCGGAATTGTTAACTTTGCTCCTGCATACTGGTCTTTGATTGCTGTTGCACTTGTTAATGAATACCAAAATGGTGAAACTTCACTCATCAAATCTTTATTTGCCAAAACTGCTGCCATTGAACTTTTTACGCTGTAGTAAGGCATCCAGCCAGTAAGTATTTTGCGCGGTTGTTTTTCTTCATCCGCATTTGCAACGGCAACCGGTAAAATCGCACCCGTTAAAATTAGCGCTAACGCAATCGCTATTAAAGATTGAGTCGATATAAATTTACGCTTCATGATAGGCAAATTATCTATTCATAACCGTTGGTGCGTGGTCAATTAGACCAAATGAAACTAGGTGTCAGATTTTCCCGAATCAGCTGGTTTCATTTTTGAGTGCAACTCTTTGCATGTGGGGCAGATTGGAAAATTCTGAGGATCGCGGGTTGGAACCCATTTTTTCCCACAAAGTGCACGTACCGATTTTCCGGTTACAGCAGATTCAACGATTTTCCCTTTAGCCACATAATGTGAGAAGCGCTCGTGATCACCATCGCCACCACCATGAGATGTTCGTGGCTCAACCAAAGTGTCAATATCAGTTGAACGTGAAAAAAGCCCCATGGCCTTAATTCTAGGGCAGAACCGAACCTTTTGAACCTACGCCTCTTACATTAAATCTCGCGTACCCTTTAGGTATGAATTATGAATCCGGTGGCTTAAAGGATCTTGTCAGCACAGATTGCTTGTCTCGTGCCGATGTAGAAATGCTGCTGGATACGGCGGCAATTTATGCCAATGACCCATTGCGTGATTCAAAATTTCTAGCAAACCAAACAGTTGTGATTTACATGAACAAAGCTTCGACCCGAACTCGGCTTGCTTCAGAGACTGCCGTGGCTCATCTTGGTGGAACACCAATCTTTGTACGTGGTGATGAATTGCAAATTGGTCGCGGCGAAACTTTGCCTGATACCGCAAAAGTAATTAGTGGTTTTGCTAAAGCGATGATTATTCGGACCTATGCACAAGATGATGTCGCCGAATTGGCAAAGCATTCATCTATTCCAATTATTAATGCACTAACTGATGATGATCATCCAACTCAGCTATTGGCAGACTGGGTAACAATTCGGGAAGTATTTGGAAAAGATGTCGCAGGTCGAAAATTCACATATGTAGGTGATGGAAACAATATGGCCAATGCGTGGTTATTGATGGGCGCAATTCTTGGAGTACATGTTGTTGCTGCAACTCCGGCAGGTGAATGGGCGCCAGATGCAAAAATTGTTGAGCGGGCAAAAAAGATTGCATCACAAACTGGCGGAAAAGTTGAAGTTATTCATGATGCAAAAGTTGGCGCTACTGGTGCTTCGGTTTTATACACCGATGTATGGATGTCTATGGGAGATTCAGAAGTAATCAGAGAAAAAAAGATCAAAGATTTATCTCCATATGCAATTACGCAAGAGTTGATGTCTTTGACTGCACCTGATGCAGTGTTTATGCATTGCCTGCCAGCTCACCGCGGTGAAGAGGTAAGTGCAGAAGTAATGGATGGCGAAAGATCGATCGTTTGGCGCGAAGCATTTCATCGCAGAACCACTATCCAGGCTTTGTTATTCCATTTAGTCCGCGGTGACTTAAAAGGTAGTAACTGGTAATCAGGAGAAATAAGGGTTAGTCCGTTTTGGAGTGGACAGCCTCCCCTGACCTGCAGATAACCTTCTCCCGTGAGTTCACCTAAATTAAAAGTAGTTATTCCGGCTGAAAAACGTGCCGGTGAAGCCCGAGTAGCAACCGTCCCGGATGTCGTCGGAAAGTTGATTCGTGCTGGCTTATCGGTAGAGGTCGAAAGTGGAGCTGGAGATCGCTCGCAAGCAACAGATGAAGATTTCCGCAAAGCCGGTGCAACTGTTTCTGCGAGAGTAGATCTTGCTACTGCAGATGTAGTTCTTTCGGTAAATGCACTCGAGCCAGCCGTACTTGCCAAGTTAAAAAAAGGTGCGCTGACTATTTCTTTTCTTTCACCAACAGCATCACTTGATTCAATAACCGCAGCCAAGAACGCTGGAGTTACCGCATTCTCACTTGAACTTGTTCCGCGTATCTCGCGTGCACAATCAATGGATGCCCTTACATCGCAAGCACTTTGTGCTGGATACCGCGCAGCATTAGTTGCTGCCGAACTTTCACCAAGATTTTTCCCATTGTTGATGACTGCAGCCGGAACGGTAACTCCTGCAAATGTAATTGTCTTAGGTGCAGGTGTTGCTGGATTACAAGCGATTGCAACAGCACGCAGATTAGGTGCAGTGGTTTCTGCATACGATGTGCGTCCATCATCAGCTGATGAAGTTCGCTCTATGGGCGCAACATTTATAGATCTGCAATTAGAAGTACTTGAAGGTGCTGGGGGTTATGCCCGCGAGATGACCGAAGATCGCGCAGCCAAGCAACGTGAATTATTAACTCCATTTATTGCAGCAGCAGATGTACTTATTACTACCGCTGCAGTTCCAGGTAGACCAGCACCAAGACTTGTCACCGCAGAGATGGTTAAAGCGATGAAGGCCGGTTCTGTAATTGTGGATCTTGCTGCAGAAACTGGTGGCAACGTCGAAGGTGCAAAGCCTGGAGAAATTGTTGAAGTAAATGGTGTTCGTTTGTGGGGTGGCAAAGATGTTCCAAGCCAACTTCCTTTTCACGCCTCGCAACTCTTTTCGCGTAACTGCCTAAATCTTTTGATGTTGATGATTAAGACCGAAGAAGGAAATACTTCGATTGCTCTTGATTTCGAAGATGAAATTATCGCGGGTAGCGCAATCACACATGCTGGTGAAATTAGGCATGAGGGTGCACGAAACGCAATAACTGGCGCAGGAAAGAACTAGGGGGCCAAGATGAGTAATGGAATTGCGCTAATTTCGATTTTCACACTCGCGGTATTTGTGGGTTTTGAAGTCGTTTCAAAAGTTTCCTCTACATTGCACACGCCACTTATGAGTGGTGCAAATGCCATTCACGGTGTGATTTTGGTTGGTGCAATTATCGTTGCATCACACAGCACCAATAATTTAGAGCTTTGGTTATCGCTCGTCGCAATCGTTCTTGCCACTATAAATATGGTTGGTGGATTTGTAGTTACTGATCGAATGTTAGAAATGTTCAAAACTAAAAAGAGCCCCAAGGCCGATGCAGCAGCTAAGGGTGACAAATGAGCCGCGACATTTATGACTTAATCGGTTTAGCCGCAGCGGCCTGTTTTATCCTCGCGCTTAAAGGTCTGTCTCACCCTCGAACTGCTCGACGCGGCAATCTAATTGGTGCACTCGGCGCAACAATTGCGACTCTGGTTGTCTTCTTTTATGCAGAAACAGGAAGTTCGCTTCCGCTTAAGCACCTACCTGAGATTTTGATTGCAATTGCTCTTGGTTTATTGATTGGTGTTCCAGCAGCACGAAAAGTTCAATTAACCCAGATGCCGCAACTAGTAGCGCTATTTAATGGTGTTGGTGGTGGCGCAGCAGCACTTGTGGCCATCGTTGAGTACTTAAAACTAGGTGGCGAAGCAACTAAGAGTGGTACTGCTATTTCAATTCCAATTTTAATCGCAACTGTTTTTACAGTAATTGTTGGAACTGTTTCATTTACTGGATCTATCGTTACATTTTTGAAGTTGCAAGAGTTAATGACAACTCGCCCAGTCGTATTCCCTGGTGGACGTTTTGTCATTGCCGCGAATTTAATTGCAGTACTTGTTTGCGGTGGTTGGGTAGTTAATTCTGCAGATACCACTTCAGTGCTGGTACTAATGGGCTTGTCAGCAATCTTTGGTGTGCTCTTTGTACTCCCAGTTGGTGGCGCAGATGTTCCAATTGTTATCTCATTATTAAATGCATTTACTGGTTTAACTGTTGCCGCAAGTGGTTATGTATTGCAAGCAACATTGTTGATTGTTGCCGGAACTCTTGTTGGTGCATCCGGAACAATCTTGACCCGCTTAATGGCTGATGCAATGGGACGTTCGCTGTTTGGAACTTTGTTTGGTGCATTTACTGCGACCCCACAAGCAGCAGCTGCGAGTGGCGATGTTCGCCCTGTTAAATCAGGAACGCCAGATGATGTTGCGATCTTGTTGAACTACGCCCGTCGAGTTGTGATTGTGCCTGGCTTCGGATTGGCAGTTGCGCAAGCCCAGCACACAGTTCGCGAATTAGCAGATCTCTTAAATGCTAAAGGAATTGATGTTGCATATGGAATTCACCCAGTCGCCGGTCGTATGCCAGGACATATGAACGTCTTGCTGGCTGAGGCAAATGTTCCTTACGAGCAACTTGTTGAAATGGAAGAGATAAATCCAACATTTGCACAGACAGATGTTTCGATTGTTATTGGTGCAAATGACGTAGTGAATCCGGCAGCGAAAACAACTCCAGGATGTCCTATTTATGGAATGCCAATTCTCGATGTTCAACAATCAGCAAACATTATTTTCCTAAAGCGCTCAATGCGTCCTGGATTTGCTGGCATCGAAAACGAACTTCTCTACGATCCAAAAACCACATTGTTGTTTGGTGATGCAAAGGCTTCGCTAACTAAAGTAGTTAGCTCGCTAAAAGCTCTTTAATCGCAATAAAAGTCCTGATTTTTGGGAATGCTGGAGCGGTATCTGCGGTTATATACTTCACGTAGTTAAATTTGCCATCTTTTATCGCGGAGGATTAAGTGCCTGCAGTAACAGTCTCGGACATCACAGTACTTCCACGCATCGATATTCCGGCTGGAACGATTGGTAATGGCTCCGCACGTCCGGTTAAACAGATTCTGACTGCCCCACAAGGTTTTGAAGGTGAAGGATTTCCAGTTAGACGAGCCTTCGCAGGAATTGATTTAGCCGACCTTGATCCGTTTATTCACTTAGATCAAATGGGCGAAGTTGAATACGCCCCGGGTGAGCCAAAAGGAACTCCATGGCATCCGCATCGTGGTTTTGAAACAGTTACTTACATTATTGATGGAATTTTTGACCACATGGATAACAACGGTGGTGGTGGAACAATTACAAATGGCGATACGCAGTGGATGACTGCTGGCGCTGGAATTTTGCATATCGAAACTCCCCCAGAACATTTAGTAATGAGTGGTGGGTTATTTCACGGTTTCCAACTTTGGGTGAATTTACCTAAAGCGCAAAAGTGGGCACCTCCTGCTTATCAAGATGTTCGTGCTAAAGATGTTTCATTACTTTCATCCCATGATGGTGGCGCACTAGTTCGCGTTATTGCCGGAGAAGTTGGTCAACACCGTGGTCCAGGATCGACGCGCACGCCAATCACATTGATTCACGCAACTATTGCACCTGGGGCGCAATTGCGATTGCCATGGAATAAAAATTACAACGCACTTGCATATACAT